>ORMF010395306.1_pt1 | contig 25949 bp, 35 predicted proteins | sample 1779871 | NCBI WGS metagenome assembly ORMF01 (sample SAMEA104232316, study PRJEB22302) | groundwater metagenome | biome: forest; feature: aquifer; material: groundwater | place: USA | collected 2011-08-07 | depth 5.4 m | reverse complement strand
AGTTAGCTACAATGCAGCATCTCTCTACAGCGATTAAAGGTGTGCTAAAAGAAAGTACAACTGTTGCAGACATCATCAATTTGTTACATCCAACTCCTGCTGTATGTGGAATCCCACAAAAAGATACGTTTAAGTTTATATCTGATTTTGAACCTTTGAATAGGGGTTTATATGCTGGACCTGTAGGATGGATTTCAGCTAATTCCGCAAAATTTGCTGTGGCAATACGGTCAGCACTAATTAATAATAATTTTATTTATATTTTTGCAGGAGCTGGTATCATTTCAGAATCAAATCCAGAAGAAGAGTGGAATGAAACAGAGATTAAACTAACTAATTTTGAAAGACTTTTTTATGAAAACTGATGAGCTTAATTACCTATGGTCTGCAATAGCGATAAATGAATTTCACAACAATGAAGTAACTTATTTTTGTTTATCTCCAGGCTCTAGATCTACTCCATTGGCTGCTGCATTGGCAAAAAACAAGAATGTTACGGTTAAGATATTTCATGATGAAAGAAGTGCAGCTTTTCATGCACTTGGATATGCAAAAGCAACAAACACTCCAGCCGTTGTCATATGTACTTCAGGAACTGCTGTTGCAAATTATTATCCTGCCGTTGTAGAAGCATTTTATTCTAATACCCCTATGATCATTATATCTGCGGACAGACCTCCTGAATTAAAACAATGCGGGGCTAATCAAACTATAAATCAAGCAGGCATTTTTAATAAATATGTGTGCTGGTCATTTGAGGTTCCATGTCCAACTAATGAAATAGATAAAAATTTCATTCTTTCTATAGTAGATCAAGCTGTTTTCAAGGCTGTCTCAAGTTCATTGCCTGTGCATCTTAACTTCATGTTCAGAGAACCGTTATTACCAAATCCTACTCTTTTAAACACAAATTCACGTTACTTAGAGACAAGTTTTCATGATCAACCTTTAGTAAAACTTAATAAGCAAAAATATACTGTTAATCAAAATGAAATTGAAGAAATAGCGTCAATTATTAATTCAAGCAAGAATGGTCTTTTCATTATAGGAGAGTTAAGAAATGAGGCAGACATTGATTCTATAATAGAAATGCTAAATAAAACAGAATGGTTTATAATTACTGATATTTTATCATCTCTTAGGTTCTATAAAAATTTAAAAAATACAATCGACTATTATGAATCTAACACCGAAAAAATTGCTGAGATACTGAATGAGATTGAGACTGTGGTAAAAATTGGCACACCTATAATATCAACTAAAATTAATTCTTTTTTAGAAACATCTTCATCGATAAAAAATAAAATTGTAATAACAGATAAAAGTGAATATTCCAACTATTCACACAGCGAATGCAGTTATTATAAGACTGACATATCGATACTATGCAACGAACTAGCTAAAAAGGTACACAAAAAAGAAAAGGCTTTAAAACTAATAGCGAATTACATAAGCAATAAGCCACTAAAGAGAATTTTAACTGAAAAATATGTTTCAGTTGCCATTTCAAAGTTTATAGATAGCAATGGAGCTCTTTTTTTAAGTAACAGTATTTCGATACGAAGTATGAATATGCACGCTCTCAGAATACACGAAAATATTATTTATACGGCAGCAAACAGAGGTGCAAGCGGGATTGATGGAATTATTTCAACATCCATTGGTTATGCGGTAGGGGTAAAGAAAAAAACAACATTGATTATAGGCGATATAGCTTTCCTGCATGATTGCAATTCCCTATCAACACTTGATATGAGCCTTGCCTCGTTAACAATAGTAGTTATTAATAATCATGGAGGTCAAATTTTTTCTAAGTTGCCTATAAATGAACATAGCGACATTGTTGAAAAATTCTTTATAGCCCCACCAAACTATTCTATTGAGTTCATATCAAAGGCTTTTTTCTTAGATTATACAAAAGTCTCAAGCTGTGATGAATTTGATGAAGTTTATAAAAAAACTCAAAAAGATAATGCAGCTACAGTTATAGAAGTAGCATGCGTTAAATAATTGAAGTTCTTCCTGAAATTGCGGCTGCAATAGTTGCAGAATTTGCATAGGTAATGTCTGCCCCAGCTGGCACACCACGTGCAAGTGCTGTTATTTTTATCCCTGTGTGTTTTAATTCTTCAGCAATATAAAATGATGTCGCTCGTCCTTCTACATCTTGACTTAAAGCTATTATAAGCTCGTTTGCCTCAGAATTATTAGCAGGTATTCTTGCAAAAAGAGAAAGTAAATTAATCTCTTCTACTCCTCGCTTTCCCAATGGAGATATTTTGCCGTTTAAAATGTGATAAAGTCCTTTATATCCAGCCTCTTCCAATGATGGAATTTGTGAAAAATCCTCAACTATACATATTGTTGATTGATTACGATTATTATCTGAACATATATCGCAAATTGCACTAGTGGAAATATTGCCACAAATTGAACATTTTTTAATTAAATTGTGCAACAAGGATATTTTTTCTCCCAAATATTTAGCTTTTTCAGAATCCCATTTTAGAATAGAAAAAACCATCCTCTCCGCACCTTTCCTACCGATGCCTGGAAGCTCTTTAAACAAATTTATAAGTTCTTCAATTTCTATTGGAAATTTATAATTCATTGACTATCCAATTATATTTTAAAATATACTTAATCAAATAATCCAGGTATATTCAAGCCGCCAGTAACAGACGCTAATTTAGTTTGTGATAAAACTTGGGCTTCTTTTATCGCGTTGTTAACCGCAATTTTTATCTTTTCTTCAATTTCTTGAATTTTGCAGGAATTAAAACATTCAGGCGCAATATTTACAGAATTAACATTCATCGCTCCAGTAATTTCAATTACAACAGACTCTCCGCAAATTCCTTTAACGACCTCTGTTTCTAGTTCCTCTTTAATACGGCCTACTTCTTTTTTTATTTCCATCGCTTTCTTAAGCATTCCACCCATATCGCCTAATTTACCAAACATATTTAAACTTCTCCTTCTTATATAAGTATGTTTTATCCTTTAACAATTTTACCTTCAAATATTTCTAAAATATCATTCAAAAATTGACTATTTTTAACTGTATTTTCTTTTTTTATATCATGGACAACAGACTCTTTGATGGCATTTTTTACAGAATTAATTTTAACTATAATTTCGTTATTACCTGTAAGTTCATGCAAAACATTCTGAATCGATGTTAAATTCTGTTGCAAAATTTCAATATTCACGGAATGTTTGATCGAATCAAATTCTACTATAAGCACATTTCCAAATAAGCTTTTCGGCTGCCCCGATTGCATCCACGAGCTCAGTTCAGGTTTATTAAATTTTGGCAAGGCAATATTTATAATTGCATTTTTCCACAATATAAATGGATCATCTATATTATTTAATGTTATTTTATTATTTACATCATTACAGGCAACATCATTATTTTCTAAAAGTGAGTCTGTGGAATCAATAATATCCATCTCGCTTTTAGGTTCATAATAAACTTCTGCTCTAATAATATCTTCAGGTAAGGTTGTGTTTATATTATTAATTGAGCTGTCAGTTTTACCAGTAAATACGTATATATCCTCAACAGATTTTATTTCTTCAAAACTTTTTTTTTTAAGCAATTCTGAATCAGCATAAATTTGTTCACTAGGCATAGAATTTAGGTCAACTGAAGCTGTTTTTATTCTAGAAACAGGTCTGTTCTTTTTAATTTCAGTCATTTTAATAATTATATCATCTATCTTCATAGAATTGGCAAAATGCATTGCCTTCAATATTGAAGTTTCTATGGAAATTTGCTTATTTAAAGAATCTCGTATTATACGTCCAGCCCCTGAAAATGATTCCAAAAGGCGTTGAATAACAGTTATATTTGTTAATTTACCAATCTCTTTATAAATGGAAATTATATCTTCACCTTTTTCAAGAATATCATCTGAAGTTGGAATTAAAAGCGTAATTTGAATGCCTCTTAAATGGTCAAGTATTTCATCAAATAATGACTCAATATTTTTCCCATTGCTAGCCAGCTGATTGACATTTAATACAACTGCAGAATAATTGTTAGTTAATATCGCTTTAACTATCTCAAATATTTTTTCAGTAGAAGTTAATCCAAAAGTATTTAGTATCTCATCTTCATCAATTTCAGTTCCTGATGAATGAAAGGCTATCATTTGATCCATTAAGGATAAAGCATCTCTCATTCCGCCATCTGCGGCTTTTGCAATTGCTCTTAGTGCATTTAAGCTCACCTTGACACCTTCCAGTTCGGCTATTTTAGCAAGGCGTTCAACTATCTGTTTCATCGATATTCTTTTTAAATCAAAACGTTGACACCTTGAAAGTACTGTCGGAAGAATTTTATGTGCTTCAGTTGTTGCAAATAAAAATTTCACATGAGGGGGAGGTTCTTCAAGAGTTTTAAGAAGTGCATTCCATGCTTGATTACTGAGCATGTGAACTTCGTCTATAATATAAATTTTATAACGTGAACTCGTTGGAGTATATGATACTTCTTCGCGCAAATTTCTAATATCATTTACACTATTATTACTTGCCCCGTCAATTTCTATTATATCAATGCTTGAACCTTTAGAGATACTTAAACACGAACTGCATTTTTCGCATGGATATGGTATAGGAGCTTCTTTACAGTTTAATGTTTTTGCAAAAATTCTTGCAATAGTCGTTTTCCCAATTCCTCTTGGGCCTACAAAAAGATATGCATGTGCTGTTTTACTTGAAATCAAAGCGTTTTGAAGAGTTTTTGTAATATGCTCTTGTCCAATCATGTCTGAGAAAGTCTTAGGTCTGTATTTTCTTGCAAGTACCTGATATTCCATTATTTTCTCCAAGCATATGGTGAAACTATTCTAAAAATTGCTTAACCAATGAATCAAATAGCTTCACTTTTGCAACAAGTTTAACTTGAATATAAAAGTAAGAAAACTTCCAATCGAAGTATCAAAAAAAACCGCTGATGACCAGAGGCACCTACGGCGCTTAGATTCATGACGTAGAGCTGCTTGATTCCTCACCTGACTCGGTTGGTCTGTCTCTAACGCATAGGGTCCAGTACACCAGCGGAAATTTAATTATTTATATCCATAACTAATTGGTTTTAGAAAAGCTTCAATTAAATCTGAAGTATTTTATCGTAAATTAACCCATTTTTGAAATACCTTCGGTATAATTGAAATAATCTGGTTAATTTACATATATATAATAAAAAATCAACCTATTTCTTCTTAGTATTTGTATTTGAAAAATATTCTAACAACAAAGAAAGTTCATGCCTTAACTGCGACCTTGGAATAACTCTGTCTATAAGTCCCTTGGCTACTAAGAACTCAGATGTTTGAAATCCGTCTGGCAGTGTTGCCTGAGTCGTATCTTTAATCACTCTTGGTCCAGCAAATCCAATAAGGGCTCCAGGTTCAGCAACTATAACATCGCCTAATGATGCAAAACTAGCTGTTACTCCAGCAGTAGTAGGGTTTGTCATGATAACAATGTAAGGCAGATTATTTTCTTTATGGCGTTGAAGGGCCGCACTTGTTTTTGCCATTTGCATTAAGCTAAACATCCCTTCATACATCCTAGCGCCTCCACTTGCGGTAACAATAACTAAAGGTAGTTTATTCTTTGTAGCATATTCTGTTATTCTTGTTATTTTTTCACCTACAACTGACCCCATACTGGCACCTAAAAACCTAAAATCCATCACGCCTATTGCATAGTGTCTAGAATCCAATGTACACTTTCCAGATATAACAGCATCGATCATACCTGTTTTTTCTTGATTTTTGATTAATTTTTCAGCATATGTGGAAACGCCTTCAAACTGCAGAATATCTACGGATTTAACATTTGCATCAAGCTCAATAAATGAATTTTCATCGCTTAACAGCTCTATTCTTTTGTGAGCAGGAAGCGATCTATGATAGCCGCAATACGGACAAACATCAAGATTTCTCTCCAATTCATCAATATGAAGAGGCTGCTCACAACCTTTACATTTATCGAAAGTTCCTGCTGGTATTTTTACTTTTTTATCTTTTTCAGGTTCACTTGATCGTATAGTAGAATATTTTGGCTTACCGAATAATGGCATACTCTAAACTCCTTTTGACTCTACCGAGAATATTATTTATTCACTGTGAAATTTTATAATTACGCTTCTTGAAAATTTATTAACTAGAGAACAAAAAAAGAAAATAGTTCAAGATTTTAAACTATCACTACTTTCTTGCAATTGACATTATATTTACTTTTAATGCACCTGCATTTAGCAAAACTTCTGATGCTGCACGCAATGTAGATCCAGTGGTAAAAACATCATCACATAGTAATATAGCTTTATTTTTAATATTCGCTTTATCTTTTATGCAAAAAACGTTTTTTAAATTATTGCGTCTTTCTTCAGCTGAAAGTTTAGTTTGAGAAGTTGTATATTTTTTTCTGATTAGGCAATTGCTGTATTTGATATCATAACCGCGTACAGCGTTTTTTATGACTAGTGAGACTTGATTGAAACCTCTGTGCAAATATTTAATTCTATGTATTGGAATCGGTACTATAAAATCAGGTAATGGATTAATAACAGGTAATACGTTCTTGACTAAACCAGAAAAAGCACTTGCTAGTTCTATTTCATTGTTATATTTATATCTTTGTATAAGTTTAGACGTGAACTTGTTCATAACTAAAATTGATATGGAATTCTCCCACAAATACTCATCTTCTCTCAAACATTTTTTGCACAACCCTAAAACAGTATCAAGAATCCCACCGCAACATTTACATCTAATTCCAGAAATAAAACTCAATTTAGCTATACAGTCAGAGCAGAACTCAATAGGTCCGACTAATTTATTACGACAGGATGGACAAACTGGAGGCAAAAAATATCTCAGCACTCTTTTCAATGTCATGGTCTCCGCAAAAGCAACAAAACAAAAAGAAAACCATTTTTAACAGCATCTCTTGTAAAAATTTATAACCCGATACGCCTTGAGCGGCCTATTTTAGCTTTTTTAAGAAATCCATCATAATTTCTCATAACAAGATGAGATTCGAGTTGATTCATTGTATCTAATGCTACACCAACCATGATCAATAAGCTTGTACCTCCGAAAAAGCTTCCTACAAGGAATGGAATTCCAAAGTGTGTTGAAAGAATCATTGGAAACACGGCTAACGCTAAAAGATATGCTGCACCACCCAATGTAATCTTAGTCATTACATCATCCAAATATGAAGCTGTTGGTGTGCCTGGCTTAATCCCTGGAATAAATGCAGAATCACGTTTTAATCCATCTGCCATTTGCATTGGATTAAACTGATTTGCGACCCAAAAATATGAAAATGCAAATATAAGTATCGCATATACCACCATGTACCAAAGCCCGCCATAGACAAAATAAGCTGACATAAACCTTAAAGAAGGTATCCACTGAAAAACCATGTCAGGTACAATCAAAATGGCTCCAGCCAAAATTATCGGCATAACCCCAGAAAAGTTGACTAATAACGGTATATAATTTGAACCACCAGACATTCTTCTTCCCACCATTCTTTTTGCATGCTGTATTGGCACTCTTCTATGACCTTTTGTGAGAATAACTGTGGCGGCTGTTACAAAAATAAACAATAATATGAGCAACAATAAATGAACAGGTCTGATTGTCTCTCCGTTTAATCCACCAGATTTCATCATTTCATATAAACTATAGATAGCATTAGGAATTCTTGATAAAATTCCAACTGTAATTATAAGAGAAGCACCATTTCCAACTCCATTTTCTGTTATTTTCTCACCTAACCACATAAGAAACATACTGCCTGAAGTTAAGATAATAATAGTCATTATTACAAATGATGGCCCAGGATTAGTCACAAGAGCTTGTGTTGGTGCTGGTAAGCCTATTCTTTGAGGAAATTCCATAGCATAAGCTGCCATAGCTCCCTGTATTATACATATGATAAGAGTAAGATATCTTGTATACTGATTGAATTTTTGACGTCCACTTTCTCCGCCTTCTCTAACCATTTTTTCAAATTGCGGCACTACAGGTTGAAGCATCTGCATTATAATAGCAGCTGAAATATAAGGCATAATACCAAGTGTAGCTATTGCAAACTTTTCCAATGCACCACCAGTAAACATATCAAACATACCAAAAAACATTCCAGCACCAGAAGTAGCACCAAATTGCTGAAAATAAATATTCAACGCTTTTGTGTCAACACCAGGTGTAGGTATGTTAGCCATAATTCTACAAAGAGCAATTATGCCCAGCGTAAATAAAACTTTGTTTCTTACATCTTTTACTTTTATTGCATTGACAAAAATAGAAAGCATAAAATACCCATTTTCCCCTGAATTAAATTTATAAATGTTTAAAGATAATATAAGATCACGCTGCATTTACTTGATGCAAATATTAGTGCATATATACAACGCTATAGAAAGTAAATATATAGTATAAAATATATTTTCAATCAATACAATTTATTAATTTAGAATTATTATAGCGAAGCTATCATAATTTTCGACTACTTGACAATAAAATAGATTCATATTTAAATAAAAACTAAGCTGCTTAAATATAATTTAAACAGCTTAGATAATTATAAAGCAGTATGTTAAACTAATTCACATTTTCCACCGGCAGCCTCAATTTTTTCTTGAGCTGACTTGGAAAATAGATTTGCTTTTACAGTAACAGGCTTAGTAATTTCGCCATTGGCAAGAACTTTTAATCCTGTTTTAAGCTTTCTTGGAATCATTCCTTTTTCCACTAGAATAGCTATATCTATAACTGCATCCGCTTCAAAAGCATCATTAAGATTAGTTAAATTGATAACAGTATATTCCTTATGAAACGGACTTTTGAATCCTTTCTTTGGAAGTCGTCTAAATAAGGGAATCTGTCCACCTTCAAAATGAAGACGTGTCTTAGATCCAGTACGTGCGCCTTGTCCTTTATCGCCTCTTCCAGATGTTTTACCACGTCCTGATGAGTCTCCACGACCAACTCTCATACGTTTTTTCTTTGCACCTGGAACATTATGTAAATCATGTAATTTCATTTTAGCACCCTTTAATTTGCTTTGGTTATACCGCGTTTGGCTAAAATTTGTTCTCTTGTCTGAAGAAGTTTAATAGCTTCCATTGTAGCTTTTACTACATTCACAGGATTTGTCGATCCTAATGATTTAGCTAAAACGTCTCTTACTCCTGCGAGATCAAGAACAGCTCTCATACCGCCACCAGCAATTAAACCTGTACCAGGAGCAGCTGGTTTCATCATTACTGAACCGCCGCCAAATTTAGCTTCTACAGGATGAGTAATTGGCTGGTTATTCAGTGGTACTTCTATAAGATTTTTTCTTGCAATTTCGCCGCCTTTGCGTATAGCATCGGCTACTTCATTTGCTTTTCCTAGTCCAATTCCAACACTGCCTTTTTTATTTCCTACAACAACAAGTGCACTGAAACTGAAGTTACGACCGCCTTTTACAACCTTAGCACATCTGTTAATGGTGACAACTCTATCCTCAAAATCTTTAAATTTATCGTCTTCTTTATTTCTTGGAACAGCTGGCATTTTGAAACTCCTTAATTAAATTTTTAAACCATTTTTACGGGCAGAGTCTGCCAAAGCTTTGATTTTTCCGTGGAATGCAAATCCACCACGATCAAAAACTGCTTCCTTAACACCTGCTGATATTGATTTTTCGGCAATTATCTTGCCAAGAGCTTCAGCTCCTTTAACATCAAATTTAGCACCAGTAGATACAAAATCAGGAGAGAGCGTCGACGTAGCGGCGACTGTTGCTCCCATTTCATCGTTAATCATCTGAACATACAGATGTTTATTTGAAACAAATACAGACATACGAGGTCTTGCAGCTGTTCCTTCAACTTTTTTACGGAGACGATCATGACGACGTCTGCGTAGTTCTTTTTTATTTAATTTTGGCATTTAGTGATTCTCCACAACCTAAATTAGGTTTATTTTCCTACAGATTTTCCTTCTTTCATAGCAATATATTCGCCGACATATCTTATACCTTTACCTTTATATGGCTCAGGCTTTCTAAATCTTCTTATTGTCGCAGCTACTTCACCAACTAATTGCTTATCAGAACCTTCAATACTAACCTTTGTATTATCAGTTACGGTTACTTTAATTCCTTCTGGAACATCAAAAAATACAGGATGAGAATAGCCTAAAGCTAATTCCATTTTTTGACCTGCTATTTTAGCTCTATATCCTACACCGATAATTTCTAGATCTTTTTTAAAACCTTTTGTCACACCCTCTACCATGCCATTTAAAAGACTTCTTGTAAGTCCCTGCATAGCACTTGAAGAGTTTGAATTACCAACTGGTTTTACATGAATTTCTGAATTTTCTATAGTTATTACAACCTGTGGAGGTATTGCTTTTGTAAGTTTACTCTTAGCGCCTTGAACTACCATATGTGTATTAGTTATTTCTACTTTTACACCAGCAGGTATTGCTATAGGCTTATTTCCAATTCTTGACATATCAGTACCTTCCTCTCTTACCAAACGTAACAGACTATTTCGCCACCAACGTTAAGTTCAGCAGCTTTAGTTCCGCTGATTACTCCTTCTGGTGTAGATAAAATAACTGTTCCCATTCCGTTACGGACTTTTGGAATCTCAGATTTTGCACAATATATGCGGCATGAAGGCTTACTTATTCTTCTAATTCCTTCAATAACAGGCTTGCGTTTGAAATATTTGATTCCAATAACCAATTCCTTCTTTGCACCGTCACACTGTTCTTCAACTTTACTAATATACCCTTCCTCAAGAAGAACTTGAGCAACGGCTTTTTTAAAATTTGAAGAAGGCATCGTGGTTTCAGCCAACGAAGCCATTCCTGCGTTACGAACACGTGTCAGCATATCGCTGATAGGATCTTGCATACTCATTTTTTTTCGCTCCTTCTACCAGCTAGCTTTAGTTACCCCAGGAATCTGACCTTTTAAAGCAAATTCTCTGAAACATATTCTGCAAAGTTCATATTTTCTGATGAAAGCGCGTGCGCGTCCACAATTTTTGCAGCGATTATAATTACGGGCACTAAACTTACTGCCTCTTTCACACTTTATCATTATACTTTTCTTAGCCATAAATGGTCTCCCTTACTTAGCAAACGGCATTTCCAACATTGTTAACAAATCACGTGCTTCATCATCTGTTTCTGCTGTAGTGACAAATGTGATGTTTATCCCCATCTGATGCTTGATTTTATCTAAATCAATTTCAGGGAATACACTGATATCATTTAGTCCCATGTTGTAATTCCCTCTTCCGTCAAAACCATTCTGCTTTATTCCTCTAAAGTCACGAACTTGAGGAAGTGCAGTGTGAACAAGTCTATCAAGGAAATCGTACATTTTGCGATTACGAAGTGTAACCATTGCACCCACAGGCATTCCGGCACGAAGCTTAAAGTTAGAAATATTTTTCCTTGTTTTTGTTATTACAGGAGCTTGTCCTGCAATCAAAGTTAAATGTTTCTTTGCTTCGGTAAAAGCATCTTTTTCTTTACCGGTACCTATGCCTGTAGATATTAATATCTTAGAAAGTTTTGGAACTTTCATAACATTTGAATATTTCCTCTTTTCAATAAGCTGAGGAACTATTGTTTCTTTATATGTTTTCTGCATATCAGGCATTTCAAATTTCTCCGTATTAATTACTTATCAGCTTTTGCATTCTTAAGTTTCACATTTGAAATATGTACTGATACAGATCTTTCTATTATTCCACCGTTAGGATTCTGTTGAGTTTTCTTCAACGTTTTTGTTCCTAGCTGCTTCTGTTTTTCTGAAGAAAGACCTATCATTTCAAGTACAATGCGGTCATTACTGGCTATTATTGACTTAATTTTGGCGTTTTCGCCTTTCCATTTCCCGCTGATAACTGTTACTTCATCGCCAGTTTTTACATGTCTTTTAATCATTACAGCACCTCTGGAGCTAATGAGATTATCTTCATGAAGTTTTTATCGCGCAGTTCACGTGCTACAGGTCCAAAGATACGGGTACCTTTAGGATTGTTCTGATTGTCAATAATGACTGCTGCGTTACGGTCAAAACTGAGGTATGAACCGTCTTGCCTTCTTAACTTCGTTGATGTTCTTACAACAACGGCTTTAACTACTTCACCCTTCTTGACGTTTCCGCCTGGGGTAGCCTCTTTTACAGTAGCTGTAATAATATCGCCTACTTTGGCATATTTTTTCCTCTGTCCTAAGACAGTAATAGCGACAATTTTTTTTGCTCCGCTATTATCAGCTACTTCCAAACTGCTCTGCATTTGAATCATAATCTATATTCCCAATCTTAGAGTGTTAAATTTACCATTAAGATTGACCATGGATTTTTACGAGTCTCCAGCGTTTTAATTTGCTGAGCGGTCTTGTTTCCGCAATAGTCACCTTATCTCCGGCTTTAGCTTCATTATTTTCATCATGAGCATAATATTTTTTAGTTGTCTTAACAACCTTCTTATATAACGGATGAGATGATCTTCTCGTAACTTCTACAACAATAGTTTTATCCTGGCAATCACTTACAACAATACCTTCACGTTCTTTGCGAAGGTTTCTTGTTTCATTTGTAATTTCATTATTCATTATTTTACCTGCAATTACCTTTATTTATCACCAGTACTTACACGAGATGACTGTTCAGTTTTAATTCTGGCAATCTCTTTTTTACAAGCAGAAATTCTTGCACTGTTTGTAAGCTGTCCAGTTTTTGACTGATATTTTAAGTTGAACTTTTCTTTACTTAATTCTTCTAAAGTACTCTGAAGTTCAGCATCAGTCATTTCTTTTATATTATTCATTTTAAGCATGATTACTGATCCTTTTCCTTTAGCGTGTTAACATCTTGGTTTTTATTGAAAGCTTAGCTGCTGCTCTGCATAAAGCACCGCGAGCTGTAGTTTCAGTACAACCACTGATTTCAAAAAGAACTCTTCCAGGTTTTACTGCTGCTACCCAGCCTTCGACATTACCTTTTCCTTTTCCCATTCTCACTTCAAGTGGTTTTTTGGTAAAAGGTTTATCCGGGAAAAGTCTAATCCAAACTTTACCACGTCTATTAAGATGTCTATTAATGGCTACACGAGCAGCTTCGATTTCATTATTTTTAATGTACCCTCTGTCCAGAGCTTGAAGACCAAATTCTCCAAAATCAAGCTTATTATTGCAATGAGCTAATCCTGCATTGCTACCACGCTGCACCTTACGATGCTTTGTTCTTTTAGGCATTAAGGCCATGATTATTTCTCCTCTGCTTTGTCAGGATTGCAAATCCAAACTTTAACACCAATAATTCCCGCAGCAGTATCAGATTCAGCAAAACCATAATCGATATTTGCTTTGATAGTGTGCAACGGTGTTTTTCCTTCTTTATATTGCTCAGTTCTAGCTAATTCAGCTCCGCCTAAACGACCTGATGCTCTCACTTTTATGCCAAGTGCACCATTGTCCATAGCAAGCTGTATAGCCCTTTTCATTGCTCTTCTAAAACCAATTCTTCTTTTCAATTGAAGAGCGATACTTTCAGAGACTAATTGAGCGTTTGTATCAGGATTTTTTACTTCATGTACATCAATTTTTATTTCGTGATTTGGTGCAATTTTTTCAATACCGCTCTGAAGCTTTTCAAATTCTCCACCTTTACGGCTTGCTAAAATACCAGGTCTTGCAGTGTAAATATCTATAGCTATTCTGTTTGAAGCTCTATGTATAACTACACGTGCAATTGCTGCATGACCAAATTCTTTTTTTACAAATTCACGAATCTTAATGTCCTCATGAAGCCATCCACCAAAAGTAGATTTTCTGGCGAACCATTTTGAATCCCAATCTTTGGTTGTAGCGACTCTGAAACCTATTGGATTAACTTTTTGTCCCACAATAAATTCCTTTCATTACTTCTCGTTAGTCAAAACGATTCTAAAATGACTGCTTCTTTTAAGAATTCTGCCTGCCATGCCTCTTGCTTTAGATTTAAAGCGTTTCATCATAGGAGCAGCACCAACTGTAGCTTCTTTTACGATCAATGTATCAACATCAAGATCGAAATTATTCTCTGCGTTAGCTATAGCAGAGCGTAGAGTTTTTCCCATAAGACGGGCAGCTTTACGTGGAATCAAATCAACTTGGCTTAAGGCCTCAGAAGCTTTTTTCCCTTGTAAAAGCCTAGCAACCTGCCTTGCTTTTTGAGGAGAAATTCTCACATATTTTGTTATTGCTTTTACTTCCATACTAAACCGTTTATTAATTGTTAGTTTTTTTCTTTTCTGCAGGGCTTAAATATGCCCGCATACCAGGACTAATTCTGTCAATTTTGTCGTCTAAGACAATTGCAGCTGAGAGATAAGCTCTCACGACAATTACTTTTACTTTGACGTTGTCAGCCTCTCTTATAGTCCACTCATACCCCGAACGTACACCATCTAGATATCCTGCAGTCAGCATCACGACCTGCAGTCTGTCATTTACATCTAGAACCTGACAGCTGTTTTTGTGTACACCGTCTTCTGGTTTATTAACCAGTATACCAAAATTTTCTGCAGCCGATTTTAATTCATCTATCCTGACTAAAAGTTTTATTTTTTCTGGATCAGTAGTTGGCATATTGTTCACTTTTTCATTGAGATAATCATAAAAACTGAACACCTTACTTACCAGAATCTTGCCCTGCGTTGTGGTACGCTCAAGGTCTTTTAGTACTCCCAAATAACGTTCATCGTCGGAAATTGTTTTTTTTGAAAACGCATCATAGATTCCCGCATTTTTTTTACTCACATTATCTGTGTAGATTTCGGCCTTTAAAAGAACTTCTGCCAAGCTTTTATTTACGGCTTGACCAGTGTCGACAGAATCTGACTTTATATTTGTTAAACTTTTGTCAAAATCTTTCGTTCCACTCTCCTTACTGTATGCACACATGTTCAATGTACACACAAATAAGGCATAAAAGATAATCAACATTGACGATATTTTCCACCTGATTTTAAAAAAAAACGCCATTTTTTAACTCTTTTGACATTATTAACGGTTTATTGTTCAGCAAATATGTTTTTGTTAAGCAAACTACTTATAGGAATTAGAATATAATGTTTGGAAGAAATAAAAAAAGGCTGGTATAAATCAACTAATTGATCTATAAAATAATTTGGCAAGCTAACAGAGTGTGATTTTTATACGTTCTCCAAACAAATATGGAATATCTAACACCTCAATTCCTGCATCTTTAAAGGCGTTTATTTTGTTTTCAGCACTTCCTTTGCCGCCTGAAACAATTGCACCTGCATGTCCCATTCTTTTTTCTTTTGGAACAAATCTTCCTGCGATGTAGCCGAATACAGGTTTATTTACATGTCTGCGAATGAAATCAGCGGCATCTTCTTCAGCATTTCCGCCTATTTCGCCTATTATGCATATTACTTCCGTTTCAGGGTCCTTATTAAATTTATCAATTATTTCTACAAATTCTGTTCCTGGTATCGCATCACCTCCAATACCAACAACAGTACTCTGCCCTAACCCAACTGAAGAAATACTGTTTACAACCTCATAAGTAAGTGTGCCGCTTCTACTAACTATGCCTATTTTCCCTTTTTTATGAATGGAGTTAGGCATAATTCCAAGCTTACATAATTCAGGTGAAATAATTCCTGGGCAATTACCACCAATGTATGTGATATTCTTACCCTTAATATAATTATATATTTTGAGAGATTCAAAAACAGGAATACCTTCTGATATGCAAACAATAAGAGATATTCCTGAATCTATAGCCTCAAAAACAGCATCTGTTGCAAATTTTGCAGGAACAAAAATAATTGAAGAGTTAGCTTTATGTAATGTCACAGCTTCACATACAGAATTATAAACGTTGACTTCTCCTATAGTTGTTCCACCTTTACCTGGAGTAACTCCAGCTACAATATTTGTTCCATATTTGAGCATGAGATCAGTATGAAACGCACCATCTCTACCTGTTATTCCTTGGACAACGACTCTTGTGGATTTATCAATTAAAATACTCATTGCACTACTTTTTTTATTGCTGAATTAAGATCTGTGAATACTTCTATTTCTTCAGAATTTAGTATTTTTTCTGCACATTCAAAATTTGTTCCTATCAATCTTACTACTATTGGAATATTAGGCTTAAAAATTTCAATAGCCTTCAATAAGCCTTTCGCCACATCGTCACATCTAGTTATTCCTCCAAAAATATTAACCAAAATTGACTTCAAATTTTCGTTTCTTAACAGCAGCTCAAATGCCTTTATTATTTTTTGAGGGTTTGAGCTCCCACCGACATCAAGAAAATTAGCAGGTTTTCCACCTGCTATTTTAATCATGTCCATCGTTGCCATTGCAAGACCTGCTCCGTTTACGATACATCCAATATCACCATCCAACTTAATATACGATAAACCTGCCTGGGATGCTTCATATTCGTCATCTAATCTTATGCAGTTATGTTCAATTATGCCTTTCGGAAGAACATCAAGTCCGTTGTCATCTATATTCATTTTTGAATCTAAAGCGATTAAATGACCATCTTCGACAAGAGATAATGGATTAATTTCAAGTAGAGTGCAATTATTTTCGATAAAAGCATTATATGCAGATTCAATTATGTCAAATAAACAGTTCCTTAATGTTTTGTCATCCGTGACAAAACAGCACATTCTTAATATATGAAATTTTCGTATTCCCAGTATAGGATCAATATAAACTTTTAAAATTTTTTCAGGTTCTTTTGTTGCTGTTTCTTCAATTTCTACGCCACCTTCTTTACTCAAAAGAACTGCTATTTTCTTTTTTTCTCTGTCTACTGTTATTCCTAGGTAAAATTCTTTTTGAACCGAAACACATTCAACAATTAACAAGAGGTTAACTTTTTCTCCTTTTATAAAAGAATTAAGTAACAGTTCTGAATATTTAATAACCTCTTCTTCTGTGTCTGCTATTTTAATTCCACCAGCTTTTCCTCGACCACCAGAAAGAATTTGAGCTTTGATAACAACTTTTTTGTTTAATTTATTGAATGCTTTTAGAGCATCTTGGACTGAAGAAGCCAAGAATCCATTAGCTAAAGGAATATTGTAGTTTTGCAGAATTGTTCGTGCTTGAAATTCATGTATTTTCATTTTTATTCAGTAAAAATATGAATTTGGTTTAACTTTACTTTTTTAGGCATTTTTTTTCTTTTTTTGAAATAGAAATATAGAGCACCTGCAACACAAACACAAATAATAATTCTTATCTCATATTGTTCTAAATCCTGCAAATATCTTTGAACAAGAGCTCCGCAATAATAACCGAGAATGGAAAGGAATGAACAAGTTACAACTATGCATATCGAATCGTACAATATAAATTTATATGTATTGTATTTAAACATTCCAATCACAATAGGACCAGCAATTCTTAATCCTGGAATGTATCTATATGAAATAATAAAAAACATTGGATGTTTATTAAAAAATTTTGAAATTTGCTCAAATTTTTTTGCGTATTTTGGACTCAATTTTTCAACATTAATCCTGTGACTGAATTCGAAGCCAATATAATAATAAAGAAAATCAGCTACAGCCGTACCTAAAATTGAAGCTATTATAACTCCTCGCAATGTTAAACTTGAATGATGCGCCATAATTCCACCTGCGAAAGAGACAATTTTCCCTATAAATGCCACACCTATAGCTATGGCAAGATAGCCATATTCTGCAATCAATGTGTATATATAGCCGTTATCCATTTATTTAAACCAACTTCTAACCTTCCATTTTCGATAAAGGAAAATCACGATTACTATAATAATTACAACTAAACCTATAATTAAGTCATATTTATGAGTCCCAGCTATGTATTTCTTGACAAAATCACCTAAATAATAGCCTATAAAAACAAGGATAATTGCGGTAATGGCCGATACAAAAAAATCATATATGAAAAATTTAAATCGACTGAATTTTAACATCCCTAAAGTTACTGGAGCAACAACCCTGCAACCAGGAATAAATCTAAAAACAAGAACGGTCAAAAATGGAGACTTCTTAAAAAAAGCTTTTATTTTGTTGACTTTTTCTTCATGAACCTTGTCGCCTTGGCGCTCCTCATTGTAATGCAAAAAAATTCTTCCTATGAAAAAAAATATATGGTCAACAATAAGCATACCGAGAAAAGAGGCAATTATTGCTCCTTCAATGGTTATACTTTGATAATGTGCGACAAGACCTGAAACTAAAATGGCAGTTTTGCCTTCAAAAAATACGCATAAAAAAATTGCAAGATACCCGTATTCTGATAATAGGTGTTCAATAAATAACATAAGATGAATCAGCTTTTCAAAAATGGTAATCTATTTTATGATTATGACTTAATTATAGGTTACTTCACTGTAGTTTGTAAAATATAAAAGAGTATATTTCAATATTTTTCTGATGAAGATTATTTATTTTGTGCTAATTTATTCTACAGATGATAATCCGAAATTAATTTCAATTAACTTAATTTCTAACCCAAACATAAGGAGAAGTTATAATGAGCAAAGGTATTTTAAGTAAAATTCCTGCAGGTGTAGTGACAGGGAACAATCTACATGAACTTTTTAAAATAGCGAAAGAAAATGGCTTTGCCATTCCCGCTGTAAACTGCGTAGGTTCTGATTCAATTAATTCAGTTATGGAGGCTGCTAAAATTGCCAACTCTCCCGTTATTATTCAATTTTCAAATGGTGGCGCTGCATTCATAGCAGGCAAAGCAGTCAAAAATGACAATGAAAAAGGAGCCATCTTGGGTGCTATAGCAGGGGCAAAACATGTTCATTTATTAGCTGAAGCATACGGAATTCCAGTTGTTTTGCATACAGATCATTGTGCAAAAAAACTATTACCATGGATTGATGGACTTTTGGATGCAGGAGAAGAACATTTCAAACAATATGGCAAACCTCTTTTTAGCTCTCACATGCTTGATTTATCTGAAGAACCATTAGAAGAAAACATAGAAATAGCTGAAAAACATCTTAGGAGGATGAGCAAAATAGGAATGACTCTTGAAATAGAGCTCGGCTGTACAGGTGGTGAGGAAGATGGTGTTGATAATACAGGATTAGATAATTCAGCTTTATACACACAGCCTGAAGATGTATGCTTAGCTTATGAAAGATTATCAAAAATCAGCTCTAATTTTACAATCGCAGCTTCATTTGGCAATGTTCATGGAGTTTATAAGCCAGGGAATGTAGTTTTAACACCGATAATCCTTAAAAATTCACAAGATTACATTCAGAAGAAACTCAAAACAGCTAAAAATCCTGTTAATTTTGTATTTCATGGTGGTTCTGGGTCTGAACTTGAAAAGATAAGAGAAGCTGTTTCCTATGGTGTAATAAAAATGAACATAGATACTGATACTCAATGGGCTACATGGAAAGGCATCATGGATTATTATAAAAAATATGAAGGGTACCTACAAGGTCAAATAGGGAATCCTGAAGGCGAAGACAAGCCAAATAAAAAATATTATGATCCTAGAAAATGGCTGCGGGCTGCTCAAGAAACAATGGTTGTACGCTTAAAAGAAGCATTTGCAGATCTTAACTGCCTCAATAGAAATTAATAGTTAAAAAACTAACTATGCCATTACAAACCTCTGTTGTGATAACTTATCGCGCAGAGGTTTTTTTAAGTTTAGCGTAAATCACAAAAAGCAAATCTATTGTCACGCAGTACCGTATTACCAATTTCTATAGATAATCGCTTTTTTAATATAGGGCCCTCGTATACAAAAGTATGAAATTCCCCGTTTTCTCCACATGGATCTACAGAATTAGGTAAATCTGCCAAAAATTTAACATCATAAATTCGACCAGCATAACTAGCGTCTAAAACATTCGTATCTACGCACGTAACGATAGCTTTAAAGCCAAGTTCGATAAAGGCTTTTGCAAGTTCAGCTGTATCTCTTTTCCAAAGTGGAAACAAAGCTTTAAATCCAACTTTTTCCATGTTTTTTATTCGATATTCCTTCAACTCTTCCAAATAAATATCTCCGAAAGCAATAGTGAATATGCCATTTTCTTTAAAAGCTAAGAGAGTTTTTTCCATGGCTTTTTCATAATCAGAGTTGGAAGCGTTTGAATTTATAGTCACTTCTTCAAGTGGAATCCCAATCGCATCTGCCTGTTTTATTAAAAGCTCATTTTTAACTCCGTGCATACATACTCTATCGTGCTCAAAACTTACAGTTGTTAGGAGTTTTTCGACAGAATATCTATTATTCTGTTTAAAAATTTCATGCAATCCCATTGCACTGTCTTTGCCACTGCTCCAAGAAAAAACTATTTTTTCCATAAATGGTTATCTACTTTCTAAACCACTACTCTTGCTATAATTAGATTCTAACATCTCTTCATTTTTGAATCGTTCAATGGCAAACTGTATGAGTTTATCAATTAAATTTGTGTAAGAAATTCCGCTTGCTTCCCAAAGTTTTGGATACATGCTTATTTTTGTGAATCCAGGAATTGTATTTATCTCATTGATAATAACTTCTCCATTTTCTTTTAAAAAGAAGTCTACCCTTCCAAGTCCTTCACAGGAAAGAAGCTTAAAAGTTTTAATTGTTAAATTCTTAATTACAGCAACTGTCTCTTTAGATATTTTTGCTGGAATTTCTAATTTTGCACCATCTTTGTCAATGTATTTTGACTCATAAGAATAAAAATCATATAATGGAATAATCTCACCGGGTATACTTGCAATGACCTCAAAATTGCCCAACCCACCGCACTCTATCTCCCTACCTTTTATAAATTCCTCAACAATAATTTTATTATCGTACTTAAATGCATCAAATAAAGCTTTTTTATATTCAGTTTCAGTTGTAACTTTTGAAACCCCTACAGAAGACCCCATATTTGCAGGCTTAACGAAAAAAGGAAGCCCAAGTGATTCAACAGTATCGGAAAATTTTAATAATTTGTCTCCCTTTTTAAATATTAAAAATTTAGCAATAGGGATGCCTTCATCTCGAAATAAACGTTTCATTATTTCCTTATCCATGCCAACAGCAGAACCTAGAACACCAGCACCTACGAATGGAATATTTGCCAACTTCAAAAGTCCTTGTACAGTTCCATCCTCTCCTAAAGGTCCATGAAGTATAGGAAATGCAACGTTTATTTCTAAATTTTCTTTAGTTCCTACAAGCAAACCTTCTCCTGGCAAAATATGGATTTGAGGCGAAGTGCTGTCGATCTTATTAAAATTCACACATCCAACATTGTCATTTTTTTGTAATACCCACCGTCCTTTTTTATCAATTCCTATCAGTATGGGATTATATTTCTCTTTATCTATTGCGTCATAAACATTTTTAGCGGATTGAAGTGAAATTTCATGTTCAGCAGATTTTCCACCAAAAATAATGGCAACATTGATTTTTTTTGAGGACATAATTTATATCTTTCATATTTAGTAAATTTTTGAATCAAAAACATTGTTGTAATCCACATATTCTAATATCGTCAAGAGAATTATAAGCATGTTGCTAATAACGCTCAATACTTAATTTCTTTTTTTGATAAAATGGGTTAACCAATATTCCGCATAAATTTATGGTCTTTTTGAATTAAAACTGTTATTGATGAAATATTTGAGTTTATTAAAACAAAAAACTCATTTAATGCATAATCTTTTGATGAATCACGCACTAAAAAAGAACTCGGCTGTGCGTAGAAAATAACTTCATCTGGAATTTTAACATTTTTAGCGATGTATCCGAACATGCAAAAAATAAGTAAATAAGCTGTAGATGTTGCCATAATTGAGCTGGATTTTAAACTCAACGCAGTTCCAAAACTTTTTTTTAGCCTAGCATTTGTCAAATCTACCGACCATATCTCATCCATCGTCAAATGCAAGATATAACCACCAAAACACGATAGAGCAAAAATTAACCTTATATAAAATAAAGTATCTGCAAAAATTAAAAATATAAAACCGCCTGCAATCACTGCTGCCGGAATGCTGTGAATTATCCCTCTATGAACCGTAAATTTGAAAAAAATATATGATACACAAAATCGTATTATTAAATAACCAACCAATATGAAAAAAATTTGATTTTCAAGGTTAATTGTTACAGATAAAAAACGTTGAAGTATTGTTATAGGTAGAATAATGCCAAGCATTTCGAACAAAATTCTCACAGGTATGCTGTTATCACTATCAATATCAGGTAAAATACTTCCCAACGTCCCCATAGCAAAAACTATAAAACTGTTAACAAAGCTTATTTTAAAAATAAAAAGTGAAGTTAAAACGATAATGAAACTATAAATAACCCCAAATGAAACGTGTTGTTTGTAGTTTGCCATAGCTCAACTAATTTGAATGTTAATATTTAAAATTGAACTATATATTCTGATAATTAATTTGCAAAAAAATAAGCTCAATTTGAGGTAAAGTTATATGGAGATAAAACGCGTATTAAGAAGTAAGCTATTATTGAATGGCTATAAACTAAAAAAATTAAAGCTTAATATGATGTTTTTCTTTTTTTATTAAGCAAATATTCTTGCATTTTGGGCATTCAGAAGAAGCAAATCTTGGATTTGAAATAAAGGCAAACCCACATTTATCGCACACACAGAGTTTGCCGTCAGACAAAGACCATTCATTAATATTTGTGCGTAATGATTCACGACCCCACAATATTATTAAATATATTATCCATGCAAGAAGATATATAAAAAAAGCATATTGAAATGTGACAGGTATCATTTATATCCACCAAATTTGTTTATGGTACATGAGCTTTTACTGATTGTACTTTATTTATCGCCTTGTTACCAAGCGGAAGCATTATAACTTTATTAGAGCTTTGTGAAAATTTTTCAACGTTTAGAGGCGAAAATAAAACGAGCATAAATATTAAATGTGTGGCTATTGCAATAATGATAGCATAGCCCCACGGCTTTATTTTTCTTTTTTTTGATAAATAATTTTTCATCTGGTTTTTTACAAGATAACTTTACTGATTTTCGAACTGTATCTGATTTACATTTTGATCTATCGGAGAAACGGCCAAATTAACATTCAAGTTTAACTGTTGCGCTAAAGAAATAACGTCCGCAAGAGTTTCATAAGTTATGTTTTTATCTGCCCTTATTGTTATGCCTTTTGTCTCTGCATTTGAAGATATTTCCTCCAATTTAGATGTTAATTCAGATTTTGAAAGTTTAACGTTATTCAGGTAAAATAAATTATTGGCATCTATTGTTACTACATGTCTTGTTACATATTCAGATTGCCCAGTGATGTCAGGAAGATCAACTCTTATTGCAGAGAACTGTATGAATGAACTCGTGACGACAAAAAACAAAAAAAGTAAAAAAAGAAGATTAATAAAAGGGATAAAAAAAAATGAACCTTTTATGATTTTTAAAGAACTTTTAATTTTAATTTCGCTATCCATTTATATCCCTATTTAGGAGTTATAGCGAAGCTGTTCTAAAAATTAGCTAATTTGCCATAGAAGAGCTTCAACTTTAAGAGGAGTTTTTTTAAATCCAGTTAGTTATGAGTATCTATAAATTAGATGTATTGTTATTCTCTTTAATAGCATAGGTTTGGAAAAAATAAATTATCTCAGATGATGCTTTATCCATTTCTGTCACAATCGTTTGAATTCTTGTGACAAGGTAGTTGTATGCGATATGACATGGTATAGCAATACATAATCCAAATGCCGTATTTAACAAAGCCTCCCACATTGCTCCTGACAACCCATTAATATTTATTACAAATCCCTGTATTTGAATAATTTGAAATGCATCTATCAATCCTAAAACTGTTCCCAAAATCCCCAACATAGGTGCAACATAAGTAATTGTTGCAAGGATATTCATTTTCCTTTCCATTCTCGGTATTTCATCTAATGCTGAATTGGCGGCAGCCTGCTTCAAATTCAAATCGTTTTGAGCATGTCTTAAAATAACTGCTTTTAATATATGTGAAACTGGCCCTGGAGTTTCTTCGCAAAGCGTTATTGCTTCGATAAGATTTCCACGTTTTAAAACATTTATTAGACCATGTAGAAGCTCACCTACATTAATTTGTGCACGATGAAGGTGAAACCATCGCTCAAAAAATATTATTAAAGCGATTACACTGCATATTATTAGAAGCCACATTATCGGACCTCCATACTGGACAAGTTGCAATAAGAGCATTTTTTATTCCTTTAAACTGTTTTTATTATTTATAACAGCGTAGCTGGATTATTCCAATAAATTTATACCGAAGTTATTCCAAAAATTGGTTAATTTGCGATAAAACACCTTCAATTTTTATATAAGTTTTTCTAAACCAATTAGTTATGGGTATATCACTATGATTTAGAAACAATTTTAAGCTTCTTCTTCTAAAGGTTTCGACGGAGGAATTTCTCTAGCTTCCATTAATTTAATTCTAATTTTACTTAATACTTTTTCCTGAAGCTCCTTATTACCAGTCATGGTTTCTTTTACTTGCTCTCTTCCTTGCCCAAGCTGTTCGCCATCGAGAGAAAACCAAGCTCCACGCTTTTCAAGTATGCCCATATCTATTGCAACATCCAAAATTGAACCGACCCTTGAAATGCCTTGTGAGTATTCTATGTCAAATTCTGCTTCTCTAAATGGAGGTGCAAGTTTGTTTTTTACAACTTTTACTTTTGTTCTGTTACCTAATATCTCGCCTTTAGTATCTTTTATTACGGCAGTTCTTTTTATCTCCATTCGTATCGAACAGTAAAATTTAAGAGCTTGTCCCCCTGTGGTTGTTTCAGGGTTCCCAAATACCACTCCAATTTTTGATCGTATCTGATTTGTAAAAATAACGCAAGTTTTACTTTTGCTTACGGCTCCAGTTATTTTTCTTAATGCCTGCGACATAAGCCTTGCCTGAAGTCCCATATGAGAATCGCCCATTTGACCTTCTATTTCAGCTCTTGGCACCAATGCCGCTACAGAATCTATTACTATAACATCAATTGAATTGCTTCTTATTAAAGATTCTGTAATATTTAAAGCATCTTCACCGCAATCAGGTTGCGACAACAAAAGTTCGTCAAGCTTTACCCCTATTCGTGCAGCATATGCAGGATCAAGAGCGTGTTCAGCGTCAATTATTGCACAAGTGCCGCCAGCTTTTTGTGCATTAGCAATAATATGAAGACAAACCGTTGTTTTTCCAGATGATTCTGACCCAAATATTTCTATAATTCTTCCCCTTGGAACGCCGCCTATCCCTAACGCAATATCGAGAGTTAAAGCCCCTGTACTTATTGTTGGAACGTCACTGTACGTAGCTTTATCTCCAAGGAACATAATTGAGCCTTTACCGTAGTCCTTTTCTATTTGAGCAATAACTGTGGATATAATTTTATCCTTTTTTTCATCCTGTTTTGCTATTTTTGGCTCACTCACGAATAGTCCCTCCGCATTATTTTTTTATTTTGTATAAAATAGTTATATCCGCAACAAATTGATTTTAGAAAAGCTCACATCAAATCTAAAACTAATTTATTGTAAATTAAGCAATTTTTGAAACAGCTATGCTATATGTTAATTTTATTTTTAATTATACTATTCAGAAAGAATAAAATATTTTATAATTATAATACTTATCATTAAATAAATTAATAACTCATGTTGCTAAATTTCAAAATATTCACTGCCGTGAGCTTGATGCTTAACAAAATAATAAATGTAAAAGATCAATTAAAATATCTTCATCGTATTTAAAAAACAACTTTTTAAAGGTTATCTATGAATCGAAAAAATAATAGAGTTTTCCCTAATCTAATTTTTATTATTTTTGTTGT
>ORMF012155251.1_pt1 | contig 25952 bp, 20 predicted proteins | sample 1779871 | NCBI WGS metagenome assembly ORMF01 (sample SAMEA104232316, study PRJEB22302) | groundwater metagenome | biome: forest; feature: aquifer; material: groundwater | place: USA | collected 2011-08-07 | depth 5.4 m | reverse complement strand
GGTGCGGCATTACTCCCGTGCCGTTCCGCTCGCGTTTGCAGATGCCGGCGATGTTCTCACGCGAGCCGTTCGGGTTCGCGGCATCCGTAGGTTGTCCGTCTCGGTTACAATAGCGAAACACAATCCTGTCCTCGCGGCGCAATTCGTCGAGGGTCGCATCATCACAGACAAAGTTTCCATCGGCATGGGCGATCGGCATGCGCAACACACTGCCGGCTTTCAGCTCATGCGTGAATGGGGTGTTGGTGCTTTCCACTTTGACGTCTACGTGGTCGCAGATAAAGTGCAAATCTCGATTTCGAATCAGCGCGCCAGGCAACAGGCCCGCCTCGCAGAGGATTTGAAAACCATTGCAGATGCCCAGCACCAGATTGCCTTTCGCGGCGAACTCTTTCACCGAATTCATGACTGGCGAAAAGCGCGCCAGTGCTCCGGCGCGTAAATAATCGCCATAAGAAAATCCGCCGGGGATGATCACGGCATCGTAACTGCTCAGGTCGGTATCGCGATGCCAGATAAAGTCGACCGGCTGTCCCACGTGTTTTGAGAGCACGTGATACGCATCGTGATCGCAGTTCGAACCAGGAAAGACAATGACTCCGAACTTCATTCGCTAATCTCCATTCGATTCAGTTTGGAGTTCCGCCTTTAGGCGGCATTGGCCATTCGGAGCGATTCCGCCTGAAGGCGGTACTCCGAACAATCCAAAGCAGTGTCGGGCTGCGTTTGCCACCGCACTCCAAAAAATCGCTCTTCAATTTCCATTCGCTTCAGTTCGGAGTTCCGCCTTCAGGCGGCATTACCGCTAATGCATTCCGCCTGAAGGCGGTACTCCAAACTATTACTCTTCTATCTCCACGCGAAAGTCTTCAATGATCGGATTCGAGAGCACGTCATGCGCCATGCGCATGGTTTCCTCGCGCGCCTGCTCGGCTGTTTGCTGCCCTTCGATAGCAATCTCGAAGTATTTGCCCTGGCGGATATCGCTGATGCCGTTATAGCCGAGCAGCTCGATCGAATGCTTGATTGCTTTGCCCTGCGGATCGAGTACGCTTGGCTTCAGTGTGACGTAGACTTTGGCTTTCATTCAATCAGTTTTTCCGCGGCCCATAGGCAGCCGGCTGACCTTTACCTCGAGAGTCGGAATGCGGAACGCGGAATATTACGCCAAAACATTGCGTTTGTCGTAGTCGATATCATAGTATTTCCGCCGGTCGCTCGTTATCATTTCTGCAAAAGGAATTCAAAATGGCAACTCCATATCCAGAAGGTGGACCGCCCTCCGGCGCTCCCGGCGGCAAGACAACCATAGGTCTTGAATCAAATGTAGGGGCAGCGTTGTGTTATCTGGCCAACTTTATCTGCTGCATTGGCCTGGTTTTGGCGATTGTGTTTCTGGTCACCGAAAAAGAAAACCGCTTTGTTAAGTTCCACGCGGTGCAATCCCTTTTTCTGGTGGGGACGCAAATCGCTGTCGGCATCGTTGTCGGTATCCTCGGCTTGATTGTCAGTATGGTGCTCGACATGGTCCACATGAGCCTGGTGGGGTGGCTATTGGTACTTTGCCTGCGGTTACTGCTGTTCCTTATCTTCATCGTTATTTGGATAATCACCGGGATGAAAGCCTATGGCGGCCAATGGTATAAGCTGCCCATCATCGGCGAATTCGCCTGGAATACTGTCAATAAGTAATTCTTAAACGACCGCTAACTCGAACAGGAGAACACTAAAAATGGATACAGGTAAGTCTGCGCTCGGTCTTGATGGAAACGTGGCGGCCGCGATTGGTTATCCCATCGGCATTCTCGCGATCATCTGCCTGATCATGGAAAAAGAGAATCGCTTTGTGAAGTTTCACGCGCTGCAATCGATCCTGCTGCATGTTGCGATGATGGTAGTGGGGATCGGCCTTGCAATAGTCTTCATGATTATTGGTATCGTGCTGGGCGTGGCCGCGGCTGCCGCAAACAGCTCGGCGGGCGGTGGGATTGCGGGCATCTTCGGCCTGCTGTCGTTTCTGATCTGGATGATCATCCTGGTGGCCTATATCGGAGGACTGATCATGGCAGCCGTCAAAGCCTACAACGGCGTTCATTACAAGCTGCCCATAGTTGGCAACCTGGCAGAGAAGTGGACTAGCACTTAATTCCAAACGCGTTCTGCGACGGTGGGGTTGCTGACAAAGCGCCCCTCGTCCTGGCCGCTAATCCTTCCTCACCCAAATACTCGCGCAAAGATTGCCGGCACGTTGCGCAAATAAGTGTCCAAAGAAAAGACCCGCTCGATTTGTTCCCTGGACAAGTGCGCTGAGATATCTTTGTCAGCGGAAACGAGGGCCTGGAGTTCGCCGCCTTCGTCCCACGCTTTCAGTGCATTCCGCTGCACCCATTCGTAGGCATCCTCGCGCGAGACCCCGGCCTTGGTCAGCGCCAGCAGAAGCTGTCCACTGAAGATCGCTCCCCGAGTGGCGGCAAGGTTTTCCAACATCCGTGCGGGATAAACCACCAGTCCTTCTACCAGCGCCGCCATTTTTTGCAGCATGTAATCGGTAGCAATGCTTGAGTCGGGCAGCACCACGCGTTCGGCCGACGAATGCGAGATGTCGCGTTCGTGCCAGAGCGCGACGTTCTCGAGTCCCACGATGCTGTTCGCGCGCACGACCCGGGCCATGCCGCAAATTCGTTCGGAAAGGATCGGGTTGCGCTTGTGCGGCATGGCGCTCGATCCTTTCTGACCCTGCTTGAATTTCTCTTGCGCCTCACGCACTTCGGTCCGCTGCCAGTGACGAATCTGCAAAGCGAACTTGTCCAAAGACGACGCGATGATCGCCAGCGTGCAAAGGTATTCGGCGTAGTTGTCACGCTGAATGATCTGAGTCGAAATCGGCGCAGGTCTGAGTCCCAGCCGGGCGCAAACTTTTTCTTCGACCTGAGGATCGAGGTGGGCAAAAGCGCCGACTGCGCCACTGATCTTGCCGACCGCTACCGACTCACGCGCTTTCTTCAACCGCTCGCGGTTGCGACGCATTTCGTCAAACCAGAGCGCGAAGGTCAAACCGAATGAGGTGGGTTCAGCGTGAATACCATGCGTCCGGCCCACTTGCGGAGTGTCTTTGAATTCAAGCGCGCGGCGTTTGAGCACATCGAGCAGGACGTCGATCTTCTTTAAGATGATGTCGCAGGCGTCGCGGAGCAGGAGTGCGTTGGCGGTATCTACCACGTCCGACGAAGTCAGACCGTAGTGAACGAAGCGGGCCGCGTCACCGATTGATTCAGCCAGATTGGTGGTAAACGCGATGACGTCGTGGTCGGTGGTCTTCTCAATCTCGTTGATGCGTGAGACGGAAAACTTCGCGCGACTCTTAATCTGTGCCAGCGCGTCACGCGGAATCGTGCCCATCTCGGCATGGACTTCGCAGACTGCGATCTCCACATCCTGCCATTTCTGGAACTTGGTCTCTTCGGACCAGAGCGCGCCCATCTCGGGCAGTGTGTAGCGTTCAATCATGTTTCAATCTTGATCCACAGAATCCACAGATTACGCAGATTAGACAGATTCAAATCAACTGAAAGGTGCAATGTGATTCGCTTCCTGATGTTGCTAACAACGGCACGCGGTCAGCAGACCGGGCGAATACTCCAAGCTGAAATGAATTTCTCTTAATCGGTGTAATCTGCGTAATCTGTGGATTCCTATTTCAGTGCGTTTGAAGTTACGTAATATCTTGCCAGATACCAGCGGCCGCCGCGTTCCACCAGCGTGAATGTTTCCATGCCGCTGCCCTGTTCGAAAGACGTCTGATAAAGCGCAACCACAGAATGCCCCGCGATTGGAGCGGTTGAAGTTTGTTCTTCCCGCACGCTCTGCAGATCGCGCGTGCGGACCTTGCCGAGCTTATCGTGCAGCTTTTGAAAAGTCGCTTTGGATTCGTCCAGCGTCGTATCGTTACGCCATTCATCCGCGGCTTCATGGTAAAGCTTATCGTAGCGTCCGGCGTCAACGTCTTCAATCGATGTGTCCAGCACCGTTTGTGCTCCGGCCGGCATGCCGCTGCGACGAATGCTCTGGCCGCTGCACCCGAAAGTGAAAAGCACGACAATAGGAAGCAGTGTTCGCAAGAAGACATTTCGGCGGTGCGGCAGAAGAGTTCGCCGCCCCCTCTCTCTTTGGGAGAGGGTTGGGGAGCGGGCCTGGTATTGTCCTATCTTGAGAGGAGACTTTCGCTCGCCAGATAAAGCGATCCACGAACCCGCACGAAGGGGAACTAATTTTGTTCGTTCGGTTTGGTGTGGATTCGTGGATCGTTCGGGTCCACGCGAAAAGAAAGCACTAAACCAAATTAAGACCGTTTTGAGGGGCCGAGTTGTGAATCGCATCATCATCAACTGTCGCAGTACGCGGCGCACTCTCTCCGCTGGCCCCTCTCCCACTGAGAGGGAAAGCATTCTTCTAAACTTCAATCCAGGCCGTCGGCTCTTTCGGAAACGAAAGCGTGATTTCAGTGTCGCCCGCGAATAATGGTGAGCGTTCCTGCAGAGCGCTCTCAGCCGTAATCTTGGCCAGATACGGATTGTTCGCGCGTTGCGAAAGGTGCGCCAAAACGATGTGCTGAGCCTGGCCGTCAAAGCCGTCGAGCAGCCATTCGGCGATGTCTTCATTCGACAGATGTCCGAGCCGTGAAAGAATGCGCTGCTTCAGTTCCCACGGATAATGCTCGACCGTCTTGAGCATGTCGCGGCTGTGATTCGATTCGATGACAATCGCCGCGCAGCCCCGCAACCGTTCAGTGATCAAGGTCGTGATGTGACCAAAATCCATCAAGGTCGCAACCTTGACCCCGTCGTGTGCGGCCGTGAAACCAAAGTTGTCCACCGCATCATGCGGCACCGTGAAGGGATGAAAGTCGATGGCGCCGATGCGAAAGTCCTGGCCAGAATCGATCTCGATCATGCGATCGCGCAGGGCGTCTGAGCGGCGCCGCGGCTCTTCATCCGTGAAATTTCGCCGTTCACAGACATAAGCATCGCGCGTCTTGGCCGACATATAGACCGGACAGTCCAGATCCTTCATCAGGACTCGCAATCCACCGGCATGGTCGCCGTGCTCATGCGTAATCAGAATGCCGTCCAGTGAGTTCGGATCTTCTCCGAGCGCGGACATCCGGCGCGCTGTTTCCCTGGCGCTGAGGCCGGCGTCTACCAGGACGCGCGTCCCATTAGCGACCAGCAATACTGAGTTACCGGTAGAGCCGCTGCCAAGTACTGAGACTTTCATTTCGCGTGAATTCTACGACAAAAATCAAAAGTTCGGAGTACCGCCTTCAGGCGGAGGGTTAGCCCAGAAGGATTCCGCCTGAAGGCGGGACCCCGAGCGCTGATCTTATGTCTCACGGCAATTTCAGATTTCCAAACGTGCGCGATCAACTGCGAATCCATTCAAGTTGCCCAGCGCTCCCAGCGCCAGTGTGGGTGTGGTAAAGCAATTCTGCGCCACCCGCTGCATGTCTTCCGGGCTGACCGCTTCAATAGAACTAATGATTTCGTCGGGCGAAATGCGCCGGCCATGAACAATTTCCTGGCGCGCCAGCGCCGCGACCCGCGAACCAGAAGACTCCAAACTCAATAACACCGAGGCAATCGCCTGCTCCTTTGCCAGTTGTAACTCGTCCTGAGAAACCGGCTCATGAGCGGCACGCCGCAATTCCTGCAAGGACAGATCAAGCACCTGATCGAGATGGTCCGGTGACGTGCCCGCGTAAATCGTGAACATCCCGATGTCCGTGTAAGTGTTTCCGCCGGCGCCGATCGAATATGCCAGACCTCGCTCTTCCCGAATTGACTGCCACAGCCGGCTGGATGTGCCGCCGCCGATAACTGTGCCCAGCATGCTCGCTATATAACGATCTTCGCTTATGGCCGAAGGCCAGGGCGATGCGATGATTAAGTGCGCTTGCTCCAATTCGTTCTTGCGCTCAATCAGAATAGGCGCCGCAGTTTCCGGTGACAGCGCCACCGCCGAGGCTCCTTCTGAGTCGTGGCTGCCATCGCCGAAAGTTAGCGTTGCCAACTCGACCAGTTGTTCATGCGTCACGTTGCCAGCCGCGGCGACTACCAGGTTACGCGGTGAGTACGCCACGGAATGAAAGGCGGTGGTAATGGCCCGATCAAACGACGAGACTGTCTGCTCAGTTCCTTCGATCGGCCGGCCCAGCGAATGATCGGGAAAATAGGCTGCATGGAAAAGTTCGTTCAGAAGTTCGTCCGGAGTGTCCCCGATCATCTTCATCTCTTCGATGATTACTCCCTGCTCGAGTGTTAGATCGGCGGGATCGAAGCGGGGATTAGCCAGCATGTCGGCGAGCAAATCGAACGCCTGGGCCAGTGCCGTATCGACGACCTTCACCGCAAACCCGGTGATCTCATGAGAGGTGTAGGCATCAAGGTGGCCTCCCAAACGGTCGGATTCAGTGGCGATTTGCCGGGCTGAACGACGCTCTGTGCCTTTGAACAAAGCGTGCTCAATGAAGTGACAAATTCCGTTCAGCGCCGGTGTTTCGTGACGCGATCCGCGCCTGACCCAAATTCCCAGACTAACGGAACGAAGGCCGGGCATGTGTTCCGTCAGAATTGTGAGTCCATTGGCGAGGCGGGTGGTTTTAACCTGATCAATCATCATTCTTATTTCGAGCACCAGCTGGCTTTCCTCTTCAGCGTCCATCGTAACACGCGGAAAAGACCCGGCAAAACAGCCGTCAGAACTGGGACCAAAGCTTGACACACGTCCGGCCGATGGCTAAGAATTATTGAATTCAGACGGGTGACAGTCTCCCTTGCCCGGGTGGATGGGAACCGGAACCAAGATTCCGCGAACCGCTCAGGCATCTGAACGAAGCAAATTGAGAATCGAACGAGAGTGATATTGGCTATCCGGTTTTCGTTCTAGTGCCAGCCTCGCAAAATCCGCGCGAGGCCAACCCGGAGGTTCGGCCACGATGAAAGCAATTTTCAGATTTAGCACACCACTGGTGGTTCTCGTCGTCGTCTTATCGATGACCGCTGAGACCCAGGGCAAGGGTGTCCGCGGCCTGGCGACCATCACCGGCACAGTTCGCGATAACAAGGGCTTGCCGTTGGCGGGCGCCGTGATTCAGTTGATTCGCGAAGGTGCTAACCAACTCGTCAGGCAAACCCGCACCGCCGCCGACGGCAGCTTCTCTGCGCGAATTCCGGCCGGCCGTTATTCGCTGAAAGCAATTGCGGAGGGCTTCGGCGAAGTTCTTTTCTCGTCTGTTCAGGTCAATCCCTCGGCAGAAATTGCATATCGTTTCAATCTGGAACCTGCCGGTTCGGGCAGGACCCTTGTCGATCAACGCAGGGATCGGGATAGCGTTAAATGGACTTTGCGCGCGATTCAAGGCCGCCGTTCGATCTTTCAGGCGAACGAAGGCGATGACGCAACGATTGCTGCAGTGGAGAATTCGGAACCAGCGGGGAATGGGAATGCTGAAGTCGCCGAGACACAGCGCCCAACTGAAGGGAGCCGGACTCGCACCCAGGGAGTCGTTGAGACTTACTTTGCCACATCTGCGAATCCGTTCAGCTCAGCCTACGAGGGTGTGAATTTCGCCGTCGCTCTTCCAGCGTCCGAGCGAATCGACCTCATTTTTGCCGGCCAGACAGGCACCGGTTCGGGCGCACCGCAACGATTCGAGACTACTGCGCGAGTCCGCTTGGACAGTCATCATCGCGTTAGTCTGACTGGCGGGGCCTCCAGCTTTCCTGTGTGGGCGCCCGGTGGCGGAATTAATGCCAGGCACGCACTCGGGCAAATGTCAGTGCGCGCAGTTGACGAGTGGATTGTCCGTGATGGCGTCGTAGTTGTTTTGGGATTGGATTACTCTCGTTTCATGGGCGCAGGCAACGGGACGTCGATTAGTCCGCGCCTCGGGATTCAGTTTGACGCCAACGCGCGGACGCGTGTAAAGGCGAGTTTTGCTCCCGGCGGGGCGGAAACGGCTCAGCAAAGCTCCGCGAGTTTTGAGTCTGGTGACGTGATTTTCAGGCAGGCGCCTGCGCAGCCAATCGCTTTCGTTGGCGGCCGCGCAGTCATGGGACAAAGTCGCCGCCTGGAATTCGGAGTTGAGCGGGTCCTCGATAATCGCTCCAATGTCGAAGCAACAGCTTTCCTGGATATGACCGGTGGTCGTGGCGTAGGTCTGATGGCTACGCCCCTATCGGCTTTCTCAGGCGAGAACGCAACCGCGATGTTGGGCGTCGCGAATCAGGAAGGATCAGCCCGGGGTGTGCGAGTAGTTTATTCGCGCCGGCTGAATCGAGTTTGGAACACCTCCGCCGGTTATTCCTTTGGCCGCGGTCAGAAACTCTCACCGGTTGGCATAACCAATCCGGCGGAACTATTCAATAGCGGCTTCTTCCAAAGTGGCGCCCTGCAGGTTGCCGGAGATTGGTCCACCGGCACCCACGTGCAAACTGTATTTCGCTTTTCTCCTCAAGCGACCGTGTTCGCCATCGATCCTTTCGCGGGCCGGCTAGCAGTTTACGATCCGTCGCTCAGCATTCAAGTGACCCAGGATCTGCCCACGTTCGGGTTGCCAGTTCGGGCTCAGGCTGTCATCGACGCTCGCAATCTGCTGGACTTCCAATCGAGGACTAGCAACAGTGAGACGGTGCTGGAAGTCTGTCCCACTGGCCGTTCACTGCGCGGAGGAATTTCGGTTAGGTTCTGAGCAGGAAGGCCGTACGAGCCTTCGGCGAATCGGTCCCACTAGCTTCAACGGCCAGGCTCCCAATGCTTCTCCAAAATCTCGGACGAGAACGAAAACTTGGACGTACTTGGTCACTCATCGTCGCTTCTTAAAGTTCCGGAGAGCCGAGAAGTGATGCCCAGGGGCAAATACATTGCCCTGTTTTCCGAAACAACAAAAGTCGGCTGGCAGCTGTCACTTGGAACATTGGTTGCCTTAGTTCGGGCGCCGGTGTGTGTTCAGAGAGGCGACCATCAGAAACGGGGCTAAGAGATAGCCGGCGTAAACGGTTTCACGAGCCGAGAGAAACAGGATGAAGGGTTCAGTACTGACAGGGAAGACATGGTTGCTGCTAATCGTAGCGGCCCTGTTGATTGCTGCCGGGGCGCTAAACTTTTCCCAACGTCTCAGTCACCAACCACCGCCCTGGGATGGCGTGACCTGGGTGGATACTGCTCAGGGCGTGGTCGCCAAAACCGTCGAGCCGGGCTCTGCGGCCGCTAGAGCCCAGGTAATTCCCGGCGATCAATTGATCGCAATCAGCCTGACGGGACAAAGGTGCGAAGAAATCCAGCGGGGTCCGAAGTGTGAACAGATAGGCGCTGCAAAGTACGTTCAGATCTATCTGAATGAGGCTCGCGTGGGCGGTGAAATTCATTATCGCATTGAGCGTCCCTCATATCCGGTCGAGACGCGAAGTTATTATGCTGATCTCGACAATCTCGGGACCATTCCAAATTGGACCGCGCGTGATCTGTACATCAACTTGATCGGGCTGGTGTATCTGTTCGTCGGCCTCTTCGTAATCTTCAAACAAGGTGGTAGATCACCCTTCGTTCTGCACTTTGCCTCGTTGTGTTTGACCGCCTTCGTCTTTCACTTTTTCACACCGATTGGAACCTATAAAGATTTGGATCTGGCGATTGCATTCCTGCGCAGCGCCGGTCTGATAATGTTTGCCCCGCTCTTCCTGCACTTCAGCTCGATCTACCCGGTTCGATATCACTTGTTCGAGGAGCGGCGTTGGCGGAGCGTGCTCCTTTACATGCCGGCACTGCTGCTGCTGTTGGTCGCGACGTTCGTCTTTTTTCACGACGAATTGGCCAGGGTCTTGCCGTCGAGGGTGGTCGACTACTCACTAACCTTTGGCGCCGGATTCTACAAGGCGGCCTTCATTCAGTTCGCCATCGCGCTGGCAGCTAGCGCGGCGTTGCTTGTGCGCCGTTTTGTAATCAGTAAGAACACCGTGGCCCGCCAACAATTGAAATGGGTTGTGTGGGGATCAGGGTTGGCAATAGCGCCGTTCACGGTGTTGTATGCCACCGGGTTTATTCTCACCGAAAACTCGAATCCGTTGACCGACGTTGCGGTCGCACCGCTGATCTTGATACCGCTCGCGTTGGGCTACTCGGTGGTCCGCTATCGCTTGATGGACGTCGAACTGGTGGTCCGGCGCGCGGCCGTATACGCCTTTACGACCCTCGCAATCGCGATGGCGATCGGGGCGGTCGTTTACTTCGCCGGAGTTTATGCCAGTGGTGACGCGTCTTCGGGAGAGATTACGCTGCGATTGATTCTTTCCGTAAGCGCCATGGCGTGTATTGTGATGATTGCTGCTCCGGTGAAGAATTTTATGCAGGAGCAGGTGGATCGAATCTTCTACGGACAGCGCTACGACTTGCGCCGGAGCCTCTTGGATTTTGGTCGCACAATCTCGGCAACCACAGCCCTCGATCCTTTGCTGGATTCACTTATTACCCGGCTGCGGCAGGTCATGAATGTCGAGCGTTTGGCGATCTTCCTGGAAGACGCGCAGGCGCCGTCAGGTTATCGAGTGGCGCGGACGGCCGGCCTGTCCGCCCCCATAACGGTGCCTGTGGACTTCCGCGAGATGATCCGCACGCGTTCTGCTGAAACCGGCGTGGTGCGGGCCGACGATCTCGATTCAACGCCCGAAGGCGAAGGTTACGTCCGCCGCGTGCTGCATTATTACGTGCCGTGTGTCGTGCGCGGCAGGATGGTTGCAGTGATTGGCCTCGGGAGGTCAGCCGATGGCGCCCTGCTCTCGTCGGAAGACGTTGAGATCTTGCGGACTGTTTCCGGCTACATCTCGGTCGCGATTGAGAACAGCCTGTTATATCAGGAGCAGGAACACCGCGCCGCGGAGCTGGAAATTCTTAAGGAATTCAACGAGTCGATCGTCGAATCGATCAACGTAGGCCTGATGGCGGTCGATCTCAACGGGTCTATTACGCGTCTGAACTCTGCGCTGGAAGAGATTTTTTCGCTCACCCGAGACGAGGCTGTCGGAAGAAATGTCGAGGATCTCTTTGCGGAAGAATTCGCCGAAACGCTGCATCAGGTGTTAGGCCCGGATGGCTGGCACCTGCGGCAGACACGCCAGATTTACAAAATGCATACGGCTACGCGCGCGGGCCGTTCGCTGGTGCTCAACATTGCGCTCGCTCCGCTCTGCGCTGATTCAGATGAACAAACCGGGGCCCTGGTCGTGTTTGAAGATGTCACGCAACGCCTGCAGTTGGAGGAGCAACTGCAACAGCGCGAGAAGCTTTCCTCGATCGGTTTACTCGCTGCGGGTGTGGCGCACGAAGTGAACACGCCGCTGACTGGCGTTTCGTCATACACGCAAATGTTACTCAATATGCTGCCGGAAACTGATCCCAAGCATGCCTTGCTGCTGAAGGTCCGGCGTCAGGCGGACCGAGCCACCGACATCGTCAACAATCTTTTGAACTTCTCGCGAACCGGTAGCGCCGCTGAGTTTGCCGGAATTGATATTCACCGGGTCCTCGACGATACGCTGCAACTGCTCGAGCCACAATTGCGCCGCAGTCATATCGAGATCGTGCGCGACTATGCGGAGCAGTTGCCGCCGGTTCATGGCAACTCCGTTAAGCTGCAACAAGTGTTTACGAACTTGATCCTCAACGCGCGCGATTCGATCGCCAACGGCAACGGCAGCATTACCCTGACCACGCGCAAAGGAGACGACGACGGTTCGTTGCTGATCGAAGTCACCGACACCGGGGTGGGAATTGCGCCCGAAGACGTTGCGAAAATCTACGATCCCTTCTTCACGACTAAAGGCGTCGGCCGCGGTACCGGCCTCGGGCTGGCGGTCACCTACGGCATCGTTCAGGAGCATTCAGGTCACATCAGTGTTTCAAGCACGCCAGGGCTCGGTACTACGTTTCGAATCACGTTACCTACCAACGATCCGCGCGCGCGACTTCAAGCTGCCGCTTATAATTAGCACCGAGTTCGGTTCTTCATCATTAGCTTTTTGCTGTTCGTTTCGGTAATAATCTCGCCTTTACTACGGAACCGTTTGCGATAGCAAACAGGTAGGGCTAAGCACAGACTGAAGTCTGTGCCACTGGGATAAATGGCTAGAAAAGGCTCAGTGCTGGTCGTCGACGACGAGGAGATCATGCGTGATGTCCTCGAGACGCTGCTCTCGTCTGAGGGTTATCGTGTCGATCTCGCAAAAACCGGCGAAGAAGGATTGGACGCCTACACCAAGCGTTCGTACGACGCCGTGTTGCTCGACGTATCGATGCCGGGAATTGGCGGGTTGCGTGCCCTGGAAGAGTTCTTGAAGCTGGACGCGGAAGCAGTGGTGGTGATGATCACCGCCTACGCGACGTTCGATACGGCAATTACCGCATGGGAAAAAGGCGCTTTCAACTGCATTCGTAAGCCGTTTCAGAACGAGCACATCACCGCCACGGTAGCTGCCGGAGTTAAGCGCCGGCGCAAGGAAGAAGAACGGCGTTCGTTGCGACAGGCGATGAGCCGCGAGGTCGATCGCGGCGCCATGGTCGGGCGCTCGGACATCATGCAGGAAGTTTTTCGCCTGGTCGAACAGGTAGCCCCCGCGCGCTCGACGATTCTGATCACCGGCGAGAGCGGCACCGGCAAAGAACTGATCGCGAAAGCAATTCATGAGTCCAGCCTGCGCGCCAATCGCCCGTTCGTAACAGTCAACAGCTCAAATATCCCTTCTGAGTTGCTCGAGTCCGAACTCTTTGGTCACACCCGCGGAGCTTTTACCGGCGCCGTCGCGGCCAAGAAAGGTTACTTCGAAGTCGCCGACGGCGGTTCGATCTTTCTCGACGAGATTGGCGACATTCCGCCCGAAACCCAGGTGCGACTGCTGCGCGTGATACAGGAACGCGAGTTCACGCCCCTCGGGGATACCAGCCCGCGGCGGGTAGACGTGCGCATCATTGCGGCTACCAATATCGATCTCAGAGAAGCAGTCCGCCAGGGAATGTTCCGCGAAGATCTTTACTACCGGCTGGCCGTGGTGCCGATCGAATTGCCACCGTTGCGCGATCGCAGACAGGACGTGCTGCCCCTGGCGCAGCACTTCATTCGCAAATACAACGAAGAAAATGGGCGCAAGGGGTCCGAGCACATTGCGCCCGATGTGCTCTCGCTGCTGGAGAACTACTCCTGGCCGGGAAACGTCCGCGAGTTGGAGAACGCCGTCGAACGAGCCGTCGTGATCGCCCCCGGCGACGAGATCTCGCGCGAATGCCTGCGGCCCGAAATCGCCGACCCACAAGCCGCGCGCGCTGTCGCGCGCGAAGGCGCCGGTGCTTCAGCGAGCATAGACGTAGGCCGCGGCGTTAACTTTTACGACGAAGTGCGCCGCTTTGAAATCGATTTGATCCGCCGTGCCCTGGATCAGACAGGCGGACACCAATCGCGCGCCGCGCGCTTGCTGGGCATGAATCCCACGACGTTGAATTCGAAGATTAAGACTTACAATATCAACTTGCGGCCTTGAAAGGTCGCGCCCCGGGCATGACAGCAGGTCCTTTACCAAACAATCCCTGCTGAGGTCGCTATCATACAGTCCGGATGATTTGCGCCGGGGATCGCGTCATAGCTCCGAAATGATTCATTCATCCGAAACATAAGAATATGGACGCGCAAGTCCGATGGTCATCGGGCTGTCAAAGTTGAGTACCGGCTCTTGCCCTTCTCAGATTTTATGGTACCAACTTACGTTGAAACCCACACTGCGGAGGACCCTCATGGCTAAGAAAAAAAAAGCAGACATCAGTGAACGGCGGACGGAAACGTCTGAGCCGAAGCCCAAGTGGACGATCATGATTTACCTTGCCGGCGATAATAGTCTAACCGCCAATTGCATCTCCGTGATGCAGGATCTGGAGGCGGCAAAGCAGAGCAAGGACGTCGAGATTCTGGCTTGTTTCGATTCCAACACCCCCCAGGCCAAAAGGCTCGCGTTATTTGCACGTGAACCGCAGTCGCGGTTCTGCAAACAGCGTGAATTGGGCGATTCACAACGACCTGATTCCTCCAGATGACCGGGGTCATGGCATTATCGCACCCAACTTTTGCGGCGATAAGAACCAGGATAGAGCCAAAGCCAGTTCATCGACCGTCGCGACGGATGGTCTCTCGCGTTTTATCGGTTGGGCGCTGGACAATTATCCAGCGGACAGATACATGCTTATAACCTTCGGCCACGGCGGGGCCGTTGCCGGGCAGACATTTCTGGCTACAGACAGGCCGGCTAGTTTTCTGACTCTCACGGATTTTGGCAAAGTGCTGGCGAAGTTCTTTGGCCGCAAGTACGGCAGACCTCAGCTCGACCTTTTGGCGTGTGATAATTGTGTAATGAACGGCCTCGAGACCGCCTTTGAGATCAGGGAACAAACTGATTTCATGCTGGGCTCTCAGGATTTGATGCTGGCCGTCGGATGGCCCTACGAGAAGATAATCAATGCGATCGTTGATAAGCCCGGCCGCGCCACGAAAGACATTGCTGGCAAGATACTGGAAGTCTGCGCCCGCAGCCTGCTGGACTTCACATTGATGGATCGCTCCTCTGAGCAGGCAGTCTGCGATCTAACGACCCTCCAGGGTGAGCCGAATATTATCGCCGCTCTCCACGAGCTGGTAAGCACGTTAAGGGGCGGTCTGAAATTCGAACCAAAGAAATTGGGGAAGAACAAGGGAGAGCTGGTCCTGCGCTATCCGACCATCTGCGACGCTATCAAGTTGGCTCGCTTAGAGGCGCAGGCGTTTTGGGGCGAGACGTTTGTTGATTTATACGATTTCTGCGAACGTCTAATGTGGAAGTGTGATCAATTGGTACAGGCTAATGCGACCCTCATGACAGAGTTGGGCCGCGGTACCCAAACCCGCTTCGCTCCAGAGCAGTTCAGGAGCACTGAACAAATCCAGGCGCTCAAAGAAATTGCGCTTCGTTGCAAAGCCGTGCTGCGCGAGGTCGAACGGATGGTTACCTGTTCCTATTACATTGGTTCGGACCTGCAGTACTCACATGGCCTCTCGGTATATTTCCCGTGGACGTTGCCAGAGAAGCCTTATTTCTTTTCTCGCGTGAATCAAGGCCCTGACCTGCAACTGAAGACTGCGTTCGAAACATATAAGGGCTATCAATTTGCGACGCCTTCCGGCTGGGCCGATTTTCTGGAGGACTTTTTCCGAGCGACCTTACGCAAGGTGCGTCGTGCAAATCGGCAATTCTCGGTTCGGGGCGATGCGGAAAGCGCCGACTTGGGGTTGATCGACTTTACCCTTACAGATAGCTCCAACGCGGTCGCCATCAATTTGCAGAAATCAAGTTCTGACACTGGAAAGAATGATGACTGCACTTGCCCACCAATAAAGAACTACCCAAGGCGCAACTATCTGGCGCCCGCTGACTGCGCGCGACGCACCGATGAAGCGGGCCAAATGAAACGAGGAGCTAACCAGCAGGAGCCGGTTTCGTATCTTGGTTGGAACGTCAGGGGATTGGTCGCGAAAGTGATCGCGCCAACCGGAACGACTAAGCAACAGAAGAAAGGCAGGACTACAGCTCCTCAGAATCGACGTTACGCCCGCTAGCACAAAGCGAGCGCTACTTTGGGATGATTCGAACCTGGAGAAGCCATTCCCAGCGCCGGGCTATGGGAGGCGCCTGTGCCCGTGACCCTCTGCGCTTCCTTGTTCTCCAGCTCCTATTAATCTTCGCTATTGGTCATCTCGGGTCGGTAGTCCTACGTCCTCAAGAAAATGTGATCGCACCAGGGCCGGCCGGTACTCCAGGCCTGAGTAGTATCGAGGCTCGCAGACAAGCACTGGCAACACTCATCGCCGATAGAGATCGGTTACGCAAGACCAACGATCGTGTTGCGCTTGTCCGCACGGTCATCCAGATCGGTGAATTGCACCTCAAGTTAAACGACCTGGATGCCTCGTTAGCTGACGCGAGGGAAGCGCAGGCCGCCGTTAGGCAATCTCGAGACGAGACGCTGATAATAGAAGCCCTCGTGTTCGCTGCCCGTGTTCATCGCTCGCGGCATAGCAGCCAGGCGGCGCTGACGCTGCTTGAACAGGCCCACGCACTGAGTCTCAACTCAAAGAATCACCTGGCCGAGGCGCAAATCCTGACGGAAATGGGCGCCGTTTACTTTCAGAAATCCGACTTGCCGAATTCGCGTGACCGGAATGTCAGGGCTTTGCAGATCTGGCGGGAACTGGGGGATAAGCGCGGCGAGGCGCGCACTCTCACGGATCAGGGCGAGACCTACATGCTGCTTGACCAGGGAGAGGAAGCTGCAAGTGTGCTCGAAGCGGCCGCGAATATTTGGCGGAGTCTGGGTGACGCAACTGAACTGGCGACCACACTAATGGACATTAATTTCCTGGCAATCAGACAGGGACAATGGCAAAAGGCGCTGAGCGCAGTCAACGAGGCCCAACTCCTGGTTACCGACAAGGAAGCAGAACCGTTTTTGGCCGGACAGATTGCGAACAGCCTGGGCGAGGCGTATGAAGCTTACGGGCAACTGGATAGAGCTCTTGAATACTTCCAACAGGCAGTGGTCTCGTATCGCGACCACGCCCATGATGACTTCGCCGCCATCGATGCCGGAAGGCAAGTCGGCCGCGTCCGGGCTCGTCTTGGGGATTACGCGGGCGCCGCTCAGCAAGTCGAAGAGGGGCTGAAACGGGCCGAAGAGATTGGCTCGGACTTTGCGGCCGGGTTGTGCCATGAAGAACTGGGCAAAGTTTGGCTGGCGGCTGGATTGTATGAGCAGGCACATCAGGAGTTTCTAATTGCGATTGCCCTCTATCAGCGAACCGGAAATCGCCGGCCATGGGCGCGCGCGCAGACCTTTCTTGGCGAGACCGAGTACTTGCAGGGGAGCCTGGACTCCGCTTCCATTTCTTACGGTAAGGCGCTGCGGTTCTTTAAGGACCGAAAGGTTCAAGACTATACCAACGAGGCAGCGCTCAGTTTTGGTTTAGGCAAACTAGCCTTGCGACAGAGAAAGCTGGAAGAAGCCGGGACCTACTTACAAAGGTCGATAGCGCTTACCGAATTGTTGCGCGAGAATGCCTCGAGCAAAGAACTGCGCAGTTCATTCCTCGCTTCGGTCCACGATCGTTATGAGACTTACGTTGAGTGGCTGATGCAGCGTGATGCCAGGGAACCTGGAAAGAAGTTTGATATTGAGGCTTTTGAGGCGAGTGAGCGTGGACGCGCTCGCTCGCTGCTGGACTCGCTTAAGGATTCCCAGAGAGAGTTGCGAAAAGTCGCGCAGCCGGCTCTTTTGCTTGACGAAGAAAAGCTGCAAACGGAAGAGCAGCGACTATTAGATGAGAAGGCAAGGTTACAGAGTGAAGGTGCCGCCCGAGATACTAAGGAAAAGCTGGATGCTGAATTACAACAGGTCCGAACGAGGCACGAAACTCTGGAAGCGCAGATAAATTCCACGGCAAAGTTCAACAGCTTGATGCGAGCTGCACCCCTGGGATTCGATGAGATCAGACAGCAGGTAACCGACGCTGACACCTCCCTCTTAGAGTACTCGCTTGGCGATCAAACAAGTTATTTGTGGATGATTACTCCATCGGGAATAACTAGTTATAAATTACCAGCGAAGAGCATTATTGAACCAGCCGTCCGCAAACTGTCAGGTCTGTTGGCGCAACCACGAATAGAAACTGCTGAAGAGGTTGAATTGCGAGGCGCCATCAGCGAAGTGAGCGCGCTGGTGCTTGGACCAGTCGCTGAAAGGTTAACCATGACGCGTTTGATCATTGTGCCCGATGGAATCCTCCAGTACATACCTTTTCAGATTCTGGTTTCGCCGGATCAGCCAAATGAACCCCTGGTAGATCGCCATGAAATTGTTAACGCACCCTCGGCCTCGACTCTGGCAGTAGTACAACATGAGGCGATCAGTCGACAGCTCGCTCCCAAGCTACTGGCCGCACTAGGCGACCCCGTGTTGCCATCAAACTATTTGACCAAGGCGGCCGAATTAAGAAATAACCCGTCAACGGAACGGGGCGCAGAAGACAGTGAAGGTGAGACACTTGAACCGGCTAAGCTGGGTCCGCTGTTTTTCGCTCGGCACGAACTGAACGAACTGCGTAAGTTAGCCCCCGCCAACGACATGGTTGTCTATTCCGATTTTGCGGCCACTCGGGACAATCTTCGCAGTCTGGATTTGCGGCAATACCGCATTCTGCATTTTGCAACGCACGGCTTGCTGGACGCGAAACAGCCGGAACTGTCAGGGCTCGTGCTGTCGCTCGTGGATCGAAATGGCCGGCGAGTGAACGGCTTTGTCGGACTAGCAGATATTTATAATCTACGTGCACCGGTAGATTTGGTGGTCTTGAGCGCTTGCCGCACTGCCCTGGGCAAGGAAGTGCGGGGAGAAGGACTGGTCGGACTTACGCGTGGGTTCATGTATGCGGGCGCGTCGACTGTTGTGGCGAGCCTGTGGAAGGTCGATGATGAAGCGACGGCCGAGTTAATGAAACGCTTCTACGGCAACTTGTTGCAAATGGGGATGACACCTGCGGCCGCCTTGCGGGCGGCCCAAAATAGTATCAGGCAAGAACCGCAATGGCACTCTCCTCATTATTGGGCTGCATTTACTTTGCAGGGTGACTATCGCCAGGTCATCGCAGCCACTCCTAAAAGAACGGTACCAACGTTATTGGCGATTCTGGCGGCTGCATTCCTGGCGCTGTTAATCGTCGCGGCGTGGTGGTATCGCCGTAATCGAAAGCGGCGCACCGTGTAAAGGCCACCTATTCGACCGTGAAGTAATAGCTGCCGGGGATCCGTTGCTCAGTCCCGTCGGCTCTGATCGCCGAGAGGTTCAAGGCGTATTGCCCCAGCTTGAGTTGGGGTCCTGTGATCTCTACGATCACCGATTGAGCGTCCTGGCCTACTACTTTCAAGAGCCTGGACTCTCCGTTCACATCCAGCAACCTAACATGGTACCCGACCGCCGCAGGCGGTGGATTCGGCAATATCAAATTGATTCTAAGGGTCTGCTCGCCTGGAGGCTTTATCTTTAAGGCCTGGACACCTTGATCTCGGGTATTCTGACTAATAGTTAAGGTGAGCGTTGCAAAGGTTGTGGGCGACGGTTGATGTAAAAAGAAGAACCATAAAGCGCTCGTCATAAGGACTATTACTACAACGGCAACGGCTAACCCAAAGGTCCGACTCTGCCTGCTCAAAAAACCCGGTAAAAGCGGTCGGCTAACATCGCCCCGCTCGCTTGCACGGTTCGTCACATAGCGGTTTAGAGCTTGGGCAAAGCGAAGATTCTGCTGACGTTCAGGCGTTGCGAGAAAGTGCCTTTCAAAGTCAGCCCGCTCCTCGGGACCAAGTTTGCCGGCGACATATTCGTCCGCCAACTCTTCCTCAACAATCAGGATCTCTTCAAATAGGTCGTCATTCGCGAGCAGTTCCTGCTCGATCTGCTCACTGTCGCCATCGGAGAGTTTCCCCAGCAAATAACGCCTGATCCTATTCTGGTCTTCGTTCTGAATCATACTAGTAAATTATTCAGGTCGGGGGGACCCCCAATTGATATGCGCGAAAGCCGGAAACCATTTCAGTTGGCCGGTTGTTGTTCCAGACAGTCCAGGACGCATCGGTGCAGAATCAGGCGAATTCGGTGCGCCCTGAGTCTCAGCGCGTTGACCGCAATACCGAGCTCGCTAGCCAGGAGTTTACGATGATCGATTTTTGCTTGCCTGTCCTGTTGGTAATATCGCACTACCATGTCACGGTTCTCCGGCTGCAGACGTTCCAGACACTGCTCGAGGCAGCGATACTCGGGTTCGATGTCTTCCGCCAGAACCACCGCCGGCGTAGTCAGCCTGACAGTCGAGTAGTCTATTGGTACGTGCGCGAGCGGCCCATGCTTTTTTCTCGAGTCTTCCAGGAAGACCTTCTGAGCCACACCATAGAAGTAAGGGGCAGGATCGCCTTGGTAGCCGTCCGCAATCTCAGCAATTCTGGCAATCACGCGATTAATCGACTCATCGGCGAGTTCCTCAGCGTCTTGACAGCCCCGGCACGTGAAGATCTTGATCAGCCGCAGCCGAATTGCTTCGTACTTAGCTCCGGCACGCTCGCGATCAGCATCTAGCCAATCAAGCATGGTATCGAAGGCATCCTGACTGATCACCCATTCTTTTTTCATTGACGACTAATTAATCCGGGGTAATAGAGATGTGCCGCGCAGACTCGGACGCCAAAGGCCTGCAAATTGGGACTTGCTCAGAACCGGGCGCTGATTAAATTGCTGAGGTAGTTTGGGCAGCGACCTCCCACATCGGTCCGCGATCATTGCGCTGCCAAGTAAACCAAACTTTGGCGCTTAAGCGAACTAGCAACCAACTTGCGCGAAGTCAGTCGCAGAGTAAACGCGTCGGCAAACGATGTCAATGGCGAAATTGTTTTGTCTAGAAGGGGTCGTTCGCCGCCGCCACATACGGAAACGACCCGCGCTGCTGGTAATTCCCAACCGGATCGTTGGCGCCTTTCCTAAGCCCCGAAATGTTTTGGCATCGCAGGTCATACATGGTGAGAGACAAGTGTTTTCAAAGATCCTCGCCCACGCGCCTGCGGACAGAGCGTCCGTCCCCCAGGGGGCGCATCTAAAGATGCGCCCTCGCTTATTTGCGCCGGGTTGTCTATTTCCCAATAGCGGTCTTCAAATCCAAAGTGCGAATCAAACGGTGGAGGTTGTTCGGGTGTACTCCCAACGCATTGGCGGCTTCAGTGTAGTTACCGTTGGCCTCCTCTAACGCCTTGAGAATTAGCTCTTGCTTTGCCTGCTTAACTGCCTCGTAATACCTGGCCATTGGTAGCTTGGCGCGGTTCGCCGACTCTAAAATCCGCTCCGGCAAATCGTCAGTATCAATGACGTCACCAGAGCCCAGGACAACCGCTCGCTCGATCGCATTCTCCAGCTCGCGCACGTTGCCGGGCCAATCGTAGCTCTGTAATAAAGCCCGCGCCGCCGGCGAGATTCCATTCACGGTCCGTTTACAGGCGTTCGAGTATTTGGCCGCGAAGTAGCTTGCCAGCAATGGAATATCCTCGCGCCGCTTGCGCAGAGCCGGCATGGTGACTTTTACAACATTCAAGCGATGGTAAAGATCAGCGCGAAAGATTCCCGCGGCGATTGCTTCATCAAGGTTCCGATTCGTCGCCGCCACCATGCGCACATCAAGCTTAATGGAGCGAGTGCCGCCAAGACGCTCAATCTTATGATCCTGAAGGAACCTGAGCAGCCTTGATTGCATCGGCGTGGGCATCTCACCAATTTCGTCAAGAAATAGGGTGCCGCCATCTGCCACTTCGAGCTTGCCTTTTTTCTGAGCTATGGCGCCGGTAAACGCGCCTCGTTCATGTCCAAACAACTCGCTCTCGAGGAGGGTTTCTGCCAGTGCCGCGCAATTGATCACCACGAACGGCTTCACCGCTCGGGGACTGTTGGCGTGAATGGCGTGGGCCGCCAGTTCTTTGCCGGTGCCGCTCTCGCCACAAATCAGCACCGCCGCATTCGACGATGCCACGCGCTCAATGAAACTGTATATTTCGTTCATGGCGGGGCTCTCGCCAACCATATTGTGTTCAATTGCGAGAGTTGACCGGAGCCGGCTATTCTCTCCTTCAAGCCATTCTGTCTCACGAGCATTTTCCAAAGAAACGGCCGCCATGCCCGCAATGCTGGCCAATAGTTGCAAGTGCCCTTCATCGAAATTAACCGCAGGATCGCTCGTGTCGAGATAAATCGCGCCGATAATCTTTTCGAAGAGAATCAGCGGTGCGCACATTAATGAAGTGATTTGAGCGACAATCAGGCTCCGCGCGGTACTCAACGTTTCGCTGGCGCGGACATCATTGCTGAGAATTGCCACACCTTCGGTCAATACTTTATTCACCACGGTGCGGCTGATGTGAACGGGCTTGGCCTCGTTTTCCCGATCGAGACCGTAAAGCGAAGAGAACTCGCTTTCTTCATTGCCCAGCAGAATCGCGCCCCGGTCGACCGGAATCATTTCAAAAATAGAAGTGAGTATTTCGTGCTGCAGTTCCTTAGTATGACGCAGGAGATTGATCCGCGAGCCGATTCTGCACAACGCCCCCAGGTCTCGCGCCACGCGCTCATGTTCAGGGCTCTGCAACCCCTGATCAGATTGGTGCAGAAAATTTTCGGGATGCACCTGTCTGGTCGACTGGGTAACTAAATTCCAATCATCAAGGTGCACCAGGCTGACCGGCTGAGGGTCTTCGCTTTCATTCGTTAGAAAAAGCAAAGCCAGGCTTCCGATCTTAATTTGATCGGCGTGCACCAGCGTCTGCTCGTTAATCGGGACGCCGTTAACAAACGTGCCGTTAAAGCTGTCCAGGTCACGAATCACGAACTCTTTGCCGTTCCGTTGTATTAGGCAATGACGCCGCGAAACCGAGTTGTGGCTCAAAGTGATGGTACTCGCAGACTCGCGTCCAATCGAAATCTGATCCTCGTTCAGAGGAAAGGTGCTGCCTTTTGATGTTCCATTGATCGCAATCAGTCTGGGATTCATACGCCCTGGGCAGCCCCGCGCTAGATTTCTTTGATTGAATAGAACTTTATTTGGGACGTGAGTTTAGCATATCGGAACTGATAGCCAACTATCACTTCTGATATCATTGTGCCCTGCCCTGCTGCCTGGCACTTCTGCCACCAAACATCCATCAAGTCACCGGGACTCAATTCGTTAGTGGCATTCAGAACTACGCGGTCCGACCGCGGCACGGTAATCGCTCTAGAAGGGACTAGTAAAGATAAACGGGACATGGTCGCCGCCCCTTTATCTCAAAATTGAAATTCGATTTACCCCACGGCGACGGTGACAGCAGGCAGGGGAAAAGAAGTCAGTGGAATTCACTGCGAGCTGAAACCACAACAACCCGAAGCTCCCACCGCTTTGGGTTGTCCCTTTTAGTGGCCTCGGTTTTTTTCAACTGTAGGCCCGTTTGGACTAACCGGACACCTCAACTCTCCACGATTCACCTAAATCGAGCTGTTTACCTTCTGTCTTTTACCCAGGATGATCTTCGCATGGCGCTTCTCCTGCGGTCTTCGACAGCGTCCACCAGACTAATGAACTGAATCCATTAACCCGAATAGCTGTGACCAAAGACGGCGAGATTCTTGCCAGTTCAGATTGGAAACGAGTACTCTCTGCCTATTCCTGGCTTTCATAGTCTTCCGCCTTCGGAAAGGGAACCTTGTCATGATGCGCATGAAAAGCCTCACGGCAAAAGTTGAGACAGACCCTGACGGCGAGATCTGGTCCGCTTGTTTATGGGAGTTGTCCCAAACAAACGCGAACTCTGGGGCCGGACCGGCGAAAGGAAAACAGATTGAGACGACGTAAGATCGATGGCTGTCCGATAGCCGGCGCCTTGCAACTGATCGGCGACAAATGGACCCTGCTGGTAGTCCGTGATCTGTTCGCCGGCCCCAAGCGCACCACCGAACTGCTTGAAGATCTGCACCCGATCAGCAGCCGCACGTTGATGGGCCGCTTGCGAGAGATGGAGCAGGACGAGCTCATCTTGAGGAATAATTACGGTGGCCTGCCCCGGCGCGTCGAATATGAACTGACCGAACGCGGACGTCGTCTGATTCCTCTGCTGGACGCGTTGATGAAAGCCGGTCAGGCGCTGGAGTGCAATGAATGCGAAGATCGCAAAGACAGCACCGGCTACTATTGTGATTTCTGCCCGCTTAGAGGTCGCGAACCAACCTCAGTTTCGGAAGCTCCATTGGTCGTAGAACCGGCCCGCGAGCCCATTCGTCGCCCGAAAGATGATTCGATTGTGCTGCTGTGAAGCGCTCTTACGGTTCGTTGGAAATCACCTCGCCTTCGGGCGTGATGATCAATTTGCGATCCGGTGTGATGTGTTCGCCTTCGATGGTAACCTCCTCACCACTCGGCAGCTCAATCGGCAAGTGATCCAGAAAGCGCTCGGCGTCGATGGCCGCCATGCAGCCGGTGCCCGCTGCGGTTACTGCCTGACGATAGACTGAATCCTGCACGTCGCCACAGGCAAAAACGCCAGGGATGTTCGTCCCCGTCGAGTGGCCGTTAGTGATGATGTAACCAACTGCATCCATCTCGATCTGACCCTTGAATAGATCAGTATTAGGCTTGTGGCCAATGGCTATGAAGACTCCTTCACAGTTCAAAACGGATTCCGCGGCAGTCTCCACGTTCCGAAGATCAACACCGGTCACTCCCTGCTCGTGCGTGCCGATAATCGCGGTCATATCCGTATTCCAGATGAACTCGATCTTGTCATTGCGAAACGCTTTCTCCTGCATGATTTTTGATGCGCGCAACTTGTCTCGGCGGTGAACTACAAAAACTCGCTTGGCATAGCGAGTCAGGAAGGTCGCCTCCTCCATCGCTGTATCGCCTCCGCCGACGACGACCAGGTGCTTATTACGAAAAGCCGGCAGCGGACCATCACAGGTGGCGCAGGCAGACACTCCATTGCCGCCAAAGCCGTGCGGCGTTTTAGCCTCGCCGGGAATCCCCAGCCACTTTGCCGAAGCGCCGGAAGCAATGATCAAGGTATCGGCCTGGATAATCGTATTGTGGGTGTGAAGCCTGAAAGGTCGCTCCTGAAGATCGACCTGGGTGATCCACTCTTCCAGAAATTCCGTCCCGAATCGCGCGGCTTGCTTACGGAACTCAACCATTAAATCCGGCCCCTGGATGCCCTCGGAAAAGCCGGGATAGTTTTCTACGTCGGTGGTGATCATTAATTGCCCGCCCGGCGTCGTCTGCTTCTCAGTATCAGCGGGCGCATCAATCAGCAAAGGGCTGAGATTTGCACGCGCGCTGTAGATTCCGGCAGTTAGTCCGGCTGGTCCTGACCCGATGATCACGACCTGACGGCGAAGTTCTTCTTTGGCCAAGCTGGGTTGGTCTCCTTCCGACTCGGTTTCGGGAAGTCTCAGTTCACAGGAAATGTATTGGCGTTTTCGGTTGCCCGTATAGTATAACTAGGACTGTACGAGTTAGTCGAACCAGGCAGGCCCCAGCCAGACCAGTGGCCTCAATCAGGATCCACATTTCTCGGTTCGGCCACGTTTGTCGAGAGCACTTTGATCACAAGCTCGGACGAAAACAATAACATGACGGCGGCTCGCCCAATTCACACCATAGCTGTGCTTGGCGCGGGCACCATGGGTCATGGCATTGCGCAGGCGGCCGCGGCCGCCGGCTATGTCGTGATTATGCGAGATGTCAGTCAGGATGCGCTGGCTCGCGGCATGCAATCGATCGAACGGAACCTTGCCAAAGCGATACAACTCAAAAAGGTTTCTGAACAGGATCGTGACGAGACTTTGCAGCGCATTTCGCGCGTGACCCGGCTGGAAGAGATTAGTAGTGCTGATCTGATCATAGAAGCCGCGCCGGAAAGCCTAGACTTGAAGCGAAGTCTTTTGCGCGAGGCTGAACAGCTGCTTGCGGCTGACTGTATTTTCGCGACCAACACCTCATCGCTTTCGATCGGCGAAGTTGCCGCCGGCTCATCCAGGCCAGAAAATGTTATCGGCATGCACTTTTTCAATCCGGTGCACATTATGCGATTGGTTGAAATCGTCGTCGGTAAACAGACGAGCCCCGGGGCCTCCGCGACCGTTCGCGAAGTCGCGACCCGAATGAAGAAAGAACCAATCATGGTGCGCGATGTACCGGGATTCGCGTCAAGCCGGCTGGGCGTAACCCTGGGACTCGAGGCGATGCGGATGGTTGAGCAGGGTGTCGCCAGCGCGCGCGACAT
>ORMF011941779.1_pt1 | contig 25956 bp, 18 predicted proteins | sample 1779871 | NCBI WGS metagenome assembly ORMF01 (sample SAMEA104232316, study PRJEB22302) | groundwater metagenome | biome: forest; feature: aquifer; material: groundwater | place: USA | collected 2011-08-07 | depth 5.4 m | reverse complement strand
CCCCCCGGCCGACCCGCCCGCCCCGGGGGGGCCCGGGCGGCCCGCCTGGCGCACCCGCTGGAACGCCGGGAGGTCCTGCCGGGGGTCCGGGAGGGCGGCCTGACTTCATGGCACAATTCCAGTTGGCCGGCAAGAAGGCCCAGTTCTACATGGATGAGGGCGTGGCGTTGGTGATGGACGCCGGACGCGGCGACGGCGGGACGATCTTCGTTCAATCTGCTACCGTCCCAGCCGCGCCTGGCGCCGCGCCCGGTGGCGGTCGACGAGGCGGCCAGGGCGCGCCTGCCGGGGCCGGGCCGGGAAATCCGCCGACCGGAGCTCCGGCAGCGGGCGCTTCTCCAGCGGGCAGCCCGGCAGGCCAACCTAGTGCAAGACCAGGAGGAGCAGGCGGCGGGCAGCCGGGGTTCCGGCGTCAGTCGCCTTACAGCAAGGATGCCCCCAAATTGCTCCCGCAAGTCACCGTATCCGTGGAGCACTACAACCGAATGGCCCGGATGATCCAGGCGGGCGAGAAGGTGAGGATAGCGGTAGACCTGGCGGTCGAGTTCCAGGACAAGGACCTCATGGGCTACAACACCATCGCCGAGATTCCCGGCACCGACCTGAAAGACCAGGTCGTGATGCTGGGCGCGCACATGGACTCCTGGCACAGCGGCACCGGCGCAACGGATAACGGGGCAGGATGCGCGGTGACCATGGAAGCGATGCGCATCCTGCAGGCTCTCAAGTTCCAGCCCCGGCGCACCATCCGCATTGGCCTCTGGACCGGTGAGGAAGAGGGACTGCTGGGCTCACGCGCATATGTGACGGAGCATTTCGGCTCACGGAGCGGTGGCGGCGGGTTCGGAGGGGGAGGTGGAGGAGGAGGGGCCGGCGGGGACCCGCCGCAGCTCACGACCAAGCCGGAGTATGACAAGCTCTCCGGCTACTTCAACCTCGATAACGGCACCGGCAAGATCCGAGGCGTATATCTGCAAGGCAATGCCGGCTGCCGCGACCTCTTTCAGAAATGGCTGGAGCCGTTCAAAGACATGGGCGCCTCGACCGTCACCATCAGCAACACGGGCGGCACGGACCACCAGTCGTACGATGGAATCGGCCTTCCCGGGTTCCAGTTCATTCAGGACGAGGTGGAATACGAGAGCCGCACGCACCACTCGAACCAGGATGTCTTCGATCGCATCCAGGCCGATGACATGAAGCAGGCATCCGTGATCATGGCCACGTTCGTATACAACACCGCCATGCGCGACGAAATGCTCCCAAGGAAGCCAAGACCGGGAACGAATTAACCACAGAGGACACAGAGAAGAACCAGAGTTTTATCCACAGATTACACAGATTGCACAGATGAGATTCTTGCGTTTCGGGCGTGTAGAAACAATCCTATGCGCCCTTTTTCTTGAGTCCTGTCTGTGTTCCTCAGTGTCCTCTGTGGTTGAAAAGGAGATTTGACATGCCGGATGGGTTTGTTAGAATTCGAGCCGGGGAGAAGCGGCCCATTTATGGACAGGCGACGGCGCAGACGGGCACGCTCACGATCCAGGCCAGTCCAGCGCCGAGCTGCACGCTGTACGATTCGACGGGAGCGCCCGTGACTGGCCTGAATAACGTGGCCGCCACGGGTTACGATGCCGGCGCGCTGGCCAATCCGCGCGTCTGGTACAACCTGGACACCACCAGTCCCGCCAACCTGGCGGCCGGGTACTACACTATGGTCTTCAAGTTCACCGCCGCGGGCAGCGACAGTCTGACGCGGGTCTACGAGCCGGCGATCGAGATACAGGTCATGGATGTGCGAGTATGAAGGCAGTGGGAGTGAGGGAGTATGGAAGTATGGGTGTCTTTACGCGACCCATTCCACACTTCCATACTTCCATACGCGGGGTCCCTATCCCCCTCCTCCAACCGCCACGCCTGGCTTTTTCGGGAGGGCTTTGGCGCTCGGCCGCTTTGCGGTGGTTTTCTTGCTCTGGATAGTGATCTTGTTGGCGACCTGCTCGCCTTCATCATTGCGCGTGAGATGGGCGGTCACGGTCTGGCTGGGCTTGATGGCTGTCAGCGGCACGTCTTTGGAGGCCTGGCGGACCGTGCAGTCCGGGGCGATGGAGAGCTCGCGATCGTCGCCGGCGACGGTGTGGATGTTGATGAGCCGCTTCTCGGTATTGATCACCTTCACGAGGCCGGTCACGGTGAATTTGGATCGCTCTTTCAGCTTGTCTGCCGAGTCGGATGTATCGGCCACGGCAATGGCCATGACCGCTCCGTTGGGCAGCAGCCGGGGCTGCACGTAGACCTTATCGTCGGCTTTGAAGTCCTTGGCTTCAGCGGGCTTGCCGGCTTTGGACCACGTTGTCTTATCAGTTACGCGGTAATCGATCTCGGCTTTGTCGGCGCCTTCCGTGGCGTGAAGTGCATCATCCGTGATCTCCTTGATCGTTACAAGAGTCTTTTCGCGGCGGATCTTGCTCAACCATTCCCAGCTCGGCTTGTCGGCCAGGTCGTATAGGCTAGCGGGACCCACGCTGCTCTTGCGGAACCGGACCACGATGGCGTCGCCGGCTGTGAACGCGCCCAACTCCACGGTCTTCTTGGCGCGCAGGATCCTGGTCTTCTCCGTGAGCCGATAAGTGACGTCCGCGCCTGTCTTGGGCTTCAGAATCACTGTAGCTGCCGCGGTATCCACTGATGCGAGCATACCGGCCTGGACGTTTGCTGGTTTGGCGGATGATTTCTTTGTCTGGGCAGTGGCAGGCAGCGCGAGGATGAACAACAATGACGAAACGACGAGCAAACGCGAGCACATAGCGAGCCTCCGAAATGTGGGCGTCAGGCGATATGCGCTGGAGAAGGCCTGCGCTGGTGTGATTGGTAACGTTACCGAGTTGTTTCGACGCGGGCGAGCGGGGATTCCTGCACGCGACGATTCACCACCGGGTGGGTAGTATTTACCCATCAAGTGGTGAAATACCGCGTAGTAGTAAGAGGATAGCGTTGCTAATGGAACGGCCTGAGGCATCGAAATGCGAATCGTCAGAATAAGAACCTATGCAGTTGTTCTATCCTGCATAGCTGGCCTAGCCGCCCTGTTCACATTCGCAGTCCGCTCGCCACGCCGGGAACTGCTGGACATGGCGACTCGGGCTACGAGCGTCGCCAACTGGAACCTCGACCATGCCGATTATCACTGGCTCTCTAACCACGAGATACTCTATTTCCGCGGCGACGAGACTGGCGGACAGACCAGCGGGTGGACCCTCTACACGCGCGACCTCTCAACCGGGAAGGATGAAGAGTTAAAGGAGCTGACCGGGCTCTTTCGTAAGTCTTATGGTCTTGCATTCGGGATGTCGGTCTCACCCGACGGTACCAAGCTGCTTTGGCCCTGCAGCCAGGGTTATTTTTGTGCGACCCCAAGAGGCCAGCGTCTCTTCAGAACAACTGGTGGCGATCTGACAGTAAATGGTCATTGGCAGGCTGATAATCGTCATTGGATGGAGTTTGCATTGACTCCCAACGGAAGTCGCATTAGTTCAGCTCGCATCCACGACCTGGGCAATTCGACAGTCGAGAGGATCGGGAGTTTCAGTCCGGCGCTGGATTATCCGGCTTCATGGACATCGACCAAGCGCGGAACGATCATAATGGACGAAACACATACTATGCGTGGGCCGAGATCGCAGATACGCATGATCGAGGTGGACTTCACGGCAAACGGCGTGACAGCCAACACAGCGACCATTGGTCTCCCCACCGGATCAGACTGCATCAATGCTGCGTTTTCTCCGAAAGGGGATCGGGTAGCGTGGATCGCGACGGCCGACGAATCCGTTTCACAATTGATTCGTTTCTGGCGCCGCTTGTTCCCGGCTCGAAACGCTCCACAGAACCGAAGACTGGAATTATGGGTGAGCGGATTACGTGGAGCGAACATGCGCAGGATCGGCTCGATGGACTACCACGACACCCGATTCAACGCTTGGAAAAACAACCCGCATATGCTCCGCTGGTTGCCCGACGATCGGATACTCAGCTTCATCCACGACGGTTCGCTGTGGACCATCCCGTTTGATCGGTAGCGCAGATACTTTCTGCGTCTGCTGTTGATCGACTGCTAATCGTCCTCATCAACCGGCTGCAGAGGCGGCGCTCCCTGCCCTTTCCATCGCGGCGCCATTAGCTGCTTGTTCCAATCCTCATAGGCGGTCTTCAGTTCTTTGAGCTTGCCGGGCTCCTTTGCTGCGAGATCGTCACTTTCGCCGATGTCTTTGGCAAGGTTGTAGAGCTGGGGATCGCCGCGCCGCTGCTGCACCAGCTTCCAATCTCCCTCGCGCATGGCGAACTGGGGGCCGAATCGCCAGTAGAGGCGGTCGTGCGGCGGCCGGTTGTTTTTGCCGGTGACGAATGGAATGAGGTTGACGCCGTCGAGTTTGGTATCCACGGGTATGGTTCCTCCCGCTGCGGCCACGGCCGTGGGGTGTATGTCCAGCGCGATGACCGGGTGCTCATAAACCCTGCCCGCCGGGATTCTGCCCTTCCACTGCATCATGAAGGGAATGCGGATGCCGCCCTCCAGCACCTGGCTCTTGACGCCTCGGAGCGGATCGTTGCGGGAGGTGGTCACGCCCGTCGGGCCGCCGTTGTCGCTGATGAAGAACACCAGCGTATCCTTCTCCAGTTTGGCGTCTCGCAGCTTCGCGAGCACGGTCCCCACGGCGTCGTCCATGGCAGAGAGCATGGCGGCATAGGTCTGGCGCTTCTGATCCGTGATGGAGGTGAACCGGGACCGATATTTCGGCAGCGCCTGCATGGGAGCGTGGACGGAGTTGAAAGGGAGGTAGACAAAGAACGTATCGTTCTGATGCTTGTCGATGAACGCCACGGCCTGCTTCGCGAACTCCTCAGTGGTGTAGGTTATCTCGCTCACCGGTTCGGTGCCGTGAAGGATGGGGTTGGCGCCGTCCGCCCGTGCGTTGATGTAGGAGTGCGCTCCGCCCAGGAAGCCGAAGTACTCGTCGAACCCCCGCTTCATGGGATGGAATTGCGGCTCATAACCTAGATGCCATTTGCCGAACATCCCGGTGGCGTATCCCATCGATTTCAGCCGGTTGGCCAGGGTGACCTCGCCCAGCGGCAGTCCGAAATTGGGATCGGCGCCCTGGGCCGGCCCGGGGTTGAACTCATGCCCGAACCGCTGCTGGTACCGCCCCGTCATCAGACCCGCTCGCGTGGGACTGCAGACGGGACATGAGACGTACCCGCAAGTGAACCGCACCCCGTTCTTCGCGATGGAATCGATGTTCGGGGTAGGCACATCCTTGCACCCCTGCACCCCCAGATCGGCATATCCCAGGTCATCCGCCACGATGAGGAGGATATTGGTTTTTCGGTCGGGAGTTTTGGGGGATCCGGCGAGAGCGGCTGCGAGGGGGATGAGGATAAGGAATGGAATTAGGAATCGCGATTTCATGGGCTATCTCCCGGCGTACTGGGGCATTTATTCCGCCTGTGTGATGGGCAGTCCTGCAGTGATGAGGTAGATTGAAACCAAGCCCGATAATCTAGCGTAATGAAGGAGTCCGATTGAAATCCGTTGAAAACGGGGGCGATATATGGATTGTCACGGCTTTGATCTCGTTCCGTTCGGTACATGGATGCCAATCCGGTCACATTCCTTATGAGCGAGAACCCTCATTACTCCAGAGCGCCTATCACTGAAGCCCTGATTGATATACGCGTGAACACCGGTGGCAAAGCCACGCTAGACGACCTGGCGAAGGTTCATGCGAGCATTGACGCGGAGTATCCTACCCGCCGAAACCAGGTAGTGGTCGAGGGGCAAATGACAGCGGGCGCACAAGTCACCGCTGCAGCTCGCCAGACACATATTGGATACACTTGCCTCAATAGTGATGAACGCCAGATTGTTCAGGTGCGTCTTGATGGCTTCACCTTCAGCCGCCTCGCGCCATATGACAGATGGGAGACGTTTCGGGAAGAAGCGCGACGCTTATGGGATATCTACCGTACCGCGGTCAAGCTGACAGGGATAATACGATTGGCTGTGCGATATATAAATCGCTTGGATTTACCAGCACCGACTGAATTGGGGGACTATCTTCGAACTTATCCAGAGATTGCACCGGACTTGCCGCAACTATTGGGCGGATACTTCATGCAGGTCAACTTGCCGCTTCCAGATCTGCCTGGAACACTGCTGATCACTCAGGCCATTAGTCCGCCACCTGCTCCAGAGCTCTCTTCGGTCATTCTGGACATCGATATATTTCGCGATACGGGGTTGCCTCAGAACGAGGATGAGGTGTGGGCATTTTTTGAGCTACTGCGACAGCGAAAGAATCAGGTATTCCATGCTTGCATTACCGATCGAACGAAGGAGTTGATAAGCTGATGCCAGCTCTCAAATCTCATCCTATTTCGAACACGACACCTGTGGCTATCCTCTTGCAGGGACCACAGTTACCTCAAGCGCAAGGAGCGGATGGCCGTCAGATCACTTCACAAGCGACTCATGCTTCAGAGGCATGGCTCCGGGATCGGCAACACGGATTGGTGGTCGTTATTCAACGGCTTGTATCTCTTTTGGACTTCACCGAGCCCGAGGATAAGCCCTCGGAGTTCGCCCTAACGGTCGCTGCTAACTTACTCATAGAAGCAAATCCGCTAATGCGATCGAACTTCCCAAGCGGCTCCGTTGGCACTGACGGCGCAAGCGGCATTCGGCTTCAGTGGAACCGGAGTGGCCGCGAAATCCGGCTGGTCATTCCAGCACACTCGGACGGCCGTATGTACATTTACTATCAATCAGGCAAGACCTATGGGATCGTTGAGAATGTCTCCGGCCGTGGGCTGGCATATTGGCTTGATTGGCTCATTGCATAATGAGTCGGCGCTCGGTCTCACCCGACTCGGAATCACTTCCCTGTAGCTGTATTGTCTACCGAGCATTGACGGGTCGAAGATGGGTGCACGAGGAGACAGGGATGGTAAAAGCCGATGCTTTCATGCGGCGTGCGACAGACGAAACCGGCCTGTCCGTTCAGATCGCCGCCGAGACGAACATACCTGAGTTCGTGAGTTCCTTTTCATTCTGTTCTGGGCTGGCGAGCCTGCACGTTGGTCGGGTGCGTACTTTAGATCTGGATGTAGTCCCGGATGACCGCCCGCATGCACTGATTACCGGATTACCCGCAAAAGACGAAGATCCGTTAAAGGCCGAATATCTTGCCGGTGAGCTGGCGAAACAGTGCAGACGGGACGTTGACTAACCCGCTGCCACCTGCTCAGCCCTCCCCTCGCGCCCCAATCTCCCGCAGCTCTTCCTTGCCCCAGAGCAGCATGCCGGCGGAGCGGGCGAAGGCGATGGCGTCGGCGGTGAAGCCGGCGGGGCATGCGACGTCAGCTGTTGTTCCAGGGGATCGGTCGGGAACGACTCCAGGCAGTTCGAGAGACATGGGTGATTATTGACGCTTGGCAGCACGTACTGCAGCCATTATGACTACTTTAATTCGTGGACCTCGACGTTGGTATCCTAACTGAGAAACCATCTCATCTAATATCTCGTCGTCGGTCCGCAGACGACCGTCAGAGCATATCCAGTTCACGAGTTCGACAAGTTGTGTCTGGCTATAGTAATCTATCGGATATCCCCTCAATATGAATGGACTTTGCCCTTTCCTCCGTGGGGTCTTGGTGACTGGAGTTCCTGGATTACTAGCCTCCGACGGGGAAGTATCTGGTTCAGCATGGGATTGCGCGCTCTCTTGAGCGTCTACGCGATCTGAGTATTTTACGGCTGCTTCGAAAGCTTGTACTGTTCGGCTTATCTCTTCTTCCCGCCGCATGAACCAATCTGTTGACCATATCCGATGAAACCGCCAACCCAGAGCTTCTAGATGTTGCTGTCGCAGTCTATCTCTATCACGCGCGGTAGGGGCGGAATGATAGCTCGCTCCATCGCATTCGATTGCTAAAACGAAACGACCTGGGCGCGTGGAGTGTTGGGCGATCATGTCGATCCGGTAACGCGAAGCTCCCCATTGAGGCATGAGGTTTAAACCTCTTGCGGTGAGCTCATCGAAGACATCGGCTTCAAAGGCGTTTAGCGGAATATTGGATCTTTGCGTATCTCCGTGGATTGCCCCATTGCTGGCAGTGTATTGGAGGTAGAGTCGAAGCAGTTCCACACCGCGCTTAGTAGAACGGCTCGGATCCATATCGTGATGGCTGAAACAGGAGACAACGGTCATTCTGGAGCGGGCACGTGTAACAGCAACATTCAAACGGCGCTCGCCTCCGTCAGTGAGAAGAGGGCCAAAGCGATAAGGCAACCGGCCCGTGCGATCCTTTCCGTACCCGACCGTCAGAATGATCGCGTCACGTTCATCCCCCTGCACTCTTTCAAGGTTCTTAACAAAGAATCGTTCCTCTCTGGTCGGGTCGAAGAACGATTCAAGTTCTGGCCGGGTTCGAAGAGCCTCGTCAATCGCTGCCTCTACTCGATTTGCGTGGCGAATACCCATTGCAATTACGCCGAGAGTTTCATATGGCCGGTTCGTTGCATGATCGAGCACAAGCTCAACGACCCGCCGAACCTCGTCCGATGAGCTTTCTTCTTGGCCGTCCTCGCTGAAAAGCTGGTTGACAAGCACATGCGAGATAGTCGGTGGACCGCCCGGGCCGGGAAAAGTAACCAAGCGGTCATTATAGATGTGTTTATTTGAGAAAGCAATTAGACGCTCATCTTTACTTCTGTAGTGCCATTCGAGCGACGACTGATCAACAATGGCCGTCATGAGATCCAACAGGCTCTCAAAACCTTCAGATGGTGAGGCATCTCCATCATCGTCCTCTAGCTCACCGGCTGCGAAAAACATTGTCGGAGGGAGCTGATGTCTGTCACCGGCCACAACAACCTGAGACGCCCGAAGCAGAGATGGCGCTGCATCCTCCGGGAGAACCTGACTCGCTTCATCGAACATTACAACGTCAAAACAGCAATTCCCGGCATCGAGCAGTTGGCTGACTGCTAACGGACTCGCCATCCAGCAAGGACATAGGCTGGTGAGCACGTCAGGAGCTTGCGCGAGCAGCTTACGTAGAGGTAGAAGCCTGGTTCTCTTGTTTGCTTCGCGCTGCACGATATCGGTTTGATCTGGGTGCTGATTCATGACTGCGATAACTCGCTCGCCGTGAGCGCGCATAACCCGCGCACTCGCGATCTGGAGCCGTTCCATATCGAGCTGAACGAACTCATTTACTACTTTCTCATGCGAGCGCCCGTGGAATCCAGCCAGAGCTGGCTCATCAAGTGGTGCACGATCCAGGCATGACATAAGCCAGGCATGTTTGAATTTTGCAGGCCAGAGATCAGGACCTGGTTTCTCTTTCTTGATCTCAGCGAGTATTCGAGCTCCCCCCAAACTTTTAATCTCTTTTTCGAGCGCAAGCACGCGAGGAATTCGTATGGGGGTTGCAGTGTCGGATGTAAGCGCGGACAATAGACGTGCCCATTCGTCAAGCTGCATCTTACCGGCATCAAATGTCCTCAGCTTGGCGGATAAAAGAGCCCATTTCGAGTCTGAGACAAGCAGACGCTCTCGAATCGTCTCAGCGCCGTCCACATATAGGGGCGTCGAATTGTTCCCTGTACAGCTTTGCCAGCGCTGTAGCTGATCCGCAGCAGCTGACATTTCGCCGTAGGTGTTCTTGGGGGATATAGCTTTGTCCCTCCTGAGACCCTGAGCTGTTTTGAGTGCATTCCGGAACTTTGAATCAAAGATTCTTGCAAAAGTTGACGCCATTATCCCATGCGCAGCAGGTTCCAGAGCACGCACGACTGACGCAAGATCCTCCTGAAAAAGATCATTATCGTATGACGACAGAGTGGCTGCCACTTCTACTACAAGGAGAGCCAACGCCCGAGCGTCCTGAAAGGTTTCAGGATTGGGCAGGCCGGCAGCTTGCAAACCGTCAGCTAGCGCTTGCAGAAAATCAGGCCATACTTCCAAGTGTAAGTGGCTGGCGATGTCAAGCGCCTGTTGGGCTTCTTCACCGGTTTGCAGGTTTGCTCCCGTCCATGGCGAGGGATTCGTCTCCAGGATGAGATCATGATGGACCGAAGCTTCAGACAAAAGATCCTGGATCTCTTGCGACTTCTCGGCGGACAGAGCAAGCAGCTCTTGCCCTCGCCATCGGGTCACTGCACAGGCCTCGGCGGGAAGCCGTAATACCTGACCTTGAAGCTCGTAAACGCTCAGTTCGGAAGGAGTGCGCTTTCGGTGAAGTCTCTCCACGTGCTCATTGAGGCGGGCTCTGCGGTCATCAAATCTCTCATGGATCTCTGCCGAATGCACTGGCACCGATTCACGAACCTTTGAGAGTGTCTTGGCGATTCGGCTCATGACGATACGCTTCGTGAGGTCAGCTCCATGTAAATCAAGCGCGAGATACTCGAGACCGCTCTCTTCTAGGCGTTTGAGTACGACTTCCAGAGCGGCGCGCTTCTCCGCCACAAAGAGGACACTGCGCCCTTGAGCCGCAAGGACCGCGATGAGGTTAGCGATTGTCTGGCTCTTGCCTGTACCCGGCGGGCCATGAATAACGAGATTCTGTCCGCCGTCAACAGCTGAGATTGCGCATTGTTGACTGGAGTCTGCATTCCTGATTAGGAATTCATTATCGGGAGATATGGCATCCAATTCCCTTGGATCGACATTGAAGTCTCCGCCGCGAATTGCCTCGCGCGCGAAGATGTCGCCAGCTATAGCTGCAATAATGTTGCTTGCAGCCATCTCATCACCGTGTTGGCGCAAGTCCTGAACCATTGCCATCTTCTGGTATGAGAAATTGCCCATAACCGCTCGCAGCTCGATCTTGAAGCCTTTGACTGAGCTTGCTGCACTTGCCAGCTTACCATAGGCTCTCTGGATCAGTTCGATAGAAACTTCTGTCTCGTCAATGTCTTCCAGCAGACATTCAGGTGAGACTTTGCAATTGAGCTCCGCTTCAAGCACATGCAATAAGACAAGATTGACCTGTATGTCTCCCGACCGCCGGATGGTGAACGACATAGCGTCGTGTCCTTTGGCTTCAATAGAGATCGGGAGCATCAGGACGGCCGCCTGAGGCGGACTGCCTTCATCCAGAGGATGCCACGTTGCCATCCCTAACGCTATGAAGAGCGTGTCGAGTCCTTTTTCTTCCAGATTCGCCAGTGCCCGACGCCGAATTTCCTGAATGCGCGCAGACGTGCGCGTTTCATCGGTAACAGTAGGTAGCATTCGCCTCAAAGTTGTCGATCTACCACCCAAAAGTTCCTCCATCGTTATCGCGTCATAGCCGATGAGGTCGAGAGTGCCAACCTTGAGATCGCGGAAATATAGGAGGTTATTGCGCCGTGATAGATCTATGAGGCGACGTATCCAGGCTTCGCGTGCTTGGTCTACACGAGCAATTCGTTCAGGGGTGATAATGGCGGGATCCATGGTTAGGTCTGTATTACTCTAATAACTCGCTCGCTCCTGCCAAACCCGTGGATCGCATCATGTAACACTTCGTAATGCGCCCGCCACCGTCCGGGTGTTCACATACCATCTCGCGCAGCAACAATCGTTGACTAACATGCTCCCGCAACGCGGGAAGCTCTTCGTTCTGATCGATAATAAGCGCAGCGCGCCGAACGGTCAGACCGGCTCAACCGGAACCCGAGGAACCGGCCGATCAGCGGCGTCTTCCGGACACGCGCGGGGTGTTCCTTTGCCCGGCGACCCGGCGGGCTTCTCTATCTGAGACAGCCCCACCCACTCCGTCGGGTGCTACAGCCACTTCTTTACAACCCCCCGGACCCACTAGAATGAATGCCATGGATGAGATCGCGGTTCCGTTTCACGGTTACGACCAGTTTCTACAGGACCTCCGGGCGCGCATACGGACGGCTCAGGTGCGGGCCGGGCTGGCCGTCAACCGTGAACTGGTCTTGCTCTATTGGAGCATCGGGCGCGACATTCTTGCCCGCCAGCAGGAGTATGGCTGGGGAGCCAGGGTGATAGACCGCCTGGCGGCCGATCTCCAGCAGGCCTTCCCGGAGACGAAAGGCTTTTCACCCCGGAACCTCAAGTACATGCGCGCCCTTGCTGAAGCCTATCCCAATGAGTCATTTGTCCAACAGGTTGTTGCACAAATTCCCTCCTGTCGCTTCGGCGCAGGGCGCGAAGCCGCCTTCGGGCGGCTTCTGCTTTTTTTGGAGTATTCCCAGTCTGGTCTATGACCACGGAACCTTCCACAAACCAGCCGGCTGGTAGTTTCCGTCATCACTCCGGCAGGACCTCAGAGAAGAACCGGATCCAGTTGCCGTGGAGGATGGCTTCTATGTCGGCCCGTTCGTAGCCGCGCTCCTCCAGCAGGACTGGAAGCTTCTGCAAGTCGGCGATGGTGTCCAGGTCCATGGGGGTCTGCTCGCTGCCGAAGCCGCCGTCCAGGTCGCTGCCGATGCCGGCATGACGGACGTTGCCGGCGAGCTGGCAGATGTGGTCGATATTGTCCACCGCCCGCTCCATGGTGATCTCCGGCACCGACTGGCCGCGCACCCATCCCGGCTGGAGCATGATGGCGTCGAAAGCCACGCCGATCACGCCGTCACGCTCAATCACGAGTTTGAGCTGCTCGTCGCTGAACTGCCGCTGCCAGTCACAGAACTTGCGGGCGTTCTGGTGACTGGCGAGGATACGTCCGCTGAACCGATCGGCTGCCTGCCAAAACGCCTTGTCGGACAGGTGGGTCATGTCCAGGGCTATTCCGAGCTCTTCGATATTCTTCAGCAGCGGGATAGCATCCAAAGCGAGTCCCACTTCCGTGCGGGTGCCGCCGCCGTAGCGGTTCGCGCCATAGTGTGTGAGGCCGATGGCGCGCAGTCCCTGCTCGTGCCATTCGACGATGTTGTCCGGCTCGAGAACCGCGTCCGCGCACTCCATGCTGAGGATATATCCGAACGGAGTGTTCTCGGGATCTTCATTCCAGGCGGAAATGTGGGACTGCAGCTCGTCCCGTGTGCGGATCATCCGCACCCATCCGCCACGCTCCATCGCCCGATAGTAGCCGAGGTGGCTCATAGCCATGGCATAGCACGCTTCCGGTGTGGTGAGACCGAAGAGATGGTTTATCTCCTTCTCCTGCCGGGCGAGGACGGTGGCGACGCCGATCCCGACCTCTGCCTTGCGCAGCTCCCCGAGGGAAACGGTATTGGTCCGCCGCCCATGCTCGGTCATATTGAGCAAAATCTCTTGCGCGCGGATATCGGCCACACTCTGCCGCAGGTCGCGGTTGAGGTTGATGGCGTTCATGGCGAGGTCTAGGTGGGAGTCGAAAATGAGCATTCGTTATTTCCGTTTACGGTATCGCATGTGGAAAGACGCGAGCACAGAATAGCATAAACAGAGATAGTATATGCATGCTTATACTATCTTTGCGGAATCAAATGATCGCTTGACTGTATAATGCAATTGCTTTTGAAACTGCTTGCCCGAGCCACCAATGCCGACCCCACTGATCTCCGCCCCGGAAACCGTGATCGGCTACCACGGCTGCACGCGCGATGTGGCCGAGAAGATCGCGTCCGGCCAGCGGTTCCTGCCATCCGAACGGATGTATGACTGGCTCGGCAAAGGCATCTATTTCTGAGAATACGCTCCCTACCGCGCTTTGGAATGGGCCGAGCAGAAGTGCACCGGTTCAAAGAAAGTGCCCGCAGTGATATGCGCGACTATCCGGTTGGGTCGGTGCCTAAACCTGCTCGATACGGAGCATATGCCGGGATTGGTTGGCTCCCACACAGCTATAATAGAAGGTCTTGCTCCTGAGGATATCCCGAAGAACACTGGAAGTGGAGCTCACTATCTGGACCGAATAGTGATCGAGACATATTGCCGTGCGCAGGTCGTGAATGGTGAGATACTCATTCAAACTGTACGCGGCACTTTCCCGGAAGGCGAGCCAATCTATCCCGGCTCAAAAATCTTGAGCAAGGCGCATACTCAGATCGCCGTTCGCGATCCTGGTTGCATTTCCGACATTCATTTGGTAGAATTCTCATGAAGCCGAAGCCCCCTTCGACCGATCAGGTTGTGGGAAGAGGAACTTCCGTGAAAGATTCAAAAAAAGATTCGGGGCCTGTGGAACCGTTCACTCCGGAAGCTAACGCGCGGATTGTCGAGTTTATTCGCAGCATGACGCGTGACGAGTTAATAGAGTTTCTGGAGTACCGGGAGCCGGGCGTCCCGGAGTATTGGCTGGGGAAACCGGGTCGAAGGCCTCGCCTCCGCTCTCCCAGAGCGTCCAAAAACGGCGCCGAAACCAAACTGTAAATATTCTGAGCTATCACATTTATCATTAGGCTTTGAGGGACATCCTCGAAGCCTAATGTTGTTTTACGGCCTCTCCGGCAGACACTACTTGCCTCCCCGAATACAATACACCCGCGCCGCCGTCCGAATAATCAGCCGGTCTCCCGCGATGGCGGGGGTGGCCATGCACATGTCGTCATCGGCCAGGGCGTTCGTGCGGACGAGCTCGAATTTGTCCCCGGATTTGATCACGAATGTCAGGCCGTCCTCGTTCAGGAAGAAGACCTTGCCGTTGTAGGCCCAGGGCGAGGAGGTGAAGTGAAAGCCGTTCGGCAGCCGCTCCTTGTCGACGAGCTGGTCTCCCGTTGCAGCGTTGAAGCAGCTCATCATGCCGAAGTCATAGAGCACGTAGAGCCTGCCGTCTGAGATGACGGTGCTGGGGTTGTAGGGCGCGATGGCCGGTTTGCTCCAGGTGATGTAATCGCTGCTAGTTTGGTCGGCCTTCAGGGTGATATCGCCGGATGCGCCGGGTTTGATGGCGTAGATGGGGCGCTTCCGGTCTCCCACGTACCCAGAGGTGATGTACAGCAGACCCTTCTCCGCATAGGGAGTGGCGATGGTGATGCTGGACATTCCCGTGAGCCACCAGAGCAGCTTGCCGTCCAGGTCGTACGACCGCACCTTGCCGGATCCCGCCGTAACGATCTCGGCGCGGCCGTCGTGCTCCCACACGAAAGGCGTTGACCAGTTACTCTTCTCGTCGCGATCAACCCGCCAGATCTCCTTGCCGGTACGCTTGTCCAGCGCCAGAAGGTACGACTGCTTGTCGTTGTCGTTCACGATGTAGAGCCGGTCGCGGTAGAGCGCCGGCGAGGCGGCTGTGCCCCAGCCGTACCGGGTTGCGTGCGGCTCGAACTGCATGGACCAGACCGGCTTGCCGCTGACATCGAAGCAGTAGACGCCCAGGTTGCCAAAGAGTGCGTATACACGCTCGCCGTCGGTGACGGGCGTCTCGGAGGCGAAACTGTTCTTCAAGTGGACGGATGTCTTAGGCAGACCGTGATGCACCGTCTGGTCCCACAGGACCTTGCCCGTGTTCAGGTCCAGGCAGTAGATCTTCCATTCGTGCTCGGCAGTGGGCGCCTTCCGCTCGCCTCCGAAGTAGAGCCCTTTCTTCGGCGGCTCGGCATCGCCTTTGTTCACCACGGAGGTGAAGAACACCCGATTGCCCCACACGATGGGGGATGACCAACCGCGCCCCGGAATATCCGTCTTCCACGCGACATTCTCCGTCGCCGACCACTTCTCGGGCAGATTCGCCCCGGCGGCAACACCCGTCGATTTAGGACCACGGAACTGCGGCCAGTTCTGGGAGTGGGCTGAGATTGCGGGAAGGGCGAGCAGAATGAGAGCTGGTATTGGTATGCGCATGGGTTTCTCCTGATTGTCGTTTGGTTATCGTGGGGGGATTCTCCTGCGCCGATCCCGTACCCGATCGCCCTGTACACGTTCAGCCGCTTCTCATGCATCCGGGCGAGCATGGGAATCTGCAGGCCCGCGTAGTCATAGATGAGAACTTCCGTTTTTGAGGGCATTGTGCGATGGAGACGGCCGGCGTAATGAACTAGCTGGCCGCGCCATGATATATCACCTCTGTTCGTTATGGTTTTTCGTCACCATATAATTCGATTGAGCGTGCTCCTTTTTCGCATCCGCCGGGAGGGTTTTGCAATCATGAATGAAAACGAACAACCGGACAAGGCTTTCGTCGCCCACGAGGCCAAGAAAGAGCGCTGGGCCAGCGAGGCCGAGCCATTTGTCGAATGCCGCCCTTCCGAAGTCACGGATATCCCCTGGATCTACATCAAGCGTAAGCTAGGGGAGTATCCTACAACGACCCCAAGAAGCGGCAAATGGCTTATCCCTCTGCGCGAAGCGAAGCTAGACGAGATCTGGCCCGCGGTAAAGCAAGCTACTGAGGAAGGCAAGCTCGGCCAGAGCTCAATGGCAGCCACGGCCAAGCCAAATCCTCGCGCCCGAAAGAGCGGTGAGAAGATGATCTGCGTCTTCACCTATGATTGGACGGACGCGGAGGATGCGCGCAGAGTTCGACAAGCGCTCAGAGACCTGGGTATTACGAAAATGCTGCGTTACAAGGCGGACGAAGACACGCGGGCGGGACGGTATGGGATCAACTACAGGTACTACGAATGACCACACTGATCACACACCGCCAAAACACACTCTGTATGGGATTCACGCTCGACGTGAATAATCCGGGCTAGCCAAGCAATGTAGGCGCTTGGCGGACTAAAAATGCGCACGCCCTGATGAGCGAAGGTGCCCGGATTGCGAACGTGGTGAGCTTCGTCCACGATTACCAGGTCAAACTGTGGCGGTGGATCGAGATCGAACAAACATCGTCGCCGGCCGGAATGGGAACCCGGTGCTCCACCAGAGCGGGCTATACCATCGGCAGGGGCAGGCCGTCACCAACTTCGACCGAACGCTGCCGGCGCCGCAGTCGGAGCTGGCGCAGCAGATTCTCAAAGACCCCTACAACTTCGACTTTCTTACGCAGCGCCTGCTCGAATCTGGCTGCCTGCGCCTTTGTGAGGTTATACTGGACTACATTTGTTATCATGGCTGGATTAGCCCTTCGGCACCACTTCCAACTTCCGCGAGCCACGCATGCGGTAGGCCCGGAAGTGAGAGTCCAGCGTGAAAATCCGGCGGATGTCTCGTGCCTCCGCCACCGCGACAGGAAGGCATCGGCAAAGTCCGCCTTCAAACTGTCAGTTTGCCTTGGCTGGCCGGTACCGTCGTCGTCAAGTCTTGAGTATTTGCTTTGAGCACCTTATCGCAGTAGCTGTCGACAGCTTCACGGATCACATCGGAAATCGTCTTTCCGGTTATCTTCGCAAGCTGCCTCGCCATCGCTTCTGTCTCCGGCTTAAGTCGTACGGTTGTAACCATGCTCACCTCCTGTTAGGAGTCTGACACAGACCGCAGCTGAACTCGATAACAGCCCGCTGGGGAGTTCCCAGGCGAGCTTTTATGTGTCCCATGTGACCACACAATGAACTACGCGGAACTCCATCTCCACACCCCCTACAGCTTCCTGGATGGGGGGAGTCATATCGAGGCGCTGGTGCGTCGGGCGGCAGAGCTGGGAATGCCCGCCCTGGCCATGACGGACCACGACAACACCGCCGGAGCGGTCAAGTTCGTCAACTTGTGCCGGGACTACGGCATCAAGCCCATCCTGGGCGCCGAGCTCACCATGGAGGACGGCTCCCACCTCACCCTCCTTGCGCGCGACCAACGTGGCTATGCCTGCGTCTGCCGGCTCATTTCGATGGGCTACTCCAATGGCGGGCGGCTCACACCTTGTTTGCCGTGGTCTCGATTGACAATTGACAATTGCATCTGCTTGTCAGGATGTAGGCGGAGTAAAATCGCCTCCCTCGTGCGTGAGCACAGGCACGACGAGGCGATGGAGTGGGCTATCCGTCTGCGGGATCTGTTTGGATGGGAGAGTTTCTATATCGAGCTGCAGGATGATCGCACTCCCCACTGTACCCGTGTAAATCGCGAGCTGTCCTTGCTGGCGGACCGGATCGGGGTGGGAGTGGTGGCGACCAATAACGTCCACTACGCGACCAAGGACGATTTCATCGCCCACGACATGCTGCGCTGCGTCGCCACCAAGACCAAGCGCGAGGAACCCCACCCTGACAAACCCCTCAACGCCGAGCGGTATCTCAAGTCAGCCCGTGAGATGACGGGGATGTTCGCCTGGCGTCCGGATGCCGTCGCAAACACAATCCGCGTCGCCGAACAGTGCGAGGTCGCTCTCCCAATGCCGGGCGATGTTACGCCCAGATACCCCGTGCCGGAGGGCAAAGGCGACGCAGATGCCTATCTGCGACATCTCACCTACAAAGGCGGAGCCGCGCGCTATGGAAAGTTTACCGAGAAGATCCTGCGTCGAGTCGAACATGAGCTGTCGGTCATCACAAAGCTGGGTTATGCAGATTTCTTCCTCATGTGCTGGGAGATCGTTCGTTGGGCGAGGAAGCAGGGGATTCGCACCACGGGACGGGGCTCAGCGGCCGATTCATGCGTGGCATACTGCCTGACGCTAACCGACGTCGACGTCATCCGGCGCAATCTTCCCTTCGCACGGTTCCTGACGGAAGGCAAGAAACCGGATATCGACATGGATTTCCCTTCCGAGCGGCGGGATGACGTCTTCCGCTACATCGTCCAGAAGTACGGCGAGGCGCATGTGGGAATGGTCTGCACCTTCCACACCTACTGGGCCAAAGGCGCGGTGCGAGATATCGGCAAAGCCCTCTCCATCCCTCCCGACGCCCTGGAGTGGCTGTCGGACAACCTCTCCGGCTTCATCGATGCCGACCGGATTGAAGAGGCTTTCACCAGATATGCCGAGCTGCGCCCTCACGCAGCCATCAAAGACCGGTTCAAGCTGCTTTTCCAGTGCGCCTCAAAGATCGCGGGGTTCCCGCGCCACATCGGCACGCATTCGAGCGGCATCGTCATCAGCCGCCTGCCGCTGGCCGATATTGCGCCTCTCCAGCCCTCTGCCCGAGGCATTACCCAGATCTGGGAGCTGGACAAAGACGACGCGGAATCCATCGGCGCCATCAAGTTCGACGTCCTCTCGCTGCGGATGCTTTCCGCCGTGGTAGACGCGGAAAGGAACATACGCCAGGGGGATTCTTTAGACAGGATTAACAGGATCGATAGGATTCATGAATCTGTAGTGATGGACGAATCTGGTCAGTACTCCAACACTCCATCACTCCATTACTCCAGCAATAATCCCGCCAATCCTGTAAATCCTGTCAAAAAGAATCGCTTCTCATACGACTCCATTCCCTTCAACGACCCGGACACATTCCGCATGATCCGGGCGGGGAAGGCTGTTGGGACGTTCCAGTTCGAGAGCGCGGCACAGATGGCGCTGGCGGCCACGCTCAACCCGGAGCATTTCGAGGACCTGGTGGCGGCCGTCGCGCTCATCCGCCCCGGGCCCATTCAGGGGCATGTGGTCCAGCGGTTCGTCGCCTGCCGCAACGGCTGGATGCGCGCGGACATCATCCATCCCGCCCTGGCGATCACGCTCAACAAGACCTACGGTTGCATCGTCTTCCAGGAGCAGGTGAACGACGTCGTGGCGATCATGACAGGCTGCTCGGACGCCGAGGCCGATCGCTTCCGCAAATCCATCACCCAGCATACCAAGATGGGCACCATGCAGAAGCTGCGGGAGGAGTTCGTGCGGAGATCGTGCGCCCATCGACGGGACTTCGATGAGGAGCGCGCCAACCGGCTCTTCGACCAGATCCAGGGCTGGGCCGGATATGGATTCACGGAAGGACACGCTGCAAGCTTCGCGCTTCTGGGCTACCGGAGCGCCTATATGTCGGTCCACCATCCGGCCGAGCTCTTCGCCGGCCTCATGAACCACCAGCCCATGGGCTTCTTCAACTCCAACACCCTGGCCGGCGAAGCCCGGCGGCGCGGTGTACCCGTCCTGCCGGTGGATATCAATGCGAGCGGGGATAAGTGCGTGGCGGAGGCGGAAGAGGATATTTTAGATTTTCGAATCTCGAATTTCGAGGGGTGGAGTAGTCGGAAAGCAGCGGCGGAGATGAGGTTGCTGCTTGACCGAACTTCGCAACCGCCGCAGCTTTCCCCCTCGTCCCTCGAAAGCTGCGACGCCAGCGACCATGTGACTGCAGAGGGCTTTGGCGCGCCGCTGCTTTCGGACTACAAATCGGCCATCTCCAAACCTCCATACTTCCACACTGCCATACGATTGGGATTGCGGCTGGTCGCCGATCTCAGCGAGGAGGATATCGCGGCCATCGAGGCGGCGCGGGAGGAGCGGCCGTTCGAGTCGCTGCTGGACTTCTGCATCCGCGTGCCGCTGCACCGGAACAAGGTGGAGAATCTCATCCTCTGCGGCGCCTTCGACTCCCTACACGAGCACCGCCGAGGGCTGATTTGGAGACTGGACGAGACGCTGGGAGTGGCGAACTCGTATAGGGGATCAAGTGATCAGTCATCAGTGATCAGTGATCAGTCGGAAGTCGGCAGTCGGCAGCCAGTAGATTATAGAGGGAGAGCGTGCCACTACTCACAACTCACCACTCACCACTCACAGTCTGACTCTCAACTCTCAACTCTCAACTCTCAACCATATCTGCATCTCGGCTCAGCCCGCGGCCTCGCCACCCCCATCAACTGGGACATCGAAGACTTCTCGCCGTGGGACAAGTTCCTCTGGACCTGGAGGATCACGGGTGTCTGCGCGGAATGCCACGTATTCGCCTACCTGCGGGAGGAGCTGAAGCGGAACGGGATCATGACCGCATATGAGGCCATGCTGCAGAAGCACGGCAAGCGCGTAAAGGTCGCCGGGCTGAACATCCGCCCCCACCGCCCGCATACCGTGAGCGGGAATCCGGTCCTCTTCTCCATCGTGGAGGACGAGACGGAGATGCTGCAGGTCTCGGTCCTGGGCGACGCCATCTGGGAGACGACAACCGTCTTCCTTACCTCGCCCGCGGTGCTGGTGGAAGGGACCATCGAACGGAGAGGAAAAGGATCGAGCCTGATGCTGGAGAAGGCCCAACCCCTCCGCATGCAGGACTTCGCCCGGCAGGGACCAACTCTTATAGCATCTCCGCCGGCAACGAGGACGTATACGGGGACGAAAACTCGCTCAAGCGCCGAGCTGGAAGCGACCCCACACTAAGACCAATGTTGGGACAAAGGACCTAGTCGTATGCTCCAATCCGCCCGCCCAGCAGAAGACCACGCCGCATCGTCGGCTTTTGCGCGCTGCCTCCCTTCACCGACCCCCAAACAATATCCGTCAGCACCTCGTCCGCTACCGAGTCCGCCCTCCGAAAGTCCAGGCGGGCGCTGTCCTGAGCACGATAAGCGGTCGGCTGGTTGACTTCCGCCAGGATCTTCCGATCCGGAAGGACCGCCTTGTATTGTTCGCTGTTTTCCGGTCTTTCGCCAAAGACCGCGATCGGAGAGGCGACGGCGTCGTACTGGCAGAGCGGAGGCAGGCCAAGCAGCAAGCCCATCGTTCGAAGCATGGAGTCCGTGTTATAGAACCGACGGTCTACAGAACCGGCCTTTACGTAGGGGCTGATGACGAATGCGATCGACCGATGGGCGTCCACGTGGTCGAAGCCGTTCTGGGCGTCGTCCTCCAGGATGAAAATGGCGGTTTTCTCCCAGTAGGGGCTGGCGCTAATGGCCTCCACCATCTGACCGATGGCGAAGTCGTTATCGGCGACCATGGCTCGCGGTGAGTGAAGGTCCGGCGTCGTACCGCTGGTGTGGTCGCGAGGCATGCGGACCATCATGAAGCGCGGCAGCGTGCGGGTTCTCACGAAGTTGTCGAACTCCCGCTTCCATTCCGCGAAACGGCTTGGGGCATTGAACCTGCCATATGCTTTACGCTGTTTGGGACACGCGGCGTCGGCAATCCGCCACGCGTCACTGTCGGCGTAAGTCATGTCAAACTGAAGGAAGTCCAGGTCTGTGTGGTCCACCAGGACCCGCTTGTTCGGGGTATTGTTGATCGCGAGCGGCCTTCCCTCCGGTCCGCGGTCACCTTCGCCTTCGAAGCTCAGATAGAAACCGTAGTTTCGGTAGCTGATACCCTTCTTCGCGACCTGATCCCAGATGTAGCCGCTCGGCGCACGGGCCACGTCCGAAATTCCCTCGAGATCGACCGGCACCCCGTTGTTCTGGCCCTCGAAATCGTACTTCTTGCCCCGCCCGCTGTAATTATAAGGAGCATTCCGGGCCGTGTACTCGGAAATCATTCCCGAGGTCGACCAGTCCCACCCATCCGCCGACACCTCCGCACAGCAATAGAAGTTATCGAGTAGTGCGAACCGCTCGGCCAGGGCGTGCTGGTTGGGTGTGACTTCGCGGGGGAATAGACAGAGGGATCGATCGCCGTTTCCCTGCGGCAGATCGCCGAGCACCTGGTCGTACGTGCGGTTCTCCTTGACAATGTAGATGACATGCTCGATTTTGGACTTCAGATCCTCGATCTTGGAGATTTCGGTTTTGTCGGGGTTCCGCGCTATGAGATTGTTTGCAAGGGTTTGGGCGGTCATCTGTTTGAGTTCGCCATCGCCCGGTATCGGGATGACCGAAACGGAGCCTTCGATGATATTCTCGATGTACCTGCCCCACTTGCCCACCTCTTGGTCGTTCGGGTTGCGCGCCCGTACGCCTTTGGCATTCGCGACGAAGAGACGTTTACCATCAGGGGAGACGACGGCGGCAGTCGGATACCATCCGACAGGGATATAGCCAATGAGTTTGCCCTTCGGCAGCTCGACGACCGCCACGGCGTTCATGTCTCCCAGCGTTACGTAGAGCTTCTTCTCGTCCGGCGTCAGTGCCAGGCCCGTCGGAGTTGCTCCTGGAAGGCCGCGCATGTCGTCCGGCCGCAAGAGAAAGGTCCCGATGACCGCATCCGTTTTCGTATCGACGATGCTGACCGTATCGCTGCCCGCGTTTGCCACATAGAGACGATCGCCATTTTTGTTCAGCAATAGGGCTATAGGGTGGTCTCCGGTGTTGATGTCCCGTTCCACCTTGGACTGGCCGGACCGAACGACGGACACGACTCCATCCCGCTCGCTCGAGACATACGCTTTGGCTTTCGCGGTATCTGTCCCGGCTACCGCCACGGCGAACGGAAAACCCGGTGTTTTGATCCGGTTTGCTATCTGTCCGGGCTTGGACGTATCGACGAACGCGACCTCTCCCCTCATATCCGTATAAGGACTGGTGTGGTTGTTGGCTGCGCAAAGGATAGGCCCGTCGACGCCGGGAACGATACCGATGCCCGCCACGTGGAAAGGCGACTTTCCGGCGGGTGCGGTGGAAGGGATGGAGTATTCGCGTTCGGGTCCGGTTAGGACTCCGTTGTCCGACAGGGTAAAGAGGGATACTTTTTCTTCCGCTCCGCGCGATACGAACAGCGGCCATAGACCCTTCTCCTGTAATCGAAATCCCGGCAGATCCTTCGTACCGAATGCCATGCCGTAGTAAAGCCCGGTCTTGTCTTGGCCGCGCGAGGTACCAACTGGAATCTGCGAAACCACATGCCCGTCCTCCACACTCAGCACAGAGAGGAACTGTCGGAAGCCCGCGTTGGTGACGACGACGTACTTTCCATCTGGGCTGAGGAGCATGTTCACGGGGAAGCTGCCGACCGGAATCTGTCTTCCGACCGGAGTGATCAGCTTTCCGGTCACGAGCGGGACGAGGTCTTCGACGCCGGACCGAGAGCCGGCGGCCATGAAGACCAACGCCGCCGCGACCAACAGTGCATGTCTCATCATTCTGCCACTCCCCTCATACGGCCGCCCCAATCCCTTCCGCATAGGTTAAAGATTCCTCCCACTGCTTCATCGCCTCCGCAAGCTCACTTTGCGCGCGCTCGTGGTCACGGGCCATTTTAACGACGTCATCCCCGGGCATGGGCGTCGAGAGCACTTCTTCGATTCGTTTGAGCCAATCCTCGAGCTCCTCGACCCGCGATTCCTGAACCTTAACGTTCTTTGCCGCCTTCACCCGCTCCTTCGACAATTGATAGGAATTCATGCCGGCGGTCAGTGGATTTTCGACTTTCGATTTTCGATTTTCGACCACGGATGCGTGGTCCGTGATAAGTGATGCGTGATTATCCTTCCCTCTTCCCGACTTCCCCTCATCCCCTCTGTCCTTTATCTGTCGGTACTCCGAGTACGGTCCGTCGAACAGAGTGGCCCGTCCGTTCGTGATTTCAAGCGTCAGCCCGGTCACCTGGTCCAGCAGGTAACGGTCGTGGGATACCAGGAGGAGCGTGCCGTCATCCTGTTTGAGCATCTCGGCGAGCGCCTGGCGGCTGTCGATATCCAAATGGTTGGTCGGCTCGTCCAGGATGAGCAGGTTCGGCCGAACGTAAGTCAGCTGCGCGAGGGCGAGCTTATTCTTTTCCCCGCCGGAGAGCTTCTCCACCTTCCTGAATACGTCGTCGCCCGTGAACAGGAACCGCCCCAGATGGGTTCGCGCCTCTTCAGGCAGCATCTCGCCCACGGAAAACATGTGCTCGATCACCGTCGCGTCGAGGTCGAGATCGGATGCTTCCTGAGCGAAATACCCGACCGACACGTTCGCACCCAGGCGGACGTAACCCGACGTGGGATTGTCGCGGCCCATGATGAGGCGGATGAGGGTGGACTTGCCCGCGCCGTTCGGGCCGACGATCCCGATCCGCTGTCCGCGCTCCACCAGCAGATCGATGTCGTCGAACAGCGTTCGGTCTCCGAAGCGCTTGGTAAGTCCCTCCACGATCACGACCTCGTTGCCGCTTCGCTTTTTGGATTTGACCGCGAGCTTCGGCGCCTTACCCGCGGACATCGGCTTTTCCGTCGCCTGGGCCCGGATCCGCTCGGCCCACCGCAAGCGCATGAGGGCCTGCGATCTCTTCGATGGGGTGTTCTTCCACTTCTCGAAAAACTCCACCAGCCGCGCAATCTCGCGCTGATCTCGCGCGTACAACTCCGCTTGACGTATCCGCTGCGCCTGTTTCTGCGTCCAGTAGGCGGAAAAGTTGCCTTTGTAGAGGGTCAATCGCCCGTTCTCCATCTCCGCGACGGTGGTGACGACATTGTCGAGGAAATACCTGTCGTGGGAGACGAGGATGACGGCGCCGCCAAACTCCTTCAGGAATCCCTCCAGCCATTCGGTCGCCTGGAGGTCCAGATGGTTGGTCGGCTCGTCCAGCAGGAGCACGTCCGGGGCCGAAAGGAGGAGCTTCGCTACCGCAAGCCGCGTCTTTTCGCCTCCGGAGAGCGCGGCGGTCGGTTTGTTGAGGTCGCAATCCGCGAAGCCCAGCTTCTTAAGCACCTGCTTGATGTCCCGCAAGTTCGCGTAACCGCCCATCGCCTCGAATCGGTCGTGAAGCCGGCCGTACTCCTCCATCACGTCCGCCAGCCCGGACTCATCCTTCGTCTCAGCCATGGCGTGCTGGAGCTCACGGAGCCGCGCCTCCATCGCAAGGACGGGCGAGAAGGCATCCTCGGCCTCGTGCAGCACCGTCCAGCCATGGTCCACGAGCTGCTCCTGACGCAGATATCCGAAGCGGATGCCCTTGGCGTAATTCACGGTGCCTTTGTCCGCCTCGGCCTGCGCGGTCAGGATACGCAGGAGCGTCGTCTTGCCGCAGCCATTCCGCCCGACAAGCCCCAGCTTCTGTCCCCACGCCAGGCGGAATCCGACCCCGGAGAAGATGGTATCCGCTCCAAACGACTTCTCGAGGTTGTTGACAGTGAGGAGGCTCATGCTCAGATCTACCTGGGATTACGATGTCCGAATCGCACGGCAGATTATAGCGCAGGGGTGGTGAGGATTTCCGTCGAGGCTCGGTGAGACGCCACCGATCGTTCGCTCAGTTCTTGCGCTTCTGGGCCTTTTTGATCAGGTCGCTTGCATGAACCGTTTTCGTGGGCTTCATGTCCGACGGATCCGGGCTCTT
>ORMF010639007.1_pt1 | contig 25959 bp, 23 predicted proteins | sample 1779871 | NCBI WGS metagenome assembly ORMF01 (sample SAMEA104232316, study PRJEB22302) | groundwater metagenome | biome: forest; feature: aquifer; material: groundwater | place: USA | collected 2011-08-07 | depth 5.4 m | reverse complement strand
TGGATGCCGCGAACATCCTCAAGCCGGCGCTCTCGCGCGGCGAGATCCGCTGCATCGGCGCGACGACGCGTTCTGAGTACCGCAAGTACATCGAGAAAGACCGATCGCTCGAGCGCCGCTTCCAGGCGATCAAGGTCGATCCGCCCGCCGAGAAGGAAACGATCGAGATCCTGATGGGCGTCAAGGACCGCTACGAGCAATTCCATCACGTCGAGTACACGCGCGACGCGATCGAGGCGGCGGTCTACCAGTCCAGCCGCTACATTACCGATCGATTCCTGCCTGACAAGGCGATCGATCTCGTGGACGAGGCCGGCGCCCGCGCGAAGCTGAAGGAAGCGGGTTACAGCGAGGAGTTCGGCGAGATCAACAAGAGCATCCGTGTCGCCGTCGAACAGATGGAGAACGCGGTCTCGCAGAAGGATTTCGAAAAGGCGCAGTTCTACCGCGAGCAGGAAGTGTCGGCACGCGAGAACCTGCAGTTCGTCCGCGAGAAGTTCGACGTGAAGTCGAGCGCGCGCAAGGTAATCGTGTCCAAGGGTGACATCGACGAGGTCGTGTCGAAGTGGACCGGCGTGCCCATTGCGTCGATCAACCAGGACGAAGGCGACAAGCTGCTGCGCATGGAGGCGGATCTCCACAAGCGCGTCATCAGCCAGGAGACGGCGATCTCGGCGATCTCGCGCGCCATCCGACGCTCACGCGCCGGGTTGAAGAATCCGAACCGCCCGGTCGGCAGCTTCATCTTCCTCGGGCCGACCGGTGTCGGGAAAACGGAGCTGGCACGGGCGCTCGCGAACTTCCTCTTCGGCAGCGATCACGCGCTCATTCGCTTCGACATGTCCGAATACATGGAGAAGCACTCGGTCTCCAAGCTGATTGGATCGCCTCCCGGCTACGTCGGCCACGAAGAGGGCGGCCAGCTCACCGAGAAGGTGAAGCGAAATCCGTACTCCGTCGTGCTGCTCGATGAGGTCGAGAAGGCCCACCCCGACATTTTCAACATCCTGCTCCAGGTGTTCGAAGACGGCCACCTCACGGATGGCCTCGGCAATCGGGTCAACTTCAAGAACACGATCATCATCATGACCTCGAACATCGGGGCGCGCTTCATCCAGAAGAAGGCGTCGCTCGGATTCCAGGCAAGCGATATCACTGCGATCGACAAGAATGTCAACGACATGGTGCTCGGCGAGGTCAAGCGCACCTTCAACCCCGAGTTCATCAACCGCATCGACGAGATCATCGTCTTCGAGGCGCTGACCGACGAGGACCTGCGGCGGATCATGGCGCTGCTGGTGGAACAACTGAACCTCAACCTGATCGATCGCCGCATGAAGGTGAACCTGGCGCCCGACGTCATCGACTGGATCATCGACATCACCTGCAAGGACCGGTCGTACGGCGCGCGGCCCCTGCGCCGCGCGATCCAGCGATATGTCGAGGATCCGCTCTCGGAGGAGCTGATTCGCGGGAACCTGCGCGACGGCGACATCGACGTCTATCTCGACGGCGGCCAGCTCTCGTATCGGCCCGCCGGGGAACTGACCGGGGGCCGGAAGCTCTCGTAAGAGGTTCAGTAGGTTCAGTAGGTTCAGAGGGTTCAGAGGGTTCAAGGGTTCAGGGGGTCCTGTTCTCCCGAGCCGAACCAACTGAACCTGCTGAACAGGACCTTCTGAACCACTGAACCATCGAGCTTCCCGAACCAACCAGCAAGTGGGCTGGTTCGTCTGAAACTCCGAGAAGTCCTGTAAACTAAGTTGTTTCGGAATTCCTTGATGCAGAAGAAGTTTGTTCGAACGCTCGCGTCCGCGGCGCTACTGGCCGCGGTCGGCTCGACCTCCGCGTTCGCCCAGGCGGCACAGAATCCCGCCGCCGCGAACGGTAATCCGACCACGGTGTGCGGCTTGCCGATTCCTCCGCCGGCCGCGCTGCCGCCCGCAGGATCCGGCCCGGTCGTGTTCCAGATCGTCCCGTGCTTCGCAAAGCAGGGCGGATCCCCGATCGTCGAGGCAGAGACGTATCTGTATTACATCCAGCTTCGTCCGAGCCTGCCCTCGCAGAACGTGTGGGTGCCGTGGGACGCCCGCACGCAGCAGGTGGCGGCCGACGACTTCAAGCGCCTTTGGGCGACGAATTTTCTCGATGACCTCACGGTTCAGGTCAGCGATCCTCCCGGCACACCCGGCTCTCCCCTGACCGACTATGTTTTCTCCAACGGCGTCGTCGGGAAGATCGTCGTGTACGACATGGAGGAGCGCGAGCGCATCAAGGTCGTCGACTACCAGGGCACGAAGAACATCGACCGCACGAAGATTGCCGAGCAGCTGAAAGAGAAGGGGCTCGAGCTGCGCCTGGATTCGTTCCGCGACGACAACACGCTGCGTCGCGTCGACACCATCCTCGACGAGATGATGGCGGAGAAGGGCTTCACCAACGCTGAGATTCACCACACAATCACGCCGGTCGCCGGCGGCCCGAAGCTGGTGAACGTGACGTTCACGATCAGCGAGGGACCGAAGCTGCGGATCCGCAATATCGACTTCATCGGCAACCAGGCATTCGGCGACGGCACCCTGGCGCGCAAGATGAAGGAAAACAAGGCAAAGAAGGGGATCATCTCGATCTTCAGGGGCGCCACCTACAAGGAAGACAAGTACGAAGCGGACGCGGAAATGGTGGCGGGGTACTATCGCGAGAGGGGCTATGTGCGCGCGCGCATCGGCAATCCCGAGGTCAAGACGCTCGAGAACTCGAAGGACGGCAAGACGCGATGGATCCAGTTGCGGATACCCGTCACCGAAGGGCCCCGGTATCGGGTTGGCGGCTTCAACTTCGAGGGCAACACCGTCGTCAAGAGCGAATCGCTTCGCCCGATGTTCAAAGTCAAAGAGGGCGAGTGGTACAGCGAGAAGGATGTTCGTGACGGACTGAAGAAGGCGCAGGAGGCGTACGGTGCCGGCGGGTACATGGAGTTCACCGGCTACCCGGATCTGAACCCGAAGAACGACGGCCTTCCGTCGGCGACCGATGGCAGCACGCCGCCGCCCACGCCGGCGCCCGCTGCGGCGGCATCCGACGGGAACACCAGCGGGAACGGCACGAACGGTACGAGCGGTCCGAGCGCCACGAACGTTCCGAGGCCGACTGTTGATGTGACGATGAGGCTGCAGGAAGGGAAGCAGTACTTCGTCAACCGCATTTCATTCATCGGGAACAGCACGACGCGCGATAACGTGATCCGGCGCGAGATGCGCCTGGTCGAAGGCTCGGTGTTCAACACCGAATCGCTGAAGTACAGCATCCGGCGCCTCAATCAGCTCGGGTACTTCAAGACGCTCGAAGGCAACGACAAGGACATGAAGGTCGACAAGACCACCGGCCGCGACAACGCGGTCGACGTGACGCTCCGCGTCGAAGAGCAGAACCGCAATCAGGTCACCTTCGGCGCCGGCGTGTCGCAGTACGAGGGGTTCTTCGGCCAGCTCTCCTTCCAGACGGCGAACTTCCTCGGGCGCGGCGAGAGTCTCACGGCCTCGGCGCAGGCAGGCTCACGGTCGCAGAACTACCAACTGTCCTTCACGGAGCCGTTCCTGTTCGATCGGAACCTGACGGGGGGCATCGACGTCTTCAAGCGCTCGCTGCAGTACATCGGCTACTACACGCAGAAATCGACCGGCGGCAACCTGACGTTCGGGTTCCCCGTGGCCGACTTCGCGCGCATGTTCATCAATTACTCGTACGAGTCGGTGGGCGTGGCGGGTCTCAACGAAGCGCTGCTGGACCCGTCCTGCATCGTATCGTCGGGTGGCTGCAGCACCGTCAACGTGAGCGACCTGACGAAGATCAGCCCGACGGCGCTCGAGTCGCTGCGGCGCAATCCATTCCTGTTCGATTCGTACCTGATCGGATCGAAGGGCAATCGCACGATCAGCAAGATTTCGCCGAGCTACGTCTTCAACACGATCGACAACCCGATCTTCCCGGCCAACGGCAAGCGGCTGACGGCGGCGATCGATATCGGCGGGCTTGGCGGCAACACCAGCTACTACAAGCCGACGCTCGAGGCCATCTGGTACCACCCGCACACGTCGCGCTCGTCGTTTGGCGGTCGCGTGCAGTTCCAGTACATCGAGCCGTATCGGGGGACGACGAATCTGCCGGTCTTCGAGCGGCTGTTCCTGGGCGGCGAATACAGCGTGCGTGGCTACGATATCCGGTCGATCGGGCCGACGGTGCCGAACTCGCAGATCGTGCTGGGCGGCAACAAGAGCCTGCTGATCAACGGCGAGTACATCATCACCGTCGCCGGTCCCGTGCGCCTCGTGCTCTTCTACGACGCCGGCCAGGTACGCGACTTCGGCCAGAAGTTCGGATTGAAGGAAGATCTGACGCAGCAGGTGTTCCCGACCTTACCGCTGCTGATCGATCCGTTCGCGGGGTCGTTCGGAGGCCTCGAAGATCCGAACGCGCCTGGCGTGCGGACTGAAGTGGTCGGCAAGACGAGTGCGTTCAAGACATCGACAGGCGCCGAGATCCGGTTTTTCATGCCTGTCCTCAACGTCCCGTTCCGGCTGATTTTTGCCTCGAACCCGCAGCGCGGCGGCGTGCTGAACAACACACTGCTGCCGGCGAAGGCCTTCACGTTCAAGTTCGCGGTCGGTTCGACGTTCTAGGAGCGCTGTGTCGATGAGACGATGGTTCGGCCGTGTCCTGCTGGTTCCCGTGGTGGTGGCTGTATCCGCGTGCGGCCAGAGCGACCCCTTCCTTCCGACCGGGCCGACAACGCCTCCGACGCTGCGGTCGGACACCTTTTCCGGCATCCTGACGAAGAACTCCGCGTACACGCATCCGTTCACGGTGGACGACGCCGGGGCCGTCTCGGTGTTTCTCCTCTCGAGCGCAGACCCCGCGCATCCCGAGAACAACGCCATCCCGCTCGGCGTCAGCCTCGGCACGTGGAATGGAACGAGCTGCGCGATCGTGATTGCGAGTGACAACACCGTTCCTGTCAATTCCGACGACCCATTGAAGGGCAGGCTTGCTGGCCAAGCAACGGCGGCGGGGAATCTCTGTGTCCGCGTGTATGACGTGGGATTCGTGTCGGCCGCATCGACCTATGAGCTCCTGATCGACCATTACTAGGCGGATCTGCCCGCCTTCGCCAGGGCTACGGCGAGCCCGCCGAGGCTCAACCGGAGGCGGACAGGTCCGCGTCGGCTCCTAAACGGCTGCCGTCGGCGACGTGTTAACATCGTGAACTTCCGCGCGAAATGAAAGGATTGACTGTAATGAGAGCTTTTGCCGTTGCCGTGGCGCTCAGCGTGGTGCTGGCTGCCGCTCCAACATTCGCCCAGGCCCCCGCTCCGGCAGCTGCGCCGGCACCGCAGGCGGCTCCCGCCGAAGCCCCATTTCCGACAGGCGCCAAGTACGCCTTCGTCAACATCCAGCGCGTGGCCGCCGAATCCGGCCAGGGGAAAGCGTTGAGCTCGCGGGTTCAGGCGCTCAACAACCAGAAGCTCACCCAGCTGAACGAGAAGAACAAGGCGCTCCAGACCTCGCAACAGAAGCTGGACTCCGGAGCCAGCGTGCTCAGCGACGTGGCGCGTGGGCAGCTCGAAAAGGATATCGATCGACAGCAAACCGAAATCCAGCGCTTCACTGACGACGCGCAGAAGGAAGTTCAGGATCTGCAGACCGAGCTCCAGAGCGAGTTTCAGCAGAAGCTTGGTCCGGTCATTCAGCAGGTGGCGCAGGAGAGGAAACTCGAGATTCTGTTCAGCGCGCTCGACGCCGGGATTATCTGGGCCGATGCTGGCCTCGATCTGACGTCCGAGGTGATTCGCCGGTTCGACATCGCCGCGCCCGTTGCGGCCACCGCTGCGCCCGCTGCACCGAGGGCCGCGACACCGGCACCGGCACCGGCCGCGCCGCGTCCGGCGGCGCCCGCGCCCGCTGCGCCGCGTCCGGCTGCGCCGGCACCGCCACCGAAGCAGTAGACCGCAGTTCACGCTTCGGAGCTCTCGCTTCTCGGTTCGTGTTCAGGGTTCGGTTCGATATGCGCTTGTCTTGTTTCTTCGAGCGCACATCGAACAACATAGAACATGAACATGAACACGAACCGAGCACCGGGAACCATAGAAGCGTGAACGACTGGTTCCATTAGTGTCCATAGATCTTCCTGCCCTCCTCGATCGCGTCTATCACCGTCACCCCTCATTTCTGATCGACGCCGTCGGCGAGCATGAGCGTGGCAACCGGCTCGTCGCGTTCAAGAATGTCACCGTCAACGAAGAATTTTTCCAGGGACACTTTCCAGGCGTGCCGGTCATGCCGGCGGTGCTGATGATCGAGGCGTTGACGCAGGTCGCCGCCGTGCTCGTCCTCGAGTGCCAGGATTGCCCTCCGACGGCCCGGGTCTCACTGCGTGGCGTCAACAACGCCAAGTTTCGGCGCCAAGTGGTTCCCGGCGATCGACTGACCCTCGACGTGACCCTCGGCCGTGCGCGATCGAGCCTCGCCAAGGCGCGGGCGGTGGCGTACATGGGTGGCCAGCCGGTTGCCGAGATGGAACTGCTGCTGGCGATCGAGCCTGGCGCGGCGTACATCGATCCGACGGCGACGGTGCATCCCTCGGCGCGCGTCGGCGAAGGCACAACGATCGGCCCATACTGCACGATCGGTCCCGAGGTGCGGATCGGCAAACGGTGCCGTATCGACTCGTCCGTCGTCATCGATGGGTGGACGGAGATTGGCGACGGGACGCGGATCTACCCGATGGCGTCAATCGGCCTCGCCCCGCAGGACCTCAAGTACAAGGGCGAGCGCACGCGGCTCGTTGTCGGGATGCGAAACACCATCCGCGAGTTCGCGACGATCAACCGCGGCACCGCGGGTGGCGGCGGTGAAACGACGATCGGCGACGACAACCTGCTGATGGCGTACGTCCACGTGGCCCACGACTGTCACATCGGCAGCCATACGATCTTCGGGCCGCACGCCACGCTGGGCGGGCACGTCAGGGTGGAAGACTATTCGAACGTCAGCGCGGGGTCGGCCGTCCACCAGTTCTGCCGCGTTGGCAAGTATGGCTTCATCGGCGGCTATTCCGTTGTCACGAAGGACGCGCTGCCGTTCGGCCGGACGATCGGCGGCCGCCCGGCTCGGATCTTCGGCGTCAATTCGATTGGCCTCTCGCGCCGCGGCTTCACGCCCGACACCATCGATCAGCTCAAGCGAGCGTATCGGTACCTGCTGCAGTCAAACACGACGCGTGCGCTCACGCAGATCGAAAAGGACGCGACGCTGACGTCGCCGGAGGTCCGCTACCTCGTGGTGTTCATCCGCACATCCCAGCGGGGCGTCATCCTCCGGCGCCCGACGCGCCGCGCCGAGGAACTGGTCGCAGACGAATGAAGCTCGGCCTCATTGCCGGCAATGGCCGCTTCCCTTTCCTCGTCCTGGACGCCGCGCGAGCGCAGGGCCACGACGTTACGATCGTGGCGGCGAAGGAAGAGACATTTCCGGAGCTGAACGACGCCGCTGCGCGACACGGCTCCGCGATCCACTGGATCTCGCTGGGGCAGCTCGGTACCTGCATCAGCGTGCTGAAGAGCGCCGGTGTCACCCACGCAGTGATGGCGGGGCAAGTAAAGCACACGAAGATCTTTGCCGGCGGCATTCTCCCGGCCCTCACTTTTCTGAGCGTGCTGAAGCAGCTCACCTCGAAGAACACCGACGGACTGATTGGCGCGGTCGCCAACGTGCTGCGCGATCGCGGCATCGAGCTGATGGATTCAACCTCGCTCCTCCAGCCGCTGCTGGCAGGCGCGGGTGTGCTGACGAAGCGCGTGCCGATCGAGGAGGAGCAAAGGGACTTCGAGTTCGGCTACCGGATGGCCGACGCCATCGCGGCGCTCGACATCGGCCAGACGATTGCAGTGAAACACCTCGCTGTCGTGGCAGTCGAGGCGATGGAGGGGACCGACGCAGTAATTGGCCGCGCCGGCCACCTTGCAGGCCCGGGTGTGTGCATCGTCAAGGTGGCGAAGCCGAAGCAGGACATGCGCTTCGACGTGCCCGTCGTTGGCATCGCGACGATTCAGGCGATGCGTGTGGCGGGCGCATCGGCGTTGTCCGTTGATGCCGGGAAGACGCTGATGCTCGATGGCGACGCGATCCTGGCGTCGGCTGACGAAGCGGGGATCGCGATTGTGGGACGAGGCCGTTGAGCCGGCTGAGGGTTGCGGTGATCGGCGTCGGCCACCTGGGGCAGCATCATGCGCGCCTGCTGGCGTCCATCGACGGCGTGGAGCTGGTGGGTGTCTGCGACACGAACCGCGGCCGCGCCGAAGAAATCGCCGCGAAGTTCGGGGGGCACTCGTTCGAGTCGGCACGCGAACTGGTGTCGCGCGTGGACGCGGTGACGATCGCGGCGCCTACCGTTTCGCACGTGGACCTGGCATTGCCGTTTCTCGAAGCGGGCATCGCCGCGCTCGTGGAGAAGCCGATCGCATTGAGCGTCGAGGAGGCCGAGCGGCTGATCGACACAGCGCAGCGCGGGCGCGCCATCCTCGCCACGGGACACACGGAGCGTTTCAATCCGGCGGTGGCCGCGGCGCTGCCGCTCATCGCCGAGCCGCGATTCATCGAGATTCACCGCCTTGGCACGTTTCCCGAGCGCAGCCTCGACATCGATGTGATTTTCGATCTGATGATTCACGACCTCGATCTGCTGCTCACGGTGGTGAAGTCTGAGGTCACGTCGGTTGAAGCGGTTGGCGTCAACGTCCTCACGCCCAAGGCGGACATTGCGAACGCGCGCCTCCGGTTTGCCTCGGGCTGCATCGCAAACCTGACGGCAAGCCGTATCAGCCGCGAGCGCGTCCGCAAGGCGCGGTTCTTTCAGAAAGACGCCTACGTGTCGATCGACTTCGCGGCGCAGGAGCTCGAGGTGTACCGCCTCGTGCAGGGCGGCGCCCGCCCGATCATCCACGGAGGCAAGGTGGACGTTCCCCGCGAGGAGCCGTTGCGCCGGGAGCTCGAGGATTTTGTCGACGCCGTTCGCACCGGCCGTTCGCCTGGGGTCACGGGACGTGACGGGCGCGACGCGCTGGCGCTGGCAACGCGCGTGGCGGAGAAGATGGAAGCGGGGTTCGCCGAGACGGACCTCACAGACACAGAGACACAGGGGATTCAACTGTGACCGCGTCTTCGCCATTCGACGACCTGATGGACCGGGTCACCGCGGGTGACCGGCTGACCATGGAGGACCTGGCGCACCTTGCTGCGACCCCCGACATTCTCCCGCTCGGGATGATGGCCGACACGGTGCGCCGCAGTCTTCATGGTTCGCAGATCACGTACTTGCGTGTTGCGCTGTGCCCGTTCGACAAGCCGTTCACCGGCGCCGTGCCGCCCGCCGCTCGCGAGATCCGGATTACGGGCGCACCTGAGACGCTGGACATCGCGGTCAGCGCCGTGGAGACCGCGCGGGCGGTGGCGGCGGACCGTGCGGTGTCCGGATTTTCGTGGGTGGATGTCGAACGGCTTGCCGGGGCCGCAGGCGTGGGGGTTCCGGACGTCCTCGAGCGGCTGCGGTCCGGCGGCCTCGACGCCATCGCGCACATGCCGCTGGATCGGATCGACAATCTTTCCGACGCGCTCGGCCGGCTCGTCACGGCTGGTTATACCCAGGTGCGCCTCACCATCGACAAGGCACCCGCTGATCTCCGGATGAGACTCCTGCTTCGCGCTGCGGAGCTGCAGGAACAGTTCGCCTGCATCGAGTCGATCAGTCCGCTCCCCTCGACACTCAACGCCATGCGGCCGACGACCGGCTATGACGACGTGAAGACCGTTGCGATCGCCAGGCTGGCCGCGCCGAACGTCCCCAGGGTGCAGGTCGATTGGCTTCGATACGGCCCAAAGCTCGCCCAGGTCGCGTTGACCTTCGGCGCCGACGATGTCGACAACGTGACGGCAAGCGATGACGCCCCGGACGGGCGGCGCCGCGCGCCGCTCGAGGAGGTGCGGCGCAATATCGAGGCGGCAGGGTTCGAGCCGGCTGAGCGCGACGGCCGCTTCGCCCCGATCGCCTGATGCCCTCGACTCGCTCCACTCGCTCGGGCCAAGGGCCCATTCGGATGGGCGCGGTGGGTTACCTCAATGCCCGACCGCTGACATGGGCGCTCGATCGCGCGCCGGAACGCTGGCAGGTACGCTACGACCTGCCGTCGGTCTGCGCGCGCCTCCTCTTCGATGGCGAAGTCGACCTCGGGCTGGTGCCTTCGATCGAATACGTGCGATCCGATCAGTACCGCTTCGTCGCGGGCGTCGGCATTGGATCAAGAGGTCCCGTGGCCTCGGTTGCGCTGTTCACGCGCCGGCCGATCGGGGAAATCCGGCACATCGCGCTCGACACGAGCTCGCGCACGTCGGTCACGTTGATCAAGATTCTGTGCGACCACAGATTTCGAATTCAGCCCGAGTACGTGCCGCACGGCCCCGACCTCGCGGCCATGCTGCGCGACTACGACGCGGGACTGCTCATCGGCGATCCGGCGCTCGAAGCGGATCCGGCGTCGCTTGCCGTGACGAAGATCGATTTGGGCGCCGAGTGGACCACCATGACCGGCCTGCCGTTCGTCTACGCGGCGTGGACGGGACGGACCGGATCGATTGCGTCCGACGTCGTGGGACTGTTGCAGGACGCGCAGGCGGAAGGCGTGGCGTCGTATGAGGCGATCGCCGCCGAGTACGGAGGCGGCGACGTGGCCGCAAGGCGGCGAGCGCTCGTGTACCTAAGGGATAATATGCGCTACGGTCTTGGCGCCGACGAAGCGGCAGGGTTGCAGATGTTTCTCGACTACGCCGCGGACCTCGGGCTCGCGCCACAGCGCCGCCAATTGGAATTTTTCTAGGCGAATGATCGATCAGATCGCGAAGAGGGTGTTGCACGGCGGGCGTGTCGATCGCGCCGAGGCGCTCGAGCTCTATCGACGGGCGCCGACGCATCTGCTCGGACACTTGGCCGACACGATCCGCGCCCGCAAGCACCCCGAGCGCATCGTCACCTACATCATCGATCGCAACGTCAACTACACGAACGTCTGTGTCGCGCGCTGCAACTTCTGCGCGTTCTACCGGCCCGTCGGATCGTCGGAAGGCTACGTTCTTGGTTTTGACGAGATCTTCCGCAAGATCGACGAGACGATCGCGGTGGGCGGCAACCAGCTCCTGCTCCAGGGGGGCCACAACCCCGACCTGCCGATAGGGTGGTACGAGGATCTGTTTCGCTCCGTGAAAGCGCGGTACTCGACGTTCAAGCTGCACGCGCTGTCGCCTCCCGAGATCCTCCACATCGCGAAATCGAATCAGCTTCCTGTCCCCGAAGTGATCCAGCGACTGATTGCGGCCGGGCTCGACAGCATTCCCGGCGGAGGCGCGGAGATTCTCGTCGACCGCGTGCGGAAGCTCCTCAACTGCTACGGCAAGGCATCCAGCGATGAATGGCTCGGAGTGATGCGGCAGGCCCATCTTGCAGGGCTGCGCACCACCGCCACGATGATGTACGGCACCGTGGAGACCGACGAAGAACGCATCGAGCACATGATGCGGCTTCGCAAAGTGCAGGATGAGACCGGCGGCTTCACCGCATTCATCACGTGGAGCTATCAGCCCGAGCACACCGAACGCGGCGGCGCCGAGGCGACCGGCGTGGACTACCTCCGCACGCTCGCGCTCGCGCGCATCGTCCTCGACAACTTCGACAACCTGCAGGCCTCATGGGTGACACAGGGCGGGAAAGTCGGTCAATTGAGCCTCGCGTACGGCGCCAACGACATGGGGAGCGTGATGATCGAAGAGAACGTCGTCCGCGCGGCCGGCGCGAGCTACTGCATGGACGAGGTCGAAATCGTCGTCAACATCGAGGACGCAGGTTTCACCCCGAAGCGCCGCAACATGCACTACGAAGTGCTTGGCGATCCCATCTTCCGCGCGCGCGACGTGCCGCGCATGCTTTCGCTGGGGACGGCGCGTGCCGATGGCGACGCATCGGTGCCTGACGAATTGCGCAACTATCCGGCAAGGAGTCGCGCCGGAAAGGACCAGCGGGCCTCCATTGGCGATTAGGGATTTGTGATTCGCGATTCGTGATGTTGGAAAGCACGAATCATTAGTGACCGAACGTCAATCACCAATCACCAATCACAAATCACAAATGGTCTCCTACACCGCCGAATGGGTGCTGCCGATTGCCGGCGAACCCATTCATCACGGTTCCATCGCCGTCCGAGACGGTCGCATTGTCTCCACCCCGACCGCCAGTCGACGGGCGCGCGAACGGATCGATGCGGGCGCCATCGATCTCGGACGCGTGGCCATCATGCCCGCGCTCGTCAACGCGCACACGCACCTGGAGCTGTCGTACCTGCGCGGGGTGATCCCTCCAACGGAGCGATTCCTCGACTGGATTCGCGCAATCATGGCGACGCGACGCCAGGACCCGGATCCCGAGGATCCGCGGATCATCGACGCTGCACGCGCGGGAATTGCCGAGGCCAGAGCCAGCGGGACCGGCCTTCTCGGCGACATCTCCAACACGCTGGTGACCGCCCGATTGCTCCATGAGGCTGGCATCCCAGCGCAGGTGTTTTACGAGCTGTTGCGGTTCAACGCCCCCGATCCGGAGTCGATGACCCGCGAGGCCCGCGCGAAGGCGGATGCCGCAGCGTCGGCGGACGGGCTGGTACGTGTCAGCCTCGCGCCGCACGCGCCGTACTCGGTGTCGCCAGGGCTCTTTGCCGCGATTCGTGCCGACCTGGACGCGCATCCCGGGCAGGTGTCCAGCGTCCACCTGGGGGAATCACCCGAGGAAATGGAGTTCATCAGCAACGGGACGGGTCCGTGGCGTGCGCTGCTCGAGGAACTGGGGGTCTGGACCGACTCGTGGGGAGCTCCAGGCACATCGCCGCTGGAGTATCTCGATGCCCTCGGTTTTCTCGACCGTCGCGTCCTTGCAGTGCACGGTGTTCAACTGGAGGGCGACGATCTCGACCGTCTTCATTCGCTCGACATGACGGTCGTGGCGTGCCCGCGCAGCAACCAGTACGTCGGTGTCGGTCCGCCGCCTCTCGAAGCGTTTTACGCGATGAATGTCAGCGTCGCGTTCGGTACCGATAGCCTCGCGAGCGTGCAGGATCTGAATCTCTTCTCGGAGCTGGCCGAGGCGCGCCGCATCGCGCCACGCGTGCAGGCGCGATCGCTGCTCGAAAGCGCCACACGTCAGGGCGCCCGCGCGCTCGGGTTCGAGGACGAGTTCGGGACAATCGAGGAGGGCAAGCGCGCACAACTCATCGCCGTGCGTCTGCCTGGTCGCGTCGACGATGTGGAAGAATACCTGGTTGGCGGGATCGAGCCTTCTGCAATCGCGTGGCTCGACCCGAAGTAAATCCCAGATCCCAAATCCCGAATCAAAAGGTTGGGTTGGGGTTGGGATTTGGGTTTTGGGATTTGGACGTGACCAGGTTCACCACATACCTGTCGTTCGTGCGGTTCTCCCATTCGGTCTTCGCGCTGCCGTTCGCGCTCACCGGGGCGCTGCTCGCGTGGCGCGACCATCCCTTTTCCTGGTCGCAGGTCGCGTGGATTGTCGTGTGCATGGTGAGCGCACGCAGCGCGGCGATGGGGTTCAATCGCCTGGCCGATGCGCGTCACGACGCCCTGAACCCGCGGACATCGATGCGTGAGATCCCGCGCGGTACGATGACCAGCCGGGAAGCCACGGTCTTCGTCATCGTGTCGTCCGTGCTGTTCATCTTCGGCGCGTCGCGGCTGAACACAGTCTGCCTGGCGCTTGCGCCCGTGGCGCTGGCGATCGTCTTCTGGTACTCCCTCGCCAAGCGCTATACCGCTTACACGCAGTTGTTTCTCGGCCTTGCGATGGCCGTCGCGCCGGTGGGCGGATGGATTGCCGCCGGCGGCGGGGCACGCGCGGAGCCATGGCTCCTCGGCCTGGCGATTGGCCTGTGGGTTGGCGGGTTCGACATTCTCTATGCGTGCCAGGATGTGGAGTTCGATCGCGGCCACGGCCTCCTCTCGATCCCGACACGCTTCGGTGTGAGCCGCTCGATCCTTCTCTCGCGCATCATGCACGTGGCGGCAGTTGTCGCGATGGCAGCGCTCCGGCGGGTCGCCGATCTGCCGGCGCTGTACCTGGTTGGCGTCGGCATCGTCGCGGTCCTGCTCACCTACGAACAGTCGCTGGTCAGTGACGATGACCTGTCGCAGGTCAAGAGGGCGTTCGATCTGAATGGCTACGTCGGGATCGTGTACTTCGTCGCGACGGCGTTGTCGCTGTATCTACAGTAGCCACGACGGCCACCAAGACGGAGTTCTACGAATCATGTTCTTTGTGTTCTTTGTGGTCAATTCGTCCTTGTGATCTCCGTGGCAAGCGTCAGCGCCCCCGACAAGTCTCCCGATCGCATTGCCGGGATGTTCGATGCGATCGCACCCCGGTACGATCTCCTCAATCATCTGCTGAGCGCCGGCATCGATCGGCGCTGGCGCGCCGCGGCCATTCGATCGCTGCGGCTGACGGGAACCGAGACGCTGCTCGATGTCTGCACCGGCACCGCGGATGTCGCTTTGCAAGCCCGCCTTCGCTCGACGACCAGAGCGAGCCTCGGCGCGGCACAATCCGGTGACTGTAGAGCGGCGCGTGTGGTGGGCGTTGACTTCTCGGGTGCGATGCTCGTGCTCGGGTTGCAGAAGGTCAAAGCCGCGGGCGAAGCGTCTCGTATCGCGCTGCTCCGCGGCGACGCGATGCGCCTTCCGACGGCCGATCACTCGGTGGACGCCGTAACCGTCGCGTTCGGCATCCGCAACGTACAGCGGCCGGAAGTGGCGTGCGCGGAGATGGCGCGGGTGCTGCGCCCGGGGGGCCGGTTGGCGATTCTCGAGTTCGGCGTTCCGCGCATCCCCGGAATCAGGCCGTTGTACCTGTGGTACTTCGCGCACATCCTCCCATTCGTCGGACGTGCGATTTCGGGCCACCACGCCGCGTACTCCTACCTGCCCGCATCCGTCGGCACATTCGCACCGCCGGCCGAGTTCGTGGAAACCCTCCGCAGCGCGGGGTTTACCGACATCCGCGCCGACCCCCTGACCCTTGGGATCGTCTATTTATATACGGCGCGGACGCCGAATAGTGGTTAGGGGTTAGGAACCGATGTAAGTCGTTGTCAGCGCGAATGTTATAATCTTCGGTCGGATCAGACCTGTTGATTCATTTCGACATCGACAACCGTTACCAGGACGAGCTGCTCGTCGGAAGCGCCATCTCGCGGCGAGAAGGCGTCATGTTTTCGATTGTCACTCACGCCTTGGTGCTGCTTGCGATCGTCCTGGTGCCGCGGTTGCCCATCTTCCAGGTCAGCCCCGAGGAGCTCGCGCGGCGTCGCGCGGCGCTCCAGGCACAGCTACGGGCGCAGCAGGATCCAACGTTCGTCTTCGTGCAGCCTCGGGTCGATCTCAAAGCCTTGAGACCTCCGGAGCGCGCCCCGTCGTCGGACGCCGATCGCCTCGCGCAGTCGCGTGAGAAGCCGCCGACCGCCAACAACCCGCTCCCGTTCTTGCGCGGCAACTCATCTGAACGCGCAGAGGAAGCGAATCGCGAGGTCGCACGCGGCGAGGAGAATCAGAACCCACCGACGCTGCAGCCGCAGCCCGAGTTACAGGAAGCACGCGCGCTCCCTCCGTCGGACGAGGGTTTCAGGCGACCTCCTCCACAAACGACTCCGCAGCTCCGCCCAAGCGGCTCGCTTGGCGAGGCGCTCCGCAATCTTCAGCAGTACGTTCAGAAAGAGACGTTCAACAATCCGCAGGGCGGGCTCAATCAGCCCGGCGCGGCCATTCAGTTCGATACAAAGGGTGTGGAATTCGGTCCGTGGATACGGCGCTTCATCGCGCAAGTGAAGCGCAACTGGTTCATTCCTCAGGCAGCCATGACGTTTCACGGGCACGTCGTGCTGCAGTTCAACATCCACAAGGATGGGACGATCACCGATGTGAGCGTCCTGCAGCCTTCTGTTATCGAGGGGTTCAACCGCGCCGCAGTCGGGGCAATCACCGGGTCGAGCCCGACCGAGCCGCTGCCGCCTGAGTACCCGTCAGACAAGGCTTTCTTTACAGTGACCTTCTACTACAACGAGGATCCCGACCGCTGATGCCGACCCGCACGCAGCAACTCGGGCTCCTCATCCTTCTCGGTGCGTTGACCGTTTACGTCTTCGTCCGCATGCTCTGAGGGCCGGCTAAAGCCCGCCCTACGTCCTCTTGGGATTCGGGATTTGGGTTTTACTCAAGGCACGACCCCCATCTCCCCGTTGCGGTAGTCCCGGAACGCCGTTCGGATTTCTTCTTCGGTATTCATGACGAATGGACCGTGGCTGACGATCGTTTCGCCGATCGGCTCGCCTGACATGAGCAGTGCGCGCGTGTCGTCGAGTACCTCGAATCGAATTCCCTCGCCGTCGTTGCGGAACACCACCTGATGGAGGCCGGATGCCGTTGTGCCGTCTGGAAAGCGGACGGCGCCGCCCAGCAGGTAGAGGAAGGCGTTGTGGGTCGGTGGCAGCGCGATGTCGATCCGTCCGCCGCGCCGCGCGTCGATCGTCGCCGCATTGATCGGCGTCAGCGTCCGAATTGGTCCCTTCACTCGTGCAAGCTCGCCGGCAACCACGTGAAGCGTGACGAGGCGGTCAGCGCTCACGTGGGCGGGTGTCGCTTCCGGCGTGAGCGGGTGGTATGAGGGTGCGTCCATCTTGTGGCTTGCGGGAGAGTTGATCCAGAGCTGAATGATCTCCACCTCGCCTGGCAGCGGCGTCTCATCGTGAAGGATGCCGCGTCCCGCATGCATCCACTGCGTGCCGCCGGCGAGCACGGTCTTGTCGTTCCCCTCCGTGTCGCGATGGCGGATCCCGCCCTTGAAAATGAAGCTGACCGGAGCGAAGCCCCGATGGGGATGCCAGCTCACGCCGGCACCGCCCGTTATGGCCTTCGGCGGGGCATGGTGCAGCAGCACGAACGGATCGAAGTACGGGAGCTGCTCCGAGGGGAGCGGCTGCCGGACCGTGAGTGGTCCCATCTCGTGCGCAGCGGCGTAAATGACCTTGGAGACTGTTCTGGGCGGCATGATGTTATGACGTCACGCGGACCTGACAGGGTCCGCGCCACCTCCCTCCTTCGCATCCGAATATGATCGACGGGTGCGGCCTCAAGTCATAGCCGTGCTCGGCCCTACCGCGTCGGGCAAGAGTACCCTCGCGCTCGGGCTGGCCGAGCGCTACGACGGCGAGATCATCAACTGCGACTCGACGGCAACCTACCGCGGCTTCGATATCGGCACGGACAAGCTGCCGGAAGATGCGCGCCGCGCGATCCCTCACCACCTTATCGACATCGTGGACCCGACCGAGGTTTACAGCGCCGCTCAATTCGCCCATGACGCCGCGCACGCCATCCGCGATATCCACGCCCGCGGCAAGGTACCGATTCTCGTGGGCGGCACCGGTTTTTACTACCGGGCGCTGACCCGTGGCCTGTTTCCGGGACCTGGAGCGGACGAGGCGCTGCGGACGCGGCTCAATCGGATCGCTGACGCCCGCGGCGTCGAGGGCCTCCATCGCCTCCTCCAGCGGGTCGATCCGGGCTCCGCGGGTCGCATCATGCAGCGGGACCGCAAGCGCATCGTGCGCGCGCTCGAGGTGTATTACACGACCGGCCGCACGCTGACGTCTCACTTTGACGAAACGGTTTCGCCGATCGCCGATTGCGAGGTCGTGGCCGTTGCGCTGCGGCTGCCGCCCCCGCTTACGGCGGAGCGCGTGGCCCGACGCGTCGACGACCAGTTCTCGCGCGGAATCGTGGACGAGGTTCGAGGACTGCTGGCGCGAGGCGTGCCGCGGGACGCGCGACCTTTCGGTGGCCTTGTCTATCGACAGGTGATGGAGATGCTCGCGGGGCTTCGCGGCGAAGGAGAAACGCGGGCGCTCATCGTCCAGGAGAACCGGCGATACGCGCGTCGCCAGTTGATCTGGTTCCGCAAAGAGCCTAATCTTATGTGGTTTGACGGTCCAGGCGAGCGTGATGACACGCGTCAACGCGTGGAGGATGCGCTTGCGGCGCGCGGTGTGCGAAGGCGAGGAGACGTCCGCTGATGGCACAGGCTACTGAACCCCGTTCATCGTCGGCTCAGCCCAACATCCAGGATGTGTTCCTGAATTACGCGCGGCGCGATCGCGTTTCCGTCGTCATTCATCTGCTCGATGGACGCCAGTTCGACGGTCGTATCAAGAACTTCGATCGCTTCGCCGTGATCGTCGAGGTCAACGGCGCCGACCAGCTCGTGTTCAAACACGCCATCGCCACGATCAGCACCGAGCGCTCCGTGGCGAATTATTTCGCGTCGCATCACGCTTAGGCGGACCCGCAGGGTCCGCCCGCATGTCCCCTTCTTTTTCCCGTCCGCCCCGCATGTTCCCTACCTTTTCCCGCGTCATCGTCATCGTGCTCGACAGCGTCGGCATCGGCGAGCTTCCGGACGCAGGGGTGTATGGTGATGAAGGCAGCAACACCCTCGGCAACATCGCCAGGCAGATTCCGTTGAAGGTTCCGGCGCTGCAATCCCTCGGCCTCGGGCGGCTGGTGTCGCTCGGGAGCCATGCGCAGGCCGCTGCTGGAGGCGTGTACGGCCGAATGGCGGAAGCCTCCCCCGGCAAGGACTCGGTAACCGGCCACTGGGAGATGATGGGAATCGTGCTCGATCGACCGTTTCCAACGTTCCCCAACGGGTTTTCGCCGGACGTGATTGCGGAATTCGAGCGCCGGATCGCGCGGGGCACCATCGGAAACGTCGTGGCCTCGGGCACCGAAATCATCGATCGTCTCGGTCCCGAGCACATCCGCACCGGAAAGCCGATCATCTACACGTCAGCCGACAGCGTGTTTCAGATTGCTGCGCATGAAGATGTGATTCCGATAGGGGAGCAGTACCGTATCTGCGAGATCGCCTTTGATTTCGTGGGCCGAGGACTCGGCGTTGCTCGCGTCATCGCCCGTCCCTTCATCGGCACCCCCGGTGCCTTCAAGAGAACTGCGAACCGACACGACTACGCGCTGGAGCCGACCGGAGAGACGCTGCTCGATCACCTGGCACGGCGCGGGATTCCGGTCGTCTCCATCGGGAAGGTCAACGACCTGTTCGCCGGTCGCGGCATTGCGCGCGCGATTCACACCGCCAGCGACGCAGACGGGATGGATCGGCTGGACGACGTGATGCGCGAGACGAACGAAGGACTCATTTTCGTCAACCTCGTTGAATTCGATACGCTCTATGGCCATCGAAACGACGTCATCGGCTATGCGGCCAATCTCGAACAGTTCGACGAACGCTTGTCGCGGCTGCTCCCGAAACTGCTCGAGTCGGATCTGCTGGTCGTCACGGCGGATCACGGGAACGATCCCAGCACACCGAGCACTGATCATTCTCGGGAGTATGTGCCGCTGTTGATCACAGGGCCGGCTCCCGACGTCGCTCTTAGAGCTTCCGGCTTCGCGCGCGGCGCTTCGTCGGACCGGTCGTCGGGCAAGCAAGCCGGCCTCCGCGTACGTCCGGAAACCAACCTCGGAACGCGCAAGACGTTCGCGGATCTTGGGCAGACCCTGGCGGCGAACTTCGGCGTTGGACCGCTGGCCCATGGCACGAGTTTTCTGGAGGACATCGTTGTCCACCATCCGTGAAGGCCTCGAGCAGCGCGAACGCGACACGCTGGCGCCACAGGCCGCGAAGAGCGCCGCCACCCGGGGCCGTCTCAGGCCGGAGTCCGAAGACGATGTGCGCCCGGCGTTTCAGCACGATCGCGATCGGATCATCCACAGCAAGGCGTTCAGGCGGCTGAAACACAAGACACAGGTGTTCTTCGCCCCTGCCGGCGATCACTACCGAACGCGTCTGACGCACACGCTCGAGGTGTCGCAGATCGCGCGCACGATCGCGAAGGTACTCCAGTTGCACGAGGAGCTGACCGAAGCCATTGCGCTCGGTCACGACCTTGGGCACACGCCTTTCGGCCACACCGGTGAGCGCGTGCTCGATTCGCTCGTGCCAGGCGGATTCCGCCACTACGAGCAGAGCCTTCGCGTCGTGGACGTCCTCGAGAACGACGGACGTGGCCTCAACCTGACGTTCGAGGTCCGCGACGGCATCGGCCGTCACTCCAAGGGGAAGAACGGCTCACCGGTCGGCGTGGATGAGTCGCAGCGCGCCGCCACACTCGAAGGGCAGATCATGCGCGTCGCGGATCTGATCGCCTACGTCAATCACGATATCGACGATGCGGTCAGGGCGGGCATGTTGAAAGAGACGGACCTGCCGCGGGATGCCGTCGGCAGGCTTGGAGCGAGCTCCTCGGCGCGCATCGCGTGCATGGTCAAGGACGTGGTCACCGAAACGCAGAAGGGTGGCCTGAGCCAGATCCGAATGAGCGATCCGGTGCTGGAGGCGACGCTGGCGATGCGCAGCTTTCTGTTCGACGCGGTCTACGAGAACGGCGAAGCGACGGCGGAGTTCAAGAAGGCAGCTGGGATTCTCGGCGGCCTCTGGGAGAAGGTGCGGGAGCGTCCCGACGAGTTCCTCGACACCCGTATCATCGAGGCCGACGGGCTCGACGTCGCGACACGCGATTTCCTCGCCGGCATGACCGATCGCTTCGCGGCGGGGCTCTACGAGCGGCTGTTCATTCCCAAGCCGTGGATCGGGCCCATGGCGTGGAATCAGCTATAATTGTCGGTCTGCCTTTCGCGGAACTTTCGCGAGAGGGGTCGTATGCAGCTCGATCTCACACGCTATCGTCAGCCGGTCGGTCATTTCGCCCGTACGTTCCAGTCTTCCGATCTGGGCGTCGACCTCGATACGTACCAGATCGTCGCGCCGGTCGAGCTCGAGTTCGACATCCACAAGGACAAGGACAAGTTCCGCCTCGTGGGTCGCGTGCGGACCGAGCTGGAACTCTCGTGCAGCCGCTGTCTCGACCCGTATCGGTTTCCGATCGATGCGGCATTCGACCAGCGGTACCTGCCGTCGTCCCAGGCATCGAGCGAGGCGGAGCGTGAAATCGAGGAGAACGATCTTGAGACCAGTTACTACAGCGAGGATCAGATCGATCTGAACGAGCTGATGCGCGAGCAGTTCTACCTGGCCCTGCCGATGAAACCGCTGTGCCTGGAGGGTTGTAAGGGCCTGTGCGCGCAGTGCGGCACGAACCTGAACACGGGTACCTGCGATTGCGCGCCGGTATGGGAAGATGCGCGGCTGGCGGCCCTCAAGGCACTGAAAGGCCGCGAAACATAGAGAACCAAGATGCCTAATCCAAAACGTCGACACTCGAAGACCCGGACCTCAAAGCGGCGCACCCACGACGCGCTCGTCGCGGCCGCCACCAACCTCTGTCCGCAGTGCCATGAGCCCAAGGCACCCCACCGCATCTGCCCGCATTGTGGCTACTACAGGCAGCGGCAGGTTCGGGCGGTCGACGAGGAATAACGCTATTCGTGATTCGCGATTTGTGATTCGTGACCGGCCTCCGTACCCACGAACAATCACGAATCACCAATCAGTAGTCACAAATCACCAATGATTCGCCTGGCCGTAGATGCCATGGGCGGCGACCATGCGCCGTCGGCGATCGTTGACGGCGCCGTGGCGGCTGCCCGCCACCTCGATGTCCAGATCTCCCTTGCCGGCGTTCCCAGGGCCATCGAGGACGCCCTGAGCGCTCATCCTGACTGGCGTCACCTCGGGCTTTCGATCGTCGACGCGCCGGAGGTCATCGACATGTCCGAGGCACCGGCCGCCGCGCTCCGGCGCAAACCGCGCGCGTCGATCCGTGTGGCGGCCGATCTGGTTGCGCGCCACGAAGCCGAGGCGCTCTTCAGTGCGGGACACACCGGCGCCACGGTGATGGCCGCGCATGCGACGTTCGGCATGGTTCCTGGCGTCGACCGGCCCGCCCTTGCCACCACGATTCCCACACGTGCCACGCCCGCGGTGCTGCTCGATGCCGGCGCCAACGTCGAGTGTCGGCCGCAGCATCTCCTGCAGTTCGCGGTTATGGGTGGGGTGTACGCAAAGGTCGCCTTGGGCGCCGAGCGGCCCCGCATCGGCCTCCTCTCGATCGGGGAGGAAGAAACAAAGGGAAACGAGCTGACGCGCGAAGCGTATCAGCTGCTCAAAGCGGCGCCAATCAACTTCATCGGAAACGTCGAGGGGCGGGAGATTTACAGTGGCGTCGGGGACGTGATCGTCTGCGACGGCTTCACCGGCAATGTCGTGCTCAAGACGAGCGAAGGACTTGTCGACACCGTCGAGGCGTTGCTCGGCGACGAGCTTCAGGGGACGTTCTCGAGCCAGGTTGGCTACCTTCTGTCGCGCCGTGCGTTCCGGCGGTTCAGGCGCCGTGTCGATTATTCGGAGTACGGGGGGGCGCCGCTGCTTGGCGTCGCCGGCCTCGCGATCGTCGGCCATGGACGCTCGTCCGCCAAAGCGGTGCGGAACGCCATTGCCATGGCGTATCGCTTTGCGACGAGCGACTTCCTCCATCGCGTCGAGCGCGAAATCGCAGGAGCAGCCGTCGCGTGAGACGGGCCACGGAGACACGAAGGCACGGAGGTCATCTCGTGTCTCCGTGTCTCCGTGACTCCGTGGCTTGTCGCCGTGAACTTTGGCCGAATCGAACGGTGTGTCATTGATTGCATTCGTTTTTCCGGGACAGGGTTCGCAGAAAGTCGGTATGGGGCGGACGCTCGTGGATGCGTACCCCGAAGCTCGCGAAGTCTTTGACGAGGCGGACACCGCGCTTCGGCCGACGCTCGAGGCAGACGTCGAGGTGTGCCCGTTGAGCGCGCTGATTTTCGACGGTCCCGAGAGCGAGCTCACCCTCACCGAATATGCGCAGCCGGCGATTCTCACCGTCAGCATCGCGGCGTACCGCGTCCTCGCTGCCCGCGGCATCACGCCGGCATTCGTCGCTGGCCACAGCCTTGGTGAGTACTCGGCGAACGTGGCGGCGGGCACGATTGCATTTGCGGATGCGGTGCGGATTGTCCGGCGACGCGGCATGTACATGCAGGAGGCGGTGCCGGTTGGCGCAGGGTCGATGGCTGCTATCCTTGGCCTCGATGCCGAGACGGTGACCCGCGCCTGCCAGGAAGCCGCCGAGGGCGACGTCGTCAGCCCAGCGAACATCAACGGGGCAGGACAGGTGGTGATTGCCGGGACGACGGCGGCAGTCACGCGCGCTGGCGAGCGCGCGAAAGCGCTTGGCGCCAAACGTGTGATCCCGCTCTCGGTCAGCGCGCCGTTCCACTGCGCGCTGCTGAGGCCGGCGCAAGAGCGGCTCGAGCCAGAGCTTCGCGCCCTTGACGTACGCGACCCACGTATCCCGGTTGTCGCCAACGTCGACGCCGAGCTGAAGCGCGACGCGGCATCGGCGATCGACGCGCTCGTGAGGCAGGTATCCGCGCCCGTCCGCTGGGAGCAGGTCGTCCGCCGCCTTGCGTCGGAAGGCGTCACCACGTATGTTGAGGTGGGCCCGGGAACGGTGCTCAGCGGTCTCGTCAAGAAGATCCACAAGGAAGCAACCGTATTCAACTTCGCGGCGCCTGAAGACCTGGCCGCGCTCGAGGAGACCTTTACAAGTGAAAAGTTCAAAGTTCGAAGTTCGAAGTAAGTAGAAGGTAGCCTGACTGAGTCCTTTGAACTTACGTCGAACTTTGGCCTTTCAACCTTGAACTTGCTGCTTCCATGTTCGACCTAACCGGTAAAGTCGCAATCGTGACCGGGGCGTCGCGAGGCATCGGGCGCACTGTGGCGGCCATGCTTGCGTCGCGTGGCGCGCGCGTGGTGGCGGCGGCCCGTGGTGACCACGCGGCGTCGACGGTGGCCGAGATCGAAGCGACGGGGCAGCAGGCCGAGGTCGCGTCTCTCGAGGTGACCGACGCACGTTCGATCGAAGCGATGATCGGCGCGGTGCTCGAACGTCATGGCCGGATCGACATCCTGGTCAACAACGCGGGCATCACCCGCGATCAGTTGATGCTGCGGATGAAGCGGGACGACTGGGACCAGGTGATCGCGACGAACCTGACGTCCGCGTTCGTCTGCAGTCAGGCGGTCCTGAAGCCGATGCTGAAGCAGCGCAGCGGCCGGATCGTCAACATCAGCTCGGTCGTGGGTCAGACGGGCAATGCCGGTCAGGCGAACTACGCCGCATCCAAGGCCGGCCTGATCGGGTTCAGCAAGGCGCTGGCACGCGAGCTGGCGTCGCGGAATATCACCGTCAACGTCGTCGCGCCCGGTCTCATCGAGACCGACATGACGAAGGCGTTGACCGACAAGGCGCAGGTGGACTGGGCGGCGCAGGTCCCGCTCGGGCGACTCGGCACGACGGCCGATGTGGCCGCGGCGGTTTGTTTTCTCGCCTCAGATGAGGCGGCGTATATTACAGGTCAGGTCCTTGCCGTCAATGGCGGGATGTACATGTAGGAGGCAGAATGGCAGTTTCAGACAAGGTGAAGAGCATCATCGTGGAGCAGCTCGGGGTGGATGAGGAGGAAGTGACGCCTGATGCCTCGTTCGTGGACGACCTCGGTGCCGACTCGCTCGACACGGTGGAGCTCGTGATGGCGTTCGAAGAGGAATTCGGGATCGAGATCCCTGACGAGGACGCCGAAAAGATCACCCGCGTCAAGGAAGCCATCGACTACATCGAGGCGCACGCGAAGACCAAGAAGTAAGGCCCACGGAGGGATTTTGAACAGGCGAGTCGTCATCACCGGCATCGGGCTGGTGTCATCGCTCGGCATCGGCACCAAGGCGAACTGGGACGCCCTGGTGGCGGGCACGAGCGGTGTCCACCGGATTACCAAATTCGATGCGAGCGCTTTTGCGGCGCAGATCGCGGGCGAGGTCAAGGGATTCGACCCGCTGCAGTTCATCGACAAGAAAGACGTCAAGAAGATGGATGTCTTCATCCAGTACGCTGTCGCGGCCTCGCAGTTCGCGATGGACGATTCACGGCTGGAGGTGACGCCCGAGAACGCGGACGCGATCGGGGTCTACATCGCGTCGGGCATCGGCGGGTTCACCACCATCGAGCGCGAGCACAAGGCGCTCCTCGATGGCGGCCCCAGGAAAATTTCACCGTTTTTCATTCCCTCTGCCATCATCAACCTTGCAGCCGGCCAGGTGTCGATTCGTTTCGGCGCCAAAGGGCCGAATTCAGCCACATGCACCGCCTGCTCCGCCTCGGCGCACGCCATCGGCGACGCCTACGAGATCATTAGACGCTGCGACGCCGACGCGATGATCGCCGGCGGCAGCGAGGCGGCCATCACGCCGATGGGCGTCGGAGGTTTCGGCGCGATGCGCGCGCTGTCGACGCGCAACGACGAGCCCGAACGCGCGTGTCGTCCCTTCGACAAGGATCGTGACGGGTTCATCATCGGCGAGGGCGCGGGCGTCATCGTCCTCGAAGAGCTGGAGCACGCGCGGCGCCGTGGTGCGCCGATTTACGCCGAAATCGTCGGCTACGGGATGTCGGCCGATGCGTATCACATGACCGCGCCGTCGGAAGATGGCGACGGCGGCCGGCGCGTCATGGCCAACGCGATCAGGAAGGCGGGTATCGCCCCCGAAGACGTGGACTACATCAATGCCCACGGCACGTCGACCCCGTACAACGACAGACTCGAGACGCTCGCCATCAAGAATTGCTTCGGCGATCACGCATACAAGCTCGCCATCTCCTCGACCAAATCGATGACCGGTCATCTGCTCGGCGCCGCCGGCGGCCTCGAGGCGGGGATCACCGCCCTCGCCTTGCGTCACCAGATCGT
>ORMF010083619.1_pt1 | contig 25985 bp, 21 predicted proteins | sample 1779871 | NCBI WGS metagenome assembly ORMF01 (sample SAMEA104232316, study PRJEB22302) | groundwater metagenome | biome: forest; feature: aquifer; material: groundwater | place: USA | collected 2011-08-07 | depth 5.4 m | reverse complement strand
CGGAAGTCTGCTTGGGCCGGTCGGCAACGGCTATGTCGATGGTCAAGGCCAACCCGACCTCAGCCAATTCGTCACCGCAGATGCAGCAGGAGCGCAGTTTCGTCCCCAACCCGTCGTCTAACTGCGGTGCCGGGGCGTAGAGCGATCGGAGCCGCCACAGATCATGGGATTCGGCAGTCCACCGCCCCTGCAATAGGCCACTAACCAGAACGGGCTAGACTCACCCGGCTTCGGCCAATGGGCTAGAGTGAGCTTGGCGAGTTTAGAGGTTGCGGGCGTGTACGAAGCGAGCAACGGCAAGCCGGCCGCCCAGGGCGATGCCGCGCGTTCAACCGGACCCGCCAGCCGCGCGGCACCTGCCGACGCTGCTGGCCCGCTGCCAAATCTCCACCGGGCCGATTCTGGCATGTTCGCGCTGGCTTTCGTGGCTGGCCACTATCGAATTGCGGCGGACCCATATCAACTGGCCCATGACTCGGGTCTCGAGCAGCCTGCAAAAGCGGAAGACATCATCCGCGCCGCCCAGCGCTTGGGGTTCAAGGCGCGCGTTCAAAGGAACCAGAAGACCAAGCGGCTCGAATCGACGCTACTGCCCGCCATCATACGGCTGATCGACGGCAGCTTCGGTGTCCTTGCTGCGCGCCTTCCCGACGGGCGTCTCCGGGTCGCCAGCCCGCTGACCAGAACCTTCAAGGACGCAACGCCGGAGGCGCTTTCGGACCTGTGGGACGGCGAGATCGTCTTGCTCACGCGCCGCATCGGTGGGCCCGGCGTCGATCCCAAGACATTTGGCTTGCGCTGGTTCTTGTCGTCGATCTGGCGTTATCGAAAGCCGCTGTCCCACGTCCTCGTGGCATCCTTCTTCATCCAGCTCTTCGCGCTGGTCACGCCGTTGTTCTTTCAGATCGTGATCGACAAGGTGCTCGTGCACAAGGGCATGTCCACCCTGACGGTAATCGTGATCGGGCTCGCGGGCATTGGCGTCTTCGAAGTCACGCTGCAGTATTTACGCTCCTATGCCCTAAGTCATACGACCAGCCGCATCGACGTCGAGCTCGGCAGCAGCCTTTTCGACCATCTGCTGCGCTTGCCCCTCTCCTATTTCGAAACGCGTGCCGCTGGCCAGACCGTCGCGCGCGTTCGAGAGCTCGAGACCATCCGCTCCTTCCTCACCGGACAGGGGTTGTCGTCGGGGATCGACCTTTTGTTCACCTTCGTGTTCGTGGCGGTGCTGTTGGCCTATTCGACGACGCTCACAGCGATCGTGCTCCTCTCGATCCCGTTCTACCTGGCCATCGCGATGCTGATCCGCCCGCTCCTGCGCGAAAAGGTGAACGAGCGGTTCAACACGGGCGCCGCGAGCCAGCAGTTCCTGGTCGAAGCCATCGTCGGCATCCACACGCTCAAGGCAGCCGCCGTCGAACCCAGTCTGCGCAACCAGTGGGAAGAGAAGCTTGCCGCCTATGTGAAGACGTCCTTCCAGGCAGTGATGTTGAGCAGCCTCGGCCAGAATGCGATCCAGTTCGTCAGCAAGGCAACGACGGCGCTCGTATTGTTTTTCGGGGCAGTTGCAGTCATCAATGGTGAACTGACGGTCGGCGGATTGATCGCGTTCAACATGATCATGGGGCAGGTCACGGCGCCGATCCTGCGCCTGTCGCAGTTGTGGCAGGACTTCCAGCAGGTGCAGATCTCGGTCCAGCGGCTTGGCGACATCCTCAACAGCGCGCCCGAAAGCCAACGTCTCGCACACGCCAACCTGCCGCCGGCCCGCGGTGCGATCAAGCTCAGCAACGTGGTGTTCCGCTATCACCCCAATGGACCCGAGACCCTGAAGGGCATCGATCTCGATATTCCTGCGGGTCAGGTCCTCGGAATTGTCGGGCCATCGGGCTCGGGTAAATCAACGCTGACGAAGCTGATCCAGCGGCTCTACCGGCCGGAGCGGGGCCAAATCCTCATTGACGGGCTCGATATCGGCCAAATCGATACCGCGTGGCTGCGTCGGCAGACCGGCGTGGTTCTGCAGGAAAGCACCCTGTTCAACCGCTCCATCCACGACAACATTGCACTGGCAAGCCCCGCCATGCCGCGCACCCACGTCATCGCCGTGGCGCGGCTAGCCGGGGCCGATGAATTCATCTCTAGACTTCCCTTGGGCTATGACACGCGCATCGAAGAACGGGGTGCCAACCTTTCTGGCGGACAGCGCCAGCGTATCGCCATAGCCCGAGCCCTGGCAACGCAACCGCGCATCCTGATTCTCGACGAGGCGACGAGCGCCCTCGATTATGAGAGCGAGAGCAGCATCCAGACCAACATGCGTCAAATCGTACATGGTCGAACCGTCATCATCATTGCTCACAGACTAGCGGCCGTGCGCAACTGTGACAGGATCATAGCCATCGAGGACGGCCGCATCACCGAGGATGGCACTCACGGCGATCTTGTCGGGCGTTCCGGCGGGTTCTACGGCAAGCTTTGGCGGATGCAGGCAGAAATGATGCAAGGTTGAGCAATGGCCATGTACCTAGCGCGCCTGGCGAGCGGCCTGTTGCTCTTTGCCCGGCGCTGTCGAGCTGCAGCGCAGGCGGCCATGACTGCTGCACCGACACCTGCCACTCGACCCAAAGAGCTACTGCCGGCGGATCGTGAGTTCCTGCCGGCGGCCTTGGAGATCGTAGAGACGCCAGCCTCGCCGATCGCGATCGCGCTTCTCTGGTTCATCTGCGTTGCTTTTGCCTCGATCCTGGCGTGGTCCTATTTCGGCTGGCTCGATATTCACGCGGTGGCGCCGGGCAAGATCCAGCCGAGCGGGCGATCCAAAGTTGTCCAGCCGCTCGAGCCGGGCAAGGTCGTCGCCGTGCTCGTCGAGAACGGCAATCGTGTCAGCTCGGGCGATGTTCTGCTCGAGCTCGACCCTACCGAGACCTCGGCGGATCGAGACGCGCAGGCGCGCGACCTGGAAGCATCGACTGCCGAGGTTGCGCGGCGCAGGGTTGCCATCGAAGCGGCACGCCTGGAGACACCGGCACCAGCGCCTATTGCATTCGCGCCGCAAACGGACCCGGGGGTTCGCCGCCGCGAGGAGAGTGTCCTTGCGGCCGAGCTTGCTCAGCTCGCATCGACGCGCGAGAGCCTGAAGGCTCAGCTCGCCGAACGGCAAGCACAGAGGCAACGGCTGCTCATGAGCATGGGTGCTCGCGAACAACTTCTGAAGCTTCTGAATGAACGCGTGAACATGCGCGAAGCCGTGGACGCCAAAGGCCAAGGTTATCGAGCGAAGGTGATCGACGCACTGCAAGAATACGAACGTGAGCGCACGACGCTCGCCGGCGAGAAGGGTCAGCTGCTCGAGACCGGTGCCGGAATGCACTCTCTCGAGCGCAAGATGGAAGAGGTAACCGCCCAATTCATTGCCGACCAGAGCCAGAAGCTGGCTGAAGCCGAACGCAAGTGCGATCGACTGGCCCAGGAACTAATCAAAGCGCAGTCGAAGAATGAACGAACGCGTCTCAAGGCGCCGATTGCCGGGACCATCCAGCAGCTCTCGGTCACGACCGTGGGCCAGGTCGTCGCCAGTGGGCAATCGCTTATGACCATCGTGCCTCTCGAAGGTCCCATTGAGGTCGAAGCCCTCATCTCCAATAAAGACATTGGTTTCGTCGAGCCCGGCCAGCCAGCGGTCGTCAAAGTGGAGGCGTTCTCGTTCACACGCTATGGAACGATCGACGCCACGGTCGCCAAAGTGTCCCGTGATGCCGTCGACGAGCGGGATGCACCCAACCTGAGTGATGCGTCGTCGGCAACCAAGCCGCAGGGCGTGGCGGCCGTCGCGCCAAGCTCGAGGACGCAAAGCCTGGTGTTTCCCGCTACCGTCATCCTGGCGCGCCAATCCATCTCGATCGACGGCAAGGACGTGCCCCTTTCGCCCGGCATGGCCGTCACCGTAGAGATCAAGACTGGCAAGCGCAGAGCGATCGATTACCTTCTGTCCCCCGTTCGAGAGGTCGTATCTCAGACAGCACATGAACGGTAGAAGACGCTCGGCTGCGTAGCCAGAGAGCTGCGGTTGCGGAGAGAAATGCTGACGAGTTGCGCGACATTGATTGAAATCGCAGGCGTCCTCGGCGTAAGTCAACCATGTCCCACTGGCGCGATACGAGCTGGTTGCGCTCCCGCGCGTCGCTCGTTGCGGGACTGAAGCCCAGGGCGATCGCGAGGTCCTCCGTCTGGCCTGCGCTGCTGGTCGCCGCGCTGATCTTGCTCCTGGCACGCACGAGCCCGGCGGAGCAGCGACGCGAGCGCATCTTCGATGCGATGCTCGCCTGGCTGCCTCGGGCAGCCAGCCCGCAGATCGTCATCGTCGATATCGACCGCCCGTCGCTGGCGGCGAGAGGATCGTGGCCGTGGGGGCGCGACAAGATCGCTGCGCTGATCGCGGCCGTCGCCGATGCCAAGCCGCGCACCATCGGCATCGACGTTCTGATCGAAGGCCCGGACGAGCGCTCGCCGGCGGCGCTGGCCCGGCGTCTTGCAGAAATCACCGGCCGGGATGACATAGGCCGGCTTGCAGCTACCCTGCCCGACGGCAACCGGCAGCTGGTCGAGGCCTTGCAACGGGTGCCGACGGCGCTTGGCGTCGGCCTCGATCCGACGCGCGGCGAGGATCGCCCCGCCCCGACCCCGGTGCTCATCCGCGGTCGCGCCCACGTGGAAGACTTCTGGCATGCCGAGGGCATCATCGAGCCGATCGAGACGCTGACCCGTGTCGCATCGGGGCTGGGTGTGCTGCTGCTGCCCGGCGACGGCGATGGTCGCGCGCGCCGGGTCCCCCTTCTGGTCGTCGTTGGCGGACGGCTGTGGCCGTCGCTCGCGGTCGAGGTGGTGCGCATCCATGGCGGTGCGTCGGCGGTGCTGCTGGCCGCGGACAGCGGCAAGCTCGAGGTTGCCGGACGCTCGGTGCCGACCGGCAGTCAGGGCATGCTGCGGCTGCTGCCGATGCGCGAGGATCTGTGGGCCGAACGCACCGTCTCGGCGCTCGACATCCTGGACAAGCCCGAGACGCGGCAGCGCCTGTCGGATCGCATCGTCCTCATCGGCAGCTCCGCTCCGGAGCTGGGAGGGCTGCGCACCGCGGTGCCCGGTCCTCTGGTCCCATCCGTCATGCTGCATGCGGCGGCGGTCGAGCAGATCCTGAACGGCGTAGCGCCGATCCGCAACGCGGCGATCGAGATTGCAGAGTTGCTCGCTGCCATCGGATTCTGCGTGCTCGGCGTGTGGCTCGCGCATGTGCTGCCGCCGCGGATGGGCAGCCTCGCCGCGGCCGGGCTCGCCATCGTCTGGGCAGGCGCCGCATCGGCCCTGTTGTGGCCGTGGCAGCTGCTGATCGACCCGCTGCTCGTGCCCTCGGTCACCCTGGTCTCGTTTGCGGTCGCCGCGATCTCCGTGGCAGCCGTCACCAGGCGACGCGAGGCTGCCATGCGCCGCCGCTTCGAGCAGCACCTGGCGCCGGAGGTCGTGAGCCGGCTGGTGGCGCAACCGGAGTTGCTGAGGCTCGAAGGCGAAATGCGCGAGATCACCGCGCTGTTCACGGACATCGAGGGCTTCACGGCCATGACCGAGAGGGTGGACCCGCGCACGCTCGTCGCCCTGCTCGACCGCTATTTCGACGGCCTCACCCGGATCGTGGTCGAGCATCGGGGCATGGTCGAAAAGATGGTCGGCGATGGCTTGCATGCGCTCTTCAATGCCCCGCTCGATCTGGCCGAGCATCCCCGCCACGCCGTCGACTGCGCCATTGCGCTGCGCGATTTCGGCGAGCGCTTCCGCAATGACGAACAGGCCTCTGCCGCCGGCTTTGGCCGCACGCGCATCGGGCTCGAGACCGGCGTGGTCGTGGTCGGCGATGTCGGCGGCGGCCGCAAGCTCGACTACACGGCGCATGGCGAGGCCATGAACATGGCGGCCCGCTTCGAGACCGCCAACAAGGACCTGGGCTCGAGCATCTGCATCGGCCCGACGACGGCGGCAAGGCTCCCCAACCGCGCCCTGCGTCCGCTCGGCCGCATCGAGGTGCGAGGCCGGAGCACGCCCGCGGACGTGTTCGATCCCTGGCCCGACGCCTTGGACAATGCGGGGCGCAAGACCTATCTCAAGGCCGTCGCCTTGGCCGAACGGGATCCGCTCGCGGCTGCCGAGCGGCTGCAGCAGATTGCCAGCCTCGCGCCGAACGACCCGGTGCCGGCCAGACTCGCCGCGCGGCTGCGTGAGGGCGAGTCGACGGCAGCCGCGCCGGAAATCGATCGGGCACGACGGCCATCGCAGCCGCAACCGGCCCGACGCGGCTCCAAGAAGAAACGCCGCTGATCAATATACGGTCTTGAGGGCGGCCCTGATGCGCCCGCGCTTCCAGGCGGCGGGGTCCGTCGGCGGGTCGCCCGGCTTGGCAATATTGGTGCCGTAGCCCCGTCCCAACGCCACGGTCTTGCCGGCAGCGGTGACGTCGGCGGCGCCATGGAAGACAAAGATGCCGAAGGTGCCATTGCTCGGCCCGGCAAAGACGCGTGTGCCGCGGATGGCAATCAGCCCGAACAGGCTGCGCAGCACGCTTTCGGCGCTTTGCTGCTTGCGGGGCCGATCGTAGAGCATGCCGCCTTCCATGAGGCTGAACTCTCCGCCGGCGTTGGCGATATAGCGATCGATCGTCAGGCGCGCGCCCGCCCCGAGCCTGAGCCGGGTGTCGCCGCCAAATCGCAGCGCCAGCCGGGCCGCCTCGCCCGTCATGATCGTCTCCTCGACGAACACGTTTGCCCGGACGGCCAACGCTCGGCGCTCACCCTTGAGCTCGGCAAAAGCCTCGCCGCGAATGGCCTCGACCAGGCCCGAAGCCGGTGCCGCCTCCAAACCGGTGGTCCAGAGCGCCGAAGTCAGGCCGGCGCCGAGCGCAAGCAAATCGCGGCGGTCGATGGCGGTGCTCCAAGACGAGCGTGCCTTTGCAACCGGCATCGGTCGCATCCTCCTATTGAACCGGCAAAGGGGGCCGCCAAAGGCCGGAAAACAGCCTCCACGGAGCCAATCGTAGTCCCTTCGTTCTCGACGGTCACCGGTAATATTATACTTTACGTACCACGACCCGCCTGCTAGGTTGCGGCGATAGGAGATTGCTATGGCCGACGTGCTTTCACACAAGCGCTTCCAGGACGAGGAAGAGGCTTACAAGTGGGTTGAGGCTCACCTGTGGCCGAATGGCCCCGTATGCCCCCGCTGCGGCGGCCTGGACCGCAATACCAAGCTCAGGGGCAAGAGCACCCGGATCGGCACCTACAAGTGCAAGGACTGCCGCAAGCCCTTCACCGTCAAGGTCGGCACCATCTTCGAGGACAGCCACATACCGATGCGGCTGTGGCTACAGGCGATTGCGCTTCTCTGCGCCAGCAAGAAGGGCATTTCGAGCAACCAGCTGCACCGGATGATGGGAATCACCCTCAAGTCGGCCTGGTTCATGTCGCACAGGAGCAGGGAAGCGACGCGCTCGGGCTCGCTCACCCCGATCGGCAGCGACGGGATTGTCGAGATCGACGAGACCATCCAGGGCCGGCAGGCCGAGGCGCCGACCGCAAGGAGGTGCGCAGCAGCGAATACGGCGGCTGGGCGTTCCGCAACATCGTCCTGAGCTTGGTCGAGCGCGGCGGCTCGGTGCGCAGCTACCACGTCACCGGCACCACCATTGCCGAGCTGATGCCGATCATCCGCGCCAACGTCAGCCGCGAGGCGCAGGTCATGACCGATGCGGCCAGCTGGTACAAGTACACGAACGAGGGCGAAGAAGGTAACCGCCCGTTCGCTAATTGGCCATGATCGTATCGACCACAGCAAGGGCGAACATGCCCGCTACGAGCTGGGCCGCGTCGCCATCCACACCAACACCGTTGAGCGCTATTTCAGCCTGTTCAAGCGCGGCATGAAGGGCTTCTATCAGCATTGCTCGAAGAAGCACCTGCACCGCTACTTGGCCGAGTTCGATCTCAGATACAATGCGCGCTCGGCGCTTGGCGTGAATGACGATGCGCGCGCTGTCAGGGCGCTTGTTGGTGCAAAGGGCAAGAGGCTCACGTATTGGGCCACTGGGGGGCCTGACGCGCAACAGCTGTGCCGCGATCCGCGGCGCGCCTATCGCGCGTGGCGCCGCGAGCGTTGACCACAGAACCGATATGGCCGATTTCATGGTATCCTGTTGCCAATCGGACTCTGTCACCCTATGTAAGAATCAGGCGTATTTGCCATGTCGCAGGGAGAGAAACGCCTAGAGGACATGCGGCGAAATCCTGCCAATGATTGGCAGATTTCCGATGTTCGGGTTGTCTGCAACGCTTACAGGATAACGTTGCTTAAACCGTCTGGTGGGAGTCACTACAAGGTGGCTCACGCCAGCCAGCGAGAGATTCTGACTGTTGTCGCTGATCGACCCATCAAGGCCATCTACATAAAGCGGCTCGTCAAGTTCGTGGACGCCGTTAACGGAGTAGAGCAATGACGATCAAACCAGAGTACCCCGTTGTGCTCAGGCCGCTCACCGCAGAGGACGGTGGGGGATGGGTCGCGCTCGTCCCCGATCTGCCGGGATGCATGTCGGACGGTGACACTGCCTATGCAGCGCTTGAGAACGTGCAGGGCGCCATTGAGGAATGGAAAGACGCCGCTGCGACGTTGGGAAGACCGATCCCCAAGCCTGACGACTCTCTTGAGCAGAGTTTTGAAGGCGAAATACCGGAGCACATTCGGAAGCAGGCCGAGAACTATGCCCGCCAAATGCAAGGCGGCGCCTCTGACGTGGATCCGGCCATGGTTCATGCGATCATTGCTGAGTGGGCCCGTATGGCGGTTCACCAAGTGCGCCTGACTCCTTACAGAGGCTAGGCGAGGTAATGCCCAAGCGCAAAGAACCCGAACTGACGCCAGCCGAGCAATACAAACGCTTCAAGGAAGCGGCCAAGAGGGTTGGCGTCACCGACAAGGAAGAAGAGTTTGAGCGGGTCTTTAAGCGCGTGAGTCAGCCGCAGAAGCCGCGCCGGAAAGGTTAGGACTTTGCTGGCGTAGGTGCTGGCACTGCAGGTGCCACGCCGGTAGCCCCTGTGGTCGGTGGCGGGACCGGCAGGGGAGCCAACATGGCTGTGACAGCGCTTCGCGCCATTCCAAGAATTGCAATTGCCTCATCAACAGTCAGTATCGCCTCAGGGTGAGCTATAGGGTTACGGTGCAGCTTGCTGAGCTGTTCGATGACGGACAATATCTTTTCTTCACCGCATTTGGCCTGCCGCATGGCCTGCACGTAGACCATGATGTTGCGAACTTTCGGATGCGCTTTGCCGCCCGTAACATGCGAGTAATAGCGGCGCAGCACGGCCTCCGTTGCCCGGAACAAGTGAAAGCCGCATGCGGTCGCGGTCTCATAACAGAGCGCCTTGCCGGCTTCGGCGACGTCATACATCGCTTCCGGCACTTTGGCGCCAAGATCAGCAGGGAACATCAGCCAAGACTGATCGAGCAGTGTTAGCGTGTCATGGCTGCCCTTTTGACTGACGAAGTAAGACGGGAACGTTCCAAGCTCGGCTAGGAATGCTGTTTTGAATTGGCCGTAGGCCTCCCCTATGGTCCAGATGTCGTGCCGTGATGCCTTCCCCTCTACCTCATCCGACCCGGTTTGCCGGCGCAAGAGGGTAAGCAAATGCTCTGCAAGAGGACGCGAACTCCTCAGTGTCGGCGAAAAAACACTGCCTTGGAGTAGCGCCTCAAGTGCGGTCTGGGGCCCGAAAAGCCCCAGCATGAAATCGATCTTGTCGGTTTCTTTGCTGTGATCCAGTCGCGATAGCGGCTCTAGCGCATCGCAAAGCGACCAGATGTAAGGCAACAAGATTCTGATCATGGGACGCCTCGGCTTGATAGGAGGGCTCAAAGCCAAGCCCTCCCTATACGCTGAGTCGTCTGGTACGTGAAGTATAATTGCCTGCCCCGGTCACCTCGGTATCTGGAGCCTTTGCGGTTGGCGCCACCCGCGGCTTCCATGCAAGCAGCGCGGCGTCGGCCCCAGTGGAGGAAAACAACGCCACGCCGCTTCGAGCGACCTTCGGATCACACGAGTCCGGCCTGTGTTGCACTCGGTCCCCGGCCTTGTGCACAATGATCGTTCCCGACCACCAGCCCATGGACGCTGCATGTCGCGCATACCCGAAGTCGTCGCTCTGCTGGCCCGGACGCAGTTGTTCGGCGTGCTCGACGACAGCGAGCGCCGGCAGATCGCCGAGGCCATGCGCGAGGAGCAGTTCGCTGCCGGCCGGGTCATCTTCACGCGTGAAGAGGCGGGCACCGGCCTGTTCCTGATCGCCGAGGGCCGCGTGCGCCTGTCCGTGCTCAATGTCGACGGGCGCGAGCTGACGTTTCGCTTCGTCGAGAAGGGCGAGATCATGGGCGAAATTGCCGCGCTCGACGGTGGCCCGCGCACCGCCCACGCGGTGGCGGTGATCCCCGTGCGCGCGATGGTCCTCTCGCACGTCAGGCTGGCGCGGATCATGGAGGCACGAGGCGCAATCACCCGCGCCGCCGTTCGCTTCCTGTGTGCGCGGCTGCGCGATACCTCCACGCAGCTCGAGGAGATCGCGCTCAATCCGGTCGAGCGGAGGGTCGCGCGTTTCCTGGTGTCGGCGCTGCGGCTGGCGCAGCAGGACCTGAGCCGGCAAGACGTGCCGTTCGATCTCAGGATGACGCAGGCGGAAATGGCCCTGCTGCTCGGCGCCAGCCGGCCCAACGTCAATGTCGCCCTCGGCGCCCTCGAGGACCAGGGAGCGATCACGCGGACCGGCGAACAGCTGGTGTGCCACCCGCCGACGCTGCTCAGGATCGCAGGATTCGAAGACGGCTAGCGTTCCGGGCCGATGCTCGGGTGAGCCGCTTGTTACTTTCGGAACAGCAGCGGAAGCGCTTTTGCAGTTGCCGCATTCGCGCCAGTCGCCGGCGCCTGCCGATCGAGCAAGGAAAAAAAATCCGCTGTGACGTTCCAATTGCAACCTACCCCGGCGGCGGGTTGCTGGCAGTTTCCTGATTGTCGGGGCGGTGCTCGCACCGACGGCGAACCGGGCGAACCGGTAACATCACAAACATCAGGAGACTACCATGGCCTTCAACAACGGACATTGGAAAGACGGCTCGGCCGGCAGCGACATCTTCGATATGGGACAGCAGGATTTCTGGGACGTCGCCGACAACTACCGCGCTGGCGCCGGCAACGACACCGTCAAGGGCAACATCGCCGACAACGTCATCGAAGGCGGGTCCGGTCGGGACACGATCGACGGCTGGTGGGGCAACGACACCATCTACGGCGGCAACGATGCGGACACGCTCAAAGGCGATCTGGGCCAGGACTGGCTCTACGGCGAGAGCGGCAACGACACCCTCGACGGCGGCAACGATAGCGATCATCTCTACGGTGGCGACGGCACCGACGTGATCTACGGCGGCGACGGAACAGACTTCCTGTACGGCGAGGCCGGCACCGATACGCTTTACGGCGGTGCCGGCAACGACACCCTCGACGGCGGCAGGGGTGCCGATACGCTCTCCGGTGGCGACGGCATCGACAAGCTCTACGACGGCTCGACGGAAAACGTCGTCGACGTCATGAGCGGAGGCGATGGCAACGACTACCTCGAGAGCCGCGGCGGCGGCGACATCATGAGCGGCGGCGCCGATAGCGACACCTTCTCGATCGGCAACGCCACCACCTTCCGCGCACTCGGCGGCAATATCGCCGGAGGCTCGGGGATTGACACGGTGGTGCTGCGCGATGCCGCCGACATCGACAACTTCTCGTTCATGTCCTCGATCGAGAAGTTCGACCTCGAGGCCTCCAGCAACCAGACGCTGCGGCTCGACTTCAACGAGGTCAGCACCCTGTCGGGCACCAACCAGATTGCGGTGTACGGCGAGGCCGGCGACCGGCTGTTCCTGCAGGACGACGTTCCCGGCAACAGCCTGGACGGCGGCAGCTGGGCGGCCGGGTCCCTCAGCAACCCGGACAGCTCGGGTGACCGCACCCAGACCTACCAGTACCTGGACACGGCGGGCGACTACACCGGCATCTCCGTGACCGTCGACACGGCCATCGCCGTGTTTCTGGTCTGAGCATGAGGAGGCTCGATCAACGACCATCCGATCCCGCCGCGGGGCCCCGCGGCGGGATCACCTTTGCCGCCGTCATGGCGTGGGGTAGAGCCCGGCGGGTCCGGGGCCTGGAAGTACTGGACCGTTGGGGGTTAGGTCATAGCCGAGCGTTGTAGCGCCCCTGTGGTGCCGGGGGCTATGGCACGGGCGGGCCGAAGGGGGCTAGATGGCCTCAAATCTTAGCTGGGTAAGCACGCACCAGAACGACCGCACGTCAGCCACGCCGACAGTTGGCATGTCCGTCATTCGTCGGTTGCTGGGCGGATTCCCAAGGGGGCTCCTCACACCCGAAGAACGGCCTCCAGTTCGCTTCCGCCGTATTATCTTGCAAGCGCGGCAAGATTCTTAGCCTACCTTTCTTTCGGCAATGGAGTCGATCTACAGACAACCTTGCCGCTCTCTGCTGGACCGAGGCAGGCCGAATGTTGCGAAATTAGCTCGTCGCCAATCTTCGCACAATCCTTGGTGCACTGTGCATTACATTGCATTTGCTCATATTGCCTTTTGATCTCTCGGCAAATAAGAACCGGCTTGTCGAGATCAAAAATCTGCCACCCGAACGCCCCCGAATACCAGGACATTAGAAAAGCGACCAGCGCCAACGCGCCAAACCACATGCGGGTACCCATTTCCTGACCTCCGTTTACCGAGCACTCGGAGCGAGCCGCTTATGTTGTGGGTCTGGTGCTACTTGCAAGTCCGCCTGAAGCTCATGGTAGATTAGTCGGATCACGCAGTCAGCCTCGAATCTGCCTTTCTTGGTCTGGATCAACGCTTCGTTGGGCTCACATTCCGTGGGATCGCCAGCCTGAGCCCTAACGAGCAGAGAAGTGATTGTAGACAATCGCCAGCCCAGCGGTACCGGCTGGCCCATCTCTGCTAGGCGCAGCTTGCGGAACCGCAATGCCCTGTTAAGAGTTCCTTCGTCCCCGCTGGTCGTGGCCTTGTTAAACTCCCTTTCTGCTTCGGCTATCGTGATATAGGCGCGCGCCCCTCGTGTGTTTAGGAGCGCCTGGACGGGCGCCAGCAACTCATTCATGGGCCGATCCTTGTCGCCAGGATAATCCCCGCTCGTTAGCACTATCAGCACAATTTCAATTCGCCCTCCAAAACCATGACGTTGGGCGGTAGCTTGCATCGATCTAATCAAATCAATTGCCGTTGCAACGCCCGAATTCTCGAAATACCCCCCGTCAACCAATCCAATAGTTCTCCGTCTCGAAAGGTTGGGCCCGGATAGGTGCTCAACATCCTGAAACCAACCCGCAGGAGTGATCCAAGGAAAGCGTGCGCTCAAGCTAACCGCCGCACTAACTGCAATGTCGCGCGGTCCGTCGTGAACTCCCGCCCATATCGGTAGGAAAGAAATACCCTCACCCTCAAATACGAAGGGTGCGATAATACGCCTCCGGCCAGTCTCAACCTCCGTCGTGGTTAGGACAAGTGCTGGCGAGCTGCCCGATGCAGACCAGTGATGAGAGAAACCTATAGCCAGCGGGTTGCGGTCGGAGCTCCAAGTGTGCCCAAATCCTCTTCTGTTCGCGTTGAGCGCCCGCTGCATTGCCTCTTCAAAGCTAAAATCGAGACGCCGACCCCGATCCATGAATCCAAATGGGGCCGGCAAAAAGCGTTGCAAAAAATCCGGAAATAAGAGCGCGCCAAATAACGGTGAAAGCAAATCGTCGCTCAAGGCTGTGTCGGCTGCGTCTACGAGCGACATCGAACCGATTCCTTTATAAGGTGTCGGGCCCATTGGAAGGCAACCAGAAACTCCCAGCTGACCCAACCGATCAATTGCGTAATCCACTGTCAGACGTGTGAGTCCAGCAAAAGTTGCTGCGCCCAGACTTCCGCCCGAGACCCCGCTAATTCCAAAAAGATGGTGCGAAAAAAACGGACATTGTTCCTGTATTCTCCCAAGAACCACGGCAGTATGAAAAGCGGCATAGATACCACCGCCTGGAGCGGCTACTATGTAGATTGGATATCGCAGTCCCGCTTTCTCAAATCGCCCGCGATCCTTCCGGGACCAAAACCAGCTCGTAAACTCTTCATCCAATCGGGGCGGTACGGCGCCAGATGCCGGGCGCGCTATAAGGCCTTCGTCTGCGAGGGTAGGCAATCGATGATTGTCATTCAGGTCCGCGAGCGAAAGCGCTACCCCCCACAACGCAATCAATGTGAGGAATGGTATACCCCATCTATCTGCCAAGAACGTTAGTTGTCCTGTCAGCAAAGTAAGGCATGTGAAAAATAATGCAAAGACGCCAAGGGGCCCCAACAACTGTGGAAAAACAACAGGGGAAATACAAAACCCTAGTACTAACGCAAGTATAGACGAATAGACGGATATTCGGGTGTAAGGGGCGAGGAACTTGGCGGGATCACGCACCGATAATCGGCGTTCGATCCGCGCCCCAATTAAGCACAGAATCACCACGAGGAGTATGCCCAGTCCAAGCGCACCAACGGCCCCGTGCAATAAAAGTTCATTGTAACTGAACAGGGTTGAGGTCAAGCCTTCTGCAGTGGGATTGGCCAGGGAGATTTGGTGTCTGAAAAAGTCGTCCAGCTTAAACATTTCTATAATAGTCGGTTTAACCGTGTTGCTTATTGTAGTTGTCAGCGCAGGCGTTCTGGCATTGAAAATACCCGACGCTGCGGCAAACGAGATAATCAGCACAAGGGCATGTGGCGCCCAAGAAAGGGCTCTATGGACGATCCCCTCCTCAACGCCAAGGCGATAGCGCAACCGAACTATCAAGAGATTGGTGACGTACCAAGTGATCAGACAAATCCCGACTAGACCAACAACGGCGACTCCAAGCTCGGAGAATTTGGTGAGGTAGGTACTCCTGATAACCGTGTCCTGAGCGATGGCGCGATAGATTTCCCTAGTTTGGTCAGGGACCAGAAGAAATCCGGCGACCAAAGCCGTCACTACCAGAGGCGCGCGGATAATTCTTAGGGCGATAAACGCGTCGCTCAAGTTGGCACGGGCAACACTTAGCAATAACTTTGGCATCTCTTGCAGCAACCGTGGAAGCGGTATCGGGATTAAGCGCTATCTTGCCCTGGAAGATGGGGCCAGGCGGCAAGAAATCTTCCGTCGGTCGGTCTGATTAAGGCAGCCCGGCTCTTCTGAAATAAGTTGGCTGCCAACCTTGGCGCATTCATCTCCGCAAGATGAGCTACAGCGCATGACTCTGTACTGCTTCTTGAGCTCGTCGCAAATAAGCGCCGTCAGATCCAGGTATTCAACTCGAAAATCTGGCTGGGCGTATGCGCGTCCCAAGTGGAGCGGCGTCAACAGCATAACGACGGTAAACAGCAATCGACCGAAAATACTCATCTCTGCCTCCGCATCACTAAATCGATCCCCATAGGGCTACTCGAACTGCGCTCTGCATTCGAACGCACGTTGCTCTCCGCCGCCCCGGCTTAGGAAGTTCGATCGCTTGTTAGAGTTGCCCTCGGCTCTTTGGGTAACGTCTGTGTCAGGCAGCTTACCAAGCCGTCGATGCTCCCTCGGTGAAACGCCGGCATGCCGCGGATGAGGGTAGACTAGATGCTGCCCGTCTTTCAACATTAGACAATGAGCACGGAGACGAACAGCGTTCATCAAGCCGACTGCCGATCGTTTGTCCCAAGGCAAAAGGAGGTGACATTGCGAACCTTATGCCGCATGCAAACCCCGGCCTGTTCGGCTTCATCGCCTGCCAAATTGCGTCCAGGCCCCAGCAACTGGCCGGAACGCGAACCGGACCGTGTGCCGCCCCGCCGGCACGGCCACCGCGCGGAAGAGGACGTTGGCGCGGAGGATGGCGGCCGGGCGGGCGTCGAGGTCGGCGAACCACCAGGGGTGCCAGAGGTCGTTGAGGACGAGGAAGCCGCCGTCGGGGCTGTCGGCTTCCAGGACCACCTCGGTGTTGGCGTAGCTGACGATGCGCACCTTGCCTGGCCGGCGGCCTCCACCGGCGCCCTCCGGCGGGCGTTCCAGCAGGACGGTTGTGCGCAGGTCCACGGCCGGCCAGATGCCGTCGGTCAGCATGCGGGAAAAGTCGGCGGGCTTGGCCTCGGTGGCGAACAGGACGCGGGGGAAGGCGTCCGGGTTCTCGTAGATGGTGCCGTCAGTGGTCTGGGCGACGATCGGCAGGTCACCAAACTTCAGCTTGCGGTCGATGGTCTCGATCGGCGCGCCGGTGGCGATGAAACGCAGGCCCAAGAGGTTGGCCAAGGTCGAGCGGTAGGAGGCAAAGAGGGGGGAGAACTTGCGCTGGTCGGGCAGGCCGACGTGGTCCTCGGCGCCGGTCGCCGCACTGTAGCGGGCGAGGCGGACGGGGTTGTAGCCCAGCGTGTTCTCCAGGCCGTGGGGGAGGCTGGCGTTGGGCCAGTGGAAGCCGAGGCCGGCGAGCTCGATGCGGTCGCGGCGGGTGGCGTCGGCGACCACGCTCGACCTCAGGATGGCGATGGTGGCGTTAACCGTGTCGGGCTCGAGGGCCTCGTACATGGCGGGCGGCTGGGCGGTGGAGGAGGAGGGGCCGTTGTTGTAGGCGAGATCGACGGCGGTGGCGGCGGCGAGCACGCAAGCGGCGAGCAGCGGCGCGGACGTGATGCGCGGGCGCACCCAGGCGAGCACGAGCGCGGCGGCGGTAAAGCACAGGCAAGCAGCGGCAAGCGGCAAGGGCAAGCGCGGCAGCCGTTCGAGCCAGAGCGCGAGAGCAGCAGCGAGCAGGAGCGCCGCAGCGAGCGTACCGGCGGCGATGAGCGCATGCGTGCGGGCGTGCTCGGCGTGGGGCGCGCGGAACAGGCGGTGCGCGCCGTAGCCCGCTAGAATCGCGGCCAGCGCGCCGATCAGGAACGTGGCGTCTGCGGGGCGGCGGTAGAGGCTGACGCCGGGCAGCACGGCGTAGAGCACGCGGAAGGCAGGCGTGTACCAGCCCAGGGCATAGACGAGCGCAACGGCCGCAGCACAGGTGAAGAAGCGGACCTCGCGCGCCCACAGCTGGCCGCGCAGCGCGGCGGCGAGCACCAGCAGCAGCGGGACGGCGCCGATATAAAGCTGGCCCATGTTCTGGGCGATGAAGAGGCCGGTATGGGCCCAAGCATAGCTGGGTGGGCCCCAGTAGTCCTCCATGCGGCCGGCGGCGCCGAACACGTCGGGCGCCACCAGCGTGAGCAGCAGCGCGGGATGCAGCGAGCCGCGCGCGGCGCCGATGTAGTCGATCGAGGGGCGGTTCGACTCCTCGGCCAGCAGGGCGGTGAGCGTCACCGGCACGGCGATGAGCGCGAGCGCAACGGCCGCGCCGGCGCCGAGCGGCACGAGACTCGCGCGGACTGCGGCACGCGGCTGCGCCGCCGAGAGCAGGCGCCAGATGGCGAGGGCAGCGAGGAAATAAATGGCCAGCAGCGCGACCTGGTCGCGGCCTAATACGATGCAGGCCGCCACGACGCCGGCGGCAATGCCATAGAGGATGGAGCTGCGTGCCAACGCCCGATCCAGGCACACCATGGCGATCGGCAGGTAGGCGAGGCTCAGCACCTGGCCGGTATGCTGGATGCGCCAGGCCATCGATGCGCCGTAGCTGAACGCCAGGGCCGCGATCAGACCGCCCGCCCAGTGCCAGCCCTGGTCGCCAAACCACACCATCAGGGCCACCCCGCCGAGGGCCACCATGGCGAGGACCGTGATGTCGACTGCCCACAGGCCCGGCGCGCCGTCGATCAGCGCCAGCGCCAGAAACGGCGGGGAGAAGATCATCGCCTGCGGGTCGGCGATCTGCGGGTGGCCGCTGAACACGAAGGGGGCCCAGAATGGCTCCTCGCCGCGCGCCAGGCTCTGCGCCAGGAACTGGATCTGCGGCTGGAACTGCGCCTTGGCATCCCACGGGATGGTCACGCGCCCCGACAGCCAGGGCCAGTCGATGACGATCGCCGCCAGCACGAAGATCGCCACGGCGCGGACCATCGGATGCGCGGCCGCATCGATAAAAAATCGTTCCGCGCCAGAGGGATGGGTCGGGTCTGCAGGCTTGCGCAAGGCGCCCTCGTATCAAGCTCGCAGCGCCATTGGCCGGGCCGTTCGCATCGCTCGCGTCGGGCCGGCATCCTCGCCGTGATCCAGCCGCGCGGGAGCGTATATACTCCCCAAGTTGGGCAAAGGGCAGGCTCGGCGCGTGCCCGGCTGGGGCCAAGCAGGGGGACGCCATGGAAGACAGGGACATCCGCGAGGCCGGGGCCGAGGACGCCACCTACAGCACCGCCGCGCGCCGTTTCCACTGGTGCACGGTCGGCTTGCTGGCGCTGCAGATCCCGGTCGGCCTGTTCATGGTGCGCTACGGCGCGGCCACCGACTTCGCCGAGCCGACCGGCAAGCTCTACGACGCCCACAAGCTGCTGGGCCTCGCCATCCTGCTGCTCGCCGGCAGCCGGCTGATCTATCGCCTCGTCCACGGCGCCCCCGCCGACGAGCCCACGCTGGAGCCCTGGGAGAAGCTCGTCAGCCACGTCACGCATTGGGCCATCTACGCGCTCCTCATCGTCGTGCCGATTTTGGGCTGGCTCGCGGTGTCCTACTACGGCCCGTTCGAGCCCTTCGGCATCAAGCTGCCGACCTTGGCCGCGCAGAACGAGGCGAGCGCCACGCGTACGTTTTTCCTGCACATGCTGGCCGCCTACGCGCTGATCGTGCTCCTCGGCATGCACGTCGGCGCGGCGCTGTTCCACTATTTCATCCGCACGGACGGCGTTCTGCGGCGCATGTGGGTGCGGGCCGGTCGGCTCGGTTGAACGAGGCTTGTGGCGCCCTGCCAGGGCGCCGCTCTCGAGCCAACGGTGGTCCGAAGAAGCCGGGCTAGCGAACCCGCCAGAGGCGAATCACGCGAATCAGCGATGGCCACTGAGGATTTAATATCATGATTCTGCTTGCAAAAAAGCGATGCTGCCAATCCGTGCAAATTGGCCGCCACAATTGCCAAGCCGAGCGTCGAGGGCTCGATTCCCTTCGCCCGCTCCAATCCTTTCTGTAACATGCGGCGCCGGCCGCCTCGTCGTCCGGGTGGGAGCGGTCGGGGCGGCGGATTTCGCTGCGCTCGATCGATCCGTTCCACAGCAAGAGGGCAAAGCGGCATGCGCGCTGAACGACAGCTCTGGTTCTGGCTGGCCGCGCTCGTCCTCGTCGTGTTCGCCATCGACCTGATCAAGGAGATCCTGCTCCCCTTCGTTGCCGGCATCGTCGGCGCCTACTTCCTCAATCCGGTGGCCGACGCGCTGGAGTCGCGCGGTCTCAGGCGGGCGTGGGCGGCGATCCTCATCGTCGGCGTGGTGGCCGTGCTGGTGGCGCTGGCGCTGATCCTGCTGGTGCCGGTGTTGGCCGAGCAGGTGCGGCAGCTGGTGACGGCGCTGCCCACGGAGACCGAACGCTTCAAGGCTTTCGTCGAACGCGTGGGCCGTGAATGGCTTGGCCCCGGCTTCCCCTCCTTCCAGACGGCGCTCGAGCGCGCCATCGCCGAGCTGTCGCAGAATTGGGCAGCCACCGCCGGGACCATCATGGCGTCGCTCTGGAGCCGCGGGCTGGCGCTCGTGAACTTCGTTTCGCTCCTGCTGATCACGCCGGTGGTCGTCTTCTACCTGCTGGTCGACTGGCACCCGATGCTGGCCCGCATCGACGAGGCGTTGCCTCGCGACCACGCGGCGACCATCCGGCGGCTTGCCGGCGACATCAATGACGCGGTGGCCGCCTTCATCCGCGGTCAGGGGGCCATCTGCCTCATGCTCGGCGTGTTCTATGCGGCCGGGCTCAGCTGGGCCGGCATCGACTACGGCCTGCTGGTCGGGCTGACCACCGGCCTCCTCGCCTTCGTTCCCGTCATCGGCTGGATGGTCGGCCTGATCTTTGCCTCCACGCTGGCGCTGGTGCAGCATTGGCCCGATCCGACGCCACTGTTGAAAGCCGTCGGCGTGCTGGCGGCCGGCATCGCCATCGACACGGCCTTCCTGTCGCCGCGCTTTGTCGGGCAGAAGATCGGCCTGCATCCGGTGTGGATGATTTTCGCGCTGTTCGTGTTCAGCTATCTCTTCGGCCTGGTCGGCACGCTGGTGGCGGTGCCCTTGGCGGCGGCGGTGGGGGTGCTTGTGCGCTTTGCCGTGCAGGTCTACCTCGACAGCTCCGTCTACAAGGGCGGCAGCGCCGACAAGCCGAAGGATACGCCATGACCGCCGCGCCGGGCCAACTCATCCTCGACCTCGCGCACCGGCCTGCGCTGGAGGCGGAGGACTTCCTCATCAGCGGCTCCAACCAGGCGGCTGCCGACATCGTCGACCGCTGGCCCGACTGGCCCCACGCCTCGGTCGTGGTGGTGGCGCCGCCGGGCGCGGGCAAGACGCATCTGGCCAACGTCTGGCGCCTCAAGTCGGGGGCGGCGCGGCTGGAGGCGCGCGCGCTCGGCGAGGCCGACGTGGCCCACGCCAAGGCCGCGGTGCTGGTCGAGGACCTGCATGCCGGCATCGGCGACGAGCGCATCCTGTTTCACCTGCTGAACCTCGTTCGCGAGCACAGGCTGACCATGCTGCTGACCTCGCGCAGGGCGCCGGGCGAGCTCGAGCCGCGCCTGCCCGATCTGCGCTCGCGGCTGCGCGCGCTGCCCGTGGTGACCATCGCCCCGCCCGATCAGGCCTTGCTGAAAGCCGTGCTGGTGAAGCAGTTCGCCGACCGGCAGTTGGCCGTCGAGCCGCACGTGATCAACCACATTGCGCTGCACATGGAGCAGTCGATGGAGGCGGCCGCGGCTATCGTCGCGGAGATCGACCGGCAGGCCATGGCCTCGCATCGCAAGGTGACGCGAGCCCTTGCGGCTGAGATACTGGCTCGGCAGCAGGCGGGACACGACTAGTCACAGCCACCGATGGGGGTTTGTTCATCGTCGGCAGCAACGAAGGGCCGGACTCACCGGTGCGTGGTGCGGTCTACCGGCGGCGCGGAGCATGTTTCGTGCAGGCCGCACAGGCATCGGCCGTGCCCCCGTAGCACTCATCGATCGTCGGAAGGGCATGGCCTCACGGTGGCACGAGTCGCTGCGCAACAGCGGGGCGCGGGACGCCCCAAGTGAAGACAAATAACTGCACCACGCGTCGTACTGGTTGCTATCTCAGAGGACGGAATATCATCTACAGACCTGACATCGATGGCCTGAGGGCCGTCGCGATACTATCCGTCATCGCGTTCCATGCCGCGCCGAGAAGGGTCCCCGGCGGCTTTGTAGGCGTCGACGTTTTCTTCGTAATTTCCGGGTACTTGATTGCCGGACTGATCCTGGCCGGGCTCAAGGATGGAACCTTCAGCTTTGGCCAGTTCTATGGGCGACGCATTCGCCGCCTGTTTCCTGCCCTTGCGATCGTGCTTGCCGCCACTTTGCCGTTGGGATGGGCAGAGCTTCTGCCTGACGAATTTGCCTCGCTGGGATGGTACGTTGCTGCAAGCGCCGGGTTCTGCACGAATCTACTGGCCAACTCCGATGTTGGTTATTTCGATGGACCGCGCGCCACCAAACCGCTGCTTCATCTCTGGTCGCTCGGCGTCGAGGAGCAGTTCTACATCGTCTTCCCCACGATGCTGGTTGTCCTTTGCAAGTGGGGGCGAGCGGCCCCGATCACGCTGGCTGTTGTCGGCGTCCTGTCGTTCGCGGCCAATGTCGCGCTGGTCGCCACCCATCCGCCCGCAGTGTTCTACATGCCCATGACGCGCTTCTGGGAATTCCTGATCGGCGCCGGGTTGGCATATCGGGCGAGCAGGGCTCCGCCGCGGTCGGGCCCCCAGCTCTCGGCTGATGCAAAATCGGTTTCCGGCTTTCTTCTGGTGCTTGTCGGAGTCGCGATCGCGCGAGAGGACCATTTCCCGGGATGGATGGCGCTGATCCCGACGCTGGGCGCGGTCCTGCTGATCGCGGCTGGCCCCGAGGCGTGGATCAACCGTCGCCTGCTCGCGCATCGCTCCGCGGTCTATATCGGGCTGATCAGCTACCCGCTATACCTATGGCATTGGCCGTTGCTTGTCGTCGGAGGGGCGCTTCAAACCGGCGAATACAGCCGCCGGATCGGCGCAATCCTTCTCGCATTCGCGCTCGCCGGCCTGACCTATCGGTTGATTGAAAGGCCGGTGCGCCAGGCAAGCCTCGAGGTCGGACTGCGCAAGACAGCCGCCGCCCTCTCCGTGTGCTTGGCATGCATTGCTGTTGTTGGCGTAGCGATCAGTCTGCGCAACGGCATTCCGGAGCGATTCCCTCCGGAGATTCGCGAGCTTCTGCTGCCTATTGCCTATGGTCAGAACTGGCCCAAGCAGATCGACCACCAGTCCGGCCCCACAGTCGTCGCGTTGGGCGACTCCTTTGCTGGGCATCTCATGGCTGGCCTCTACAAGCTGCAGGAAAGACGTCCGTTCCGGGTCACGGCGATCGGCTGGGACAGGTGCGCCTCCGGTCAATCGGGCGACGAGCATCTGCCATGTCCGTTCTTGAGACCAGAGGCCAAGGAGCAGCTTCGCGCATTGAAGCCGGACATCATCTTGGTATCGGCGGCCTGGATCGAATACGGCAACATCGCCGATCTCGCGAAAATTCTGGTCTACCTGAAGGCAGCCGGCATCCGGAAAATCGTCCTGCTTGGACCCGTGCCGTACTGGCCGGTGCGGCTGCAAAAGCTATTGCTGGACCAATTCAACGCGAGCGGCCGCAAACAGGTGCCCGAACGTCTGCAGCGTTTGGAGCCCAGAAATGCGACGCTGGATCGCGAGCTGCGCTCACTGGCGGCCGAGCTGGGTATCTCCTACATCTCTCCGGAGGACATTTTCTGCGATCCGAATGGCTGCCTCATCCGGATCGGCTCCCGAGCCGAGGATTTGCTCCAGATGGACCGTGCTCATTTCACGGCAGCCGGTTCGATTTATTTCATCGACGCCATAGAGCGGCAGGTCTTCGAATGAAGCCTGAGCGCTCCAAGGCGATGCCGGGGTCGAACAGTTCGCCGACCGGCAGCTCGCCGTCGGGCCGCACGTGATCAACCACATTGCCCTGCACATGGAGCAGTCGATGGAGGCGGCCGCGGCTATCGTCGCCGAGATCGACCGGCAGGCCGTGACCTCGCATCGCAAGGTGACGCGAGCGTTGGCGGCTGAGGTGCTGGCGGGTCGGCAAATGGGCTCCCACTAGCTACCGGCCCAGCCAGCGAGCGCGTCAACGCCGAACGCGTGCGCTTTTAGGCAGCGTCCCATGCCAGCCGAACGGGCCTGCCGGACTGCGGCAGCAGAGCCCTTAGGCGGTGGCTTCCCGGCCTCGGAACAACGCGAATAATCTCAGATAGACCTTATTTCTGTTGACAGACCTTACCGTGCGCCGTTCCCTGTGCAATGTTGACATGCGTGTTGGGAGTAATGCGTCGTGATTTCGCCGGGGCCCGTCCTTGCTCGTTTTTGCTTGCTTGGTTTTTCGTTGCTGCCGAGCTGTGCAACCCAGCTGCTCAATGCGAATACTTTGGACCAAGCATCGACGATCGATGAAATAGCGATCAAGCAAATCATTTTCAACCTGGCTAAAACGCATCAGGATCCTGAAGCTATCCCGTCCCAGGTACAGATCACCGCAGGCATAATTGCTGGAAAGAATAGCCTCGTTCCGCAGGTCACCTCTCCGCTCAGCCCAATAAGCATCGTTCTAAATTCGGTGGCTAAGCAAGTGGCCGGAGCAACGACGACCACAACGGCAACGAACAGCTCAACTGCACAGTGGCCGAATGTCGGAGCTACGATTTCGACGACGTTCGAGGCTTCGCAAACATGGAACGTAGTGCCAGTCCAGTATCCGGATCAGTTGCGTCGTCTGAAGCTTCTTTATCAATATGCCAACGGATATAAGAGAGTGAGAGACCTGCGCTGTGAGTATCAAGTTCCCGAACGACTACCGGACCAGAATGCCAAACCCGAGGCAGGGAAGGAGAACAAGAAGGATGGGAAGCCAAAGCCCGAAAAGGGAAAGAAGCGCGAACTGGAAGAGGTTTATGTTCGTAACGATTGCCAAATCAAGGCGCTTCCCGGATTTCCGCGAGTGCGTTGGACGAAAATCGGCGTCAATCCGGACAAGGCGTTTCTCACTCAGCCGGGCTGCGTGCTCTGTATAGTTCCCGGCGGGGTTCTGAACGACAAAAAAGACGAAAAGAATGGAGAATATTATATTAGTTCTTATGTGAAGGAGTCCCGTAAGTTTGCCAGCGAACCGAACGCGCGTCATATTTGGGTAGACGTTAATGAGAGCTTGAACCCCCTCGAGGATGGGGCGCCCTGCTCAAAGTTCGGAGAGTTTCAAAAACGTAAGAAGTCTCCAGAAGAACTGGCCATTGGGGGTTTGGGTTGCGTCGATTGGCTCGTGGTAGCAAGCGATCTCGAAGGAGCACCGGCCGGTGATTTCAAGCGTGTTGGCGGGCACGGGGCGACTTCCGTATATGTGATGCGGGGAGAAAAGCCTGAACGCCGATGGTCCGAGTTCGTGCTGGCCATAATTGAGGCGACATTGCTGAACAATCAGCCATCCAAGGTCGGACCGCCCGCGCCCATCGTCGTGGTGGCACCCAACTAAGCCGGAAGCGAATCACACCTCCTCTTTGTCAGCACGCTCGATGATGACACCATGATCGCCATGTTCAATTTTTACGGCGGCTGGGTGCCCGAAATACATGACGAGCCGCTCCCTCGCTTAGTGCCGCAGGCGGCAGCACGGCGCGTCCCCCCTAGCATCGCGGCGGTTAGGATAGGCCATCGGCAGCAGGCGGGGCACGGTTAGTCACAGCCGCTGCCACCAAACCTTCATCTTGGTGTTGCACACTCAGAGCTTCCTGTGGCAAACCGGTGACATAATTGCCACATATGGGTCAGTCATGAGCGCGCCAAAACCGAGACTGAAAGAACGCGAGCAGGCGCCCGAGGCCTCCGCTGTCGCCCCAGCGCCGACGGGACCGGCGCGTTTCTACAACCGCGAGCTGTCGTGGCTGCAGTTCAACCGCCGGGTGATGGAGGAGGCGCAGAACGAGCGCCACCCCCTGCTCGAACGGCTGCGCTTCCTGTCGATCTCGGCCTCCAACCTCGACGAGTTCTACATGGTGCGGGTGGCGGGCATCTATGGCCAGATCGCCGCCGGCGTCGCGCAGCTGAGCCAGGATGGGCTCACGCCCGCCCAGCAGCTCATCGAGATCAATCGCTTCGCGGCCGGGCTGGTCAGCGATCAGCAGGCCTGCTGGGCCACGCTCAGGGCCGAGATGGCGACTGCGGACATCCATATCGTCGAGCCCAAGGAGCTCAAGCCCGCCGAGCGCGAATGGCTCGACCGCCAGTTCATTTCCCAGTACCTGCCGATCCTCACCCCCATTGCCGTCGACCCCGCCCATCCCTTCCCGTTCATCCAGAACGGCGGCATCACCGTCGGCGTCGAGCTCAGGCGCGAGCGCGACGGCACCACCATGCATGCGCTGATGCCGATCCCGAGCCAGCTCGTGCGCTTCGTCAGGCTGCCCGTCGAGGAGGGCGCCGACGGCGCCGGCGTGGTGCCGATCCGCTTCATCCGCAGCGAGTCGATGATCGGCATGTTCCTGTCGCGACTGTTCCCGGGGTTCATCGCGCGCAGCCATGGCGCCTTCCGCGTCCTGCGCGACAGCGACATCGAGATGCAGGAGGAGGCAGAGGATCTCGTCGCCTCCTATGAGACCGCCCTCAAGCGCCGCCGCCGCGG
>ORMF010644279.1_pt1 | contig 26004 bp, 26 predicted proteins | sample 1779871 | NCBI WGS metagenome assembly ORMF01 (sample SAMEA104232316, study PRJEB22302) | groundwater metagenome | biome: forest; feature: aquifer; material: groundwater | place: USA | collected 2011-08-07 | depth 5.4 m | reverse complement strand
GCTTCCCATGGATTTGAATTCTGGCAGGTTGAGGGATTTTTGGTGGACAAAAATGTCCGCCTGACAGATCTTTTTGGCACAATTGATTATGTTTTGAAAAAATTGATGGGGGAGGGAACTCAATTAAAATTTGCGACAACCAATTTTCCATTCGTTGAACCGGGAGTTGATACTTATATCCGGTGTACGGTATGCAAGGGCAAAGGTTGCAGTTTTTGCAAACAAAGCGGATGGAGTGAAATTATGCCAGCCGGAATGATCCACCCAAACGTTCTAAAAGCCGTGGGATATGATCCTCAGAAAGTTTCGGGATTTGCTTTTGCAATTGGTCTTTCTCGTCTTGTAACCCTTCGCTACCAAATGGATGATCTTCGACTTTTGACAAATCCGGATTTAAGAATACTGGAACAATTTTAAATTATGATCGCACCTTTGTCTTGGTTAAAAGAATACGTTGATATAACTTTAACTCCTAAAGAACTAGGAGAAAAATTAACAGAGGTAGGACTGGGTGTTGAAAAAATTACCAAGACTTCTGATGATACTATTTTTGAATTAGAAATAACTCCTAATCGCCCAGATCTTTTATCCATAATAGGAATTGCCCGAGAAATTGCAGCAATTGAGAATAAAAAAATAAAATACCCTAAGCCTAAAACAAATTTAGAGCCAACCGCCAAAATTCTCCCAATAACTATAAAAACTGATTCAAGTATTAATCCGCGTTTTACGGGAATTATCATTAAAGGAGTCGCCATAAAAGAATCGCCAGCCTGGTTAAAAGAAAAACTTCAAAGTATAAATCAAAGACCAATAAATAATATTGTCGATATAACAAATTATGTAATGTTTGAGTTGGGCAACCCGCTTCATGCATTTGATTACGACAAAATTGAAGGACATGAAATGCACGTAAAGAAAGCTCAAGGCACAGAGAAGTTTATCAGCGTTGATGGACTTTCATATGTCTTACCTAAAAACGCGGTAATAATTTCCGATAAAAAAAAGGTTATTGACCTTTGCGGAATAAAAGGAGGACAAAACAGCGCAACAACAAATGAAACCAAAACAGTATTTATTCGAGTGCCCGTTGAAGATCCCGTCTTAATAAGATTGACATCTCAATCAATGGGATTAAGATCGCAGGCATCAAGCATATTTGAAAGAGGAGTAAATAAAGGCGGAACAGTTGATGCATTGAAAAGATGCGTGGATTTGATTTTGGAAATTGCGGGCGGGACTGGAACAGGAGCAAGCGCTGAAGTAGCAAGCAGTCTTTATGATATTGGACACGATTTTAAATCTTGGAAATTAAAGTTAAGAAAAGAAAGATTAAATAAAATCTTAGGAATCGAAATTCCAGCGAAGAAAACTTTGGAAATTTTAGAAGCTCTCAACCTGTTACCGATATCGACAAAAGATAATATAGAATGTACAATTCCGACTTACAGAAATGATTTAAAAATTGAAGAAGATTTAATAGAGGAGGTTGCAAGATTATATGGATATAATAATTTTCCAAAAACTCTACCAATTGGACAAATACCAACCAAAACTATTCCATATTTTAAGGATTACAATCTTGATGAAAAAGTTAAACAGATATTTAGGGCGTCTTCATTTTCTGAAATTTATACATATAGCTTAATAAGCGAAAGCGACCTCTCTCTTGTAAGCATAAATCCTGATAATGTAATCCGTATTGACAATCCGATAAGCCGTGAATTTGAATATCTTAGACCCACTTTAAAAATAAATTTAACAAAGGCGCTTTATCAAAATAAGGCAAATTTCAATAAAAAAATAAATCTTTTTGAACTCGGGAAAGTATATCTTGGAAAAAACTTGGATGAAGTAAGGGAAGAATATTTTCTTTCGGGAATTTCCAATGAGAAAAATTTCTTTGAAATAAAAGGAATCATTGAAAGATTATTTGAAGAAATAGAGGTAAGGGAAGATCCAAGCGGGTTTATTGAAACTACGGAGGAAGGCATATTTTTTGAAATAAATATCTCCGAAGTTTTTAAAAAAATGACTGAACAAAAAGCGTTTATTCCTCTTCCCAAATACCCACCAATTATTGAAGACTTGAATATTGTTGCAAGAGAGAATATTAAAACTTTAGATCTAATGAAAAATATAAATGATCAAAGCAACTTGATTAAAAATGTTTCCCTTCTGGATCAGTTTGAAGATTCAAGAACTTTTCATATAACTTACCAGCATAAAGATAGAAATTTAACAAACGAGGAGGTCGCAAAAATCCGCGAAAAAATCCTTAAGTCCCTCAAAGAAAAATTCAACGCAAGATTAAAAGAATAAATTATTTAGTAAAGGAGTATCCTTTGCATAGGATACTCCTTGGAAAATATTTATTTACGGAGTTGGGGTCGGAGTAAGAGAAGGAGTAACCGATAAAGTTGGAGTTGGGGTAGGAGTTGGAGCGCTAGGGACCCAGTTTGACGTATCACTAGGCGGGTGATACAAGGGATCATCTTTATGATTTTCATTTATCCACTGATCAATTCCTTCTTGCCAGCGATTCTTGCCATCCTGGGAAACAGGGTCGTCTTCATGGAAAACTATAAAAGCTTTTGTATCATAATCACCGCTATCTATCTCTGCCTGATTGGCAAGTTTTCCAGATTGATGTTTGGAAACTTTCAGTTTCTGATAAATTGATGCAGGACCTGTAGGTTCTGTTCCCTTAATGAAGTATTCCGAACGAGTTGGTTGTCCTTCAACGGGCAAAGACCCAGCTAGAGAATCTATTATAATTGCCACAACGTTATCCGGTTTTTGTTGACTTTCATCTCCCTTGCCCTTCAAAACTTCAGACATAATCCTGTTCCATATCGGCGATGCACCGGTTGCTCCCGATGCAATTACCGGATTCATAGGGGAATTATCGTTATTGCCAACCCATACGCCTACCACATACGAAGGAGTATAACCAACAGTCCAATTGTCTCTTTTCTCATCCGTAGTTCCTGTTTTTACTGAAACAGTTTTGCCCGAAACAACAAGCCAGGAATTTGGCCCAAATTCCAAAGTGCGAGCGACATTATCAAGAAGAATATGAGAAATGAGGAAAGTTACTTCTTGGGAAAGAACTCTTTTTCCATCCGTCTTTTTATTTTCAAAAAGAGTATTACCTTTTGAATCTGTAACTTTTAAAATAGATATGGGATCATGTTTAATTCCTCCATTTGCAAATACCCCATACGCGGTTACTTCACTAAGAAGACTTGTCTCCCTTCCTCCTAGAACAAGAGATAACCCTACATCAGCCATATTTTGAGCGGTTGGTTGCCAATTCTCAATCCCCATGTCATAGGCAGTTTGCATAACGTCTTTTAAACCGACTCTTGATAACATCTTAATCGCCGGCAAATTAATCGAATTCCCCAAAGCAAATCTTATTTGTATTGGTCCGTGGTATTTCTCATCGTAATTAACCGGGGTATAGATCGGATGTTTGGGATCATTTGATGGAAAGTCAGTTTTTACATCCATTATCATTGTTGATGGAGTATAACCCTTCTCAAAGGAAGTAGCATACATAATCGGCTTAAGGGAAGATCCGGGTTGCCTGTTTGCAAGACTTACATTAAAATTTCCGTCGTTTTTTACATCAAAATAGTCTTTACTTCCAACCATTGCAAGTATTTCTCCCGTCTTTGGATCGCTAACAACTGCGGCACCATTGCCAACATGAAATCCTTTTAACTTATCCAGCTCGGAGCTTACTATTGTCTCTGCCTTTTTTTCTATTTCATAGTCCAAAGTTGTTTTTACCTGAAGGGCACCATTTTGAACCATATTTTCTCCAAATTGTTTCGCAAGAAGCTGTTTAACATAAATAACAAAATGCGGAGCTTTTATATTTGTATCTTTCTGCGAAAAAGTCATCTCTTTAATCTGCCGAATTGTTGAATTTCTCTTTTCTTCCGATATGTACCCATCCTTTTTCATCTGTGAAAGAACTTGATCTGTTCTGCCAATATAATATTTGTTCCCGCTATAAGGAGAATAGATGCTAGGGCTCTGGGGAAGACCGGCCAAGAATGCGCTTTGGGCCAAATCCAGGTCCTGGACTTTTTTACCAAAATAGGTCTCTGCTGCTGCCTCAACCCCAATCGCTGTCCCTCCATAAGGAACATCGTTAAGATACATTTCCAAAATTTGGTCCTTGGTATATCTTTTATCGACTTGAATCGCCAGAATAAGCTCTTTTACTTTTCTGGGGAGTGATCTTTCGGATGTTAAGAGAACATTTTTAACAAGTTGCTGAGTAATTGTTGACCCTCCGGAAAGAGACTTGAACAAAATTATATTTCTAATTGCCCTTAGATATCCTGCTATAGAAAATCCCTGATTGTTATAGAAATCTTTATCCTCTATAGAAATTGTTGCCTGTTGTAAATATTTTGGAATATCTTTTAAGTTAACGTAAGTTCTATTTTGATTTTGATAAACCGAATAAAGCAGAATTCCATTTCTATCGTAAATTCTTGTGGATTGAGATAATGGCGCATCTATAAGCCTACCGGGGGTTGGCAAAGAACGGCTGTACCAGAGAAAAAGAAAGGCAGTCAGAATCGTAAAAATAATGATCCCAAAGAATGCAAGTTTGGCAATTTTGCTAAAAAGAAAAATATTTGACGAGTACCTTAGATTTCTTCTGCGGCGCGGGATCTTGCCAAAAGAAAACATACATCCATACTATACCAAATTTACCATTCTAAATAAATATGTTATACTTTTACCTATGGATAAGTTTGAGGAATTATTAACAAGAGGAGTTGCCAATATTATCCCAAACAAAGAAGAGTTAAAGAAAGTCTTGGCATCTGGCAAAAAATTAAATGTTTACTTGGGAATTGACCCAACTGCAACAAAAATACACCTGGGACACGCTGTTGTTTTGCGAAAACTTGAAGAATTTGCCAAGCTAGGACATAACGTTACTTTTTTAATTGGGGACTTTACAGCGCTTGTCGGTGACACTTCTGATAAAGATTCTGAACGTCCAATTTTGACTTCCGAAGAAATCGAGGAAAACTTTAAAACTTATAAAAAACAAGCTGAAAAAATTTTAGATTTTTCAAAAATAAAAGTTCTTAAAAACAGCGAATGGCTTTCCAAATTAACTTATGCTGAAGTTTTTAAACTTAAACAACAATTTTCTCTTAATGATTTTATAAGTAGAGAGCTTATTAAAAAAAGATTAGACGAAGGAAAAAGCGTTAGGCTAGATGAAACAGAATACCCAATTATGCAGGGATATGACAGTTATTTTTTGGATACTGATTTACAAATTGGTGGAACTGACCAAACTTTTAACATGCAGGCAGGACGTACTCTACAAAAGAGGCTTAGAAACAAAGAATCGTATATTTTAGCGACTGAATTTTTAATGGGAACTGACGGAAGAAAAATGAGCAAGAGCTGGGGAAATGCAATTTGGCTTGAAGATAATCCGAACAATATGTTTGCGAAAATTATGGCGATAAATGATGACTTAATTGATCAATATTTTGTCCTTGTAACAAATGAGACTCTTGAAAAAATAGAGAAAATTAAATTGGGTAAAAAACCGATGGATGTAAAAAAAGAATTAGCAAGTATTATTGTAACAGAACTGCATAGCGAAAAAAATGCCGAAGATGCGAAACAAAACTTTGAGAAAACCGTACAGAAGCAAGAGCTGCCTGAAGATATACCAGTATACCGGTATACTGGTAATCAACCTTTGGAAATTGTTGATCTTTTGGTAAAAACCAAACTTGCCAACAGTCGTTCGCAGGCAAAAAGACTAATAGAGCAGGGAGGAGTTTCTATAGACGGAGAGGTTATAAAAAACCTTAATCAAAACATAATATTAGATAAAGAAAAATTATTGAGAGTTGGAAGAAATAATTTCTTAAGAGTCGTAAGTAAATAATTTTTTATGGATAGCATTAGGAAACATAGCTGGATTTGGAAAGTAATAGTTGCTGTTGCATCGCTTGCTCTTATTGCAAGTTCTATTCTTCCATTTTTATCTCTTCGATAATTTCAGAATATGAATCTACAATTACCAATTAAAGAAGCAGGTAGAATCTACAAAATGTATGCTTCAAGATTAGAAAAACTGGATATTAAAACTATTGAGGATTTTCTTTATCATATACCATCCAGATACGAAGATTATTCTATAATTTCAAAAATTTCACAAGTTCAGCAAGGAGAAACGGTTACTATTAACGGAACTGTTGTTGAAATAAAAAGCGAATATACTAAATCCTCAAAAAAATTACAAAAAGCTGTTGTTGAGGATGAAACAGGAAAAATAGATGTTGTTTGGTTTAACCAACCCTTTCTTCTCAAGATAATAAACGAGGGAGATAAAATTTCTCTCTCAGGAAAAATAGATTTTTTCATACATAAGCTGGTAATGCAATCTCCAGTCTATGAAATTATTATTAGCGATTCTCCACGAATCCACACCGGCAGATTAGTTCCCGTATATCCTGAAACTCGCGGCGTATCGTCAAAATGGTTACGCCGACAAACCTATAAAATCATACAAGAAAGCAAACAAAACATGATCGAGTATCTTCCAGATTCAACAATAAAAGATAACGGCTTAATAGCGCTTTATCCTGCAATTGAAAAAATACATTTTCCAAATTCTATGGAAGAATCCGAAATATCAAGAAAAAGATTAGCTTTTGATGAAATGTTCTTACTCCAATTATCAGCAATGGAAAGAAAAAGTGAATGGTCAAAAAATTTGTCCAATAACTCATTTTCGATCTCGAAATTTAAGAAAAATATTGAAAATTTTTGGGAAAAACTTCCATTTGAGTTAACAAGAGCTCAAAAAAGAGCAGTTGAGGAAATTTTTACCGACCTTGCAGGCAAGAAAAGCATGAACAGGCTCTTGGAAGGAGATGTTGGAAGCGGTAAAACAGTTGTCTCCGCAATTGCCATGTTTCTGAGCTTTCTTAACGGTTTTCAATCTGTTTTAATGGCCCCAACGGAAATTCTGGCACATCAACATTACAAGACGATAATGGGACTATTATCCGAGTTCGGGGTAGACGTAAAACTGGTTACCGGAAATAAAAAACTGGAATCTAAAAACTTAACATTTGACATATTGGTTGGAACCCATGCTGTTTTTTCAGAAAAAATTGTCTTTAAAAAATTAGGGCTGGTTGTAGTTGATGAGCAACAAAGATTTGGGGTGGAACAAAGAAGCTTGATACGGCAAAAAGGTAAAAATCCTCATCTTCTTACAATGACTGCAACGCCAATTCCTCGAACAATTGTCCTAACTATGTATGGAGATCTTGACCTCTCAATTCTTGATGAGATGCCAATTGGCAGAAAACCTGTCAAAACTTGGCTTGTATCTAGTCAAAAAAGGAATAGCGCATATGATTGGATCAAACGGCAAATTGTGGAAACGAAAAGTCAGGCATTTATTATCTGCCCTTTTATTGAGCCATCCGAAACGATGCAAACGATAAAAGCTGCAAATAAAGAATACGAATTTCTCAAAAATAATGTTTTCAACAAATTAAAGGTTGGACTCCTTCATGGAAAACTTAAAATAAAAGAAAAAGACGAAATAATCAAACAATTTAGAGATGGAAAAATTGATATTTTGGTTGCAACACCTATTGTTGAGGTCGGAATCGATATACCAAACGCCGCAATAATTGTAATTGAAGCGGCTGAAAGATTCGGCCTTTCACAACTTCATCAATTAAGGGGACGTGTAGGACGGGGAGAAAAGCAATCATATTGCTTGTTGTTTACGGAATCGCAGAGTCAAAATTCAATAGCTAGATTAAAGGCAATGGAAAGATTATCTGTTGGATCCGAACTTGCCGAACTCGATCTTCGATTAAGAGGACCTGGAGAAATTTATGGGACAAGTCAGCACGGAATACTCAGTCTTAAAATTGCCAGTTTTTATGATTTGAAATTGATTGAGAAAACCAAAAAAGAGGCTGAAAAAATCTTCCCGCAATTATCAAATTATCCTTTTTTGTATAAAAAATTAAAAAGCATAAGCACCAAACAAGTTTCTCCAGATTAATAAGGATTGCATGGAAGGATAAAATAAAGTAAAATACGATTATGCCGCAGGAACCTAAAAGACGACATTCGCGACAAAGAAAAGGAAAAAGAAGAGCAAGCATTAAGTTGCAAGTGCCTTTCGGATTGACGTGTCCTAACTGCGGAGTCATAATTCTTCCTCATATGATTTGCAAAAAATGCGGATATTATAAAGGGAAACAAGTGCTGGTTATAAAAACAAAAGAGAAAAAACCCTCCTAATTTCAGCATTCGCCTTACCTACTATACGTAGCGCGGCTCATGCTTCAATTTTAGGCGGGCAAGGAAAAAGCTATGAAGACTCCATTGGATCCTCGACACATAAAAAGACAAAGATTGGTCGAAGAGTTATTTAAAGCTGACTTCCACAAACAAAGAATTGGTTCAGACACAAGATTAATCCTTGAAAAAAAAGAATTTATAGATAAAAATATTAAGAGTGCTGCGCCGGAATTTGGTATTGATAAGATAAATAAAGTTGATCTTGCTATACTAAGACTAGCCGTTTTTGAATTGTTGGTTGAAAAAAGAGAGCCGCCCAAAGTAATTATTGATGAAGCAATAGAATTAGCAAAAGAATACGGAGGAGATACAAGTCCTTCATTTATAAATGGAGCGCTTGGGAATATTGAATATCAATGAAATCCCGCGAAGCCCTTAGGCGAAGTGGGATCAAGCTATGAATCTTCCAAAATTTAACAACAAAAAACTTTTTGAACAAGCTTTTACCCATAGGTCTTTTCTTAATGAAGTGAAACAAAAAATCGCCTCAAATGAAACGCTGGAGTTTTTGGGCGACAGCATTCTCTCTTTTGTGGTATCTAAATATTTGTTTAAAAAATATCCTGATTTTAATGAAGGCAATTTGACTAATTTAAGATCTCTTCTTGTTAACACCAAAAATTTGGCTAAGGTCGCCGCTGAGCTTGATTTTGGTAATCTTTTACGTTTATCCAAAGGAGAAGAAGAATCAAAAGGCAGACAAAATCAAAGCTTGTTAGCTGATGGTTTTGAAGCATATCTGGGAGCTCTATTTATGGACCAAGGAATTGAAGCTGCATCAAGTTTTATACAGGAAGCGTTACTTTCTAAAACAGAGGAAATTGTGCAAGAAAAAGCTTTTAAAGATCCAAAAAGCTTATTGCAGGAAAGAGTTCAGGCTAAAAAACAAAACTCGCCTTTATACAAAGTCCTTGATGAAGCAGGACCTGCGCATGAAAAAATGTTTACGGTTGGAGTTTACATAGGAGATAAAATGTTGGGTAAAGGAATTGGCAAGTCTAAGCAACTTGCTGAGGAAAATGCAGCTTCAAAAGCTCTTCAGTCTTATCCTGAGACCCTTGCGCAAAATTCCAAAATAAAGTAGAATACAAAGATATGTCAGTTGTAATCAGGTTGTCAAAAATAGGCAGAAAAGGGGAGGCCAGGTATCGTGTTGTGGTAAAAGAGAAGCGATCGCGAAGGGATGGAAAACCAATAGAAATACTAGGATGGATGGAAAAAACCACAAAAGAGCAAAAGAAAAATGTAAACAAAGAAAGATACGATTATTGGGTTTCTAAAGGCGCAAAACCAAGCCCGACCGTATCTAGCCTTTTTTAATTATGAAAAAAGCCCTATCTTACATTATATCTTCAATCGTTGATAATAAAGAAAAAGTAGAGATTACGGAAGAAGAAGAAAACGGCATAATAAACTTTACGATAAATGTCGCAGATGAAGACATGGGGAAAATTATAGGCAAAAACGGGAAAGTCATAAGAGCAATTAGGAACGTCATGAAGATTCCGGCAATAAAAAACGACAAAAAGATAAATATTACACTCATGGAAAAGTCTGCATAAATTCTGCGTATGAAGATTTCCATTTTGACTTTGTTCCCCGAAATGTTTGAAGGACCGTTTGATCACTCCATAATTAAAAAAGCAATAGAAAAAAAATTAGTTGAAATAAAATACATAGATATTAGAGATTTTGGCATCGGCAAACATAAAACTGTTGACAATAGACCTTATGGCGGAGGGCAGGGAATGATATTAAGGGTTGATGTTTTAGCAAGGACAATTGAAGCAGCAAAGAACAAAAAATTAACAAAATTCACCCAAAAAGTTGTACTCCTTGATCCTCACGGAGGATCATTTAATCAAAAAAAGGCCAAAGAACTCTCTAAACTAAAACATCTCATTCTTGTTTGCGGCCATTATGAAGGTTTTGATGACAGAATAAATAATTTTGTTGATGAAGTTATTTCAATTGGCGATTTCATACTTACAGGAGGAGAGATACCCTCTATGATAGTTACAGATTCTGTTGTGAGACTTATTAAGGGCACATTCAAAGAGAACGTAACCGATATAGAATCATTTTCACCCTATTTAGAATATCCTCAATACACCAAACCAAGAGTCTATAGAAAACATTCTGTGCCGGAAATTTTACTTTCCGGAAATCACAGAGAAATAGAAGAATGGAGGAAAAAAACTTCCTTGGAGGATACCATAAAGCTCCGACCCGATCTTATTACCAAAAAAGTTTTTAAAAAGGATTAGTTGTATTTTTTCCGGAGGATGAAGGCAAAGATGGAATGGGCGAAGATAAAGAATTATTAAATGTTGATATTTTATCAATTAATGACAATGTTTGTTGAGTGAAAGGGGAAATCATTGAGGTAGTGGAATTACTTCCGGAAATAAAAGGTTTATAATAAAAAATAACCGTAAGTCTGGACAAATTATTGCTTATTTCAACACTGGTAACCTCAGATAGCGGAAGAGATTTATCAAGCTCATTTATAAAATTACTAATAGCTCTAACATTTCCTTCCACATTTAAATCTAACTTTAGAGATGGAAAACCCGTATTGTCGGTGGTTGTCTTTGATAAATCGCCAACCTGAAATGCGAAATTCCCCAGCGATACCCCCGCTTTCCCAGAAGCTGCCGATACTCTATCAAGTACGCTACCAAAATCTTTATTGAGCGGCAAAGCAGATGTAACTGTTTGCAGTTGTGAATCCATAGTTGATTCATTTATACCCGAAAGAAGATCTAAGTTCTTTTTAAGGATGGAAAGCTTAGCGGATGCATCTTTTGACTCCGCTTTTCTTCTCCCTAAATCTTTAATTTGAGGCATTACAACGCTTATAAATATGAAAAAGGAAACTATTATTACGATTACAGGAACTACAAACTCCTTATAACGATTATAAATTAGTTTCGCAGAATTGATATCAACATTTATTTTACTATCCATAATTAATATAAATTTGCCTTAATAGAAACAAAATAACTGCTATTTTTTTCGCTTAAAGTTAAAGAATCAAGAGTTATGGTGTTGATTAGCTCTTTCTTTTTAGCCATAGATATTAGATTATTTATAAAGTCCTGAATAGGTTGGAGCGAATTTGAAGTTAAAGTCAACGCAAGCGTTTTCTTGTCTACGCGTAGCGACTGTATGGAAATTTCATTTGGTATTCTTTCTAAGATAGTATTGATAACTTTATAATAGCTCGAGCGCTTTTTAATTATCTCTGTAATTCCTAAGATCCTATTGTTAATTATTGCAATCTTGGCTTGTCTATCCTTTAATAAAGATATTTTTTGTAAAGTCAAATCTTGCTCCTTTTTTATAGAAAAAAGAGGTGCTGTACTATTAAGAATAAATATAATAATAGATGCTATAGCCACAAAAGCAAGAGAGAGCGCGGAAACCATCCTTACTATCCTTAACCCTTTTTTTCTTTTCAGTAAGTCAGGATTAATATTTGAAAGAAGATTTATATCACTACTCATAACCTCTCATCGCTAAACCTACAGCAATAGCATAATCGGAAGCGTTATCAAGTATTTCTTTTGGCACCTGTTGGCTTACAAGAACCTTCCACGGATTAGCTATAGCTGTTTCTATGCCTAAATTATTTGCAAAGAAAAGATCTATTCCCGGAAGTTTGGCTGTTCCTCCGGCTAGTAAAATTTGCTGTATTGGTTTATCGTCTTTATATTTTTGCGAATAAAAAGCCAACGTTTTTTTCACCTCTGTCAAAATTGATCCCAAGATAGGTTCTATTGTTTTACCAATTTTTCCCCCAACTCCAACGCTGGACACTCCATAAACTCTTTTATATTCCTCCGATTGGGATTGGGTTAATCCAAAATCAGATTCAATTGCGCGGTTAATCGCTGCTCCGCCGGTTGGGATAGAGTAAGTAAAAATTAATACGCCTTCTCTTATAATTGCAATTCCTGTACTAACCGCACCTATGCTTAGAACAACACTGGGCGGAAAATTTTCCCTACTTGCACCAGAACTATAAGTAAGAGATCTTATTGCGGATAGTATTTCTGTTTCTATAGAAACTACGTTTAAGCCTGCCATCGTCAACACTTTTTGATATTTATTTATGATCATTGTTGGCGCGCCAACCATTAACACCTGCATTTTTTCATTTGTTTCTCCTTGAGTTTTTACCGGTCTTTTTAAGACATTCCATACCAGACTTACATTAGAAAGCGGAACCGGTATATATTGTTCCGCCTCCCAATAAATTGCGGAAGACAATTCTTTATCTGACAATACCGGCATTTCTATAACTTTTGTATATACCTGATTTTCAGCCAGAGCAATATTTACATTCTTTGTGGTTATTTTTGCGATATCAACAACTTTTTTTATAGCTTGCGCCATTTCTTCCTGATCAAGTAAAGATTCTGAAAGCATACCCTTGGGGGGAGTTGGAAACATTAGGGATGAATTAAATATAAATCCATTTTTTTCATAAGACAACCAAACCGCTTTAATTGTTGTTGCGCCAATATCAAGCCCAAAAGATTTATTATTCATAATATTATTTATGGAGAAAAAAGGCCATAAGAAAAATATTGTGATGGTAATTGGGGATACCCTTTATATACGTTAACCTTGCGTTGTGTTGAACCCGATGATCCGGTTGATTTAATCAAAAACCCCTGGGATGGAAGAGCCTGGCTTCCTATAACTCCAATAGAAGTGCCCGCATAAAGAGGGACTGCTCTAATAATTAAACCCGAAGCTATATTATTGATTGCCGCCGAGTAAGAAAAACTTTTGATATCTATGTTTGCGCCAACTGAGGATGCTAAGGAAAAATGATTGCCATTAGCTCTTGCCTGGCAGGGATCAAAGGCATATTTATTTAAGCCAGGAGAAGATTTTGTACCTGAAATAACCGTAAGCTCAAGCGCTGCGTTATTACATGAACCCGTTGAGTCACCCCAATAGATAGTCAGATTACCGCTCCAGGGATTTTGATATAGTCTTGCTGAATCTGTTGAGTACAAAGAAAGCCATAGATCAACCCCATCATCCTTGGGAATCGTATTTCCTCCATTCAAAAGAAAACTTGTACCCAATACCTCGGTAACATTAGTATTATAAATGGTGTTGTTTGAAAAAGACCCGTTGGCAATAGATGTATTTGTTTGGAGCGCCTGCTCAATACCCGCTTCCGCGGCCGATAAAGCCTTTTGTGAGTTAATCTCCTCCGTTGAAGTTCTAAGATTGGTTATGCTTCTTGAGGCGACCGACAAACCAACCGTCAAGACAACTATCATTACTAAGACAACTATCAATAACACTTGCCCTTTTTGATTTTTATACAATAGGAAAGCTTGCCCTAAATTTATTGGCATATTTTAAGAATAACAAGTGGCCGATAGCATTGTCAACAATCCGCAAGAATTTATCTGCTCAAATTTCTCATTTTTACCGATGTTTCAAAGGGAATAGATGATTTATTTTCAACAAGATTACTTGTGGTTTTCTGGGCAAGCGTAAAGCTTATCCGGATAGTAGGCAGGTCTGTAATTCTTTCTTGTGAACAAGTAAAGGAGCATGCGGTAACAGAAATTGAATTCTGGTCAATTATTGATGCGCTGTTTGACGCAATAGTCAAAGGCGACAAAGAACAAGAAAATACTATTTGTGAGTTGTCAAAAGAAGTTATTTTTATGTAATTATAGTTAACCGGAGCGGGTGTGGGGGTTGGGGAGGGAGGCGTAGCCTGAATGCAATTGGTATTATAATTGAACCCATCAGAACTTACCCCGTCAAAACTTCGGGCATATTCAATCATTTTTGACATCTGACTAATTGCATAGTTACCGTTTTGCCTGACATTATTAACGGTATTTGTTTTATTGGAACCGCGTAAGGAGGACGATATAATTGCGCCTATAATTGTAGCTACGCCAACCATCACAATCATAACTGCTAAAAGCTCGACAAGCGTAAACCCAAGATTAAGTTTTAGCCCATAGATTTTAGGCTGTAATTTCTTTCTTAAATTATTAATTCTTAATTCGTGATTCATAATTCATTATCATGGTATTTGTATTGTAGCTGCTGATGAAAAACAAGATATGAGTTTAATCTGGTGACAAAGCGTATTTGATGAGCTCGTACAATTACCATCAGACCACGATACCAAGATACTAGCTTTTGTGTTATTTGCGCATGATGAAGAATTATTTTCTATATTAACCTCTCTGGAAAAAATGCCAAAATTTTGCCCGCATCCGTTTGCGCCCCTGGCAGATAAATTAGTAGAATTTTGCGCGAGACAATAAAAGATATTGTCATAGGAAGATAGGGAAGATCTCGAGTCACGAAGCTGCCTAACGATTTCCATCCCCTGCCCGGCGTATTGATTTGCAAGATTTTGATTTTTGGTAAATTGCGCATTATTCAATGCGGATACTATTGCTACTGTTATTGCGGTAGCCACAATGATTGCCGCACCAAGCGCTACCAAAACCTCAATCAAAGTTTGTCCTATTTGATATTTCATCTTACATTTCCTATAGAGTCGATAGTAATTGTTTTTTCACCGCCAAAGCCAGATAGTACAATAACGCCATTGCCCGCAACTCCGCCTGTTAAAATAGGAAAGAAAAAAGAGGAAGATGTTCTATTGGTATCGAAACTTATGCCCTGAGGCAATTTGCGGACTTCAACCGAAGGGGACACTATAATTCCACCACATTTTATATCAAGTTCAAAGTCTGCATTTGAGATGCATGTTGAGGTAGGAAGACCACAAATTCTTACTTCGTAGCCATTAAGCTGCCTATTCGTCCCGCAAGATCTGCTGACCTGGGAAAGACTGCGTGACTTAGCCAAATTAACAATTCTTTTTACATCATTGTTTGCCGATTGAAGGGTTTGAATATGGCTATAATTTACAAATGCGGAAATTCCAATCGTAGAGAGAATAGCAACAACTGAAAAAACAACAATAAGCTCTATCAAGGTAAAACCCTTAGAATTAATAATTAATAATTTGTAATTTTTTTTCTCATTCTTCATTACGGGTTTGTTGTTGTGTAGGAAAAGCTTGTTGTTCCGTTGCATGGAGAAACATTGGTTGTATCTTTTTGTGAATCGCTGATATTTTCCAAACATGCAATTATTGAATATGTGTTTCCGTTGGAAGAATAGGTATAAGGAGAACCCAGAGGATCGCATGGAATTTTTTGAATATACGTTGTGTTCCCATCAGGACTCTGAAAAGACGAACCGCATGAGGGCAAAGAAAGTGCGTAGACTCCTTGATCAGATCTATACAGCTCTAAGGATGACTGGATCTGCTTAAGATCCGATTTTCTGCTTGCATCTCTTGCTCTTTGCCTGATTCCTATAAAATTAACCAAAAGAAGTGTCGCAAGAATACCGATAATTGACACGACAATTAAAAGCTCTATCAGAGTAAAACCCCGCTTGTATTTACGAATAATGAATAACGAATAATGAATAATGTCTTTTATTTTCTTGATTCTTGATTCTTGATTCATAATTCTTCCCTACGGCGATACATTCGGACTGGAAACTCCGAAATTGCAAATTGCTCCGCATATACTAGGCGCTATTCCTTGGGAAGCAAGACTGCCGCAGGCGTTCCCATTATTGCAGGATTGCGGATCGCTTCCGGACCTATCTAGGCTAGCATAAAGCCAATATGCCTGTCCATCGGGACTCACATAATAAGCGTAAGTTTTAGGAAGGGAGTCTTTTGGCAAAACATTCATAAATGGCTGCCAGGATGATCCCCAATTAACGGGATTTCCATCCAAACCTCTAATTCTGTAATCAGACGCCAAAGGGTTTGGCGGGTATCTTCCTCTATCCGCATAATACGATTCGAGAGCCTTTTGAATTTGAGAAAGATCTGATTTTCTCTTGGCATTACCGGCCTTACTAAACTGAGCTCCCGGATTAAGAACCGTCAAAACCCCAACCGATAATATAGCAATAATGCCTACAACAATTATCATTTCTATTAGAGTAAAACCTTTTTGCAATTTAAAATTATTCATAATTCAGTTATAGCATATTTATTGGCATACTTCATTACAATCACGGCTACAAAATGTCCCTGTTCCGGGCGCAACAGAATTACATCTTAACGGATTAGCTCCTGTACACGCAAAGTTCTTGTTTGCCTGCAAACAAGGAACAGGAGTAGGAGTGGGAGGAATTGGGGTAAGAGTAGGAGTAGGTCCCAATGTAGGTGTTGGAGTGGAAACAATAGAAGTAGGTGTTGGAGGCGCCGGAGGAGCGGGCGTTGGAGTGGGAGGAGGGGAAATTACGACTATAGAGGGAAAGCTTCCCACATCACCCGTAGAATCTATTGTAGAAGTAGTCCATGTTGACCCTCCATTGGTTGATTTCGCGAGCCTAAGATCTTTATTAACAGAATCATAATAAGCTATGAAGATCTTATTAGCATCTGATGCGGATATAACAGCGTCACTTCCTCCGAATTGAGTATCTACACTGGAGGTAGTCCAACTTGACCCGCCGTCATTTGACTTCGCAAATTTAAGAGTCGAAGATATACCATAGCTTACAAAAATCGTATTGGCATCAAGTAAAAACAGTGATTTTTGACCCAGTACTGAGGCCCCGGACTGGGAATCAATTGCAAATTTACTCCAACTTAATCCTCCATCTGTTGACTTGGCAAGCTTAACACCATGAACAGAGGTCCCATAAGCTATAAAAATTCTGTTTGCGTCCAATGTTCTCATCGACGGATAGTAACCTGTAGCAGATTCCGGCGGAACCGGCGCTTCTACAATACTGCCTGCGGAACCAAACTTGGCAAATTTCAGATCTATATGGCCATTTTCAATCATATTATAAGCCATATAGTCAATCTCCTCCGAGGTTCCCCAAATTCCGGCATTTGGCCCATCAACTAACCTATTGTCTGGCGCTAATCCCTGTTGGAAAATTCCATTCGTTGTGTGTAAAACAACAACTATCATTTCTCCATTTAAACGCTGGCGATAGCTTATGAATATATTATTTGCATCTGCCGCGGATATGGATGTATTCCAGCCTCCTCTTTGGCCTGTAATTTGAACATCGCTTTTATTCCAATTAGCGCCGCCATCATCGGACCTGGCAAATCTTGGGGCCCCGCCGGCAATACAACCATCGTCAAAATAGCTCATGACAAGTGTATTTACGCCAATTGCGTCCATAGCGATATATTGCCCTACACCTCCGCCGTTTCCGGCTGTGCATGAATCTATAGTATTAATGTTCCAGCTTGATCCGCCATTCACGGATTTAGCAAATTTTACGGCTTTATTGATTGCATCATAATAACTTATGAAAATTTTAGGTTGAGGAGGAATTGGGGTTGGCGTTGGGGTTGGAACAAAAACCGGAAATGGAGTGGGAGCCAGCGGGGTACTCCCTAATGGCAGTTGATTTTGCGCAATAAAAGAACAATTGGGTTGGCCTGAAACAACGCATATATATTTAGACTGCTCGTATCCCTGAGGGACACAAGTTGAAAGATTTTCAAGAGGACAGGCAAATTGTGATCCCAAAGAAGATGGAGAAGACAATTTTGCAAACAACACATTCCACTGAGAGCAATTGCCCTCATGTTGATATGGATATAAATTTTTAGTATCGGGATCTTTGGGAACCTCTTTCAGGTATAGAGCCCCTTCGGAGTTAAGTGAGTTTAATGAGGCGGGATAACAATTCTTATCGTTATAATACGTGTCAAGCGCTGTTCTAATCTGGCCTAAATCATGAACTTTTCTTGCATCTTTTGCCTTTTCGATTTGTTTTAAGGGGTTTAATAAAACGATAAGAAAGCTGGAAAGAGTAGCAAACATTGCCAAAACAACAAGAAGCTCAATTAAAGTGAAGCCCTTAAATCTAATTAAGTATAAATTTTTTAAAAAGGAATGACGAGTCGAATTAAAGAATTGCCCCAAAATAAAGCCAAAAATGTTCCCAACACCAAGAAAGGTCCGAAGGGGATTTTTCCACCAAAAAATCTTCTTTTGCCCCATAAAATCAGTATGAGACCAACAATTGCTCCTGTCAAGAATGCTATGTACAGGGAAAGTACAATATTTGGAAAGCCCAACAAAAGACCCATTAAAAAAGATAGTTTAACATCGCCAAATCCTATTCCTTTTCCTCTGGTTGCCAAAAACAAAAAAAGGAAAAACAAAAAAGCTCCCGCGCTCGACAGAAAGTGAATTATGAATAGTGAATTATGAATAGTGAATAGATACACTAGGGAAGCTAGAATAGCAGGAAACAAGATTTTGTCAGGAATAACGCCGTACTTTAAATCTACTAAAAAGATAACGAAAAGAAAGCTCACTAATGACAGATGGTAAATGATAGAAGGTAAATCCTTATTGGGGAGAAAAAGTAAAACCGAAACGTAAAGAACACCCGTAATCAATTCGACAAAGGGAAGGTAAGGGCTGATTTTGGACTTACAGTAACGACATTTCCCTTTAAGAAAGAAATAGGATAGTATTGGGATTAAATCATAAAAGGCAAGAGTTTTTTTGCACGAGTCGCAGTATGATCTTCCTTTTAAAATAGATTTTCCAGTTAAAAATCTATCTACAAAAACATTTATAAAAGATCCTATGCAAATACCCAGAAGAAAAACTAAGAGGGGATAAAGATTATTCACCTATTCTACTGAGTGCACCAGTAGCAATCGACGCCTCCGCTGGTAACAGCAGATTTGCATGTGCTTGCTGTTGCAAGAGAGCCATCTTGATTATATTTAGCGGCAACATCTTTTTGCTGAGATTTTGAGGTCGGCTTAAAACAGACTATAACGTCGTTAACTCCGCTGCCTGGCTGAGGATTGGGATTTGTAGCATAAATTTTATTCAAACCATTAAAAGTAGTAAATCCTTGTTTTAATTCTCCTTCTGAAACTAAGGTAGTAAGACAAGTGGTAAGAGTCGAAAGTTGGGCCCCTGACCCGCTACCGCCTAATGTAAACGTGTTCCCGTTGCAAGCTGCTCCTCCGTTTGCAGTAGAAAACCAAGGCAGAGCGTTATGCGTAGTGAAGTAACGTATGTTTGCATTTAAAAATTCCACTGAAGTATTTTTAACGTTAGCGTCCTGCGCTTTATTTAACTGCTCAAAGGGGTCGATGGTTGCAACAAGAGCAGATGCCAGAATTCCTAAGATTCCAATGACTACCAAGAGTTCGATAAGAGTGAATCCTTTTGAAAGGCTAGAATTAATATTCAGAAGATATTTAAAAAGCTTTCTCATTTTTTACCTGTACAATTAGTAGAACATATTATTTTTTTCTTGTCAATAGGGCAAAAGATTATTGTATTGAGGATGTTAAACTGTATATTGGAGTAATAACTGAAACAATTAAAAATGCCACCCCCAAACCCAAAACTACCATAATGAAAGGCTCCATTGCTGTTGTGAGGGTTTTAACTGTTTGATTGACTTCTCCCTCAAAATACTCGGAAGCCTTAAGAAGGGTTTCATCGAGTTTCCCCGTCTCTTCTCCAATTTTTACAAGCTGTACGAGAATAGGAGGAAAAAGCGTATATAAAGACAGAGCATCTCCAATAGTTACTCCTTTTTCTACCCTTTTGGAAATATCTATAATTGCATTTTTATAATGGATATTTCCGGCAATGTCCGAGGTTTCAATAAGAGATTCAACAACCAATGTTCCGCTACCAACCAAAAGACCGAAAGTCCTTGAAAATTCTGTCAATATAGTTTTTTTAATCAGGTTTCCAAAAATCGGAACTTTTAAAACAAGACTATCGACCATAAGTTTACCCGCTTCAGTTTTATGCCATCTTCTAAAAAGAAATACAATTAGAACTATTAAACCGACAAGAAGCGGCCAGAAAAGCCCCATGAAACGGGATATCCCTACAACAATTCGGGTCGGCAATGGCAGGGGAATATTAAGACTCTCATAAAAAACTGAAAGCTGAGGAATAACAAAAATCATCATAATTACTACAACTACAAGCATTAAACTTACTACAATCATTGGGTACATTAGGGCTGACTTGATCGTACTTTTTAGCTTCTGCTGCTTCTCCAGATTGTCTGCAAGACGAAGTAAGGCTTTATCTAAAAGTCCTGATGACTCTGATGCCCTAATTAGAGAGACATAAATTTGAGAAAAAGCATCGGGGTATTTCACAAGAGCGCTGGAGAATGATGACCCTTCTTCGATATCTGCTATTATCCCATTTACAACCTCAATCATTGCATCGTTAGTAATTTGATCTCTTAAAATTTCAAGAGACCTGATAAGAGTAAGACCCGAACTCAACATTGAAGAAAGCTGCCTTGTAAAAAGAACTACATCTGCGCCCTTAACTTTTTTGGAGCCCAGAGGAATAATGCCTAAAAATTTATTTTTTTCTATTCTTTCGATGCGTATCGGAACAAACTCCTTTGTTCTTAAATATGCCGCCGCTTCGTTTATGTCCTTAGCGTCAATTAAGCCCTCTACTGACTTTCCATTTTTGTCTACGGCTTTGTAGCGTAATTTCATACTAGCCAACCATTCTTAAAAGATCTTCCTGGTGCAGGGAATAGCCTTTTGCGGTCTCAAGGCTTATGCTGCCTGCTAAAACCAATGAGGCTAATGATGATTCAAGGGTAACCATTCCTACTCCAAGGGATGTCTGAATAACCGAGTCAATTAGATGGGTTTTTCCTTCTCGAATATTGCTTGCAACTGCGTTTGTGCCAATAAGTATTTCAACAGCCGGAGTCCTTCCTCCATTTATAAGTGGGATTAGACGCTGGGAAACAATTCCCTTGAGGGTTGAAGCTAACTGAATTTTTATTTGTGGCTGCTGGGCGGGAGGAAATGAATCGATCATTCTGTCAATGCTTTGCGCCGCCGAATTGGTATGAAGAGTTGAGAAAACTACATGTCCTGTTTCCGCAACCGTAATCGCTGCGGCCATTGTTTCAGGATCCCGCATTTCTCCAACCAAAACTACATCCGGATCTTCCCGCAAAGAAGCTCTAAGCGCCAAATTCCATGAATGCGTATCAATACCCATTTCTCTTTGAGAAATAATGCTTTTGCCATTTGGATACATATATTCGATTGGATCCTCAATTGTTAAAATGTGCAAACTTCTATTAAGGTTTATCTCATTTATAATTGCGGCAAGAGTTGTAGATTTACCATGGCCAGTTGGACCGGTAACCAAAACCAGGCCTTGTTTTAAGTCGGCAAAACTGTGCAGAACTTTGGGTAAACGAAGGTCTTCGATTGTTTTAATATTGGGCTGCAAGAAACGGAATGCGCCGGCAAGATAGCCTCTCTGGTAATAAAGATTTGCTCGAAATCTTCCCAAATCTCCATATGTTCCGCCTCCAAATCCAAAAGAAAAATCTAGTTCTTTATTGACAAGAAGCATTTCTTTCTGCGCCGGAGTAGTGAGCGAAAAAATCATCGTTTGCACTACCTCAGGAGTCAGGGCCGGGCTATTTGCAACGGGGAATAACACCCCATCTATACGAACTGAAGGCGGAATTCCCGGCAATAAATGCAGGTCTGACGCGTTACTTTTGACTGTTTGACTTAATAAAGCTTGTATATCCATATTTTACATTTTATTCCTGCGCTACTCTCAGAACTTCCTCAACCGATGTAATTCCTTGCAAAACCTTAAGATATCCATCCTGCTTCAGCGTAATCATACCTTCGGCAATTGCTTCTTTCTCTATAGTAGCACTATCTATGCTTTGCAGAACAAGACTTGCAATTTTTGCGCTTACCGAAAGCGTTTCAAATATACCAATTCTGCCTAAATATCCCGAATTCCCGCATTGATCACATCCTTCTCCTTTAAAAAGTTTAATCTCCGCACCCGTATTTGGAAAAAGATTTCCCAGTACCTTTTTCATCTCGTCCACAATTTGGGGTAAAGGCGCGTACTCTTTTTTACAATTACTGCAAATCTTACGTACAATTCTTTGTCCCAAGATAGCATTCATGGTTGAAGAGAGTAAAAAACTTTCAGCTCCCAAATCCTTAAGACGGGGAAGGGCGCCGGAAGCATTGGACGTATGAAGCGTTGAAAAAACCAAATGTCCGGTTAAAGCTGCCTGAATAGCGAGCTCTGTTGTCTCCTGATCTCGAATTTCTCCAACCAAGCTAATATTTCGGTCCTGACGAAGACAAGATCGCAATCCCGTTGCAAAGGTTAGCCCTACAGCGGGATTAATTTGAACTTGATTAACCCCCGGAATTTGATATTCAACCGGGTCCTCAAGGGTCATTATATTTACCCGAGTAGTATTAAGTTTGGACAAAACCGAGTAAAGAGTCGTAGTTTTTCCGCTTCCTGTAGGACCGCAAACAATAATTATTCCATGAGGCCTAAGCATTGCCGTTTCCAAACTCCGAAGAGAAGTTCCACTAAGACCTAACTCCTCAAGCGTTGGTACGCCCCCTGATTTTCTAAGAAGCCTCATAACTATTTTTTCACCATATGCCGTTGGAAGTACCGAGATACGAAGATCAACCTCTTTATCCAAAACTTTAAAATTAAAACGTCCATCCTGGGGCGTACGATGCTCATCTATTTTCATCTCCGACAGAATTTTTATACGTGATACCACCGCGTCCTGGACATTTTTGGGAAGACTCAGTCTATCGTATAAAATACCGTCTATTCTGTATCTAACCCTGATTCTATCTTCTTGCGGTTCAATATGAACATCGGAAGCCCTGCTTGTTACCGCATACTCCAAAATCGTTGAAACAATTTTTGCAATTGGTGCCTCTTTAATAATCTGAGATATTTGGGTACTATCAACCGTACGGATTTTATCGTAGTCTTCTGTTTCTTTTAAAGCCTCCCCAACTTCTCCGACAATTTCCTGTCTGTATTGCTGGTTAATGGCTCTCTCAACATCTTTTTTATCCGCGGCAAAAGTTTTAATATTTAGTCCTGTTTTCTGACGCACAAAAGAAAGCGCTTCCAAATCAATGGGGTTACTCATCGCAACAGAAAGGGTTTTTGCTTTGTCATCATATATAAAAGGAATGAGGGAAAACCTCTCGACAACCGCTCTTGGTATAAGTCCAAGCGCCTGGGGGGAAAATGAGGTACTCTCAAGGGAGATAAAGGGAATGCCCAATAGTTTTGCTTTTGCCTCGGATAAGTTTTGTTCGCTAACCAGATTCAGGGATGTTATCACAGTTTCGATGGATACGGCCTGACTTGCGCTTTTTACCTTTATTTCTTCAGCTTGTGCAGGAGTCAATAAGTGTTGAGAAACTAAAATATCAAGAAGACTTTTGTCTTCTGTTTGGGCTTTAAAATCTATATCGGGCATTACTTTTATAATAGGTAAAAATCCTATATAATGTCAAGGAGTTCAACTATGCAAACACTGCTTGTAATTTCAAAAGATTCGCAAAAAGCCTTCGATTATATTATGGATTTCTGTAAGAAAAATTCTACAGACAGGATAGATATTGATATAAATCATTACGAAAAGGCAATTGGCATCGAAGATATCAGAAATCTACAGAAAAAAATAATTTTAAGACCAATAAGAAGCAAGACTAAAGCCGTTGTTATAGATACCGTCAATGGCTTAACCCTACAGGCCCAAAACTCTATGCTCAAAATGCTTGAAGAGCCCCCAAGTAATACTATTGTAGTTCTCTATGGCTTAACTAAAGAAATTTTTCTTTCAACTATTATTTCAAGATGCAATATCATTAATTTAAAAGACGATAAACAGGAATTATCAAAAGAAGAAAAGCAGGAATATATACAAATTCTAAATTTATTATTTGTAGGTGGAACAAGCGATAAACTAAGGCTGGCTGCGGACATTACGAAAGACAAGAAAGATGCAATTTTGTGGCTTGAAAAAATGATTATTGCATCACGTTGTAAATTAATTAAAGATTATGAGAATTCAAAACTATTAAATCTCTCAAAATCTTTTCAGGAAACTTACAAGCTATTAAAAAGCACCAATGTGAATCAACGCTTTGTTCTAGAAAATCTTTTTCTATCAGTTTAGATATTCAAAATGATTAGTAAAATTAAAAAAACTCTTTATTTTCCAATCGCTAATTACTTTAGATTTTTTGCTAAGATTCAACTTAGTCTTTGGAAACCAAGGATTATTGTAGTTACCGGATCAAGCGGAAAAACAACTTTACTTCATTTGATTGAGTCCCAAATTGGGGATAGAGCGAAATATTCTCATTTGGCCAATAGCAGTTTCGGAATACCATTTGATATCTTGGGATTAAAGCGCAAGAGCCTAATGATAAACGAATGGATTTTTCTTTTCTTCTTAACGCCATTTAAAGCTTTTAAGCGCCCTTTCAAAGAAAAAATTTATGTCGTAGAAGCAGATTGTGATAGGCCAAATGAAGGAAAATTTTTGAGCGAACTGTTAAAACCCGAAGTTACCTTATGGATAAGTAGCAACACAACGCACAGCGTAAATTTCGACATTCTTGTAAATAACAAAAAATTTGAATCCGTTGAGAAGGCAATAGCATATGAGTTTGGTTATTTTATACAGCGTACTACAAAATTATCTATTGTTAATGGGGATTCTAGGTTAATAGATGAACAGCTAAAGAGAACAAAATCATTATGCAAAAAGGTTACTAAAGATTATCATTTAGATGATTATAAGCTGTCAAAAAATCATACAATATTTAAAATTGATGGAAAAATATATTCATTTAATTTTTTGTTACCGGAAGATGCTTTTTATTCTATATATATGTGCAATTCTTTGTTGCAGTATTTGCAGATGCAGTCTGACCCTTCTTTTTCAAATTTCATACTTCCAGAAGGGAGAAGCTCTTTATTTAAAGGCATAAAAAATACTATTTTAATTGACAGCACTTATAACGCAACACCTGATGGAATGAGAGCAATAATTGAAATGTATAGTAAATATCCTTCTGAAAAAAAATGGTTAGTTTTGGGCGACATGATAGAGTTAGGCCTTGAAGAAGAAAAGGAGCACAAAAAACTAGCAGAGATAATTTCAAAAATAAAATTAGAAAAGATTATTTTAGTTGGACCAAGACTATCAAAATACACCTATCCAATGCTTAAGACAGCCAAAAGTTTTATAATGCCTAAAGAAGCACTTGATTATTTAAATGAAAATATTAAGAATGAAGAAACAATATTATTTAAAGGTGCAAGATTTTTGGAAGGAATTCTAGAAAATTTGTTGCTCAATAAAAACGATGCAAATTTTCTTGTTAGACGCGAGAAAATTTGGCAAATAAGAAGAAGAAAATGGAATTTATGAAAAAAGTTTTAATACTTCATGGATGGACATACTCAAAAGAAAAATGGGGAGAGTTTAATAATCTTTTAAAAGAAGAAGGAATAGAAATTATTTTTCCAAATGTTCCCGGACTAACAGAAAGTTTAGATAAGCCTTGGGTTTTGAACGATTATGTTGATTGGTTAAAAAAAATTGTTGACAAAGAAAAAGATAAAATTATTTTAATTGGCCATTCTAATGGCGGAAGAATAGCCCTTGCCTTTGGCTCTCTTT
>ORMF010028267.1_pt1 | contig 26009 bp, 25 predicted proteins | sample 1779871 | NCBI WGS metagenome assembly ORMF01 (sample SAMEA104232316, study PRJEB22302) | groundwater metagenome | biome: forest; feature: aquifer; material: groundwater | place: USA | collected 2011-08-07 | depth 5.4 m | reverse complement strand
CCCGCCGTTACTTCCATTGCCGACCGCCTGCGCCGCCGCAAGGTGGGAGACGAGGTCAGCTACGTCGTCAACCGCAACATCAACTTCACGAACATCTGCACCATCGGCTGCACCTTTTGTTGTTTTGGGAAAAGCCCGCGGTCTCACGACGCCTACTGGCATTCGCTCGACCATCTCGCCGATATGGCCGAGGAGGCCTGGCGGTTGGGCGCGACGGAAGTGTGCATGCAAGGTGGGCTGCCGCCGGATATGGATGGCGGCTACTACCGCAAGATTCTGGAAACCATCAAGCGGCGCGTCCCTGCGATCCACATTCACGCCTTTTCTCCCATGGAGGTCGTCTATGGCGTGGAGCGGAGCGGGTTTTCTCTACGGGATTTTCTGAAATCGCTGAAGGACGCGGGGCTTGGAAGCCTGCCGGGGACCGCGGCGGAAATTCTGGATGACGAAGTGCGCGCGACCATCTCCCGCTTGAAACTGAAACGCGAGCAGTGGGTCGAGGTCATCACCACGGCGCACGATCTGGGCATCCCGACCACTTCCACCATCATGTACGGTCATCTGGAGAAGCCGGCGCATTGGGTGGATCACATGCTGCTGCTGCGCGAGATTCAGGAGCGGCCGTCGAAAGCCCCCGGAGGAGGATTCACGGAATTCGTGCCGCTGGGGTTCATCCATGAAAATACGGCGCTCTACCGCACGGGACGGTCGCGCCCCGGAAGCACGGTGGAAGAGGACATAGCCATCCACGCGCTGGCGCGAATCCTGCTGAACAACTCCATCCCCAACCTGCAATTGGCGTGGCCGAAGCTTGGATGGGAAGTGGCGCGCCTGTGTTTGGAGTCGGGCGCGAACGACTGCGGCGGCACCCTGATGGACGAGAAGATCACCAGCGCGTCTGGCGAAATCGCCGGGACGAAGGCCACCCCCGAACAGTTGCAGTCGTTCATCGTTTCCGCCGGCCGCATCCCGGTCGAGCGAAGCACCACCTACAGCGTCCTGCGGCGCTTTGAGGCCGTGGCGTGCGTCTAGGGAACCTACGAAACCGTTGTCCTGTTGCGGCGGTTTGAGGTGGTGAGGTGCGCCCGTAGATGGAACAAACATGAGCGCGGAAAAGATTGCCATCATCGGCGGCACGGGAGCGCTCGGCTTGGGACTGGCGTTGCGATGGGCGCGGGCCGGAGTGCCGGTGGTGATTGGTTCGCGCGAGGCGCCCAAGGCCGAAGAAGCGGCGCGGAAGGTCTTGGCCCTCCTGCAACAATTGCCGCCTGCCGAGCGAGGTGCCGGAAGTTTTTCCGTCGAGGGTCTGGAAAACTCTCAGGCAGCGGCGCAGGTGGGCACGGTGGTGCTGGCGGTTCCCTTTCCGGCGCAGGTTGGCATTCTGAAGAGCATCCGCAATTCTCTGCGCAGCGCCTCCAAAGACACGATCTTTGTGGACGCGACGGTTCCGCTGGCGGTGACTTTGGGCGGCAAGCCGACTCGGATGATAGGCTTGTGGCAAGGCTCTGCCGCCGAGCAGGCGCGCGAGCTGGTGCCGTCAAACATCCCGGTTTTGGCCGCGTTCCACAATGCCTCGGCGGAAGGGTTGCAGGACCTCTCGATGCGCCTCGACTGCGATATCCTGATCTGCGGCGACGATCCGGCGGCGAAGCAAAGGTTGTTTCCGTTGGTCAATTTGATTGAAGGCTTGCGGCCGATCGATGCCGGGGCGCTTGAGATGGCCCGCGTGGTCGAGAGTCTGACGGCGCTCTTGATCTCGCTCAATCGGCAGTATAAGGTCCAACACAGCGGCGTCCGCATCACGGGTCTCGAAGCCCATGATGCGTACAATGACGCGCACTCCGATCCTCCGAAAAAATGAACCGTGCAGAGCCGGTTTCAACAATGCACGAAAAAACGCAATCGACAAAATCGAAATTTCCCTCAGGGGCTGAAGCCCCGCTTTCCCGCGCATTGATTACGGCACGGCTGAAGCCGTGCCCTGACGTTTTTCCACGATGGCCTAATTCAAGATCGGCCCGAATATCAGCGGAGGCTAGAAAGTTTTTTGGCTTTGTATTAGTAATACTGGCGCTGGCAGGCGCGGGATGCTTCAGCGCTCCGGGCGAAGAGGACTTCCAGCAGGGCATGGATGCCTTTGCGAAGCGCGACTTTGCGACGGCGCTGAAGAAATGGAAGCCGCTCGCCGAATCGGGCAATGCCACCGCGCAAACGAACGTGGGCGTGATGTACTACCAGGGCCTGGGCGTCCAGAAGGACTATGCCGAGGCGTTCAAGTGGTATCAGATGGCGGCCATGCAAGGCTATGCCGAGGGCGAATACAACCTGGGCGTCGCCTACGCTCAGGGACACGGCACGGGGCAGGATCAGCGCGAGGCACGGCGATGGTACGAGTACGCGGCGCTGAAGGGATATGCTCCGGCGCAGTTACTGCTCGCCGAAATGTACTACCGAGGCACCGGCGTCGCGGTCAGTTATGAGTCGGCGGCGCGATGGTACAAGGCGGCGGCGGAACAGGGCGAGGCCATGGCCGCGCATATCCTGGGCACCTTGTACGTCACAGGCCAGGGAGTTCCCAAGGACCCGGTGCAAGCCTACCTCTGGTTCAGCGTCGCGGCCAACCAGGGCAGTGCTACGGCGAAAAAGAACGCGTTGAATATCCGCGGGATGCTGGAGCGGGGAATGTCCCCGGCGCAGAAGGCCGAGGGAGAAAAGCTGGCGCGCGAGTGGAAGCCGAATTCGGGGGGATGAGGAAGGGAAATAGCGCGGCAAGTGTCGCTTAACTCCGATACACGTCCCGGCGATGGCCGATCTCCACCACCAGAATAATTAGCTCCTTGTCTCGAACCTGATAGATCACGCGATAATCGCCCATCCGAATGCGGTAAAGGTTTTCTTCACCCTCCAGCTTCTTGACGCCTGGCGGGGGCGAAAGAATCCGACGGCTGTGGGTTTCTGTCGCCCCTCCGGGGCTGAAATCGATAATTTGTCACTGAACCCAGGGCTTGCGCCCTGGGCTACTTTCTTCCACTGCTGCCGCGGCTGGAGAGACACGCGCGTTATCGATTGTAGCGGCAGCGGCCCTTGCCGTCGCAGGAAATTGGGACGCCGCTCAAGGGGAGGATCGCCATTCCGGGTTCCAACTGGCCGAGGAACCTTTCCAGTCGGGTTCCGGAAACCACCTTACCACCCTGGGTGGAAACCTGGTTGAGGTGCTCGGGAATCACCATGGTGGGCTTGATCAGGTTGAGCACGGCCCAGGCCGCTTCATCCGGCCCCATTACGAACAAACCGTCGGCATGAACCACCGCCAGGTTGGGCTCGTAGAACGCGCTTTGAGTCGCCCAATCGCCGATCATGCCGGAGTCGCCCGTCCACAGGACCGTGAGTCCGTTGGTGAAGCGAATGATGTAGCCGGTCTCGGAGCCTGCGTAGCCGGTCAGGCCAAGGGGGACGTTGGGCGCGTCAATCTCAGCCCGAGCCACACCGGCCGAGTGCCAGGCGGGAATCGTGGTGATTTTGACCCCGGGCTGGCCGCCGATGGAGGCGGTAAGAGTTCCTCCGCGGATGCCGCCGATGCAGGGAGAGGTGCGCGGCACGGTGAAAGTGTTATCCAGGCCGCTGGTGGGACAACCCGCAGGCGCGGTTCCGTTGATGTTGAGGATTTTCTGTGTGAAGAAACTGTTCATTTCTCCGCCCACCACGACCGCCGAATTGTGTTTGGCGGCAATCTCCGAGGCGTTTCCCTCCGATGGAAACGGTATCGGAGAGGTGGAAGTCCCGGCGCAATTGTTGTGGAAAACGTCTCCGATATGATCCACGTGCGGATGGTCGATCAACAGGACGTGGATGCTTCCGATCGGGGCGATCCTCGGGTCGGTGGAGCCAAGGACCGTGCGGCCCGGTGCCGTGAGGACCCGGACGCCGGTGGGGTCTTGAAAGAGCAGGGCGCGATCGCCCACGCAGAACTCGCCCGCCTGGGCGCCGATCGGAGTGATGGTTACCACGTTGTCTTTCGACCACGCCTGCGGAGAGCCCGCTCCCAAAGCAAACACCAGCACCAAGACAAACGCAAACACAGAACATAGAACCGCGGACCGATCTCGTGTCATACTGACTCCTCCATGGAATTGGTTGGAACGCTGAGACCGCCCGGTCCAGGGTTCCCGTTACGAATCCCGTAATGCATATGATGTGTAGTTTGGCTGTTTGTGACCGCGCTCGATTATACGGCATCCGGGGAGAAGATAGAAGCTGGAAGTTAGAAGGGAAGACGGAAGCGCGGGCGGAAATCGGGATGGATCGAAAAAGGGGGAGAAAAAAATATGAGACGGATGGCATTGGCGACGGCGTTTGTTTTACTGGCGGTTTGGGGCGCTTCGGCTCAGGACGCGACGAAGGTGGATCCGAAGGAATATAAAGTGGAGGCCGAAAACGAACAGGTGCGGGTGGTGCGAGTGAATCGCACGCCTCACTCGCTGGCACCGATGCACGAGCATTCCACACCTTACGTTGTGATCGCTTTGACCGATGTCCACCAGAAGATCACAACGTCCGATGGGAAGTCCCAGGAATCCACTCGCAAGGCCGGCCAGGCAGCTTTCGCCAGTCCGGTCAAGCACGAGGAATTGAACCTGGAAAACAAACCGGCGCAATTGATCCTGGTGGAATTGAAGGGCAAAGCCGGGGCGTCGAAGGCTGCCGTGCCGGCTTCGCTCGATCCGGTGAAGCTGGACCCGCGCTCCTACAAAGTGGAGGTGGAGAATGATTTGGTGCGAGTCGTGCGCGCCACCCGCGGCGCTCATTCGAAGGTCCCCATGCACGCACATCCCGCGTATGTGACGGTATACCTGACCGATGTGCATCAAAAAACCACCGACGCCGAAGGGAAGGTGACGGAAGTTACGCGGAAGGCGGGCGAGGCTGCCATCAATAAACCGATCCAGCATGCCGAAGATAACATCTCCGATCAGCCGTTCGAAGCGGTGCTGGTGGAGTTGAAGTAGAGCGATGCGGCGGGCCCTTGAAGTGTTGGAAGGGCACGGTTTTAACCGTGCCGAAAGCACGTAGTAAACAAGCGGCTTCAGCCGCTGGGGGCCCAGGACGCACCTCAGGGGCTAAAGCCCTCTTCTTACGATTCGTTGATCGGCACGGTTAAAACCGTGCCCTTACGGGGTTCGAAAAAAGTCTTGCGACATTCTATGCTTTAAGCGCGACGTTATGCTTTAAGCGCGGCCAAAACTTCCTCGGTGTGGCCCTCGACCTTGACCTTGGGAAATATCTTTTTGATCTTGCCCGTGGCGTCGATCAGGAACGTGGTGCGCTCGATGCCGAGCGATATCTTGCCATACATGTTTTTCTCTTTGAGAACGCCGTAGGAATCCGCCACCTTGCGATCCTCGTCACACAACAGCGTAAAAGGCAGCGAATATTTTTCCTTGAATTTCTTCTGGGCGGCGGGCGTGTCGGGACTGACACCGACTACGGAGGCTTTGAGCTTTTGGAACTCGGCGATGGCATCGCGGAACCCGGATGCTTCGATGGTTCAGCCGGGCGTATCGGCCTTGGGAAAAAAGTAAAGGACCAGCGGATGGCCGTGAAAATCCTTCAGCTTTACGGTGTGGTTTTCTTCATTGGGCAGCGCGAAATCGGGCGCTGGGGCGCCTTCTTGTGGCATGATTTTCTCCTGTAAAATCAGAGCCGCGACCGCGAGGGAGCGGTTGCGACGGGAAAATACAACCCGCTACGGGACCGCTCCCTTCCGGTCGCGGCTCGGATTAACTTCGTAGCTACGGGACCGCTCCCTCGCGGTCGCGGCTCGGATTAGCTTCCTAGTTCTTCCTTCAGCAGCTCATTCAGTTTTTGCGGATTCGCTTGTCCGCCGGTGGCCTTCATCACCTGCCCGACGAAATAGCCGAAGAGGTTCGTCTTCCCGGCGCGGTACTGCTCCGTCTGCTTGGGGCTCGCGGCGATGACCGTGCGAATGACGTTGCGGATTTCGCCTTCGTCCGAGATCTGGCGGATGCCGAGATGTTCGAGCGCCTCGCGCGCGCCTTGCGAGGTGGAGAACATCTTCTCGAAGACGCTCTTGGCCATCTTGCCCGAGACGGTTCCGTCGTGAATCAGTTGGATCAGTCCGGCGAGATGTTCGGGCGAAACCGGCGTCGCGGTGATTTCAAGGCCGGCGGCTTTCAGAGCGCCGAGCAGATCACCCATCACCCAGTTGGCGGCGAGCTTCTTATCGGGAGCCGCTGCCGCGGCCTTCTCGTAATATTCGGCCAGCTCGCGCGTCGCGGTGAGGACCTCGGCGTCATACTCGGGCAGGCCGTATTCCTTTACGAATCGCTCGCGCTTGGCTTCGGGAAGCTCCGGGATGGTTTTCTCAATCTCCTCTCGCCACGCATCGCTGACAACAAGCGGCAGCAGGTCCGGCTCGGGAAAATAGCGGTAGTCGTGCGCGAACTCCTTGCTGCGCATCCCGACGGTTTTTTGAAGCTGGGTGTTCCAGAGGCGCGTCTCTTGCGCCACGCTCTCGCCGCTTTCGATGGCGAGAACTTGCCGCGAGATTTCATACTCCAGCGCCTTCTGAAGGAAACGGAACGAGTTCAGGTTCTTCACCTCGGCTTTGACGCCGAACTCTTTTTGACCGCGCGGGCGCACGCTGACGTTGGCGTCGCAGCGGAGGCTCCCCTCCTCCATGTTGCAGTCCGAGACGCCCAGATACAGCAGGATTTGCTTAAGGCGCGTCAGATAATCGTAGGCTTCCTCCGGCGTGCGCAGGTCCGGGTCGCTCACGATCTCGATCAGCGGCGTGCCGCTGCGGTTCAGGTCCACATAGGTCTTCTCGTTCGAGTCGCGGTAGCCGTCGTGAATGCTCTTGCCGGCATCGTCCTCCATGTGCACGCGGGTGATGCCGATGCGCTTTGGCTCGCCTCGCTCGGGATGAATTGCGATCCAGCCATGCTCGGCAAGCGGCTGATCGAATTGGGAGATTTGATAGCCCTTGGGGAGGTCGGGATAGAAATAGTTCTTGCGGGCGAAACGCGAAAGCGAGTTCACATGGCAGTTCAACGCAATCGCCGCTTTGATCGCCATGACGACCGCGTCGCGGTTCAGCACCGGAAGCGCACCGGGCAGGCCGAGGCAGACGGGGCAGGTGTTGGTGTTGGGCGGCGCGCCGAATCGCGTGGAGCAGGCGCAGAAGATCTTCGACCGGGTCAGCAACTGGACGTGGACTTCCAGACCGATCACCGGCTCGAATTTTTCCAATGCGGCGTCGAGCACTCCCGCCGGCTGTTTCGTTGCGCCCATGAATTGCGGTCCGAGGGGAAAAAAGAAGTTAGAAGCTAGAAGTTAGAAGCTAGAATAAAAACTTTCTAGTGAATTAATTTTCTTTAAACCCGCTGTTTGCCTTCCGACTTCTAACTTCTAGCTTCTAGATTCTATCTTCTAGCTTCTGCCGTTCAATACGGCGGCTTCAGGACGGTGAACTCGTAGCCGGAGGGATCGAGGTTGCGGCTGCGCAGTTGGGAAACGCACTCGTCGAGGTTCTTTCCGGCGGCCTCGATCCGGCGCAGGCGCACATCGACGTATTCGACGCCGTCGCGGGTGACCTTTCCGGGCGGCGCGTAGATGCGGAAGGCCACGCATTGATTGGCGTACTGCCAGCGTTCATTGAGGTTCAGGTCGTCGACGGCCCGCCCCACCAGGCCCGAAGAACTTGCGTCCGCAACCATCGGTTTCTTGCCAGCCATGTTTCTCCCCTGGGGCTTCGTCTCCCATCCAAAGTTCAGCAATGAATTGCCAAGAGCGAGGTCCGTGATTTCACGCCCCCTAGAATTATCCTAAGCAATGGACGGAACTGCAAGGGGCTTTTTCCCCTTGCCCTCCCCCAGTCTTGGTTACATTGCCCGAAGGGGCCGGACAGAAAGACAACCCCTCCGGGGTTGGTTATCCTGCTCTAATCCTTTTCCCGTAGGTTGAAACCTACGGCTATTCACGGTCGGCCCCTCCGGGGCCAAGAGTTCACTGCGAGCGTTTTTCAAAAGTGGGGGAGGGCAAGGCTTTTTCCCGCGGAGGCAGGAAGGCCGGAGTTGGATGCCGGAGCGGGATAAGCCGGTTACACGAGCCGGGTGTTTACTCGGGGATGGTTTTTTCCACTTCGGCGGCGACGCGGCCGCGCGCCAGGTGCAAGGTGATTTGCTGGCCCGGCGAGACCTGGGCTGCGTCTTTGAGAACTCGTCCGGCGGGATCGAAGGCGATGGAGTAGCCGCGCTCGAGAATGTTGCGCGGGCTGAGCGAGTGGAGCTGCGCGGCGAGGGACTCGAACCGGGAGCGGGGCTGCATCAGGAGCAGGCGGGCCTGGTGCGCCAGCGCTTCCCTCTGGCGGGCGAGGCGCAGGCGGTCGCGCTGCTGCCTGCCCCGGAGATCGAAGTGGAGCAAAAAGCCGTGGCCGCGCTCCCAGCGGCGGCGGCGGTCGCGGAGTCCGGCGCGTCCGGCTTCGATGAGGCCGCCGGTGGTCTCGTCGCATTCTTGCGCCGCTTGAGCGAGCAAGGTGCGCAGCGTTCGGAAGCCCCGGTGGGTGGCCAGTTCGATGAGCGAGTGGCGCAGTTGCAGCAGGCGATAGTCCGCGGCCCGGCGCAACGATTCCTCCAAGCCGGCAATCTGGCGATGGAGCTGCTGCTTGGTTTCGACCACCAGCTCCGCCGCCGCCGAAGGAGTGGGAGCGCGAAGATCGGCGACGAAATCGGCGATCGTAAAATCGGTTTCGTGTCCGACGGCCGAGATCACCGGAATGATGCACGCGGCGATGGCGCGGGCAAGCTTTTCCTCGTTGAAGGCCCAAAGGTCTTCGAGCGATCCTCCGCCGCGGGCCAGGATCAGGACGTCGAGGGGGACTCCCTGGGGAGGCGTCTGCTGGAAGAAGCGCAAAGCCTCTACCATTTTATCGGCCGCTCCTTCGCCTTGCACGGGAACGCCGTAAACGATGAGATGGAGATTTTCAAAGCGGCGGCGCAGAATTCGGATCATGTCCTGAACGGCTGCCCCGCGCGGCGAAGTGATGATCCCAATCCGGCGCGGGAGCTTGGGCAGCGGCTTTTTTCTTCCGGAATCGAAGAGGCCTTCGGCGGCGAGCTTCTTCTTCAACTGCTCGAAAGCAAGCTGCAACGCGCCGAGGCCCTGCGGCTCGAGGAACTCGACGCAAAGCTGATACTCGCCGCGGGCCTCGTAAACGCCGATGCGGCCGCGCGCCAACACCTCCAGGCCGTCCTCGGGACGGAACTTCAGGTAGCGTGCCTGCTGCCGGAAACAGACGCAACGGAGCTGCGCGGATTCGTCTTTCAGCGTGAAATAAAGGATACCGGAAGAGGCGGGACGGAAATTCGAGATCTCTCCCTGAACCCAAATGTCGGGGAACGAGCCTTCGAGCTTCTCGCGGATCAGGCGGCTCAGCTCGCCGACGCGGTAAACCTTGCGCTCGGGAATTTGCGGAAGAAAGCTCAGTTCAAATTGGCTCACGGAGGGTCCTCAAAAAGTGACGAGTGATGAGTGACAAGTGACGAGCAAAACGAAAGCAGATTCTTCAGCCCGACAAAAAGCGTCGGGCTTCAGAATGACAACCGCAAAAGATTTTTCGATAAGTCAGTTAAGGGTTGTCACTTTCTTGCTTGTCACTCGTCACTGGTCACTGCTTTTCTCACCTGCGGCCGAAGAACCAGAATAGCAGGGTTAAGAGCACGCTGACGACAATCGATGTTACCCAGGGAAAATAGAACGTAAAGTTGCCGCGGCGGAAAACGATGTCGCCGGGCAGGCGGCCGATGCGTAGGAACGGGACGCGGTCCGCCAACAAGAGGAGCACGCCCAGCGCCGCGAGGACCAGGCCGGCCGCGATCAGCGTTTTCGCGAGGTTCGGAAGCATAGGATCGGAGCGGGCCTCCCTTCAGAATTTTAGCTTAACCAGGGAAGGAGGTTTAGGAGTTTCGGAGGCGGTGGATTGACTAATACGCATATAGCGTACATAATTACGCAGAATGCGTACAGCATCGACTCTCGACGCGCTGTTTCCGAAAACGCGCCAGGCAATTCTGGCCGCCACGTTTCCGGAACCCCAGCGGTGGTGGTTCATGCGCGAGCTCGCGCGGTGTCTGAACCGGAGGCCATCCAGTCTTCAGCGAGAGCTGGATAGTTTGGTTCGCGGCGGAATCTTGCGGAAAAAACGCGAGGGAAGGCAAGTGTACTTTCAGCCGGCGACCGACTCCCCAGTCTTTGAGGAACTGCGGGACCTGATCCTGAAAACGGCGGGCTTGGCCGACGTGATTCGCGGTGCGCTGCAACCCCTTGCGAAGCGCATCGAGTGGGCATTTCTCTATGGCTCGATCGCGAGGGGCGAGGAGCAAGCCACGAGCGACGTGGACTTGATGATCATTGGCGCCGTGGGACTGGCGGAAATATCGAGTCCGCTCCGCAAGGTGGAGCGCAAGCTGCATCGAGACGTCAACCCGACCATCTACACAGCCGAAGAATTTTGGAACAAGGTAAAGGCTAACCAACATTTCCTCGCGAGCGTGTTGCGCTCGAAGAAGCTGTTCCTCCTGGGAGACCCGCGTGAGTTTGACAAAGCTGCTGGCAAGTAAACGCATCGAACGGCATTCCACCAGCGCCGGCGAAATGGCGGGTCTGCGCAAACTAATCGCCCGAGACCTGAAGGATGCGGCGATTTCCGGCGTGTCCTCCGACCGCACATTCGCGACGGCGTACAATGCGGTCCTGCAAGTTTCGAAGATGGCCCTAGCTTGCGCCGGCTATCGTGTTTCCTCCAATTTCCCAGGGCACCACCAGACGACTTTTGAGGCCGCCGGATTCGTGCTGGGGCCGGACTCCCGGCAATATACAGATTACTTCGAGACCTGCCGGCGCAAGAGAAATGTAATCGATTACGACCTTGCCGAGGTTGTCACGGAATCGCAAGCGGACGAACTGCTGGAAAAAGCCGGAGAGTATCAAGTGCTGACGGAAGCATGGATTGCCAAGAAGCACCCAAAATACAAGCCTTGAACGCGGCGGTGTCGGGGTGCCGTGCTTGACGTTCTTCATTTCCCGTTCTATTCTTCGTGTTGGGTTGGGATCGGGGTACTTAGAAACACCCCATGGCCGTTTTCATTGAGTGGGATGGCAAGAAAGCGAACAAGAATCTTGCCAAACACGGGATTTCATTCGACGAGGCGCTGACCGTGTTTGACGACCCGCTTTCGATAACGATTGACGATCCGCTCCATTCCGAAGGTGAACGCCGATTGATCATTTTGGGAATGTCTACGCGGCAGCGGTTGTTGGTAGTGGTCCACACGGAGCGGAAACATTCGCTCCGTATCATCACCGCACGGCGAGCCACACGCCGCGAAAGAAAACTTTATGAAGAAAGCGACTAGATCAAAATCCGGACGGGAGCCTGAGATGCTTGACGAATACGATTTCAGCAAAGGCGTCCGGGGGAAGTATGTTCGCCGGTTCGCAGCCGGAAGCAACGTCGTAGCGCTCTCCAAAGACGTGGCGAAGCTATTTCCCGATTCCGAATCGGTGAACGAAGCTCTCCGCGCGCTCGTTAAAATCGCCCGCCAAAAAGCAAAGAAGCGATCCGCCTAAAAAAACCGCTCCCTTTCGGTCGCGGCTCGTATGCTCTAATACGCGGCGAGTTCCCGCAGGGCCTTTTCCAAGTCCTCGGCCTGCGGCAAAATTTCCTTTTCCAAAATCGGATGGTAGGCGACGTAGGTATCGAGCGCTCCGACGCGCTTGACGGGGGCGTCGAGGTTGCTGAAGAGTTCTTCCCCGATGCGGGCGGCGATCTCGGCGCCGAAACCCCAGGAAATGCAGTCTTCATGCGCCACCAGAACGCGGCTGGTTTTGGTCACGGAGCGCGCGATGGCATCCCAGTCGTAGGGATTGAGAGATCGAAGGTCCAGCACCTCGACGCTGATGCCATCGGAGGCGAGCTTCTCGGCTGCTTGCAGGGTCTTCTGGACCAGGGCGCCGTAGGTGACTACGGTGATGCTGGAGCCCTCGCGCGCGACGCGGGCTTTGCCGAAGGGGACCATGTAATCGGGACCGGGATAAGGGCTGCGGTTATATGTCTGGCGGTAGAGATGCTTGTGTTCCAGGAACAGGACAGGGTCGTCGCAGCGGATGGCGGTGCGCAGCAGGCCGCTCGCGTCCAGCGCGTTCGACGGCAGGACGACGCGGATGCCGGGTATATGAGTAAAAATGCTCTCGCCGCATTGGCTGTGGTAGATGGCGCCTCCGTTGAGGTAGCCGCCGTAGGCCACGCGAATGACGAGTGGGCAAGTGAAGTTGTTGGCCGAGCGCCACCGCATGACGGAAAGCTCGTCGCGGATTTGCATCATGGCGGGCCAGATGTAATCGAAGAACTGGATTTCGACGACGGGCTTCAGGCCGCGGAGGGCGATACCGATGGCGCGGCCGACGATGGCGGCTTCGGCTATGGGAGCGTCAAAGATCCGCTTGCGGCCGAACTCGCGCTGCAATCCGCGGGTGACCTTGAAGACGCCGCCTTTGCCTTTGACGCGCTCCAGGTTTTCATCGCGGCCCACGTCGGCGACGTCCTGGCCGAAGATCAGGACGCCCGGATCGCGGCGCATCTCGTCGCGGAGGCAGAGGTTCAACAGCTCGACCATGGTGCGGGGGTCGCCAACGGGCGCGGCGGGCGTGTCGAAGGCGGAGCTCGAGGGGTCGAGCGTCGTGGAATAGACGTAAAGCGGAGCGGATTCGGGCTTCGGCAGCGGGGCCTGCAAAGCGCCCTCACCGGCCTCGGCAACCTCGCGGTCCACGTCCTGGTCGATGCGGTTCCGCTCCTCTTCGGTGAAGATGCCCTCGGCGATTAGGAAATTGGCGAATTTGGCGATGGGGTCGCGGAGAGCCTCGGTGGCGATTTCGGCGGGAGTCTTGTAAAGCCTCTGATCGTCGGAGAGCGAATGGGAGTGGAGGCGCACGACATGGCCGTGAACCAGGGCCGGGCCGCGCCGCTCGCGGCAATAAGCGACGGCCTCGCGAATCGCTTCGAGACTTCCGAGCAGGTCGGAACCGTCGAACTCGGCGCGGTAAAGATTGGGGAAACCGGAGAGCAAATGCGAAATGTTGCCGCCAGCGGTTTCGAGCTCTACTGGAACGGAGATGGCGTAGCCGTTGTCCTCGATCAGATAAAGGACAGGCAAGCGGGCGTTGCAGGCGGTGTTGAGCGATTCGAAGAACTCGCCTTCGCTGGGGGAGCCGTCGCCGCCGGAGACGCAGACCACTTCGTCGAGATCCAAGCTCAGGCCGTCAGGGCGGGACCGGGGGACATCGCGGAAATATAGGGCGGCTTCGGCGCATCCGACGGCTTGGGTCCACTGCGTACCGGTGGCGCTGGACTGCGAAACAATGTTGAGCGGCTTGCTGCCCCAATGGGCGGGCATTTGACGTCCGGCGCTGAAGGGAGCGTCGGATGAGCCGACGGCTTCGAGCAAGAGATCGAGCGGCGAGGCGCCGAGAGCCAGGGCCATTGCCTGGTCGCGGTAGTAAGGGAAAAACCAGTCGTGTCCGGGGCGCAGGGCCATGGCGGTCGCCACCTGGAGAGCTTCATGTCCCGCGCCGCTGACCTGGAAAAAGGCTTTCCCCTGGCGGTGGAACTGGATTATTTTGTCGTCCATGCGGCGGGAAAGAAGCATCGTGCGGTAGGCCCACAGCAGGCGTTCGCGGTCGAGGCCGAGATATTTCTTTGCCGGCAACGATGAAGTTCCTGCAACCATGCGATTCTTCCTTTGCGGAAAAACGGTTTTTCTTACGAAAGGCCGGGGCCGGCGGGCGGTCCCGATTTAATTCCTGCTGCCTCGCTGCCGCTCGCGCGGCGAGAATCCCCCCGAGCCGGACGCGCACCGGAAAGCGTCTGCCGTTAAGCCGGAAAAAAGGAGGGGGGGCGATGCGGATTGGAAACGGATCGGGACATTTTTGCGGACATGCGCTTCTCTCGTAGCGGGCCGTTTCCAATTCACTGCTTGTCTCCTTCGAGTCCGGAGGCTGGGAGCGATTTCCTCCCGCGCGTCCTCGTCTTCGATGAAACTCCCGCGGAAACAGCCTGATCTCAGGCGCCGGGCAACTGCCGCTCCCCCCGCCAGCCTTGGGGGAGCCCGAAACTGTAATCATCCTTCTACTTCCTAATTATGTCCATCGAAAAATTGGATGTCAAACAAAGTGTGGGCGGGGATTCAGCCGCCGCTGCCGGGGCTCGGCTCCGGTTCACACCTAGGCCGTCACTTTTCGAAACGGCTCGGCAGCAAGGCGCCGACGGGGAATGAGGGTTTGCCTTGGATCATCCAGGAAGAGAGCACTTGGGCCGTCACTGGTGTTAGCAGGATGCCGTTTCGAAAATGTCCCAGGGCCAGCCAATAGCCGTCGAGCGAGGTGGGTCCGATGAGAGGCAGTCCGTCGGGAGAGGCGGGCCGCAATCCGGCCCAGCAGTCCTTGATGGCGCTCTCATCGAGCGTTGGACACAGATGCTGCGCGGCGCGGAGCAGGCGTGCAATGGGACCCGCGCGCGGGGTCTTGTCGAAGCCGGCCTCCTCCATCGTGCTGCCGACCAACACCGGCCCATTCTGGCGGGGAACCAGATAGACGCGATGCGTGCGGACGACGTGCCGCAGAGGCACTGTAGGATTTTCGAGCGCGATCATGTGTCCCTTGACGGGGCGAATAGGGGCAGGCGAGAGACCGCGCACCTCGACCGCGCCGGCCCAGGCTCCGGCCGTGTTCACCACGCGTGCTGCCGAGATGCTGCCATCTTCGAGCGAAACGCCGGTGGCTCCGTGGCCGTTGTGCCCGACCTCGCGGACCGTCTTGCCCAGGAAGAACTGCACGCCGCGCTGGCGGCAGCTTGCAATCAGCGCGCGCATCAAGAGACGGTTATCGATCTGGTGGTCGGCGGCGAGGTAGAAGGCGCCGGGACAGGGCGCTAGATTCGGCTCCTCGCGCCGCAGCTCCTCCGGGGAAACCTCCGTGATGGGGATGCACTGCTTTCGCTGCCATTCGATCGAAGCCATCATGGCGTCGCGCTCGCGCTCGTTCTCATAGAGGAGCAGAGTGCCTTCGCCGCGATACTGGGGGTCGATGCCGGTCTCGGAGTGAAGCTCTTCGGCGAAGGAGCGGTACATCTTGAAACTGGCGCGGCAGGCGTCGAACAAGAGGCTGCCGGCCTCGGCCTCGGCCGAAGGGGCCAGCATTCCAGCAGCGGCCCAGGATGCTTCTTCGCCCGGCGCGCCGCGCTCGACCAGGGCCACTTTCCACTTCTCACCCGCGAGAGAGCGAGCGATGGAGCATCCCATGATGCCCCCTCCGATGACGACGGCGTCGAAGGTTTTCATGGCATCGATTATACATCTGAATGAAACAGCGGGAGTTAGCCATCGGCGGGACTTTCTCGGCTACCACGAGACGTCGTTTCGGGCTGCGAACCGATTTCCAGCCAAGTGAGCAATATTGACCAGACACGCCGCTGCCGAGAATGCTCCAATCGCTGCGTTCACCTGAGAATGGAAACTTTCGGGTCTATCGTCAGCGATTCGCCGACCCCAAATAGAAATCCCGATTACAGACCATCATCCTCCTGTGAGTCAAGAACTACGATGCGCGTTACCGCGTGTCGGAGGGAGCCACTTTCGGCCGCCGGCGCGCCCTTATTGAGGGCAACCGGGACGGAGGAAAGGAGATCGGGGCTTGCAAGGCAGAGCTATCAGCGCCCATAAGAGTCTGCGCCGTCTGACGCTGAACCCGGTCTGTTTGGCTCAGGGGCTGGGGGTATTTGCAGTTGCCGACGCTCTCCTGCTCTGGCAGATGCAGCGAGTACTGATGTGGCACACGCGGGCGGTTGAGTGGCTTTTGGGACTGGCCAAGGTGCCCTGGGAAATGGGGCGGGAACTGCGGTTGTTGCCGGGCATTTCCGCTTCTCTGGTGCACACGGGCTTTCTCGATTATCAAACACATCCACTCTATCCGGTGTTTTTCTGCGTGGCGGCGTTGGGTTTCTACGGAACCGGGAATCGGTGGTGGCCCGCACCCGTGAAGCCGCTATTGTGGCTCGTGCCGGCGAGCTTGGGAGTCACGCTGCTCTATCTTCAATACGTCCAGCCGTCGTTTCCTTATTCGCCGGAGGACTTCTGCGCCATGTGGATTCGCAGCGAAGCATATTTATGGCTGCTGCTACCGGGCGTCTTCGCGCTGAGCTTCTTCACGCTGAGCGTGCCGCTGGGGCTGAAAATCTCCTGGCTTGCGGCGCTGGTGCTTTATGCGTTCGTATGGTCGGCGCTGCGGCTGGCGCTGGCGCTGGCCACGTTTCATTATTTCGGCCCGATCTGGATGCCGTTGTTTTATTTCGCGTTCGGGATTCTGGCCGACTTCCTCTACATCGTGGCGTTTTATTCTCTGGCGATGGACGGGGCGGCGGCAAAACTGGCGGAGCAAAGGGGGGCATGGGAATGATGGTGCTCGCCTTGGAAGCCTTCTCCGTTGGAATCCTGGTGGTGATGCTGGTCTATACGCTGCGGCACCTGCTGTTTGCGGTGAACCGGCTGTATTGTGCGCACCGGATCAACTACACCGACCTGGCGGGCTTCCATCTCCCTTCCGTTTCGGTGCTGATACCGATGCACAACGAAGAGGCAGTGGCTCCGGACGTGCTCGAGGCGCTGCTGGAATCCGATTACCCTCACGATCCCGGAGTTTTTGAGATCATCCCGATCGACGATCATTCGACGGACGGGACGGGCGAAATTCTGGACCAATACGCGGCGCGGCATTCCTGCATCCGGGTGCTGCACCGCCGCAGCGGAGAGCGCGGGAAAGGGGCGGCGCTGGCGGCGGCGACGCGGATATCCAAAGGGGAAATCATCATCTTGTTCGATGCCGACTACGTTCCAGGCAAGTCGCTGTTGAAGTTTCTGGCGGCTCCCTTTGCCGATCCGGAAGTGGGCGCGGTGATGGGGCGCGTGGTGCCTCACAACGTCGGCTCGAACCTGCTGACGCGGCTGACGGATCTGGAGCGCGCCGGGGGTTATCAGATCAGCCAGCAGGCGCGCTACAACCTGGGACTGATCGCGCAGTACGGAGGCACCGCGGGCGGCGTTCGGCGAGCGGCTTTGGAGGAGGCGGGAAAGGCGTACGGCGATGTGGACGGAGGCTGGCGCGCCTCTTCGCTGACCGAGGACACGGACCTCACGCTGCGGCTCGCCATTCAAGGGTGGAAGATCGCGTACGTGAACCGCGCCGAATGCTACGAGGAGGCGCCGGCGACCTGGGAGGCGCGCCGCAAACAGATCGAGCGGTGGGCCATCGGCCACACCGACTGCCTGCACCGCTACCTGGGCCCGCTGCTGCGCTCTCCCCACTTAAGCGCCCGCGCGAAGCTCGACGGCGTGCTGCTGCTGGGGGTCTACCTGACGGCGCCGCTGATCGTGTTCGGGTGGCTGGCATCGGTGGGGCTGTTCTTTTCGGGACGGTCGTTTCTGCCGACGCTGACGACATTCGTTCTGGCCAGCGCCTGCTATAACGCGCTGGGGAATTTTGCATCGTTTTTCGAAATCGGGAGCAGCGTGATCCTGGACGGCGCGCACCAGAAGATCCGGCTGCTGCCGCTGAACATCGTGAATTTTATTTTTAGCACCGCCACGGTGAGCGTGGCCCTGGCGAAATATTACGGCGGGCGCATTCTGGGCCGCCACTTCCCGTGGAACAAGACGTTGCGGTTCCGCAACGGAGGCGGCAACGGCAATGGAAATGGGAACGGAAACGGCCACGGTCCGAACGGCTTCGGGAACGAACGCGGCTTGAATTTCATACGAGCCAAGTCGGCGGCCTCCGTATCGGCGCTTCCATGAAACCGCGGGAGTTTTATGCTCGGGTATTTCACACTAGTGGGTCTGTTTCTGCTGCTGTTTTCGCTTTGCTTCTACCCGGCGGTCCGCGAGTTGTTGCGGCCGCTCGATGACACTCCTCTTCCCGTAGACATCGAATATATCCGCCGGGAAAATTACTTCGGCGAGTCCTTCCGCGCCAAAATGCAGGAGTGGACGCGGGAGTGGATGCGGGATCGGATGGATACGGACCTCCCTCTGGCGGGCGCGGTGGATGGCAATCAATCGGTCCGGGCAATCATCGAGAAGCCGGACGGCGAACGGATTGTGGTATTTGGGGGCGGCTCCTGGAAGGGGGATCGCGAGACGGCAGATGTAATTTACTGCCAGAGCGATCTGTGCCTCCCGAAGGACGCGGTGTTCCGCAGCGAGATTTATGCTGTCGGCAACGTGCAGGCGGGAGAGCGGACGGAGTTGCGGTCGGTTGCGGCGGACGGCAACATCGTGCTGGAAGCGGGGACAAAGGTATCGCGTTGGGTGGATTCGCGCCGCAATGTGGTGGTACGGAAAGGAACGGTGGTGGGCAGCCGGGTGAGTTCGGCGGAAACGATCGAGCTGGAACCGGGCGTCTCGGCCGAATCGCTCTATGCGCCGCGGATATTTACAATCGGCTTCGGCAACCGGCACGAGGCATTGAACGATTCACGGGACGATTCGCGGATACGGCGCTCACCGGCGGGGCGGAAGAAGCAGGGGGCCGATTTCAACGGCCATGCTTGCACGCGCCTGGGGCCGGAGACGCGGCTAGTGCAGGGGGATCTGGAACTCGGTTCGGGCACGGCGGTGGAAGAAAACCTGGTGGTGAAAGGGACGCTGCGGACCGGTGCGCAGTGCAGCTTCCGCGGAAGCGTGAAGGCGAATGGCCTGGCTTTGGGCGCGCTCAACAACATCGAGGGGAACGTTGTCTCGACGAAGGCGATCGAGATCGGCCGCTCGACGCACGTGGCGGGAAGCGTGATTGCGGAACAGGATATTTTGTTGCGCTCGGGCGTCCGCGTGGGCAGGGTTGGGTGTTTCGCGGTGGTCAGCGCGGGAAAGAACGTAACCCTGGAAGCGAACGTGGCGGTATCGGGAAAGATCGCGGCGGGGCGGGCCGTGATTACGGTGTGATGCGATGAAGAAACGCAACGGACATCTGAAAATAGCGCTGGTGAAAATAGGGCTGGCCATTGTGCTGGTGGTCTCGTGGATTGGCAGAGGTGCTTCGCTGCTTCTGGCGCAAAGCGGCGCGGCATCGACCGGCAGCGCAGGCGCTTCCACCGGAGCGTCTGCGGCGGCGCTCGAGATTGCGCGGCCATTTCGCTTGGAGGTTTCAAGCTTCGACAACAATGTCAGCAACGGATTCGGGCATTGGTGGGGAGGCGGAGTCGATCTGCGCTGGCAGCCGAACGCGCGGGTGATCGCATCGGCCAGCTTCGTTTCGCAACGGCGGCCGGGAGCAAACGGCGCGAGCGATGTGGAACAGCTCGGCGGCGCGAGAGCCATCGTGAACTGGTCGAAATGGTTCTATACGGACACCTCGGTGAACGGAGGCGGGCGCGACGATCCCGCCGCATTTTTTCCGAGATTGCGCTACGACCTGACGGCGAACTTCAAACTGCCGATGATGCCGCAGTTGATCCTCACGGGAGGGATTACGCAACTCTACTTCGGCGCACCCAACAGCGGAAGCATCGGGCGCGCCGGAGCCATTTACTATTGGAGACGGTTTGTCTTCCAGGGAAATTTGAATTTCAACACGGCGCAACCGGGCGGTCATCGGTCGAAATCGGCGAATGGAGCGGTGCAGTATGGGCAGGAGGGACGCTACTGGGTGGGAGTGGCTTCGGGCGGCGGGCGCGAGGCCTGGCAGACGTTGGCGCTTACGCCGCAAGACGTAGAGTTTCAGAGCTACAGTGCGTCGGCGTTCTTAAGAAAATGGCTGGCGCCGTCTTATGGCGTGGCGGTTTCCTACGGATACACGCTGAAGCGCACAGCGTACCGGATCAATGCGGTCGAGGCGAAGTTTTTTTGGGATTTTTGAGGCGGGGGGGGACATGCCGCCGACAGAAATTCAAAAACAGATCCTCGCTGTGCTCAGGACACCGTGTCTACAAAACGGAATTTAGAAGATCAGCCTCAAAATGGCGGTATACTCACAATGGAAGCGTCGGAGCGTGGATACCGATGGCAGAGAAATTGGATAAGCTAATCGAAAAGGCAGTGGAGGAACTGAAGGCCGCCGGAGCGCGCCAGGTGTACTTATTTGGGTCGGCCACGCGAGAGACGCTACGGGAAAAATCCGACGTGGATCTGGCCGTATCGGGGCTTCCTCCCGAGGTTTATTTTCGAGCTTTGGCGCGCGCCACCAGCCTCCTGAGGCGTCCGGTGGACTTGATCGATTTGGATGAGGAGACCGCTTTCACCCGCTATTTGAAAACCGAGGGAGAACTCCGGCGTGTGGGATAGGCTGCGCAAGCAGTTGGCCGTTGAGCGAGAAGAACTCCACCGGTTGTTGGACATCTACCGCCCGTTGATCGTTCAATCGAACGAAACGCCGCCCAATCCTATCGAACTATCCGCACTGGCAGCTATGCTCCACGCCTTCTATAACGGCGTCGAGAATATCTTCAAGCGCATTGCCGCCGAAATCGACGGGCGAATGCCGGGCGGTGATTTCTGGCATCGGGAAATGCTGGAAACGATGAGCAAGCCGAATGAAGCTCGCCCGGCGGCGATTTCTCAAGCGTTGAACGAGCACCTGCGGGAATACCTGGAATTCCGACACGTCTTTCGACACGCCTATACGTTTGAGCTGCGTTGGGAGAAAATGCGCTCGTTGGCACTCGGTTGCCAGGACACGCTAGTGAGCTTCGAGGCGGAACTTGACGCATTTCTCAGCGGGAGACCGGGTTCCCCGAGCTGAAGAACATTCGTTGGCGCCCGCAAGTAAAATCGAACATCATTACTTCACCGCGATGGTGACGCCCTGGGGGCTCATTTCCGGCCCTACCACGACGTAGAGGGATTGCGGGCCGGGGAGCAGATCAGAGGGGATCTGTGCGTTGATCTGCATCAGGCCCGCGACCAGATTGGGAGCGCCGCCGGCATACAGGACCTGGGCGGGTTTACCGCCGATGCGCACGGAGACGGGGAGCGTTGGCGAGGGCGGCGGGAGAGTGGCGAGCAAGCCGTCGGTTCCGCCGGGAGCGGTTTGGCCTTCGCCGGTGACATAGAGCAAAACAACCGAGCCGCGGGGGGCCGGGTTGGAGAGCGAATTGATGGTGCCGCTGCCGTCCGGATTGACGTTGACGACTGCGGCTACGCCCTTCCCGCTGGAATCCTGCGTGAATAGGCCGGGCTGAGAACCGGTGACGGGTAGGTTGAGCGACGCGCTGCGGCGGCCCTGGTTGACGATCTGGAGAGTGGTGGAGGTCCTTCCGGCGACGGCGTAAGGGACCACGGCGCTGGTCTGGCCCGCGGAGGCGTAGAGGATCGGTGCGGGCACGCCGCCAAAGAGAACCTGAGTGCCGGAGAGATCGGTCGCCACGCGGCCGGAAGCGTCAAGCGTCCCTAAGACCAGCGAGGGCGGACCGATATCGGAACCGAAGATGGTGACGATTTCACCGGGCGAAACGGGGCCGCTCCTAAAAGTGGCGGCGCTGACAACAACCAGCGGCGGAGCGGTTCTGGCGAAAGTTGCACTCACGGTTCTCTGTTCGTTCACGGTCAACGTCTGAGTGGGTTGGGCGCCACCGAGGTCGCCTCCCCAGCCGACAAAAACAAAGCCGGGAGCCGGCGTGGCGGTGACCTGGACCTGAGCACCGTTGTCGTAGTAGCCGTCCGGCGTCGGGGGATCCAACGTTATGGTTCCCTGCGATGCGGGAGGGGATACGACGGCGAATTGGTATTGCGTCGTGAAGAGAGCTGTAATAGCTGTGCCGGGCGCGGCGGTGACATTGTGTGAATCGGCTCCGCCATCGCTCCAGCCTTTGAAGATATAGCGAACGGTGGTGCTGGAGGCGGCGGTGGTCCGGGCGGAGACGGAATGTGTGCTTCCGGCGGTCCAGATCATATTGCCGTTCGTTGGGTTCGAAATTGCGATATTTAGCGGGGCGGTGATGTTGGTGTTGTCCACGATCAGCGTGCGTCCGGGCGGATCGCTCAAGATGGTGGTGAGAGGGGACTGCGTGAATAAGGCTAGGCAACCGACGGCCGTTGTGCCGGGACGGATGACAGCGGGATTAGTGGAAGCCAGGCCCGGGCATCCCAGCGACGAGGAGACCGAGAACCAGCGTTGGAACGAATAGCCGGGAGCCGGTAGGGCGCGCAGTTGGATGGCGGTGTAGGCGTCGTAATAGCCGTCGGGAGAGGAGGGGTCCATGATGACGGTTCCACCAGCGGCGGGCTGGACCGTTATGGTGTTTCGCAGTTGGCGGATGAAACTGGCGCTATAAACGGTCGCCGAAGCAGACGCGGTGATGGTGTGAGCTTGCGCGCCGCCGTCGCTCCAGATGCCGAACTGGTAGCGGGCCGTGGAGGTGGTTTGAGGCCCGGGGGCTTCGAGCGTGTGCGTGGAGCCGGGCGACCAGGTGAACGTGGAAGGCGTGGTGATGGCGGCGTCATCGACCTTGATCTGGAGGCCCTCCGGATTGCTGGTGACGGTGAAGGATGTGGGTGGCGTGCCGTAGAGGCGCTGGATGGTGTCGAGGTCGCCAGCGGAAAAGAAGGGCGGCTCCGTCAAAGGAATGCCGGCGGGGACGGTCTGAATGGTGACTTCGCCGCTGCGGCTGAAGCTGAAGGGGCTGTAATGCATGTGGGAGGCAAAATCGTAGAATCCCAGGTCCTGCTCCGTGGAACCTCCAATGGTGTAGTTGCCTAACTTGGTCTTGTCGATGTCTTCATAGACCACCGTGACATACTGGTTTCGGTCTTTGCGCTCCTGTTCGTGATAGAAGCCGATGGCATGGCCCATCTCGTGGACCAGGCCTCCGGTGGAACAGCCGTCTTCAGTCATGATGGGCTGCTGGCCTCCCGTCATGCCGACCAACGAGGAGCAGACGCCGTCGCCGCGACTGGTGCGGATGAATTTTACAAAATTCGCTTCGGTAGTGTGCGGAATAAAGCGGACTGGCGTGTTCTGGGCGTAGTAGTCAACGGCGTTGGCGATGCGCTGCTGGTTGGGAATGGCGGGATCGATCTCGTAGGGGACTACGCCGTTAGGCCAGAAACGCGTGGGAGTGGAATTGAATGCCGAGAGCGGATGAAGGCCGGGCAACGACGGTTCTTTGGGAGAAGCGGCGTCAAGCTCGTCGGCGCGGCCAAGGATAATGTCGCCTTGGTAGATGGCATAGCCGTCTACTACCTGATAAGTAATTTCGCGTCCACGATAAGTGCCGGTGCGCAAATCGGGTTGGACCTGCGCTTGGAGGTGGAACGCGCAGCAGGCCAATAAGACTGCCGCAAGGGAGCTGAGGCGCAGCACGGCAGCGCCGGAGTCAAAATAACCACCGAGACACAGAGGCACCGAGAAGATTTTGGCCGGAAAACGAAACATTGCGCGTTGGTGTTGAAGATTTTGAGACATGATTTCGGTTGACCCTTCGGCACAGTTCCCGTCATTTCGCACCGGCTTCCTTGCTGGATTAGCCACAATACCGATCCCTAGCATTTCTCCTCTTATTATTATTTTATTGTAGTTCTCGCTATGTGAGAAAGAAAAGCAGGTCTGAGGGTACTTGATCCGTCATCAGGAGAAATGCTTTAGCCCTGGTCCCGATCCGAAAGCTCGGCCTGCTCCGCGGCGCGGTATTCCGCGAGAAAATCCTCGACGCTTTCGAGATAGACGTCGGGAAAGTCCACCAGGGGGCGGGCGGAGGCGATTAAGTTGCGGGCTTCATGCGGCGCGTGTCCCAGGACGCGGAGCACCGCCAGGAGCATCATGGGGCTGCGATGGATGCCGGCGGCGCAGTGGAACAGCACGCGTGCGCGCGGGTCCTGCATCGCCCGGAGCACAAACTGAATGCCGTCCCAGAATAACTCGGCGGGCTTTGGGAGAAAATCGTCGGAGCATTCCAGCCAGAGGACCTCGACGCCGGTTTCGCCGACGATGGAGCGGTCGTCGAACTCCCATTGGAGATTGACGACGTGAGTGATGCCGGCGGCCGACACTTGCAGCATGTTCTCGCAGGTGGCGATGGAGCCGCCAAGGGCCAGGCGCTCGGTGACGAATTGGAAATCCAGCATTCGGTTCTCGCACCGGGCTTTACGCCGGTGTTGGTTTGAAAGACGTTGAGGATGCCATTCCGATCCGGGCTTGGCGGGAGAAAAGTCTGCATCGGTCTCTACGCCGCGATACAAACAGCAGATTCTTCTTCGCCGGTGGCTCCTCAGAATCACAGCATCGAACTCTTTTGCCAAACTGTTCCGCGAATTTTCGCATGACCAGCCGCGGGGGAATCGGCCGGAGGCAGGGTATCAAAAAAGAAGAAACCTCTGTTGCCGGTCTGCTTCGCTCCGGTGCCCGGCACGTTGGCCGTGCCAGAGCACGATTATCGCCGAAGGCAGGCGACCAGGGGAACCAACCGAGGGTTCTCGGCCCACGTTCGAAGCCGTGGTCTCGCCAATTGCTTATTTACGATGGGCCTTGGCGCCGGACTTGGAAGACTTGGGAGCTTTCTTCGCCTTTGCTTTCTTGGCCTTGGGCTTTGGCTTGGAGCGAGCGGCACGAGCCTTGGGAGCCGGTTTCGCAGCCTTCTTTGCAGCCTTCTTGGCAACTTTCTTCGCGGGCTTTTTGGCTGCTTTTTTGGCGGCCTTGGCCTTAGGTTTTGCCTTTGTGGCCTTGGGCTTAGCAGCTACTTTAGCCTTGGCCGGCATTTTTTTGGCAGCGGGCTTGGGAGCCGGCGGGGCGGGCGGAGGAGGCGGCTCGTATCGGACGGACTCGGCGGGAGGCTCCAGGGGGCCGCTATCGATAAGGATTTCCTCTTCTTCGACGATCATATCGAGATCGTCGGAATCGTCGTCGAAATTCGGAGATTCTTCGTAATCGCTTGAATCATCAGTGTTTAGCTCGAACTTGTTGGTCTCGTCAAAGGTCATTTTGCCTCATTTCTCCTGTGGGTTCCCAAGTATCATCGGCCCTTGAGGACCGTGGATTTCCAGTGCGTTTTCTTCTGCCGGGTCGGGTGACATCAAAAACGACAATGCTACCCGAATCGAAGGCTCCAGACACGCCCTAGCCGACTAAGAACAATCAATCATAAAGTATTCAATATCGCATCCCTAAATGCGGTTGTATCGCATCCGCAAAATGGTGTCAAGAACGAAATCCTCGGTGCGAAGAATTGAGGGGGCCCCGAATCGGGAATTGTGGTGTCTCAAGCGCGAAAGCTGATACAGTTTTGGAGGAGAGCGGCGATAGGAGAGCCGAGCGAATGGCCCAGCAAGCGGTGGAACACGTGCGGAGACTGCGGGGAGGCGCGCAATCGCATTTGATGCGCTGCGACGACGGTCATTATTACGTGGTGAAGTTCCAAAACAATCCGCAGGGAGTGCGCATCTTGACGAACGAAATGCTGGGCGCGAAACTGGCGCGGACGCTGGGGCTGCCCGTCTCCGAGCCGGAAGTGATCGAGGTGAGCGAGTGGCTCATCGAGCACACGCCGGAGCTTTACATCCAATGGGGCAAGAAACGCATGCCGTGCGCCAGCGGGTTTCAATTCGGGTCGCGGTTTCCGTGCGATCCGCTGCGAACTCCAGTCTACGATTTTCTTCCCGACGCGCAGCTAGAGAACGTTACGAACCGCGACACCTTCTGCGGAATGCTGGTCTTCGACAAGTGGGCTTGCAACTGCGACTCACGGCAATCCGTGTTTCACGCCAGCGCGGGCGGTGGCGGCAAGTACGTGGCGACGATGGTGGATCAGGGATTTTGTTTCAATGCGAACGAGTGGAGCTTTCCGGATTCGCCGCTGCGAGGGTCGTATTCGCGGCAGGCGGTCTATGGCGGGGGGACGGGGGTGGGGGCGTTTGAGCCGTATTTGGGGGGGGTGGGGGATCTCGGGGGCGGGGTTTTTG
>ORMF010104069.1_pt1 | contig 26026 bp, 21 predicted proteins | sample 1779871 | NCBI WGS metagenome assembly ORMF01 (sample SAMEA104232316, study PRJEB22302) | groundwater metagenome | biome: forest; feature: aquifer; material: groundwater | place: USA | collected 2011-08-07 | depth 5.4 m | reverse complement strand
TGTTCCGCCCTCGGGCAAGGTGTTGTCTGGCGGCGTGGATTCGAACGCGCTGCAACGGCCGAAGCGCTTTTTCGGCGCGGCGCGAAACATCGAAGAGGGCGGGAGCCTGACGATTGTCGCAACGGCTTTGATCGACACGGGCAGCCGCATGGACGACGTGATCTTCGAGGAGTTCAAGGGAACGGGCAACTGCGAAATCATCCTGGAAAGAAAACTCGTCGACAAGCGCGTGTTTCCGGCGATCGACATCAACCGTTCGGGGACGCGCAAGGAAGAGCTGTTAATGCCGAAGGACGAGTTGAACCGGGTGTGGGTGCTGCGGAAGATACTGAACCAGTTGTCGCCGGTGGAGGCGATGGAACTGCTGCTCGACAGGCTTTCTAAAACGAAAGCTAACGCCGACTTCCTGGCGTCGATGAGCGGGGGGTAAACCATCGAAGATCAGAATGCCCAACCGGCTTTTAGGATCGTAGAGTAAGGATCACGAGGAGAAACGTCATGGATCAATTGGCCGGATTTTTGAGTGGATGGGAAAAAGTACGGCAGAACCTGAAGGCCACGGCGCAGGACATGCCGGAAGAGCATTACGATACGGCGCCATTTGAAGGCATGTGGAGCTTTCGCAAACAGGTGGGCCACGTCTTGAACGTCGAAGACGTTTTGGTGGACGGTTTGGAGAAGGGGCAATTCGACCCTTCCAAGTTTGCCGTGGATAACTACCGGGACAAGACGAAAGCCGAATTGGTAGCGGCGCTGGAGGATAATTTCCGCGCGCACCGGCAACTACTGGCCAGCCATCACGGCTCCTTCTGGGAGGAGCCGCGCAAGTCCTTCGACGGTTCCGACAAGACGGCCGGCGAGCTGCTCCATATGCTCAAGGAGCACGAAATCGGACACTGCAATCAGCTCTATCTCTATCTTCGATCGAAGGGAATCCTGCCACCCACCACCCGGAAGCGGGCGGAAGCAAAGGCTCCCAAACAGTGACCAGTGACGAGTGACAAGTGGCGAACGAAAAAAAGATGCCTGCTTGTTACTCGTCACGTTTCACTCATCACTGCTTGTGGCGGCTTGCCGTCGGCGGGCTGTTTCCTGTATCTTGAAGAAGAGTAGCTCGGCTCCAACAATCTCGGGGCGGCGTAGCTCAGTCGGCAGAGCGAGGGTCTCATAATCCCTAGGTCCACGGTTCGAGTCCGTGCGCCGCTACCATTTCTTTCCAAAGCTGTTAGAGAGCCAAACCCTCTTCATGGTAGGGGTCTAAACGTATTTTCCAACTCTAATAATACTTATTACTTGTGGAAACTTATGAATTGATCGCTTTAAGAACTTTGGCGGGTGGGGAGAGCTGTTATCCTGAACGAATCTCCTGCGCTTCCTCGGGTCGATTCATTGCCAAACGAGATCCCACAATTACATTCGGAAGCTGCGACGAACTATTTTTCGGCGACTTTTCGGATGGCTGCGACCAGTTCTTTGCGGGTCAGGAGTTTTCGCTCCTCGAGTTGTTCGATCAAGCCGCACCACATCGCCTTCAAAAGCTTTCCGTTTTGATCGGAATGGAAAGCGGCGGATTTTTTCAGTTCCTGCAACAATTCTTCCGGCGTAATGGCGGCATCTTCAATGACAATGCCGGCCTGTTCCGGCTCCAAATCGGGACTGGCAAAGGCACGGCCCCAGAAATTGAACTCCGCCAGGATTTCCACTCCAGACTCGAAAAATTCCGCTTCCTCCGAGGGCTTGACCTGCCAGACGATCCGCACGGGCGCCTGACGACCGGAGCTTAATTGCACGAACATGCCCTTCCAGTCTCTTTGAAGCGTGCGCCGTCCGCGGATGCGGGCTCCGTGCTGGGAGACTTCCACCGTGGTGATGATCTCCTTCAGCATTTCTGCGCCGCTTACTCCCAGAATGCTGAGGATCAGGCGGTGAGCGACGGGAATGCGCTCGCTGCGGCGATCCTTTTTGGACGTTCTCATGGTTCACGCTTTCCTGGAAAGAACTCCGATCCAGTGTTTCAAATCCAACGATCCTTTTTCATACAAAATGATTCCCACGGCAGCGGCGGCAATGGCCAGAAGCAAATGATGCTGGGCTGGAGGGACCCGATCCAAAACTTCCGAAAAGCACATTTGCGTGTGCTCTTCGAGCTCCGAGGCGAATTTCCTCGCCGCCTGGATTCGTTCTTCCGAAAGATGCTCGGAATCCTCCGCGTTGGTGGTGAGCGGAATCGGCTTCGCTACCGGGGAGGGTTTCTTGACAAGCTGGAGAACCAGTTCGAAGTAAGCCGGGAGCGCGCGGCTCCTTGCGGCACTGGCAACCCGGCAGGCAACGATTCCTTCCAGAAATGGGGCCAGAATGTTCAATTGGACGCCCGGCTCGAAGCCTTCCGACGAAAGAACTCGCAGGGAAGTGTCATCGAACGAGAGAGCTCGAGCCACACAACTGACTACGGTGCCGTTCGAATAACGGCAGCTCAGCCGGATGGGTACGGGGGCCGCACGGAAATCTTCACCCATGAGTGATGCGACTCGAAGGTTTTCTCAACTTGGGCATAGTGCTGTGACACTTTTCCCGGTGTCTTTGTTTGCTATTTTCCTTTATCGCTTCTGCCACCCGAAAAAGATTACAACATGCGGCGTTCCGGGACAAGAGGGCTGGATAGTGATAAACGGGACCGCCAAAGGGAATGACTGGGCGAGTTAAAACAGCCGGGGGCTAGCTCCAGAGTTCGTTCAAGGGTCCGTAGATGTCCAGGTCGGAGAAGGGAACGTACTCGAAGCCGCGGTGGAAGGGATCGTCGTAGCGGACAGTGGTCCAGTTAATTCCCAGCGCCGAATAGATGGTGGCTTCCACGTCTTCGGGCCGGACGGCGCGGTCGCGGGACCAGCCGGGATCCAGGATGGCGGAGCCGACCGAATTGGTGGCGCCAAGGGCGCGGCCCCCATTGATACCGGCGCCGGCGAATACGACGGATTGCAGAAGGAAATGGTCGCGGCCACCGGCAGGTGTAACGTTTCCGGTGGTGCGACCGAACTCGCCCGCAACGACCACCAGGGTTTCGCTCAGCAGGCCGCTCGAATCGAGGTCGGAGAGCAGCGCGGAGAGGCCGTCGTCAAAAGTTTTTCCCAGCGTAAACAGGTTTGAGCCTCTGGGATTTTGTTTCCCGTAGATGTCGGTGTGCATGTCCCATCCGCCCAGAGTGATCTCGATATACCGCGTGCCTTGGTTGGCGAGCAAAACCTGATGGGCCACCAGACAGGCATTGCCGAAAGCGGTCGTCCCGTAGCGCTGGCTGTCGGCTGTTACAAAGCGGAAAGCCTTATCGACGGCGGGGTTGTACATGAGGCCGCGCGCCGATTGGTAGAAGTTTTCCATGTCGTTGAGCGGCGAGCCGAGCGGGGAGTTGATGCGCAGCGGATCGTCCATGGTATGCAACTGGGACCAACGCTCGTTCATGCGAGCCGGTCCGTCGGGATTGGTCGTACCCGGCAACCCCCCGGAGGTGGGGTTCAATTTGAACGGAGCGTACTTGGCGGAGTAATAGCCGTTGTCGGCGGCGGAAGCCGAGTTCAAGGCCAGAAAGGACGGGAAGACCTGGCCGGGCGTGCGCTCGGATTCCTTTTCGAGAGCGATCACGCTGCCGATGTTCGGTGCGATATTTCCCAGAGCCGCCGCAGGATTTCGTCCAATCTGGGTCCAGGTCTGCGCGATGGAATGCACCAGCGCCCAGGCGTTCATGGATCGGACGACAGCTATATTCGGAAGCTGGTTGGCGAGTTTCGGGAAGATGCCGGTGGGCCAGAGCAGGCCGTTGACGGTGGCTGGGTTGAACGCGTCGGGCGTAACGCCGTTCACCAGTTTCAGGTCGAAGGTATCGGTGTGGCTCGGAGCGCCGGCGAGAAGAATGAAGATACAATTCTTGGCCTTGTTCTGCATGGTGACCGGACTCTGCTGCACCACGTCGCCAGCCCGGAGATTGCCGGCGAGGAAGGAGGCGGTCACGCCGCTACCCATAATCTGCAAGAAATGGCGCCGTGTCAGATGGGGCCGTTCAAAGCACCACTTGTGAGGGTGCGGGTAGCGTTGCAGAAACCGATCGAGTTTTTCGTGCCCGTTCATTGCTGGTCCGTCAATAGTTAAAGATGAAATCGACTTTGTTATAGAGCACCCACAGCAGGTTTTCGGCTTTCTGGGTGCGAATGCCAACCTTCAAATTCGCGAGCGCCTGGGTTTTCTCCGCGTCGCTAGGGAAGCGGGAAAGGACGGCCAGGAACAGGTTTGTCACCAACTGGTCGTCGGGGAGATTGATGTTGCGCGCCAGCAAACTAGCATTCGCGCCGGTGCCGCTCGCCCGAATGCGCGTCATCACAAAGGGATCGTTCATCAAATCCAGAGCCTGAGTCGGAGAGCCTTCTCCGCTGCGGTCTTCGTCAACCCGATTCCCGCGCAGGAAGGCGTTCAGGAACCTTGAAACCGGTCCGTTGCTGTCCGGCGTGGCATCCGTCTCCGGAACCTGCATCGCCCAATTGAAGGGACCGAAGCTGACCGTTTGGTTTGTATACCGGTACGTGGGGATAATTCCGCTGATCTGCACAATGGAATCGTGAACCTCCTCCGACCAGAGCCGCCGGACCAGCTTACGAGCGTAAAGATTCTGCCAGGAGGGATCCCAAGTCCCGTTGTAACGAGCCGAGAGCTGATAGGCGTTGGAGTTCACGATTTCACGCATTAGGCTCTTGAGGTCGTATTTGCTGTCGATGAAGTCCTGCGCCAGGGCATTGAGCAGCCGCGGATTGGAGGGCTGGAGCGACCAGGGGGCGGGCGGAGGATTATCCGGGTCGAGGCGCGCGGGATCGAACTGGTCGGGCGGATCGACCAATCCCGTCCCGAAGAATTCCTTCCACACGTAGTTGACCGCGGCGCGGGCAAACTGAAAATCCGAAGTAACCTCGCGCGCGAAAGCGACGCGATAATCTTCTCCCGGCACGGGCTTGTGCCCGTTGAACCAGTAGACCGGAGCGACTCGATTGACGCCGTTGACGGGCTGGCGGGCGGGACGGTTTCCGGTGGTTGTGTTCAAGGCATAATCGGTCTTGTAGCGGTTGTCGTTCCGGACCGACCAAAAATTGTGGTTGGCGCGGTCGCCAACGGGGTGGCTCACGGTATCGGTGTGCGAAAGGAAGGAGGCCATTCCCCAGGCCTGAAAGCGCGTGCCGGTCGAGCCCCACAAGGTCAAAGCGTCCAGATGTCCTCTGCCGTTGTGGCAGAGCAGGCAATGCAGGTGCGAGATGCCCAAAAAGGTCTGGGAAACATTGACGGTCTGTTGGTCCCAGATGTCCTGAACGGGGCCTCCGGTCACCACGCCGCCCACCATGAAATTCGCTGCACCCACTTGATAACTGCTCTGTTCCAGAGTGTCGTCGACGCTCTTGGCGCCGATCAATTCCCGCGCGATCTGGTCATAGGGTTTGTCGGCGGCGAGTGAATCGTGAATCCAGGTGTGGAAGGCGCTCATCCCCTCCGGAAAACGGTTGATCTGGCTGGTTCGGGAACTGTTCTTGAACAGGTCGCCGAAAAACATGGTCCATTTATCGAGCCATTCGGGCGTGGCCAGCAATTCCTCGACGAGGCGGGAACGTTTGTCGGGCGAGATATCGGCGGCGAAGCTCAGGACGCGATCGGAGGTGGGAACCCGTCCGGTGAGGTCGAGCGTGACGCGGCGGATGAATTCGAAATCGTTGGTCCTGGGGGCCGGGGTTACGCCGGCTTGCTGCAAGCCGGTAAAAACGTAGCGGTCGATGGCCGGTAACTGGTTCAGGTTCTGGAAGGCGCCGGTGCGGCTGCCGCCGGGAACGAACGGGGAGCCGGAGGCTGAAACGCCGCTCTCGGGGCTGGAAATATCAGCCGGCAGCGGAGGCAGTTGCTTGACGACCTCTTCGGTGAGGCGGCTCAAACCGAATTCCAGGGACTGGGGAGTTGAGCCGTTTATAGTTAGCTGACCCGGTTTTGGATTGCGCAAACGTCCAAAGTAGGGGCAGTCCGGATCGAGTACGGGTGGCGTTTCGTCCTGCGCCTGTTGTGCACGGGAAACGGCGAGACCGCCCAGCACAAACGTGAGAGTAACGGCAGCCAGGACCAACCCCCGCCATCCTGACATCGCCGATTTCCATCCACTCATAAATCCCCGCCTTTATCCTTTGCATTATAGCAAACACGGGTTCCGGGAATAAGTTTCTCATTCTTTGTATCACTTTCATAACGCGAGACTCCGTTGGGGACGCGGGAAGGGTTTTGCTATTTGCGGACAGGCGGTTAAAATGGCTCCGTGAAAGCTTACAAGCTGTTCGTGATGGCGGGCACCCTGGTAATGCTGCTGCCGATGGGCGGGCACGGCCAGACCTTGGACAATACATCCTTGAACGGAAAGTATTTCTTCCGGCATATCCTGTTCCAGACCGATGCGAGCGGCGCGATATCCCGTCCCAGCAGCCTTTCGGGAAGCATTACCTTCGATGGCCTCGGAAAAACGGCGGTGCAAGGACAGCAGACCGTGGGGACAGCGTCTCCCGTCAATTTCACGAGTGCCGGGACTTATCAGGTTCAACCGAACGGATTTGTAACCATCACGAACCCGCAACGATCCGATTCCACTCTGAACGCGCGGTTGGGAGTGGGCGCCATGGTCGGTTCTAGCACGGAAGCGGCGGGAACCGTGAGCGACGTATTTGTCGCCGTTCCGGCCTCGAAGACTCCGGCCACAAACCAATCGTTTTTGGGGACCTATCGAGTTGCAACGTTCGAAATTCCATTGGGCGATGCGACTCAGGCGCGCAGTGCATTCTTCACCTGGTATGGAAACGGGCAGGGCGGCTTCGATCCTTTCACGGTCACGGGCCACGCGGCGAATTTGAATTCGCAGGTGTTGACGCAGACGGTAACGGGCGCCACGTACGACTTTTCGTCGGACGGGAGCGCCACGGCCACGTTTCCAGCTCCCTCCGGCGCGAGTCCTGGTTCGATGCTGTTGGGCGGCAAGAAGGTTCTTTATCTGTCGGCCGATGGAAGCATGATGATTGGAGGATCGCTCGATGCCGGAGGGCACGATCTGATTGTCGCAATCAGTTCGCTCACAACAGCGGCTACGAACAATTCTCTGCAAGGGGTTTTTTATACGGCAGGCCTGGCGCTGGGAACGCAGGGACTCAGCTCCTATGCAGGGTCGGCGAACTCTCCCGGCACCGGCACGATCCTGTTTACGCGCCGCTACCATTCCGTCCAGGGAACCCTGGATTTCACAAGTTCCGCCGCCTACACGCTGCTGTCAGACGGCTCGGGAACTTCCGGTACGCTGCGCGTGGGACTGGGATCGGGAGGAGCGGCATTTTTAAATTCGTCCGTCAGCGACTTCGATCTGAAGACCTTTGAAATCGACGTGGCCATCCGCGCGCCTTCGATTACCGGCAGCGGAGTGTTCGTGAGTCCGGTGGGAATCGTCAATGCGGCGAGCTTTGGGCCGGTGGGCAATCCGCTGTCACCGGGCGAGATCTTCAGTATTTTTGGAATCGGATTGGCGCCGCAAACGCTTGCGGCGGATCACTATCCGCTTCCGCCGAGTCTTGCCGGAGTTCAGGTATTGGTCAATAACAGCGCGGCGCCGCTGATCGCCGTCAGCACCGGGCTGGTCAATGCCGTGGTCCCGAATTCGGCCTCCGGTACCAAAGTCACGATCGTGGTTAACAATAATGGGAGGCGGTCGAATGCCGTGGACGTGCCGCTGGCCAAGACCGCTCCCGGTGTATTCACTTTGGATTCCTCCGGAGCGGGAGCCGGCGCCATTCTCCATCCTGATTACAGCTTGGTGACGGCTGCCGCTCCGGCCAAGCACGGCGAAACGGTGCAGATATATTTGACGGGACTCGGAGCGACGGCGCCTCCGGTCGGCGATGGACTTCCGGCGTCCGGAAGCAATTTGAGTGTTGTGACGGCCGACGTGGCGGTCTACATCGGCGGAAAAGCGGCGCCAGTGGTTTTCAAGGGACTCGCGCCGGGATTTGCAGCTCTCTATCAGCTCAACGTTACGGTGCCGGCCGATGCTCCTTCCGGAGCGAAAATCCCGCTGGCCATCGGTACCGCCGACTCGTTCCACGATCAGGTCGATATATCGATCCAGTGAGCCGAGCGGCAGGTCAAACATGTCGGCGATTATTGACTGCTTTTTGCGGAGAGCCATCCGACACGGCGGCTGTTAGGAGGTACGATAGGGCGGATTCCGGCTCTCATGGACCCGCAGGGTAATAGCCGCCCGTGATGGCGCCCCGAGAATCGATCCCCAGCGACCTTCGAAAGGGAGTGGGCCTGAAAAAATCCGGCTCCAGGAGCGGCGGTAGCGGGTATAATAAGGGCCGTTGGGACCGCCTCGGAGAAAAGATTGTTCTTGGGGCCTCGGTTGGAACGAAATGAGCGAATACTACCCCACGCCGAAAGGCCAAAAAGGAAATTCCGGCTAAGTTTCAACCGGACTGCGCTTTCATACCTAATCATTCAGTTGCGTCTTTATGGTTCCTGGCGGAAGAGAATCAAAAAAGGAGGCAAAGGTTATGGGAAGAGCAGTGGTGTTTCTCTATGGGTTGGTGGCATACGCTACTTTCTTTGGCACGTTTCTGTATGCGATCGGGTTCGTCGGCAACGTGTTTGTTCCCAAAGCAGTCGATTCCGGGGCCGGGGAATTTTCCACGGGATCACTGATCGTCGATGCGTTGCTGCTCTCTCTTTTTGCCGTTCAGCACAGCGGCATGGCGCGTCAGGGATTCAAAAAACAATGGACCAAGATCGTTCCCAAAACGATTGAGCGCAGCACCTACGTGCTGATGGCCAGCTTGTCCCTGATCCTGTTGTTTTGGCAGTGGCGCCCCATGAACGAGACGATATGGAACGTGCGGAATCCGGCGGGACACACGCTTCTGCAGGCGCTCTTTTGGGTTGGCTGGCTCTGCGTGCTGGGCAGTACGTTCATGGTCAGCCATTGGGACCTGTTTGGACTAAGGCAGGTTTATCTCCACGCCACCGGGAAGAGTTACACACCCATCGGCTTTCGGACCCCGATGCTTTACCAGCATGTTCGCCATCCCATCTATATGGGATTTCTAATCGCCTTCTGGGCGACGCCGCGGATGACGGCGGGCCACTTGCTTTTTTCCATAGCGACCACGGGCTATATCTTAGTGGCAATCCAGCTTGAGGAAAGAGACCTGGTCCGCTTCTTTGGCGGGGCCTATCGGGAGTACCGAGAACGGACGCCCATGCTGTTGCCGATGAGCAAGAAGGGGATCGTGGAATCGAAGCGGCCGCAACAACAGCCCCAAGCCTAGGTTTAGCAAACGCGGACCTCCTTTGCCTGCCGGGTGCGCGAGGATGCCTATGCCCGCTCCGCCTCGCGATAATTGCTATTAAGAGCTTAGTTTTTCTAGAAGCTGTTGCACAACCCAGTCCAACGAATTGTAAGGGCACGGTTTTAACCGTGCCGAACCGAGGCCCTCTGGGACTGCGGCTTGAGCCGCTGAGGGCCAAGGACGCATCCCGCCCTGCGGGAGGCTAAAGCCCCCCCTTACCCTCAAGCGATCGGCACGACTGAAGTCGTGCCCTTACGGGCTCCGAGGAGGTTATGCAACAGCTTCTAGCCTTTCTTCTCCGGGTCCTTCTTCTCAAAATTGAGCGAGGCGGAGTTGATGCAATAGCGCAGGTGAGTCGGCGCGGGGCCGTCCTCGAAGACGTGTCCGAGGTGCGCGTTGCAACTGTGGCAGGTTACTTCGGTGCGGGTCATGCCGTGGCTGCGGTCGGTTTCCATGTGAATGTTCTCCTTGACCTTCGGCGCCCAGAAGCTGGGCCAGCCGGAGCCGGAGTCGAATTTCTGTTCGGAGCTGAAAAGGTCCGCACCGCAGCAAACACAATGGAAGATTCCCCGCTCATGAAAATCGTGATACTTGCCGGTGAAGGGCGGTTCGGTGCCCTTTTGACGCGTGACGATGAACTGCTCGTTGGTTAACTTCTTTTTCCATTCCGCATCGGTCTTCTTTACGTTGCTGGACATTGGAAACCCCCCGTGGTCAGCAATGATACCGACAATATGAATTTGACACAATTAGGGGCGAGAAACATCCGTTGCCAGCCGAGCGCGTGCCCGCGCTATCCGTCCGTTTCCACGGCGGCCTGGTCCTCCTCAGAGAAGGCGCGTGGGCGGTGGACCAATCGCATCGCCGGATAAACGGCAAAGCCCGCGAGGATCATCAGGGCGGCAAATACCAGGGCGTTGATGCCGAAGACCTCGGCATGCTCGCTGCGGAGAATGGAAAGCGCCAGCAGGAGCATCGGTTCCACGCCCACCAGGATAGCGCCCGCCAGCCCGCCCGGCACGCGGAAGGTCCGGGGAAGCCCGGGCTCCCGGATCCGCAGCACGACTAGGGCAATGAACTCGAGCGAGAGGCTCGCGCCGTAAAACATGATATCCAGCGTGATGAGCCGTTCGAAGCCGAGCCCCAGACACAGCGCCCATCCGGCGGCGCAGGCAAGAATAGCCACCCAAGGCGCTCCAGTACTGGGATGCACTTTGGAAAAGACGCGTGGGAGCATCCCATCCTGCGCCATGGCCAGCGGGAGACGGGAATAACTCATGACCAGAGCGTTGAAGATTCCAAACGCGCTCATCATGCCGCCCGCCACGACGGCAAGGCGGAGCCAGTCACCGGCGATCAAACCTGCCGCATCGGCCCAGGAGCCGTTCTCGAAGGTGGAGGCGGGCAGTCCCGTGATCGAAACCGCGAGCACGGGGAGGAGGTAACTCAGCGAAACGATGATTACGGAAAAAATGATCGCTCTCGGGTAGGTGTGCTGCGGGCGCTCCACCTCGCGGGCGATGGTGGAGGCGTTGTCCCAGCCCATGTAATTCCACATCGCGATGAGCGTCCCGCCGAGCAACCCCACCGTGGAGGTGACCGGAGCAGACTGCGCGTGCGCCAGTGCGCCGGCTTTGAACGGCGCGATCAGCACGATCAACACGAATGGCGATGACAGGAGCAACAAGAGCCAGACGGACGTGAGGCTGACAATCCGAACCCCGGCTGCATTGAACGCGGCGCAAATTGTCACCACAGCCAATCCGATGATAACGCCGCGACGGCCCGCGACGAGTCCCGGAGCAAGGCGTCCCAAGTACGCGACGAACAGCGTTGGGTAGATGGCCATATCGAAAATGCTGGCGAGGAGCGATAGCCAGGCTTCTTGAAAGCCCCAGAAGTCGCCGAGAGCCCTCCGGACCCAGGCGTAGAATCCACCCTCGGCGGGAAGCGCACTGGCGAGTTCGCCGACCATAAAGGCCGTCGGCAGGCTGCAAAGCAGAGGCGCGAGCAGCAGAATCAAAATGGCGCGTCCATATCCCGCGCCATGGATGATCTCTTCGGTGCCGTAGGTCCCTCCCGAGACCATGAAAAAAGTGGCGGCGATGAGCGGCCACAAGGTCACGCCGGTCCCGTTTTTCTTCGCTGCGGAGACCGCTCGCGGCGGAAGCGAGGATGGAAGTGATGCATCGCTCAATTTGTCTTTCGATGCCCCTGTATTTATTGATCCCGCCAAAAAAGTGTTGAAAGACTGTATGGGGCTGTCATTCTGAGCCCTTCGTCCCGCAGAGCGGGATCAGGACAGGCTCCGCGAAGAACCCGCTGTTTATATTGCGGCGTTGACCGCAAAGCAGGTTCTTCAGCCCGACCAAAAGCGTCGGGTTTCAGAATGACAACCTCAAAGGTTTATTCAAAAAAATCTCAGCGCCCATGCGCCGCTCGATGGCAGCGCCGGGGTCACACGTTTATGATGGCAATGTCTTGCCCTTGGTTTCCTCTCCCAGAGGCAACAGCACTAGACCGACGAGGAATGCGAGCGATGTTAGCGCTACGGGCTTGCCGATCGTGTGATAGTGCGAGACCCCGGCGCCTACCAGAAACGTTGCACCCGCTGCGATAAAGCGTCCGACGGAAGTGGCGAAGGCAAAGGCGCTGGCGCGGCATTCCGTGCGATATTGTTCCGGGAGCCACAGCGTATAGATGGCAAAGTTCGCTCCGCCGACGCCCAGCACGAAGAGGCAGGCCATGAACCAGACAAGCGCGCCTTGAGCGAGATAAAAGAGATAGCCGAAGCCGATGGCGATCGAGGCGAACATGAGCAGGAAGAACATTCCCAGCGTGGCTCTGCGCCCGTACGCTTCGGCGAGCTTCGGTGTTACCAGGCACCCAAGGATGGTCCCGACGGAAAGCAGCATGGTTGCGTAAGAAGCCATGCGCGCGGCTTGCAGATCGGTGTATCCGGCTTTCGAGGCCAACTGCGTAACGGAAGAAGGAACGTAGACGGAGCCGGCCCAGAGACCCACCATCGAGATCATCAAGAGCGTTGCGTTGACGATGGTGCGCCTCCGATATTCGGGAGAGAACAGCGCGAAGAACGCCTGAGTCGCCGTCCATCGCTTGCCCAGCTCGGTCATGCGATTTTTCCAGCGCTCCGGCTCGGTGACGCCCCAGCGGATGAAGGCCACCAGCAGCGAGGGCAGCCCGCCGAGCGCAAACATCCATCGCCAGCCGTAACGCGCACCGACGGTGTAGTTGGCAAGGGCGGCCAGAAAAAAACCGAAATAGTATCCGGTATGCATGTAACCCGAGCCTTGCTTGCGGCGGTCCTCGGGCCAGGATTCGGCGACGAAGGTGCCGCCCAGCGTCCACTCGCCTCCAATGCCGATGCCGGAGAGCAAGCGGAAAAGCCCCAGGTGCCAGACTTGGGTGGAAAACGCTCCGAGAAAGGTGAACACGGAATAGCAGAGAATCGTGAGCATCAGCGTACGGACGCGGCCAAAGCGGTCGGCGATGGGCCCCCAGAGCGAAGCCAGACCCCATCCGATCAGGAAGACCGCAAAAAGGATTCCGCCATAGTAGCCAACGTTGGCGGGGTTCGCGGGGATGCCGGAGCGCGGAAGCAGTTCGCGCAACGCAGGCACCAGGACCAGCGCATAGATGAAGGAATCCATCCCATCCAGAGTCCAACCACCCCAGGCGGCCCAGAAGCCGCGGACTTGGTTGGGCGTAAGTTTGGTCCTTGCGCCGGAAATGGATATGGATTTCGAGGCGATGCTCATAGGCGGAGCTATTGTATCTCACAGCACGGCGGTGGCGCATCCAAAAAGGTGTCAAGAGTCAGGAGGAGAAAGAGGGTCCTTCTCCCGCAGGGCGGGATCAGGATGATCGGCATGCTTGTCATGGGCACAATCCTGTGCTATTTTCGAATTGCGCCCAAACGAGTTTCCGGAAATGCCGGACCGTTAATCGGGCTTTTTCCTTTTAGAGCACACCACCATGGAAAACGAAATCAATCCTGTTCTTTCCACCTGTGCCTGCACCGCGGATTTCTGCGATCATGCTGACAGAGAGCGATGCGGAAAGCCCAGCGAGTTTGTACTTGGCATTGCGCATATAGGTAAAGAAGGCAGTGTCGGGCCGGAAATGACCAGTGGCCTTTGCGAGGAATGCTGGGAACGTATCAAGGAAATGTTGGGGTTTTAAAGTTTCCCCGCAATTCCCTCCAACGCACATTTAGCCCACCACCATCGCCGCAATCATTTTGACAAGCGAGTCCGGCTCCATGTATCCTTTAGAGTTTTGAATCGTCTTTGAATCGTCGCGGGAGGAGAAACCGAAAGTGCCAAGCAACGACGGAGGCAACCTGGGGGTTGTGGTTCAGATAGCCGGTCCGGCCGTGGACGTGAAATTCACGGAAGATCACCTGCCACAGATTTATAACTCGGTTCGCGTCACGAGCGAGGGCTTCAACGTGCCATCGCCGATCGATGTGACGCTGGAGGTGCAGCAGCACCTGGGCGAAGGCCGCGTCCGATGCGTGGCCATGGAGCCAACCGAGGGCATGGTGCGCGGCATGAAGGCGATCGATTCCGGCCAGCCGATCATGGTGCCAGTCGGAAAGCAGACGCTGGGGCGCGTGATGAATGTGGTGGGCCGTCCCGTAGACAACATGGGACCAATCGAGACCGAGATGAAATACCCGATTCACCGTCCCGCTCCCACGTTCGACGAGCAGAACGTGAACCTGGAAATGTTCGAGACGGGCATCAAGGTGATTGATCTTCTGGAGCCGTATCTGAAGGGCGGCAAGACGGGACTGTTCGGCGGCGCGGGCGTCGGAAAAACCGTCATCATCATGGAGCTGATTAATAACATCGCTCTGAAACACGGCGGCGTCTCGGTGTTCGCCGGCGTCGGTGAACGCACGCGCGAGGGCAACGACCTGTGGCTTGAGATGCAGGAGTCGGGCGTCATCAACCCGAAGGACTGGCAGAAATCGAAGGCCGCCTTGATCTATGGGCAGATGACGGAACCGCCGGGAGCGCGGCTGCGCGTGGGACTCACGGGTCTGACGGCCGCCGAGTATTTCCGCGACGTCGAAGGGCAGGACGTGCTGCTCTTCATCGATAACATCTTCCGGTTTACGCAGGCTGGCTCGGAGGTTTCGGCACTGCTGGGACGCATGCCCTCGGCGGTCGGGTACCAGCCGAACCTCGCGACCGAGATGGGTGAGTTGCAGGAGCGCATCACTTCGACGAAGAAAGGGTCCATCACATCCGTCCAGGCGATCTACGTGCCGGCCGACGACTATACGGACCCGGCGCCCGCGACCACGTTCGCGCACCTGGACGCTACGACGAATCTTTCGCGCTCGATCGCGGAGTTGGGCATCTACCCGGCGGTCGATCCGCTGGCTTCGACCTCGCGCATTCTCGATCCGCACATTGTCGGCGACGAGCATTACCGCGTGGCAAAGGCCGTCAAGGGAATTCTGCAAAGGTACAAGGATTTGCAGGACATCATCGCGATCCTGGGAATTGACGAGCTTTCGGAAGACGACAAGCTGACCGTTACACGAGCGCGCAAAATCCAGCGTTTCCTTTCACAGCCGTTCTTCGTTGCGGCGCAGTTCACGGGACTGGAAGGCAAGTATGTGAAGCTCGCGGACACCATTCGGGGCTTCGACGAAATCGTCCAGGGCAAGCACGACGGCGTCTCCGAGCAGGCGTTTTATCTCGTCGGTTCCATCGAGGAAGTGCTGGAGAAAGAGAAGAAGCTGCAGGCAGCGTGAAGCAGAAGTTAGAAGATAGAAGCTGAAAAGTTAGAAGGAACGCGGTGCAGATCCCTCGCTGCGCCCCTCGACAGGCTCGGGACCGGGGTCGTGAGCGGAGTCGAACGGCTCGGGATGACAGCGGGTTGGTTTTATTCTAACTTCTAGCTTCTAACTCCTAGCTTCCTTTTTAACCAATGGACCACACGTTTCTACTTCGCATCGTTACGCCGGACCGGGAAGTGGTGCGCGAGGAGATCGAAGAGGCACAGATCCCGGGACGGGAAGGGTACCTGGGCATTCTGCCCGGACACGCACCTCTGATCTCGGAGCTGAAGATCGGCGAAATCACCTTCCGCAAGGGAGGGAAGATCGAGCACTTGGCCGTGACGTGGGGTTTCCTCGAAGTGCTGCCGGACCAAGTGACCGTGCTGGCCGAGACCGCCGAACGGCCCGAAGAGATCGACCTGGACCGCGCCCGCGCCGCCAAAGAACGCGCCGAAAAACGATTGAAAAGTGCTCATCAGGAGCTCGATCTGAACCGGGCGCAGATTGCGCTGGAGCGCGCACTGGTCCGGTTGCAGGTGGCGGCGCGACGGCAATATCTGGAAAAATAACCTTCCGCATTTATTACCAAGCAGAAAGCTCAGAAGGCTGTTGCAAAACCTCTTTAAAGGCGTTGTAAGGGCACGGTTTTAACCGTGCCGAAAGCGAGCGGTGAAGCGGGCAGCTTCAGCTGCTGAGGGTCCAGGACGCACCTCAGGGGCTAAAGCCCAATTCTTACCGTCCTGTGGTCGGCACGACTGAAGTCGTGCCCTTACGGGTTCTTAAGGAGGTCTTACAACAGCCTCTAGTCCGGATTACAGAAGGGAATATCCATGCCGTCAGTGGGCGAGTTCAATTTTCCGCTCAGTTGGAAGACCAAAGATTGTTTCGTATGCGGCCCGGATAATGCGAACGGAATGCAGGTGGTGTTTGTTTCCGACGGCGATCACGGATGCCGCGGCGAATATACGGCACGGGCCGAACATTGCGGATGGCCCGGTCTGCTGCACGGCGGAATTGCATTCACGCTGATGGATGAGGCGCTCGCGTATGCGCTCTATTTCCATGGACTCTATGGCGTTACCGCGAAAGTCGAAACCCGCTTTCGCAAGCCTATCCCGGCTGGAACGAAGTTGGTGATCCGCGCCTGGACCGTCGACCAGCGCCGTCGGCTGGTGGACGCGCGGGCGGAGATACGAGTGGATTCCGACGACGCCGAGCTGGTGGCGGAGGCCGATGCGACGATGTATTTGCAGGAGATTGAGGGGAGCGGAGGTGATTGATTAGAGGTACTATGGTTGTCATGCCGAAGGAACCGATTGAACCGGAAAATAATCCTATCGAAGAAGACGCGATGCGGCCCGAGTACGATCTTCGGGGAGGCGTCCGTGGCAAATACTACAGGCAGTACATGGAGGGAACTAACGTTGTGCTACTCGATCAGGAGCGACGAACGCCACTAAGGGACGAGAAGACCTAACGCAAACTATTCCCGGCAAAAGGAGGCAGGCTATTTTGAGCGTTGCCAATGCCCAATTGCGCTCCGTCGCGCAGCAGATACAATTTGAGTTCGGAAACCTTGCCGATTGTGTTTGGAAATTTAATTCTCAGATCAGCGAACTCAAAAAATAGAACTCGCTAAGCTCGATGATTATTTTCCGAACGATGCTCCCATGAGAGCATGGCGGTGGAAATCAGAAGGCTACAAGGTAGATTTCTACTTCCCACTTGCGCTAAATTACTCGTTCGTCGTTCTGGTTTTCATTGAACTTGAAACAAAGCTGATGGAGCTATGCGGTCTACTCCGCGATTTGAGGCACTCGTCCTTCAGTGTGAAGGATATCACTGGGAGAGGTGTTGAAAAGTACGCGCTGTACATTGAGCGCGTTGGTGGGATCAAGAGAAGTGAACTAAAATACTGGGAACAGATTGCGGCGCTCCAGCAAATTCGTAATTGTATCGTGCACACTGCGGGTTTCATTGCTCAGGCACGTGACTCCGTGAACTTAAGAGAGATGGTGATGCACGAAAGATTCTTTGTTCCGGACCGTCGTAGTCATGCTGTAGCGTCCCGCTTGAATGAACCGCCGAGAGATCCAGGGGTCTCCATCATTCAGTTTAATGGTATGGAAAGGCTGATAGTGAAAATGGAGTACCCGCATACTGTTAGTTTTTATGTGCGGCATTTTCTCCTCGACTTGGTTGAGAAAATTGAAGTTCCGCCGAGTTCCTCGTCGAAAGCGAGAAAAAAGAAATTAAGCACTTACTGAATCTGGTTCAATGTTGGGTCAAAAGTTTTTCCCTCTTTCAGCCCATTCCGAGTTAATATTAACCGCTTTGTACTTTTATGCCTGAGCGATGAAGGATCATAGCCTGAGGAGGCTTTTATATGGCAGAGAAACCGGCCGTGGCAGATAAAACTTCAGAAAAAACGCGCGCGATCGATCTGGCGATGACGCAGATCGAGAAGCAGTTTGGGAAGGGGTCCATCATTCGGTTGGGGACCAAGGAAACAGTGCCGGTTTCGGTGATCTCGACAGGAGCGCTGTCGTTCGACGTGGCGCTGGGGGTGGGCGGCATGCCACGGGGGCGCGTCGTCGAAATATTTGGGCCGGAGTCGAGCGGGAAAACGACGCTAGCGTTGCAGGTGATCGCCGAGGCGCAAAAACAGAAAGGGGTGGCGGCGTTTATCGACGCGGAGCACGCGCTCGATCCCGGCTATGCCAAGAAATTGGGCGTGGACGTGGACAACCTTCTGCTCTCGCAGCCGGACTACGGCGAGCAGGCGCTGGAGATCGCGGAAGCTTTGGTCCGCTCGAACTCGATTGACGTGGTGGTGATAGACTCGGTGGCCGCGCTGGTTCCGAAAGCCGAACTGGAAGGCGAGATGGGCGACTCGCACATGGGTTTGCAGGCGCGGTTGATGTCGCAGGCGCTGCGCAAACTGACGGGAATCGTTTTCAAATCGAATACCTGCCTGATCTTCATCAATCAAATCCGCGAGAAAATCGGTGTGATGTTTGGGAACCCGGAGACGACCACCGGGGGACGGGCACTGAAGTTTTACTCCTCGGTTCGCGTCGACGTCCGGCGTATTGCCGCTATCAAGGAAGGCGATAAGGTGGTCGGGAGCCGCACCAAGGCGAAGGTGGTGAAGAACAAAGTGGCCGCGCCGTTCCGCGAAGCCGAGTTCGACATCCTCTACGGCGAAGGAATCTCCAAGGAAGGAGACCTGCTGGACCTCGGCGCCGAACATCAGGTTGTTGAAAAGAGCGGATCGTGGTTTTCCTATAAAGGCGAGCGGATTGGACAGGGGCGCGAAAACGCTCGCACCTATCTGAAAGAGAATCCCGCCGTGCGTGATAAACTCGACGTGGAGTTGCGCGCGGTGCTGGGCTTGAAAAGGCTCGGTTCCGCCGAAGCACCCGCCGCCGAGCCAATTCCGGCAACCTCCATGAGAAGCCGCGCCAACTGACAAGCAGCGACCCGTGACAAGCAGGAGTCGGAATAGAAAAAACTCGGACCGGCGAGCGTGATCCATCGGTGACAAGATTGGAACAATGCTATCGAGAGTAATTCTGTTGGTGCAAAAATAGGCGCTCGGCGAATATAATAAGAATTGGGATTGGGTGCGATGGACGGCCGCCGAGGAGTGGTTTAGCCCCAGGCTCGGAACAAAGTAGAATAGCGGTTGGTTGTGCCACGCCGTTGGGGTGGCTGGAAGATGCCGATCATCTTCAATCCGGATGGGAACGAGGTGGGTTCCGTATGGCGAAGCGATTCGGGGTAGAGCGGCTGATCACACTGAGCGCGGCTCTGGCCGTCTCGCTGATGGTTCCCGCGGCTTACGGCGCGGGGCAGGCGGTGACGATTGCAACCACCTCGCAGGCCGCGTCCGGCGCCGCCGCTTCCTCCAAGACATCTTCCTCCACCGTTGCGAAGTCCAATTCCATTGCCGTGAAATCCAAGATAATTGCAAAGACGGGTACCAAGACAGTCGCGACCAAGACAGTCGCAAGGAAGAAGACTTTCGCCCGGAAGACAGGACTCGATCGGCGCTTGGGCGCGAAGAGAGGACCTTCGTATGGAGATCCTGCCGCCGGCGACGACAGCACCGGAGAGGACCCGGTGGTGCGGCAGGCGGCAGTCGAATCGCTCGACGGACTGCTGGGATCGATGGTTGCCGTCGATCCGGCGAGCGGCAGGATTCTGACCATCGTCAATCAGAACCTGGCATTTGCCGGAGGCTATCAGCCGTGCTCCACATTCAAGCCGGCCGTAGCGCTGGCGGCGCTGCAAGAAGGCGTGATCTCGAATGACAAGACGCGGCTGCAACTCGGCAAGCGGTGGTTCATGACGCTGGAACAGAGTCTGGCCCATTCGAACAATGTTTATTTCGCCAAGCTCGGGGCGCTGATGGGGCTGGAGACGATGCGAAAATACGCCGGGATGTTTGGTTTCGCCGAACACGCCGGATGGGGAATCGAGAAAGAGCAGCCGGGGAGTTTCCCGGAGCAACCGCCGCCGGCGAGCGTGGGCGGAGTCGGCAAAGTCGCCAGTTTCGGCGAAGGCATCTCACAGACGCTGTTTCAGGAAGTTTCCTTCATGAGCGCGCTTTCCAACGGCGGCACGCTCTACTATCTGCAATATCCAAGAACTCCGGAAGAACTCGATGAGTTCGAGCCGCGCATCAAGCGGCAACTCGATCTTGGCCCATGGCTGGAGCCGGTGCGCGAAGGGATGCTGGGAGCCGTAGAGTTCGGAACGGCGCGGCGGGCGCATCAGCCGGACTTCCCGATCCTGGGCAAAACCGGGACCTGTTCGCAGAATGGGATGAAGCTGGGATGGTTTGCCGGCTATAGCGGAGGACATTCCAATCTGGCGGTCGCCGTATTGCAGCGGACCCCGCAACCGATGGGAGGCGGCCCTCATGCCGCTCAGATCGCCGGACGCTTTTTCCGAAAACTGGCCGATGCGAATTACGTCGTGAGACACAACGATAAGAAGCCTGCCACCGTTTCGCTGCCCGCCTCCGTGCAATTGTTCCGCTGAGAAGCTGTCTCCTAATTGGGCGGAACGGGGCACGATCGAACATCAAAGACATACCTCAGTGGCTGAAGCCCTTGTCCTTGGGCCTCTCAAGCGGCGTGGCTGAAGCCATGCCCTTACGATTGCCACAACAAACCATTTGCGAGACGACTTCAAAACCATTGGCGAAAACGCGCTCGCATCTGGCTTAGAATGCCGGAGGCTTGTATAATCGAGCTTCCGGCAGGTATTTTCCCGAAGGAGACCGAGATGCTCTGGAATGAACTGGCCGAGTGCGCGTTGAGGGATGAAGCCATTTCGCGCGAGGCGGCGGCGAAGGTTCTGGCCGTTCCCGAGGAAGAGTTGCTGGACCTGGTCGCTGCGTGTTACCGGGTTCGGCGACACTACCACGGCAAACGCATCAAGCTGAACATGCTGATCAACGCCAAGAGCGGGCTATGCGCGGAGGACTGCGGTTACTGCTCGCAGTCCATCATTTCAGAAACGGGCGTCGATCGCTATTCGTTGCAGTCCTCGGCGGTTCTGGTGGAGGGAGCGCGGCAGGCGATGGCGGTCCAGTCGCACACCTACTGCATCGTGATCAGCGGACGGAGGCCCACGCCTCGGGAGCTCGGCCACATCACGAATGCGGTCCGCGAGATCAAGCAAAAATATCCGTTGCGCATCTGCTGCTGTCTGGGGCTGCTCGACGACGCCGAAGTCAAACGGCTGCAGGAAGCCGGCGTTGACCGCGTCAACCACAACTTGAACACCTCCGAGGATCACTACGACGAGATCTGCTCGACGCACACTTATAAGGATCGAGTCGAGACGATTGAGGCCGTGAAACGCGGCGGAATTTCGTCGTGCTCGGGAGCGATCGTCGGTATGGGAGAGAGCGATCAGCAGATTGTGGACCTGGCATTTGCGTTGCGCGAGCTGGACGTGGATTCCATCCCGGTGAATTTTCTGATTCCCATCGCGGGGACGCCGCTGGGGAGCGTGGAGTACCTGACGCCTCAAAAATGCCTGGCGGTGCTGTGTCTGTTCCGGCTGGTAAATCCGTCGAAGGAGATTCGCATCGCGGGCGGGCGCGAGTATCATCTGCGCTCGCTGCAACCGTTGGGACTTTATGTGGCCGACTCCATCTTCATCGGCGACTATCTGACAACGCGCGGCGAGGTTCCCGAACGCGATCTTCAGATGATCGAAGACGCTGGGTTTGTTCCCGCCATTCCGCCGGGACTTGCGCCCGAGGCGGACTATGCGCCGGGAATCAGTCCGGAGGGGCGGCGCGCGAACGGTGGAAGCGGCTGCGAGACCGAAAACGCAGCGGCCGTTGCCTCGCAAGAATCGCAGGTCGGTTGAGATTGGAATATTGTTCGCGTTGGTGTAGACCGATAGCCGGCCAACAAATGAAAAGCAGATCCTTCGCGGGCGCTCAGGATGACAGCCCCTAGAGGGTACTCATCTCAAGGAACGGCAGTCTACAGCAAATGTGAAAACGCTATAGGCGGGCGGACCTTTCCGAAGAAATGTTTTCCAACAATCGGGACAAATCCAGCAGCGGCGCGGACTCTTTTCTGCGCGAAACGCTCGACTCGCTGGAGCGGGCTGGCTTGGTGCGCAAGTTGCGCGACCTGCGCGGTGCGCCGGGCCTTTCGGTGGAGCTTGGCGGACGCGATGTGCTGCTGCTCTGCTCCAATAATTACCTGGGAATCGCGGGGGACGAAAGGGTCAAACTGGCCGCGCAACAGGCGGTGGAGCGCTTTGGGTGCGGCGCGACCGGGTCGCGGCTGATTAGCGGAAACATCGAGCCTTATGAAGAACTCGAGCGGGAGCTGGCCGCGTTTAAGGGCACCGAGGCCGCGCTAGTCTTCTCGTCGGGGTATCATGCCAACGTCGGAACGGTGTCGGCGCTGGTGGGTGAAGGGGATGCCATCTTCAGCGACGCGCTGAACCACGCCTCGCTCATCGATGGCTCGCGTCTCTCGCGGGCGGAAATCAATATCTACAAGCACTGCGACGCGGGCGATTTGGAAGCGAAGCTCGCCGCTCGACCGGCGGCGCGGAGGAAGCTGATCCTCACGGAGTCGGTATTTTCGATGGACGGCGATCTCGCGCCGCTCGATGCGATTGCATTTCTGGCGAAAAAATACGGAGCGCTCCTGATGGTGGATGAAGCACACGCGACGGGCGTCTTTGGACCGACCGGGGCGGGGATGACCGAAGCGCTGGGGCTGGGCAGCCAAGTGAACGTGCAGATGGGCACCTTCAGCAAGGCGCTCGGAAGCCTGGGCGGATACGTGGCGGGAAGCAAGGACCTAGTCTCGTATCTCATCCAGCACGCGCGCAGTTTTGTTTTTACCACGGGGCTGCCGCCGGCGGTGATCGCCGCTTCGGCTACGGCGATTCGGATTGTCCGCGAGGAGCCGGAGCGACGGCGAGCTCTCTGGCGCAACCTGCGGCAATTGCGGCGAGGGCTGGCGAATCTGGGCTTCGCCTTAGGGCCGGAGGAAAGCCAGATCCTGCCGCTGCGGCTGGGAGAGTCGCGGCTGACGATGGCGGCCTGCCGGCTGCTGTTGAAGCACGGAGTTTTCGTGCAAGGGATTCGTCCGCCGACGGTTCCTCCAGGGACGGCGCGGCTTCGAATCACTCCTACGGCGCTGCACGACGAGCTGGACATCGAGTTCGCATTAGCGGCGTTTGCCAAGCTCTGGGCGGCGCTCGAATCCCGCAAGCCCGATTCGGCGCGCGGGCGGCGAATGTCCTCCCGCCAAACTTCATTGAAACTTGTGAGACGATGACAGCAACGGATCGCGACTGCTTGAAACAGTGGGATCATGCGTACCTCTGGCATCCGTTCACGCAGATGCGGGAGTGGCTGGCGCAGGATCCGGTCGTCATCGAGCGCGCCGAAGGCAATTACCTGTTTGATACGGACGGCAGGAAATACTTCGACGGAGTGTCGTCACTTTGGTGCAACGTGCACGGGCACGGGCGGCCGGAGCTGGTGGAGGCGATACGGAAACAGCTCGATGCGGTGGCGCACACCACGATGCTGGGGCTCGGAAACGTTCCGGCTATCGTGCTGGCGAAGCGGCTGATCGAGCTTGCGCCGCGCAGCCTCACGCGGGTTTTCTATTCGGACTCGGGCGCGACGGCGGTGGAGATCGCGCTGAAGATGGCGTTCGAGTATTGGCAACTGAAAGGAGATCGGGACCGCACGTTGTACGTCAGCCTATCTGATTCCTACCATGGCGACACGGTGGGATCGATGAGCGTGGGATATTCGGAGACATTGCATTCGCGGTACCGCCCTCTGTTGTTTCCTTGTTTGAAAATTTCGCCGCCCCACGTGTTTCGATACTATCGGGGCGAGAGCGATGGGGACGCGCTGGCGCATGCGCTCGAAGAAGCCGAGCGGACGCTGGGAGAGAACCGGGGACGCGTTGCCGCAATGATCGTCGAGCCGCTGATGCAGGGCGCGGCCGGAATGTGGAATCAGCCGGCCGAGTACGCCCTTGGACTTCAAAGGCTCTGCCGCGAAAACAACATACTTTTCATCGCCGATGAAGTTGCCGTGGGTTTCGGGCGCACCGGGAAAATGTTTGCTTGCGAGCACGCGGGAATCATGCCGGACTTGATGTGCCTGGGGAAGGGAATTTCCGGCGGGCTGCTGCCGCTGGCGGCAACGCTTGCGACAGGGGAGATCTTCAACGCCTTCCTCGGCGACTACGAAGAGCGCAAGACATTCTTCCACGGACATACCTACACGGGGAATCCGCTGGGCTGCGCGGCGGGGAACGCTTCGCTTGACGTGTTTGCGAACGACGATACGCTCGCGCGGCTGCAAACGAAAATTGCGCGGCTCAGCGAGTTGCTTGCATCGGTTCAAAAGCTCGGGCATGTCTCGGACGTTCGGCAGTGGGGGATGATGATCGGAATCGAGCTCGCCGCAGACGCCGCGAGCCGCAAGGCATATCCGGCGGCGAAACAGATGGGCAAGCAAGTGATTCTGGAGGCGCGCAAACACGGCCTCATGATCCGGCCGCTGGGCGACGTTGTGGTGCTCATGCCGCCGTTGTCCACGACGTTGCAGGAAATGGAATGGCTGGTGGGCGTGACGGGGGAATGCATCCGGGCGGTTACGGAGGGTTAGAGCTACCACTCATGGGCGCAAAAGGAATTCTAATTACGGGGACTGATACGGGGGTGGGGAAGACTCTGGTCGGTTGCGGGATTGCTGCTGCGCTGCGGCGGCGGGGGTTGCGTGTCGGGCCTTTCAAGCCGGCGGAAACGGGATGCGAGTGGGACCCGGAAGCGAAAGAGCTTGTGCCGGCGGATGCGAAGCTGCTTCGCGAGGCGTCGGGGACCATGGCTGCGCTCGACATGATCTGTCCGTATCGCTTTCGGACGCCGGTGGCGCCGTGCGTTGCGGCGGACTTGGAGGGAATCACGCTGGATGCCTGGAGCGTTCAAGAACGCCTCATGAAATGTTATTCGGCACTTTCTTCGTCACACGATTTAGTGATTGTCGAGAGTGCCGGAGGAATCCTGGCGCCCGTGGCGTATGGCTTTTTTTACGAGGATCTGGCGCGGCTGCTGCATCTGCCGGTGCTGGTCGTGATCGGCTCGAAGCTGGGAGCGCTAAATCATACGCTGCTGACAATGGCGTATCTGAAAAGCCTGGGGCTTGAAGTCCTGGCGTGCGTCTTGAACCATTGCACATCGAAAACGTCGCCGGCGATTGATACGAACGCCGGGGCGCTGCGGAAGCTGATTTCCGCGCCGCTTTTCGTTCTTCCGAATGTCGCTGAGGGGAATCCTGCCAAGCTTGGCAGGGAATTCGAGGAGTTGGCGACCCGCTTGCTGGTGGGGCTTTGACAAAGCCTTGCGGTGGCGGCTCGCTTACAGTCGCACCGGCGTCCGGCCCGACGCCAGAAGGTCCGGGCTTTGGGACCGCAGGTCTCGGCCCGGAAAAACATTGCTGGCGGGGCAGCATTGATGTAGCATTTTGGTTCTGACGAGAGAGCGTGGTAACCGCAATATGGCTGCCCATCGAATCAATCGGGAACAGGCGCGGGAGCTTTACGGAGGGCCGCTTTCCGTTTTGGAGGCAGCCGCCTCCGCGATCCGCTATCAGATGCATCCGGATCGGATTGTCACCTACGCCATCCAGCGAACCGTCAACTACACGAATATCTGCAACGCGTATTGCTCCTTCTGCTCGTTTTATCGCGCGCCGGGGCACGCGGAAGGATATGTCCTCTCCGATGACGAAATCATGCGGAAGATCGAGGATGCCATCGCGCGCGGCGCAACTGGCATTTTCATTCAGGGCGGCGACCATCCGGAACTGAAGATCGAATATTACGAAGCGCTGCTTCGCAAGGTGAAGAAGCGCTTCCGCGTGCAGTGCCACAGCTTTTCCGCACCCGAGATTACGAATATGGCGCAGGTGTCGGGTATCGGACTGGAAGAGACGATCGCGCGGCTGAAGGACGCCGGACTCGATTCCATCCCGGGAGCTGGAGCGGAAATCCTGGACGACGAGATACGGAACCTCATCAGCCCGATGAAGATCAAGACGGCGGAATGGCTGGCGGTTCATCGCGTGGCGCCCCGGCTCGGGCTGCGGACGACGGCGACGATGGTTTGCGGGTTCGGCGAGCCGCTGGAGCATCGGCTGAATCATCTCGACCGCTTGCGCGAACTGCAGGATGAGACGGGCGGGTTCGTGGCCATTGTTGTCTGGGCTTACCAGATGGGACGGCAGCAGCCGTCGATCCTG
>ORMF011947287.1_pt1 | contig 26028 bp, 2 predicted proteins | sample 1779871 | NCBI WGS metagenome assembly ORMF01 (sample SAMEA104232316, study PRJEB22302) | groundwater metagenome | biome: forest; feature: aquifer; material: groundwater | place: USA | collected 2011-08-07 | depth 5.4 m | reverse complement strand
GATGGTGAGTAACCTGACTAAAACCGCGACAGGGACAAAGCTGAATAAGACCGAGGCGCGGGTGGCGGTCACGCGGGCTTTGACGAATCAGGTGACCGCCGAAGAAAAACAGTCGCCCTTAGCAACAGCTCAAGCTTTGCCGCTCGACAAAGCCGCATCGCTGGGTGCGGAAATTGTAAGACAGTTGGCCGGATTGCGTGTGTCGGATGTCGTGAAACCGGAAAATCTGCTTGGCGAAGGCGGTAATGCAAGCGTTTACAATATTCCAGAAATAGAAGGATATGTTTTGCGTGCCCCTCATGGCGGTGGTTTTAGCGCACCTGTGGTTGAAGGCAATTTTGAATTGTTGAAGGATGATTTTCCGGATTTCAATGTCGGTCAACCGATCGCCAAAATAGGCAGTTACCTGATTCTTAAGAAACAAAATGGAATTCCTGCCAGTGTTCCCTATGGAGCGATGAGACGGGATCCTTCCAGGCGCAGTGAAGCCGACAGGCTTTATGAAGAACACTTGGAACGCGCTGCTAATATGCCGCAGGCCGCTTACGATGAGTTTGCCAGGCAACTTTTGATTATCAATCACCGCGGCTATCAATTTGATCCATCCAAAGCAAACAATGCCCTTCTTGATGTGACAGCAAATCGTTTTAATTTGGTGGATATTAATACGAAAAGCCCGGATTCGAGTTACAGAAACGATGTTGCCGATATTATTGTTGTACTCATGGATAATGCCTATGCGGGGGGATACCAGGGGAAGAAGAAGGAGCAATTGGTGAAATGGCGAAAGACGATTTTGGAAAAGGCGCTTAAGGCAAGTAGAACTGCTGGATTGCCGGAACAAATTCTCGGGCGAGGCAGCCTTGCCTATTCCTTGAAATTGGCCGGGATGGGTGAGGAGGAGGGGTGGGAATATGTGGATCAAATTTTGAAGCAGGCAGACAGCGAGAGAGCCTCATCCTTCGGCGCGTCGCTGGGAGGAACTCCCGCTGTTGGCGAGCAGCGGACCAAACCTTTGACGGATCCCTTTACCAAACTACCGCTCAACCCAGAAACATCGGGACCTTTCCGGCAGTCCTTCGCAGAAGCCTATGAGCTATTGCTGGCCGCTTTTGACCCACAATTTGCTTGGTCTAATCGGAAACCATCTTTCAGCGATGCCCTCGAGAAGTTAAGGGAGTTACCACAAGGCAACCGGGAAGAACAAAAAGCGGCCAACGCGTTGCTAGCTTACGCAAACACAGAGTATTTTCTTGCGGAGAGCAGAAATTCGGAAGGTTCGAAGGATCTCCATGATGCTCTCCAACTCTTGAGTCCTGAAGATCGTGCCTGGGTTCAGAGGTTTTGGCTGGAGATCACAGAAAACCTTTTTCGCGCCGTTGCTATGGAGCAGGAACCAAGCCAGAGGGCTGATTTATTCTCCAAAATCGGTCTGAAATTTTATGACGTTCTCCGAAGAGGAGATATGCGCCGCCAACGTCTTATGGGGGATCTCGTTAAAAATAATCCAGAATTGAAACGGGTCTATGACGCCGTCCGTCGCATTGATGGTGATAACACTTATATTACCGAATCACGCAATCACCTTGGTATTTTAAATGTGATGTCGCTATTTGCTACCAGAGACAGGATTCGGCATAGAATTGGAATGCTGAAACGGCAAGCAGAGGGATTGAAAAAGAATTTAGACCCCTTGGAGACGAAACAAAAGCAAGCCCAATTATTTTTTGATAAGTTGACGGAGGCTCAGAAGGAGTTTTTAGACATCTCCAATCGGATACAGGAGACGTATCAAGAAACGATTAAATGGGACGGAGGTACCCGCTACGATTCAGAACATCGACGGTATGACTCCTTAAGCGAGGAATTGGATACTAAGACCTTCAACTACTTAATGGAGAGCCTGTTGCCTCTTCTTCCTGATCCTGGGATCCAGTTCTTTAACGATTATTTTAGGAAGTTTGTAGATGAGAACGGACGGGTTATGGGTACAAAGACCGTCGAGTTGGCCCGGTTCCTTCGGGAATCCATGTCCACTTTGTATACGAATCCCAAACTAGTTCAGCCGGAAATTTTGGAAGGGGTGGAAATTGTATTTGACGTACGAAAAGTCGAGGTTATGAACCAAAGCCGCAATCGGGATGAGTTGGACCTTTATCCGGCAACACTTTACTTTCCCAATGCGGAATCGATGATGAAGTTCGCCAGGGCGTTTGGCTGGAAGGACTCCTTCCGCGGGATCAGTTTTGACCGCACCTTTTTCAAACCGGGGACTCTTTTGCACCAATTGCCTTTGACGCTTGCTTATCGAAAGACGGGCGAGCTGAATACTGAAGATAAAAGACACTTGGACACGTTGAATCATGAGGAACGACACAAAAGAGACACCAAACGTCTTTTGAGAGAAGGTCCGGACGCTATTCTAAGCGAACTGCTTGCCTTTTACAGCCGGAAGCTTTTAGCCGGGGAATCACCCGATTTGAAAGCTAGAAGTGATATCTTTCGGGGAATTGCATCGGATTTAAAACAGCACTATTACGAAAATCTTATCAAAAACAGCGAAATTGACAAGGCAACCTTTGATAGGCTGGTAACCCGTGCCGTAACTACTCTGAATCGCCTTGATAGTTTTCTCGAACCCTATCTTGTGGAGCGAATTTTGTTTAACACATTGAAAATTGAGGACTTTCTCGAATGGGGACGGGTGCACGATGATTTCCTGCGACAAATTGGTGAAAGCAAGCCAATGCCCAAAGGAACTTCCCATAGAAGGACCGAGCGGGCTGGGGTCACTTACCTGAATATGGTTCATCTTTTCGAAGCTCATCATGGGATAGCCGCCGAGAATGCCACGGTGCTGAACGTAGCTCTTGATTCTCTCCGGGAAGTTTTACCTGAATCGTCCGGCGCATCCCCTACGCAAGCTCCGGGGACGGGCACAGCCTCATCGCTTGGGGAGGAGGCCTGGCGCGAAGCTTTCGGCGATTCCGCATGGGGGAAGATCAAGGCCATTCCCGGCCTGAATGTGCAGGCGCTGATGGATGCCGGACAGAGCAAAAAGGAATTGATTTCATTTTTGGGTGATTTTTATCGCGCTTCGCCTGACACGGTTTATTACGGGATTTTGGGAAATACGGATGAATTTGTGGATCTGGTGCGAACGTCAGCCGAATCTCCAAGATGGCTAGCCTATTCGGGGCGATATGCAGCTTACAAGAGATTTGATTTTGCCGGCCTGGCGCAGCAGTTCCAACTTAATCCCGAGATGTTCCAGATGATGCGCCTTATGGGGCAGACGAATATGTCGTGGAGGCTGCGTTTGCGTCTGTTGATTCTGCAGGCGCGGTTGAAGATGCGGCAATGGTGGCAATCCATAGTGGAAGCGTTTAAGGATTGGCGGGAAATGCGCGCCGCAGATCCGGCACTCATTATCGACGGTATAAGGGAGATTCGGAATATTCAAAGCAGGTTTCTGGCGTTGTGGGACGCCGGGAAATCGACTCATGATCTTTTGACCGCAGCATCCCGGAAACGATCCGGATCGGGCCAGCACGGTTTTGAAATCTATAAATATGAAACCTACAAAAGAGAAGTTGGAATTTATTCATCCAATAACCCTGTGGGAAAAATGCGCGCATCACAGGAAAAATTGGAGGGGGTTTCTCCCGCATCACTTCAGAATTATCTTCAGATAATCCGGAAAGAAAGCCGGGCTCAATATCTGGCTTTGTATAGGAAACTTCAAAAAGGTGATCCTGATTTTTTGGATATGTTTTTGAGAAGTGCCCAAAAGGCGAATGAAGCCGACGTGAGACGAAATCTCCGGAAATTGCGCGCCGTAGTTGGTGCCCAGGCGGATAAGATAGGCCCAGAAATATTTGTGCGGCTGGTTTTCCTCCCATGGAAAGAGATGAATCAATTCACAGACAGGGTCGCAAGAGTTTACGGGAATGCGGCATTTTTAAGGGAAATGTCTGGCGATGTCGTCGAATGGTTGCTTGAGGCTGAAGAGGCAACCCTCGAGAAACTTGCCGGAAATCTCAATCTTTTAGCAGGCGACCGGAATGGCTTGCAGGTTATTCCCCCGTGCATGAAAGACCGGGAAGTCCTAACGGCAGTGGCCGGGATGACGCCTGAAGAAGCTTCCGGTTTGAAACAAAAGTTGAGTTTATTTTTCAGCGAGGGCGCGCCTTTTCTTCAACTCAACCAGGCGCCTTTTCTTTGGATTAAGGGAGCCACTCCCGCCATGACTCAGCAGCTTTCAGTCAATATGGAAATTTTATGCAAACCGGAGGATTCTTCTCTGAGACGGCAGATCCTGGAGGACCAGCGGAGCATGACCTTGGTCAGCAAATTAAGCCCGGAAGCGGCCCAAAAGATTGCCGAGCTTACAGGTTCTCTGCAAGGCGCATTCCGGGAAACCGCGAAGAGACTGCTCATTGACTTGGGGCAAGATATAGATCCTGACGCGCATTTTGCCAGGCTGTCACGCTTGAGTCCGGCAGATCTGAAGAGCTGGCAGTCTCACAATCAGGAAGATTTCGGAGATCTGATTGGTATTTTGGGCGAATTCCGCCATTTGAACTCCGGGGATGCGGGGCTGGATTTGGTCATTGAAATCATCCGGCGGCGAGATGTGTCCGCCGTGACGGCATTCTCGACGCTCGAAAACAGCAGGATTATTTCCCAAACAGGGGATGAGCCGCTACGCGAATTCTTTCAGGGAAATACCGATTATCGGGACAAGGTGAAAGTTGCCGTTCTTTTGTCCCAATATGCCGGCCTGCGGGACTATGTGGAAGAAACCAAGCGAAGTGCCCAGGACCAAAGTGTGGATGAGCTTTTAAAAAAATACAATCTCAAAAGTGAACAGCAGGGGAAAATTGGTATCAAGGCGCTCAGGAGCGGTTTGGAAAGACGCGCGCGTGATACGCAGAAAATGGTGCTGGAGGTGATTCTCGGCCGTGAAGTCCCCGAAAACTTTTTCGCCGGCATGGAAAAGAGGGGGCTGCTTGAAGCGCTTACGGTGATGGTCAGCCTTTATTACGGCATTCCTAAAGAAACCCGATATGAAGACGGCGAAACCATTCAGGAGCTTATGAAAGGAGCGCTCTCCGTTTTTATGGATACGAAGGGAGATGTTGCGGCGGTCCGGAAATACATTCTGGAAAGCAGGCCCGAAAATGCGGCGGAGATTGCGAAACTTGTCCAAGAGGGATACAGCCGTGATTTATGGGACAAAGGCATCAAGGTTACGGGGTGGGCGACTTCGGACATGAGCGAAGAGGACAAGAATAAACAAATTGAGCGGCATACGTTTCAGATTTTGGAAATCGCGCATAAGGAGCTGGGACTGATTGATGAAAAGCAGTTTGCGGAGATGAGGCTTTCCAGCTATGAAGAAGCGGAAAAATTTGTTCAGGAGGTTGTCCTGGCTGACGAGAACCGCGTCCGGGCTATCGCGAATATCAGGAAAAACAGGGGCTTTACTGAAAAGCAGGCGGAAGATTTTTATGTGCAGCGCGAAGCCAATTTTCATGACATTTTGAGGACTCTCGGCCGTTTGATGCAGGCGCAGGAAGGTTCAGAGCAGGAGGGCGAAGTCACGATTCTTATCACCAAAGATTTCCTGCTTGAAGGCAGTTCCGGACTTGGTGTGCCGGGCTGTTTTAATCCTTATACCGGAATTCACAGGGAAATGCCGGTGGTGCATGCCTCGGAAGCGCAGAATTTTATCGCCGTAGCTCTGGATTCACAGGGCCGCATGATTGCTAATGTTGTTTTGAGTTTAACCGGCCAAGGGGTCCTGGTTTTTGGAGATTACAACCGCAGTTCTCTCAACCTCGATCCTTTGTGGGCTGAAGCCTGGAAAGAGCTTTCCCGGCTCGCGGCGAAAGGGGTGGTCCTGACGGGCACTTCTGCAGGCAGGCAGTCTATGGAAAAACTCGGAAAGATCAAGGGAAGCATGACGTTAAAACAGCCAGCCACAGTTCTGAAGGACCGCTATTTTGATTTCGGCATCGTAGAGGATGACGGTGCCGCGGAATTTGGCGTGGCCGGGGCTTTAATCGCCACGGAAACGACCATCCGTAGCAACGGTGGATTTGAAGCTTCGGCCGGGATTCGTGCGGGCTGGCAGGCGAAAGCCCAAGAGGTCAGAAAAAAGGAAAAATCCGCAGATGAACAGGCCGAGGCCAGGCGGCTTGGTTCAATCGGAGCGGGAATTGCGAAAAAAGGAAACGGTTTCAAGCCCTATTTCAGATTTGTGGGCGAACTCAAGCAATCCGGAACTCCCGTGATGGATTTGACACGCGAAAGCCTTGCCGGATTTGAATCGCTCAATGAAGCTCCGGGACAGGATCTTGACGTGCTTTGGGATATTGTGCAGGCGGCCCAATCGGCGCAGTCTCTTGGTAATGAAGGACCGTCGGCCGCATCGCTGGGGCAAACGCAGAAGCCGTATCCGTTTTTTGATTTGATTGAGCAGATTAAAGAAGACCGGTTGAATTTGAAAGATACGGAAGCTGCTCTGGGCGAAATTGCGCAGCAAAACGGAGAATTTTTCAGGCATTTTGAGAGATTGCGTGAGTACAAAGACGAGCCCGCAAAAGAGCGTGTTTCCCGCCTGAGAGAACTTGAATCGGAATGGGTGAAGACGCATCCCTATGAAGGCCTTTCCTTCATTGAATCCAACTGGATTTTTAATAAATATCGAAGTCTTGCCGCATGGAAAAATATAGCCAGGTTCTATCAGAAAACCGGCAATCAGGAATTTAAAGATTCGAATGCGGCGCACAATAATTACGTTTTGGCTTTGAACCGGTTAAAGACGCCTAAGGCCTTGGAGATTGCGACAGCCTTTTTGGCTGACGCTACACAAAAAGTCGCTGAAAGATATCCGGGTGATGTTGATAAACAAAAGGAACTTATCAATGGAGAGCTGTTCATAGGAGTGGGGACCGCTTATAAAAATGAGTACGCCGCTTACGCGGATCTCAAATTTGAGCTTCTTAAGGTGCGGGAATTTCTTGAGAAAGGGGGAAGCCCCGATTCTCCGGAAGGAAAGGAAATGTTAAACCGGATAGCAAGAGCCGGGGTTATTTTTAGACGGTTTTATCTGGACAGCACTCTTAAAAATATCCAGGAATTTATCACCGCCCCAATTCCGGTCCAAGCCGTACAAAGCGCTTTGGCGCGCCTTGAAGATTCCAAGACCAAGGCAGATGAAGCGCTTGGATTAGCATTCGATTTTTATCATCGCGCCTATTTATCCGATTTTAATTATTACGCGGGTATCAATGTCATAAGGAGCCATATCTATAAAGGAGAGAAGGATAAGGCCCTTCTCCTGCTAGATCGTGTCCGGAAATCTGCCCAGGCGGCGGATATCGTCAAGTCATTCTGGGTTCACGCCACCATGCTGGAACTAGCTCTGCTTGGAGAAGACAAAGAAGAAGTCCAGAAATACCTTGCCCTGGTCATGAGAAATGGCAAGGGCGAACACGGTTCGCTTCTCGAGCATTTGGAAAGATGGAGAAATAGGGAGGAAACAGGCAGCGGACTGGCAGCCCTTCTCGATACGGTGATTGCTAGTTTGAAAGAAGGGCGTAAAGTGGAACCTCCTGTCAGTGAGGAGACGGATGCCGCTCGATTGACTCATCTGATTGAGCAAAGCTCTTTCAGACTGGACAGGATCCGCACGGCTCAAGTGCTGCCGAACAACACGGGTTTTGGCGGATTTGTGTGGGATTTTATCAATAGCTATGCGGATAAACAAAAAGCCCGGGAGATCATCCGGTATCCCAACCCCTCTTTTTCTTATCGGGATCCCGTTTCCAGAGGGTCCAGAACGCGCGCGCTTAAGGATATTACCACGGAAGAGGAAGCCAATGCCTGGGCCAACGCTTTTGTGGAATATGTGTTCGGGTTGCGGAATGAAGACAGTCGGGAAAGGGATTTGGAGGATTTGAAGCGTTTGAGACATCATCTTGAAATCGACTCTCCCCTGAGAGCCATTTTGGAGTTTGTTGACCAGCCCACGGCGAAAATGGCCGCGAGCAATACTACGGCTACCGCGGTTCTTGGGATTGGGGACTGCCGGCATGTGGGATACATGAAGCAACTCTTGATGGCCGAATGGTTGAAATATCAGGAAGAAACACTTGAACGGGCTGCCGAGGCGGATCTCGCCGGCGGCAATGAAGCGGGGTACAAAGCCAAGATGGCCGAGCGGGATCGATTGTCCCGGAAAGAGATTGTGGTGATGCAGATCATGATACGGGCCAACATAAAAATGGAGGGACTGTACAACATTATCAAGAAGAATGGTAAGGCCGTTGGCGGGGACGGTATCAGCGATGTGGAAGAGCATACGCTGACAGCCATGCTCGAACGCGATGGGGAAGGAAAGATTATTGGCATTCGGATTATGGACGGATGGTATCAGGAGTTTTATAAATTTACGGATGCAAAAGTGGCTAATTTTGACGCCCAAAGTCCGGATTCGATTAAAGATATTCTCGCCAACGGGTTTAAAATTGAGGGGGCCATGGAAGCTTATGACGAAAAAACCGGCGAGACCCGGAATGTCGACGTTTATTTGAAGCCGATGCCTTATTCCAACCCTGCGCGTGCCATTGCAACCAATCGCTATGATCACACCAAGCTTTATTATGGAGGCCAGATGATTGATTTTGACGCCAAAGATTTTTTTGACCGGGAAACCCGCAAAAATGTTCGAAGCAGGTTTATTAGAGCGATGAGCGAATACTATCCCGACCTGATGCCGCAGATCGAGGAGTTGGCGTCGATCCAGGATAAATTTTGGGCGGCCGGAAATTTGATCAAAGGGAAAACAGGCGTTCAATTGAAAGAATTGGAACCTCAATTGCAGGAATTGAAAAAAACACTGCTCGTGGATCTCGAAAAGGTGAAGGGTTTTCTACAATCAGAATACTCCACGGTCAAGGCCAAAGCGGCAACAATACGTGCCGGGTACGCAACTTTGCCCAATCAAATCGATGAAGCTATCGCGATTTCTCTTAGCGAGTCTCCGGCGGGAAATCTCCAAGGCGCGTCGCTGCCCTCTTCGCCTTCGGCTCCGAGGACTGCTGGTGGAGCATCGCTGGGAGGGGCGGCGCCGGCCAGGTTTTCGCCTCAGCGTGGCGTCTCCTTGCTTGGAGATATCAGTGTTTCCGGGGATTTTTCCGAAACGCAGCAGCGGAATATTCGGGACACAGTCATAAGAACAGCACTTTTGCTGGCCGGCCACGATTTTCGCTCTGTAATCCCGGAACGACTGGATTCCCGACAGGCTGAAGCCATTGAACCGCATGTTTCGGGGCTCAAAGTTCTCAATGAAAAAAAATTATGGCAGGAGAGGCTGCGCATACAATCGGCCTTAGGGCTGGTAGGAGTTGTTGCCGCGTTTGTTCTAGGCATTTTAGGGATCACAGCTTTGATTTATAACCCGGCGGAGATAGGAACCGCTTTGGCAAGCCTGTTAGGATTGTTCAGCCTTGCATCTGCTTTTGTTTCGTGGGAAAGTTACCGGGATTTTTCCGAGGAAAGAAAAAATTGGAATTCCGGAGAACGGCTTGAAAATAAAGTTTTGTCTCTCTGGCCCGATTTGGAGGCCCGTGTGATGACTCATGTGGCGGCACATGAGTTCACGCATGATATTTTGGAGCGCATTCATTCGCCGTTTCATCGCGAACTCGCACTCACCGTAGGACTCTATCTTATCAATGCCCGTGTAGGCGATTTCACCTGGGGAGATTTGGGTATTGCGGAACGTCATCAGGGGGCGAATGTTTTGATCCGTGATTATTTGGCAGGAAATTATGACCTAAGCCCTGAAGAATTCCGCCGAAGATTTGTGCACGGGTTTTATCCGGGGGAACCCGATGAGAGGGAAAATTACGGAAGCGGGCACTTTATGCTGGAGGCGCTGTATGCGTTTCAGGATGCGGCTGTGAGCGCGCTGGGGAATGAGGAAGGCCGCCTGGCCACAGATGATATTTTAAGGGCCGCGGCCCGAGGCGGTGTTGATGCGAATGAAGTCTATGAGGGGCTTTTCAACACCATGGAGAATCTCAAAGCACGATTGCAAAACCGGGGAACCGCGAGTGCCGCTCCCATGGCCAGGGAAGAGGTGGCCGTGGTCCCGCAGGATATCCAGAAACCCACGACAGCTATTCAACGATATCAGGTTGCCAAGGAAACAAGCAGCGGCGGCCTTTTGAGTACGATCACCCGCGCCGGTCAGCTGGTTATCGCCAAAGGCCGCCTTAGATTTTTTCCTGATAGCTTTGAATTTCACTGGTTTGAGGATTTGGCCGCCAAGGGCCCTGGCACGGCCCTGCCCGTGATTGAGGAAGCGCTGCGCAGTTCCGATATAAGGCATAGGGCGTATGCGCTTGTTTTTCTTCTTTCAAGGGTGTCGAGTCACAACCTTGAGTATCAAAGTTATGTTCGCGCAAAATTAAATGAAATAAGCCAGCTGGATATTGAAGCAGCCGTCTATCATGGAGAAGGGCTCGCGCACGAGATTGTGCTGAGTCTTTTGTATCACAACACAAACCACTCCAATGAATTGGTGCGAGGGCTTTTAAAGAGCTCCAATGAAAAGATCCGAGCCAGGGCGCTCTCTCAAGTTATAGGCGCCGCAGAAGAGCACGTGGGGCAGGCCCAGCAGATTCTTGAGGGGGTGCTGGAAGTAAAAAATGTTACGGCTTTGGCCGATGCTTTGCGGGCGTTCGATGAGTCGGAACTGTCGCAGAGATTTGCCAGGGTTTTGCCTGTCGGTTTTCGGGATTTGCACCGGTTAGCTTTATCCGAAGAACCCATGCTCGTCATCCCGTATCCGTCCGGCCGCGTTACGGTGATGGAGGGTAATCAGGGGCGGATTTCTGTCGTGGCACCGGGGTATGATATCAACGGGCCTAAGATATTATCTCATCCTCACGGGGATATTTTTCCCAGCGGGTATCAGATAAAGGACCACTGGAGGGTTGAGGATTATTCGGGTGAGCTTCGCGTGGCTGGCCCGTCCCAGGATCATTTTATTTTGACCCCCCGCGGCGTGACAAAGTACTACAGGGATCTTGACACGCAACCGACACCTCACCGGATGACTTTGAGTTTTCCGGATGGAAGCTCTCAAGTGTTGAGTGCCGTTCCTGACACGGGATATTTTGATCCGAACGATCCGCTTCTTTCCAGAGATTTCTCGGCCACTGGGCTTTCCGGACCGAATGAACAGTCCTTCAAACTCGAATTTTATACGTGGGACACCCTTGAGAGGATGCTGGCCGAGGGCAGGGGCGCGGAGGTTTCCGGTTTCCTTTCTGGAAATATGTTTGCCCCGGAATTGAATAAACCCAGCGACATGGCGTCCTCTGTTCTACCCGCACAGGTTCCGGCAGTCAGAAGTGAGATGACTTTTCAAGGGGCACGTGCGGCGGATTCTGCCAGCCAGACTTTGGCTATCGCGGATGAGACGCATATTCCGGCGGCCTTACAGACTTTGATGGCCTTTGTGAGCACCGGCGCATTTGACGCCCCGGAAGTTTTAGTATTGGCTCTGCCGCAATTCATTCAGAGGGAGCATGAGCAGGGCATGAACCTTGCGGGCCATTATTTGGATCCATCACAGGCTCCATCCTTACGCGAAGCTTCCATGAGGGCACTTGCCAGTTCGGTTGAGCTGGGATTATTGAATGTTGAGGAGATCCGGCGCGCTCTGGATGCCGGATTTAATGATCCGGATATCCGTGTTCAGATAGCCGCGATTGACCTGCTTTCTAAAGTGCCGCAAGGTTCCCTCGATTCAGAAACAACGGAAAGTTTTCTTAAGCGTGCGTTAACCATCAACAGCGATAAAGCCATATACCAGGTGGTCCGGCTGACGGGCAAGATGAATAACCTGACGCAGGAGCAAAAAGCAAAATATCTGCTTCTCTATCTGAATAATTATCAAACTGTCATGGCTTCTGTCCTGAACCGCGATACCTTTGGCTATGCGCCGACAGGTTTTTTTCATTCACTCGCGGAAGCCCGGCTGGATTCCGAAGCCAACAGGGAGATTCTCCTTGAAGCTTATCGCAAATTGCCTCTTACTTACATGGATGCACTAGCACTCAGAAGTTCTCCGCTGGAAAAGATCAATCTCAGCCCTGATGACCGGCTGGCCATTGCCGGCGCTCTCAGACAGATGGGGGACCCCTATCGACCTGCGGCGGATATTCTTTTTGATCCACCTGAAGGGAGGAATTTGATTGCGTCCGGGGAAGTTTCCCCGGTCCAGTCGGTTGATCAGCTAGACGCCTGGCTTGCGGCCTGGATCCGCCGGTATCAGGAGATTCATAAAGGAAAAAAAGAGCCTTCCTACGAGCAAACCGAACCGCTCGATCAGAATTTTGAACGTATGCTTAAAGGTTTGCGATCCTGGGGGCTGGGAGAATCTCACAATGCCGCATTTTTTAATAAGATATTGAACGAGTTCCGCGGGCTGGCTGACAAGTACCAAAAAAGGAGTAAACTTGACGCTTTTGCCGATTCGCTTAATAAAATCCCGCTTTCCCGCGATGACCGGGCTTCCCTTTATGCACGGCTTCTCAAGGAAGGACATGATTTTTTCTTCGAAAGCAGCATACTCCCCGACCCTTACAGCACGGTTGAATTGGCCGGCATGGCTGATTTGAATCCGGCTGATAAGTTCCGGCTTTTAAACGATATTTTTGTCAAAGCCAAATCCAATGGGAATTTTCGCTCGATCCGCGAGTTGGAGTCCGGTTTGTCCAAGGCGCTTCGGGCCCTGGTTGAAGCCAAGCTGTCTGTTCTTGACGATATGACACTTTTCTCCAAACTCCCGTTTTTTACCGATCAAGCGACTGAAGCTTTAAAACAGGTGGCGCGCGAGCATGGAGCCTCTTATCAGCGTTCATTCGGGTTTATGGATGCCCTCCGGGTACGTTATCCCGAATATACCGCGTTGTTTAAAAAATATGTGGCGCGGAAAAACCTGCAAATCATGCGAGGGGAAATTCCGGACAATTCATTTTCGGCTGAAACGGCCGCCATTGGGCCTTCTCCGCAAGAACCACGTGGAATCCAAGGACCTGCCGGCGCATCGCTGGGCATGGAAGAATCGGTTGAGGCGTTGCTTGCCGCTTTTGATAGCGGGGAATCCCCGACCATTGCTGAGGCTTCGAAAGTTTTTCTTGAAAATTTGAAAGATCCAGCTCAGGCATCACATTTCACCTCGGCTCAGTTGAAGGCACTTGTGGGTCTTTTGAAGAAGTTTACAAATGAAACGAAACGCCTCAAAGAAGTTGAAGGTGTTTTGCGCAAGTTAAGCGAAAGTCCTGAAGCCATGAAACAAGCCACAACTGAAATCATGGACAACCTTCTGGTTCCCTTCGGCGGAGAGATCGATGAGAATCCTTATGAGATAGGGCTGCCCTGGGGAGACAGAAAAGAAGCGGGTTTTCGAAGTGAGACTGCCCAGCGGGAACTGCGGGGTATCATTGGCGAATTGGATTATGCGCAAAGGGATTCAAGCGACTGGAATGCCCGGTGGGCTTTGTATAACGCTATGGTGAAAGAGCCCGCCAACAAGGAGAAGATTTCAGAAAGGCACGTCGCGGCTGTTATGAGAGAAACAATTCAAGGAGAAGATCGGATTGGCGCTTTGGAGGCGCTTATTTTCAGAAGCCCTGCGGCGGATGTGATTTTGAAGACAAAGGTGCGTATGGGAAATGGTGAAATGACGCCGTGGGATGCTTTGGTTTTCACCCTGGATAAGCTTGACTTGAACCGCCTTGCGAATATTTCCCGCCCCCAGAATCTTTCGGATAATGATCTGAGGCTGTACGCCCGGGAGATTACAAAGGCTGCTGACTTACTTCGGGCTGTCCATAAGCTCCTTCAGATGACGCAGGTTCAGGATCGGATGCGCTCCTATCATGTGAATACCTTTGTCCGGCTTTATCCGCTTGCTTTGGCTTTGAAAAAATGGGATCAGGAAACACAAAAGAGTATTCAAAGAAAAGGCAGTCCCGCTGCCGAATTTGAGAATGAGTTGGACCGGGTCATGGGAGCTGACGGCATACGACAAATCTTTCTTCCCGATAAAAGGAAAATTCCCGAAGCATCGCCCGGCGCCCCCATGTCTCCGGAGGTACGGAATTTGAGACGCCAGCAAGTGGAGATTTTAAACGGCCTGTTTTCTTTCTACCAGACCAAGACAGCAGCGGAGGAGATGGAAGATGCTGCCGGGCAGAATATTTTTAATACCTTCGGCGCCAACCACAGAGAGGGCCAGGTATTGCCGGTCAAATCCTTGATGTATCGCATCGCTCATTTTGCCGGTGTTTTGGGGCGCAGCGGCTCGGGCCTTGAAGACTTATTCCGTAATTTGCTTCTCAAAGCCGATCCCTCGAGCAGACAGCCCTTGAGCACGAATGATTTGGGAGAAATCAATGCGATATTGGCACAAATAGGGTACCGCCTGGATCTGCAGGAAACCCAAAAATTGACTTTAGTGGATACGCTCGCTCAAGCCGCCGCGCTGGGGACACCCACCGCCTCGGTTCTACCAGAACGGGGACCTTCTCTCTTTCTTCCCGATGCAGAATCGAGGACCTTGACGGGGTACAAGGAAAAAGAAGGATGGGACAAGGTTGCCGTGGAAGGGGTCGAAGAGGTCAACGCGCGAGACCCCGATGATAAGGCATTGCTCACATCTCTGTTAGGAAGCCGGGAATTCATTGCAGAGTCTCTCGAGGCTATCTACGGCGTGAGGATCGATGGTTCCGCGAACGTACGTGTGACGGTGATTCCAGAAGACGCCGACTCTGAAAAGCGTCGTTCTGGAGGGTCCAAGGATTTCACCGAGGTTCTCGTTCATGTGAATGCTAAGAATTTCCCAGTTGGTTTCTTGACCGGGAATTTTCACGGGAAAGATAAGGAAGTTAGGGAGAAAAAGTTGCTGGCTTCCGAGGGCGTCGGTCCCAAGATAGGTCCTTTTGTCGAGGGAAAAATATTGCCCGTTCAACGGATCAAAGGACAACCTCTGGAGGCCATACGTAACTGGGAACGTGCCTTTGAAAAAGAAATGGAGATGGAGTTGAAACTGGCGAGAGCGGGAGTTAAGGCGCATGATCTGCACCGAAACAACATCATGGTGGAGGATGAAACCAAAGAGGTTTTCGCGATCGACTTTGATTCGCTGGAACCGTACGATGCTAAAAAGTCGGTCTCTGCCTTACTGTTTGCCACTTACAGGAATTATTTGGAAGCTTGGGATGAACGGGGCCAGACAGAAATCCTGGATCGGATGGTTCAAAGATTCGTGGATGAAGCTCTTAGGACTTTCGGCACCTCTGCCACTGATTTTCTTCGGCGGGATAGAGACAACTTCCACGCTTATCTCCTTGATTTGAAACCCTACTTTAGCCGCCGATTGGGCAACCTTTACGATCGTTTCTATGACGCACTGAACGAGCGTGTCGGCCGGGATGTGTTGAGGGAAGGTGTGTCAGACGCTCCTTCACCCGTTCTAAGAGCCGCGTCGTTGGGGAATGAAGAAAATGCACTTAAATCCCTCCGGCTGGAATTGAATTTGTCTCAATCCGGTGAAAAACCCGTTCAGGTTGCGCCGGCTGTCTTGCTAAAGATGGTCCAATTAATTGAACAAGGTGCGGCCGAGCAACGCGAGTACGGTTTGCTTCTTTTTGGCCGCGGGGGCCGGGTGACGGATTTTGTGGACGGGTTTGCCGGCGATGAACGTTCCGTGGATCTTCGATCGAATCGTGCAGAAGCTATTGCCCGTGAATGGATTGAGCGGGGATATGAATTTATAGGCTATTTCCACAATCATCCTTCCAGTGGAGAAGTCAGAAAGACTGGCCGTGAAATGGAAGAAGAAGATCTTATGGTCAGCTGGGATGACCGGATATCCTATTACTTTGCCCACGGTGAAGATGTTCTAAGGCCAGGCGAAATCGGTTACGAAGCTCGCTGGAAATTGGATTTAAAGACGCGCCCCTTGGAGTTTATCGGGGGGAAGCTCCCGGGGGATCGTTTTGTCATCAATGCAAACAGCATGTACTTATATAAGGAAGCGGGAATGGAAAGTACGCTGTATTTAAGTACGCCCCGGCCTATTGAAATCGCTTCCGCCTCATCGCTGGGCGGGTTGACAGGATTAGGCGCGTCGATAGCTTCCTCCCTAACGGGTTATTTTGCCCGTTTAGCGGAACGCCGCAAGCTCAATGCGATGGTCACGGACTACAGCAAAAGCCCTGAAAAAAATCCTGCAGATCTCGAGCGGATTCTGGATACCCTCCTGAGTCAGAAATTTTCCGTGAACGCGATAAAGAAACCGAAGAATGGTAGCCGGGATCAGGGCTATAGAGTTAAAACCGATATGGGGATTCAATTTGAAGTTACTTCCTACGGATCTTTATCTGCGATTCTGGGAAGGGATGCCTACGGACCGGGATTCAGTTTTCAGAGCGATTCTGATGATCAGGAACTTCTTCAAAGACTTGAACTTAAGACGAATCAATTGCTTCAACGTTTACAGGACGCCACTTTTCTTCATGAGGTCAGAGGGGATAAAGAACTGCTCGATTTCTGGAGCACCCTTAAACAATACACGGCTGGAAAAGATCTGACCGGCGGGAACAATGAGGCCCTTTCAAATTTTTATTATTTTTACCGGGAAATATGGGATCAAACAGATCCAAGCCAAAGAGCTTTTATCAAAGACCCGGCGGTGATCGAATCCATGCGAAAGGGTTTCGGATTACAGGGTGCCCGGATGAAAATTTATTTGGAATTTGTCCTGGACAAGGAGTTAAAGCTTACGGATGAGGATAGAAAATTTCTTTTGAGCGATACTATTCTGGAACAAAGAGTCTATGAGCTAACCAACTATGATGACGAAGTCAAGCCGGTTGTTAAGCGGGCGATAGGTGTTCTTGCCAGACTGCCTGGGTCTTACCTGAAATATTATCTCGTTGAGGAAAAATCTTGGAGCGATTATGGATCCACATCATCGGCCTATGAGGAGATGTATCAATTGGCGGGCCGCGAGGATATACCGGAAGATTTACGGCGTTTTATAGGAGCAAGCTATGTGTTACACCGTTTGTATTCGGAATCTGAAGATAAAGCCGAGGCCGTTGCCCTTGCGGCAAAATTGTCTAACCATCCCGTGCGTGAACTGATTCTCCACCCTGCAATCGCGACTCCCTATGCCGGATTGGGTTATGAAAAAAAAGATGTCGCGCCCCTATTGAATGCTATGGCGGCTCTGGATGCGAGTTACGCAGAGTCATTCATCAAAGAACCTGCCTTTATGGAGGCTCTGCCTGCCCTCTCAAGAGGGGATGGACTTAAAGCCGTTCTGCAATGGGCAAGCTCTCCCAGCGGGGTGGAATTAATGCCGAGGGCTTTAGAGATAGCAAAATCCATGCCCTCGGTCAAAACAAGGGCCGCCTATTTTCAAGCTTTAGCGCAATCGGCAAAGGAGGATTACCGCAAAAATCTGGTTTCTCCCACCATGGCTGAGCTGGCCAAAATTTTGGGCCAGGATGTGCTGAAAGGGATGTTTGAATCCGGAGATGTTTTTAAGGAAGAAAATTTTAAGGATGCGGCAGAATTGTTACAAAATCTGGAAAATGCCGCGGCCCGGAAACTTTTTGAGTCTCTCCGGAATCGGGAGGCGGCTATTGCTTTTCTTCAAGCCTGGCTTTACAGCCGGCAGGCCATGGCTAAGAGCAAGGAAGCAGGTCTTGAGCAATCGCATCTTGCATTTGAACAGTTTATCGGGATTTTGCAATATCTTATTATTGAGGAAGGCGGTGATAAGGTTTCGGACAAGTTTATTGTGAATTACCTCAAACCGTTTTTACATTATCGATACGACAATGGAGACTATTTCGATCTTGTCGTCCTTCATGAAATATGGAAAAGCCGTGAAATGATGGCGCGCATCGTAAGCCTGGGCGGTGACAAGGCGGGGGATATCTTGGATGCCATCGAGGATTCCAAATACTATCTGGAAGAGGACCCGATGGGGGCTGTTCAAAGCCTTCTGGATAATCAATACAATCTTCTGCAGAGTTTATCCGGTTCTGAAACTGTCCGATCCGCTGTAAAAAACTTTCTGACTGCTAAAGGGTCAAAAAGAGAATGGTCCGTGGATACCGATCTCATAGCGGCTTTGTCCGGTTTGATGGACGACAAATTGCGCGCCCTTTATCTCTCAGAAATCAGCGGCCGGGATGGCGCGCATCCATTTTTATTGGACCGTGAACTGATGGAAGCCATGTTAAAAGTTTTACCACCTCCTCTTGCCAAAAGATTTATTGAATATACCCATCAGCTGGATCCTCCGTATCCCCAAGGCGATTCCATGGATTATGAACAAAAATCGGCTGAGTTTGACCGGCGCCGTATCGAACGTGCGGAAGAAATCAAATCCAATCTGCAAAATCCGGTAGCATCCAAAATGATTTCCACTCTCCGTTATCATGAAAATATGGCGCTTCCGCTCATCAAATCCAGATCTGTTTTTGATATGGTTGCCCACGCCTATTCTCGGAATGAACCTTCGTATCTTCAATCCGTAATAGCGCCCATTATCGAAGAAAGAATTCATAATCCCGCCGATAGACAAACAGCGGTTGAAGCGCTCACGATTATTCTGTCAAATACAGAAGGCTCTACCTGGTCCTACGGTGATTTGAAAGAGTCGATCAGATCGCGTCTCAGCCTTGAAGGATTCAAATATGTGCTGGAATCCATCACAGAATTAAGCGCTGGCGATGAGAAAACCGAGAAGGAATTTTCCAAGTTGATCAATATTTTGATCCAAACTGATCCAGATCGGTTTGGCACGTATTACGGGAATTATTTTGCCGAACTGATCAAAAAGACGGCCGATACAACGGAACGGAAGCGCGCGCTTGAGGTTCTGCGCATACTTTCTTTTCGCGTCACTCCCGAACAATGGCCTCAGCCTCTGAAACAATCAGTCAAGACTCAGCTCGAAGGAGACGGTTTTAAAAGTTTGCTTGTGCTGTTGGCGGAATCCGAAGCCGAGTATTCTCTCCGGGCGATGTTGATCGGCACGGTTAAAACCCTTATGGAGGAGGATGCCGCTTTCCAATCCGATTTCGGAATTTTTATCGCCGCACGGATCAAGGATTTGTCGAAACCGGATGACAGGAAAAAGGCCAAAGAATTGTTCAAAGCCATTACGGAGAGTATCCCGGTTGAAAAATGGCCCGAGGCCGCAAGAAAATCTCTCACAGACGAGTTCAAAAGTCCGGGTGAATTTGACCGAATCCTTGAATCATATGCGGCGGTTGGCCTGAATGATCAGGCATTAAAGGAAACTCTATATGCGGGCATCCATATTCTAACTGCAAATGCGCCGGAGCTTGCATCCCGGATCATTCAGAGAACGGATCTTTTCCCTCTGGCCGGGTTCACGGAGGTTCAGGCGGTGATGTCGGATCAGGCTTTACCTGAAACGGTTAGGGAACGCGTAAAGAGATCGGTCATGCTTTACGACAACACGCTTGATTTTCTGGCAGGCGAGGGCATTCAGTTTGGAGAAGAGAAGATGGATGTGAAAAAATTTTACGGCATGATTGCCGAGGACAGGGCCTTCAGAATTCCCGGATATTTCGAAGAGTATGTCGAAATGCTCACGGTCTTTGTGCGGCAGCAGAAGGCCTCCTTTGAAAATTACGGGGTGGATACAAGACAGCGCGAAGGGTGGTCTTATCAAAAAACCGCAGGGGAGGGTATTAAGGATTTTGTCACTCGAGGAAGAGAAGACCGAAGTTTTTCGGGGCATTTGGCCATGCATCAGACCAAGTCGGGAGAGCTTCTGCAGGCTATTGTTCAGGCGGGATACATTATTCCGGCTAATATTTTCGAGCGCCTTAATGAAAACAATTTGTTTCGGCAGAGACTGAAGGAAGGAGCGGTAGGCAGTCTGATTGGCACTGAGTTTGTTCATTTCTCCATTGACAAAGCAATCGGTTATCTCAATACCCCATATGCCATCGTCTACCCTGTGGAACTTTTGCTGGAAAATCAATCCTTTATGGAAGACCCCCTGAGCACGAATGATTGGGCGGCCGGAGGATTCAGCGCCAATCCGGATCATGACAGCCATCGCATACCGGTTCAAAACGGCATTCTTTTGATTCCGAAAAGCGAGCAAGAGAATTTCGAGGCTTTTTTCAAGAAACTGGAATCCGAAGTGCCCGGCTGGCAGCGGCCCAATAAAATTTTCTACTATGAAGGGTCAAAAGCCGCAGAGGGCCTCAATCTTCTTAGAAAAGAATACGGACTGGAAAACCCTGAAGCCAAGTTGACGGTGAGCCGGGCGCCGCAGATTTTCAGGAAACTTGAAGGAGGGAAATTTAAAAGTGACCGGGTGGGAAGCAACGCCATATCCCTGCTCAGCGTGCGGGAGGTCGGTGAGACCAACGGGGTGACTCATTACAAGGCGCTTCCATTCCTGAGCCGGCTTTCCGAGGTTCAGGATTTTTCGTATCAGCTGGAAAGAATCACGAGCCAGGTGGTGGAAGAAATGACCCTCGGGGAGATTGAGGTGATAGGGGATACCGGTTCCTCGAAACGCGGCACCTATCAGGAGCGTTATGAGCACTTCCCGGATGATTTCGATATTATGGTGAAATTGGCCGGAGACCTGCCGGATGAGGCAAGGCTTGCTGGACTGGCGCAGGAATTAGCCGGACGTCTTCAAAAGGAACCTTGGGTCAAAGTCGTTTTTAACGGTGATGAACATTATAGCGTCAAGCCGGATCCCTCTCCGGTGAGGGTACTCGATCACGGAGGCCGTCTGGTCAAACTCAAGGTTTTCCGCGGCAATGATAACAGCATACCAGTGCTTTCTATTGATGTTGTTTTTTTTAACAATGAGGAGCTTGCCGACGGCATACGCTATCAAGAAAAAGTTATGGGATATTTGGATACCATTGTAGAAAGGTTGCCTGACATCGAAAAAGAACAGGGGAGGCAGGTCATTTTATCCACGATTAGAACGCTTAAGGCGGTTTTTAAAAATAACGGTATTTATACCCGCAATGAAGGCGGCCTGCGCGGCGTGGGAACGGAACAGCTTGTGATGCAGCTTAACGGATTTGCCGATGAATTTGGAAAACCGAACCCCGTCTCGAGTCTGGAAGAACTCAAGAAGCGTTTCAGCGTTCAGAGTGCTTTAAAAACGCTTGAGAATGCCATGTTTGATGAACTGGGCGGCCATTATGTGGGCATCGCTGGTTTTCAGGAAAAACTACCTCTATGGGATCCGGGGGCCTTGACGACAAAGAAACTTTCTCAGGATATTCCGGAATCATCCCTCCGGAAACTGATTGATATCACACGGTATCACACCGCCTGGCAGGATTCGGAAACCGTCGAAGCCGCATCGCTGGGCAGCGACTCTTCCCAGGGCTCGTCTTTGGAGGCGGGTGGAAAGTCGATCGTCAGCAATATTCGAGAAAAGGAGATTTTTGAATGGCTGGTCACCGCAGGTGCGGTATTTGTGAATAAGAATATGGATGATTTAAAGCCGGGATTGAGTGCTACGCAGCTTGCGGAGTCGGAAACTCTCTACCGAAGAATTGTTACAGCCCTTACGCTCGATAGTTCGCTGGTGCCCTCGGGCGAGCCGACCTTGGCCTTTGCCAGGAAGCGGCTGGCAAAAACCGAACAAGCGTTAGAAACGGAATTAGCCCCAGGAACCCGCAAAGGGGCGGACCAGCGGGCCGAGGTATTAAGGCAAATTTATAACAAGGCAGCAGAGATTGCCTTGAGGGAGCCGACGCCTGCCGAAAAGGAAATTGTACAATTTTCGTTGATCGTCAAAGATGCTAACCGTGAGGAAGATATCCGGGCGGGGATAGGCCTTTTTGAGAGGGTTTCTGCCCTGGCTAAAAAGTTTGGCCCCCAAACCAACGATACGCAAACAGCAAAAGAGTACGCTGTGAAGCTGAGTGCCCTGCTGACCCTGAGGACGGTGCCGATACCTTTTGAGACCGTGGTTTCAGAACTTGACCTTTTGCGCCAGCTCAATCCGGGAGCCCCTATTCCGCCTAATGTTGAAATTTTAAAATACATTCAAAATTTCATAGGATGGCGGGATGTTGTAAGCGGCAGTACAGGCAATACAGCGCCGGTATCGGCATGGCTTTATGCGGTATTGGCGCCGGAACAGGCGGCCGCAGAAAAAGGGGCGCAGGCCGAGAAAATGGCGACACTGCGCGGGCGTTTTGACAACGTCAAGGAATTTTATCCGGTGGAAACCGCTTCCTATGACGTGCTTGAGAAATTCAATCGGGAGCTGGAGTCAATAAAGCGGGATAGCTTGCGTGAACTGCTTCCCGGCAAGACCAGGGATGAATTTATAGCAAAAGTCGCTGCCAGGGCGAAATTGATCCTAGGTGAGCTAAATAGCCGGGACAAGGAAGGAAGGGAAATAAATGAGTTATATCAGGCCTATAAACGCGAAGCGCTGTCTCCGGCAGGCGCGCAGGCGCGCCGTCCGCAAGTGAGGGCAGATTCGGACAACATGATTCAAGAGGGGGATTTGATCGATATCACGGATTATCTGCTCAAAGTAACCAAAAAGGAAACGGGCATTCTCGTATCTGTGATAGCGAAAACGGCTCCGCTCAAAGTGAATCGCTTCTTTTTCGCAAATGAATTGCTCGAATCACCTTCCGGCGTGCTTATCGGCAGGGCTGGAAATACGGCGGCTCAACTTCCCTTGGCCGGAGGCAGGGCGGTGTCGAGCATTCACGCGTCTTTGCAAAAAAGGGGCGAACAAATTGTCGTGGTGGACGATGAGTCTCTTAGGATACTGGGATACCGCGACAAGGACCTCAGCAGGAATGGGACGTTTCTTATCAAAGGCCGGAAAACGGTGGCTCCGGCAGAATCCGGCTCGCTCCCCATTGTTCTTCCCGAGGATGTTCGGAAGAAAATGAACAATTTACGGGTGAATCTTTTTAAAGCGGGCGGAATTAAGGATCCGTCTAAGCGTTTAACAGGAGATATGCCTTTAAACGTAGGGGAAATGTTCCGGATCACCAATTATTTGATCCAATTGGTTGCTGTGGCCGCAGACGGTATTTTCTTATCTGTGTCTAATTATCATGATCCCAAAGCAGATCAATTGGTGTTTATAGCCAATGATGCATTCACAGTGAATGCTCAGGGTGAGCGGCAGGTTTTTCTCGGGCGAAATGATGGGAGTGCGGTAAATTTTTCAGATCAGGATGCGGTTTCTAGAATCCACGCATTTTTAATAAGGACGGGGGATGAAATCCTTCTTAGAGATATCAATTTGCGCAACGGGACCTATCCTTATCGGCTCACGGACACGGATTGGATGGGGCGGGTTATTTCAGACGATAAGGCCTACCGGCGGGGAGGGGAGCAGAAGCCGGACGTGATTCAATCCGGTGAACGAAGGGTTGTGGGTGATGGCTATGTCTTTCAGATTGGGGACTCCGACTATTTTCAGATTCTTTCCCTATCGGATGCCGGCGTGATTTTGCTGCATATTGACGGCACTTATGGCCCTAAAAGCGGTACCTTTGGATCTGTGAAAAAATCCGAAGTCATAAGAATCAGCCCTGCAGAGCTCGAAAGTGACCGTGGTTTTAGAATAGGGTCGGGCTCCGGCAATCAGATTGTTCTTGCCGGAAAAAATATCACGGCAAACCATGCTCGTTTAATCAGCCTCAGAACCCAGCCCGAAAATTATTTATTCCTCCGTCTCGATTCGGTCGACAAAAAATCCGATATTCGGCTGTACACAAACAACGCCCCCGGAAACTCCTCTTCCGGTAATGCCATCATGGGCGCCTCGCTGGGTTCGTCCGGAGGTGCCAGCTACATAGAGCAAAATCCGATTTTAATTTTAACTGGCCTGGAAAGTGACGCGCTCGCACGAATTCTGGTTGAAAAATATGATAAAGGTGAAACGTTAGAGAATCTAACCCAATACTTGACGGAACTTGCCCGGCCGCGCTATGAATCCTTGCGCCAGGAACTTTTGGATGCGGGCAAGGCCTTTACCGGCCGACTTGGTAAGGAAAGGGATTTATTCGATGCTTTAGCAGGTCTTGAAAGTGAGCTCGACAATGTTTTCGCGCTGCTTAAAGAACGGCATCCCCTGGAATTTTCAACTTTGAACTCCGTGGTCATTGCCGCTGAAATTCGCGGCGCTCTCTTGAGCGGGGAATCAGGAGCGGCAATCACGAACGGCCGTAAAGTGGAGGAAAATGTGACGACGGCAGGTTTGAATGCAATGGATATTTTGCTGGAACGAGGGAGAGCGCGGCTTGTCAACGAAGCCGAAAAGTCCGGCGAAAAATTCAATCTAGCCGCCGAGTACTCGAGCCCTCAAACCATGCCCTTAATGCTGGAGCGTCTGGGGTTTTACCAATCTCTGCTGAAGTTTTTGGTCATCATGCGGGGCCGGGGAGATAATCTCAACCGGGCGCAATTTGGCGGTCTGAAGATTCCGGTGCTCAACGTGCTCTTGAATCAGGGCCGAATGGAAGAAGCGATGAATCAGGCCATCCGCCAGATGAAAGAAGGCGAAAAGCCGCTTTTGTTTGTGATGTCAAATTTAAAGATTGAAGACAGGCAAATTGCGGAGATGATCACGTCGATTTTGACGCAAATCGACCAAGTGCCTGACCGCTTAAAGAAACCCGCGCTGGACGCCGTATTTTTGCTTATTTTTGCGCTGGCTCTTTTGAAACCCAACGAGAGGGACCGTATTCTTACGGATAAGACCGGAACCGGAATCCGCCAATTGCTGGACAAATACGATCTCGGATTTATGGCCCAAGGGTTTCAGATTGGCATTAATAGGAACATCACCTTCAATTTGGATGGTTTTATCGCCGCTATTGCCCAAGCCGAAAAACAGACCGCCGCTGTTTCCCACGCCGCATAAGCTCAAGCTGCTAACAGACTCCCCGAAGCGTACTTATGAATAATGCTGGCCACCAGAGTTTGATAAGGAATGCCCTCTTCGGCCGCCTTCGCCTTAATGCGATTTAAGTCCGCTCTTGAGATCCGAATGTTCATCCGTTGATCTTTGCGGAACGTGTTTCTGGCAATCTCGGCATAGTAATCCAGTTCGGCCTTCTTGGGCTTCACGAGTTCCCATTGATCGTTTTCAATGGCATCGAGGATTTCCTTTTCTTCCTTGTCTATTTCGTATTTCTTCATGTCATTCACCTCCAGATAAAAACTTTTTTGTTAACTTGCGGCTCGGAATAATAGTCTTGAGAAAAACTTTTTGATCGTCCTCAACAAAAGGCACGATATAAACATATCGGTTCATTTCTACAATAAACTGCTTTTGGTGAGTGTATTTGCCTTTTCCCGTAACGGTTGAGATGATATTGCCGCTCTCAATCAGCGAAACAATGGCTTCAAACGATATTTTCCTTTCGCTAATTAACTTTTTGTTTTTCTCATTATCCCAATCAAAGACTTTCTTCATAAAGGAAGTTTACTAGGGCGTGTGCCTAATGTCAATACATTCTTAACATTCGTAGCTAAACTTTTTAGGAGGCACTATGTTAAAATTGATAAAGATTGATAAGTTATCACTTTTTTTGCAATGTATTTTGCGATTTTGCGAGAAGAGTGTTATTATTTAAATACATTTAATAAGATGATTTTAAATGCTTGAAAAGAATATAATGCGAACAAAAAGCAACTATTCAGCCTCACTAAGAATTGCCTCATTAATAGTTGTCCTTATTTTTTCCACCACGACCTTCACCTACGCGCAAGGGCCGCTTCACATTCCGTTACCGTCCGATCAATCGCTGGCCGCATTGACCATCCCTGAGAAACTGAGTATTCCGCAGGAAATCGGGAGCATTCAGGAAGAGTACCGCGCCGAAGAGAAGAGCCCGTTTGTGGTTTTTATCCAGGATG
>ORMF010950788.1_pt1 | contig 26036 bp, 15 predicted proteins | sample 1779871 | NCBI WGS metagenome assembly ORMF01 (sample SAMEA104232316, study PRJEB22302) | groundwater metagenome | biome: forest; feature: aquifer; material: groundwater | place: USA | collected 2011-08-07 | depth 5.4 m | reverse complement strand
GCCAGGGATCCAGCTCGACGTCGGCACGGGAGGCGGGGCTGCGCCGGATGGCGCGGGGCAAGGCGGTCAAAGGGGTGGACGCCAGTAGGGCGGTCTACGGCAGCCAGATTTGAACGCCCGCGCGGACCGTGCGTGGCAGGCCTGTTGTGAGAATCGGCGTGCGGCCGACGTCATACAGGTTGTCGAAGATATTCTCGACCGCGATGAACGTGGACAGCTTGCCCGCGAAGCGGCGGCTACCGAAGACGTCCAGGACGTTCGCGCGCCGCAGCGTGAACAGGTTGAGGTCGTCCTCGAACTGCGGCCCCGTGACCCGGAATTGACCTGAGGCAATCCACTTTTCGTCGGCGTAGCGGACGTTCATGCCGACGTTGTACTTCGCCACCTGCGGCACCCGGTTGTTGCGCAGGCTCGTGTCGCCTTTGAATCGTGAATTTACAATCGCGCTCGAAACGCCCACGGAGAATGATGCCGGCAGCCGCAGTTCTCCTTCGAGCTCGACGCCCGCGGCCCGCACCTTGTCAGCGTTCGCGCGCTGCTTGGTGATGAGCTGCGGCGTAATCGACAGCGTGATGTTCGTGATCGTGTCGTCAAGCACGTTCCAGAACGCGGTCGCGCGCGTGGATACGCGCCCCCGCGCGAACAGGACGCCACCCTCGCCGCCCGCCAGCCGCTCCGGCTGGAGCGCCTCGTTGGGTCTCGTATCGGTGTTGCCGGCCCGAAAACCGCGATAGAGCTCGTTGAGTGTCGGCGCGCGGAAGCCTCGATAGGCAGAACCGCGCAGCGAGAGCCCGGTGTTCCCGACGCGGTACGCCACCGACCCTCGCGGGTTCAACGACCCGAGCGTCTTGTTGTACGTCGTGTTCCGCGATTCCGAGTGCCAGCCATCGGCGTGTACGCCGGCCACCATCGTGAGCTGATCGCTCACGTTGAACGTCGCCTGCGCAAATGCGGACCCGACACGCTGTGTGCCGCCGGCGTCGGTCGTGACAAGGGGAAGGCCCTGCGCGGTGTACGGCGTTTCAATCGTCCTGCCCTTGATGAATCGCCCTTCCGCGCCGAGCAACAGCGAAGAGCGACTCCACGGACGAACCCACTGCGCGCCAACGCCGGTCGCCGTCGTTGGAATGCTCTGGATCCGGTTCAATGCCTCCGACCTGCGATCGGCGCTCACGGCCGAGAAGGTCTGGCCGTAATCCTGCGTTCCGCCGAAGACGCGAGCGGAGAGCAATCCGCCGGCGATGCCGCCCGCAATCTCACCAGCGCCCTGCCGCGCGTCGGTATCATTGACGACAGCAGGCGTTCCGTTCTCACGATTCTCACGGAACAGATTTGCGCGCGCGTTGAATCGCCAGCCGTTGTTCGCCTGGTATTCAACGGACCCGAGCGCCGAGCGATGTTCGGACCCGGCCTTGGTGTCGATGGGTCCTCGCGGCGCTATTCCGGGATTCTGTCGTTCCGCCACCGTGATGTATCCGGCAGTAGTGAACCACTCGCCGGCGGCGCTGTACGACCATCCGCGATTGTGTCCGCCGCCAAAGAGCGAGGCTCGGCCTGTGCCCAGATTGCCTCCCTCGACGAGGGCGCGCACAGTGCGCCGGGCCGGACGCAGGGTCAGAATCTGCACGACGCCGCCAACGGCGTCAGCGCCGTACAAGTCGCTGCCGCTGCCGCGTTGTACTTCGATGCGGTCGATCGCGATCTGCGGGACCCTGTCCCAGTAGACCCAGCCGCCGAACGCATCATTGAGCGGCACGCCATCCGCGAGTACGAGCGATCGGCTGGCGCCCGTCCCACCGAGGCCTCGCAAGGTGAGGCCCTGCGCCGTCGGGTTCGATACCCGCGAGGACGTACGACGAAACAGGGTGAATCCCGGTACCGCCTTGAGGGCATCGTCGACCGTGAGCGCGCCGCTGCTGAGCAATTCAGACGATGACATGACCGTCATCGTGACAGTCGGATCGGCGCGCGGTACATCGGTACGAGACGAGGTGACGTTGACCGCCTCGAAGAACGGTGCCGGCTGCAGCGTGATGCGCAGCGCCTGCCTGTCGCCCGTCACCGGTGCGACCGCCTGCGCGAAGCCGGCGGCGGTGACAAGAACACGGACCATGCCTGACGCATCCGTGGTGAATTCGAATCGCCCGTCGGTCGCGGTATGGACCTCACTCAGGTTGGCACCCGCCACTTCCAGACGGACGGTTGCATCGAGCACGGGCGCTCCCGAGGAATCGACGACCATTCCCGTGACCGTTCCAGCAGATTGCGCCACAGCGCTTCCGTCTACAACGATCGCCAGCACGAAGGCGCCGAGACACGCCTTCAGGCAAGGTCGATTCAGCACCCGAACACCACGTGCCGCAGTTGAGCTCATCAAGGTCATAGCCTAATGCATTCGTGAGCTGAGATACGCCGCAAAATCGATCATGTCGGCGGGTCAGGTGCGCGACTCGCCTTCTTGATACTCCCTACGGGCACGCACCGAATCCACGGCCTGGATTGTAGTAACTATCCGCGGACCGTGAGCGGCAGGTTGTTGCCGCCGATGACGAGGGCGAACGACGCCGCAAGAACCGGCGGTCCGGTCCCGTCACGCAGGAACTCCCAGGCGTACAGTGCGCTGGTGCCGAAGTGGAAGTTTCGCGGTCGACCCGATCGCGGCCTGTTCGCGCGGCGGCGTGACGACGGCGCTCACGATCGTGCCATCAGCGCGTGGCGGCCGGTGCCTCGACGACGACAAGTCCCCAGGGACCACGACCGACAGGAACCTTTTTCACGACCTGTCGCGACGCGATGTCGATGACCGACACATCGTTCGACGGGCCATTGGCCGTATACAGTGTCTTGCCATCCGGGGATAGACCGATTCCCCAAGGACGGTCACCCGCTTCCACCGAGCCAACGACGGTATTGGTCGCTGTGTCGAGCGCGACAGCCATCTTGCTCCGTCCCGTACTGATATAGAGGAACTTGCCATCGCCGCTCATCGCGGTCCCCATTGGACGCATGCCCTTGCCCAGATCAATTGTCTTGACCGGAACCAGACGCCGAGCGTCCACCATGGTCAGCGTGGCGCCGTTCTCCGACGGGACATATGCCCGCGATCCGTCGGGGAGAAAGGCCACCGATCGCGGCCTCGGACCGACTTTCACGGACTTCGCAATCTTGCCCGTCGCAAGATCGGCGACGAAGACCGCGCCGTCCGCCTCCGACGTGACCCAGACCCGCTTGCCGCCTGGTTCGACGGTGACGCCTTCGGGTTCCTCTCCTATCTTGAATGCCTGAATGAGATGACCGTCGCCTGTGTCAAAGACACTCAACTGCGCCGCGTCCTCGTTCGCGATGTACATCTGCTTTCCGTCCGGGCTCAGGGCGACCTGTTCCGGATCGGGCCCCGACGTCAGCACCTTGATCAACTTGCGTTGACGGACGTCGACGACGCCAATGCCGTCGGCGCTGCGATCTGGCGGCGGAAGCTTCGATTCGTCGACACCTGGCCCCGCGACGGGCGACCCGCTCAACGCGACGTACAGGAGGGTGCGGTCCGGGCTTGCCACAATACCTCGCGGGCGTTTTCCGAGAGGAATGGTCGCGATCACCGCGCTCGTCACGGCGTCGATCAGCGACAAATCACCGCTTGTCTCATTGGTGACGTAAACGCCAACCGCCGGCGGTGGCAATGGCGTTTCAGTCACCGCAGGGGCGGGTGCGTTCGTTTCCTCGGGAGGCTGCGCGCGGCCGCACGCGGCAACACCGCAGAGAATCGCAATCGTTCCAATGTGCAGACGACGGTTCATGGTCACTCCTCCGTCATTGTCATCACGCTCCATTCCAGGGGAATGGTTCGCGGCGGGAAGCAGATTCGATCGCCACACGCCTGATACGGGGCGATCGTCTATTTGCTCCGTGGTTTCGGCACATATACAGGCATCGAATCTTCCCACCGGCTATCGGTAAGCGGCCGAACGTTTGATCCGTCCGGATTCATGCTGAAGATCTGCGCGTAGGGCTGCGGCGAGTTGTCGTACATCGGCGACTCGTCCTTGAAGCCCGTGCGCGTGCTCATGAACAGGATCTGTTTGCCATCGGGCGTCCAGTTCCCGTGGCCGTCCGTGCCAGGTGTCTTCGTGAGTTGCCGTACGTCGGTCCCGTCGGGCCTCATCGTAAACAGCTCGAAGTCCTTGTCGTCGGCTTTCTGGCGCGTGAAGAGAATGCGATCGCCACTCGGCGAGAAGAACGGAAAGTTGTCCCATTCCGTGCTCAAGACCTTGATGGAATGGTCCCCGAGGTCGAGCAATCGCAGTCCGCGGTGCTCGACCTTCTTGTCATCGTACCCCCACACGCGATAGACGATCGATTTCCCGTCCGGCGACCAGTTGGGGAAACCCGCGTTCGGCATCCCAGCAGACAGCGCCTTCGCGTTCGTCCCGTCGGCGTTCATTGTCCTGATCTCCGCAGGTCGCTGGTTGCGTCCGCCGAAGAACGTGCCGAACCCGAAGACAAGTTGCCGTCCGTCTGGAGACCAGCTCGACATCATCGCGGCGCCACCCCAGTCGGAGAATATGCGCCTCCGACCGGTGTAGCCGTCCCCATTCCATAGCGAGATCGAAACGTGTGGATTGTTGCCGGTCTCCCCTCGTTCGAGATCGGTGGTCGCGAGCCTGCCATCCTTCGAGTAGGTCGGAAAGACGTCCGTGTAGCGATACTCATAGTCGGGGTCCCAACTATGAAGCACCTGTCCCTGCGGCCTTGGTGTGAAGTTGCTCTTCTCGTAGACAACGCGCGTGCCGTCGGGCGACCACGCCGGCGAACGCAGACGACCGATCGTTGGCCTTGTCTTGGTTCCGTCGCTGTACGCAAGTCCGGCCACGAGGTTGCCATTCGGAGGGACCGCTTTCATCAGATACCCAACGCGGCCGCCTTCGAGGAATTGCGGTCTGAGCTTGAGACCCGGCCCGGATGTGTGCTCGACTCGCGCTCCCGTCGCGATGTCAACTGAGACGATCTGCGAGGTTGCACTCGTCGCCCCCGCGTTGCGAGCCAGGTCAGTTTCAAGCAGCGGCATCTCGTAGAACACGACGCGCCGGCCATCTGTCGACCACTGAGGAGTCCCCGCCGAGACATCACCTTGCGTGAGTCGTCGCAAGCCCGTGCCGTCAGGGTGAATGATGTAGACACTCAGCGACTGGCGATGGCCAGCCCCGGCACCGTTCTCGTGTCCGACCCAGTCGGTGAGCCGATCCGACGAGAAAGCGATCCACTGACCGTCGGGCGACCACGACGGACGGAAGAAACCGTCGGGCTTGCCGTTCGTGACCTGCACATCGCTGGCGCCAGTCACGTTGTGCGCGCTTTTCGAGACAAGATCGAGGACCCAGATATTTGTCTTGTGCGTAGCGCCGCGCGTCGAGACAAACGCCAGCTGCCTTCCATCCGGCGACAACCTGCCCTGATCGTCCATCGCAGGACTGTCGGTCAATCGCTCCAGGCCCGAGCCGTCGGGGCGCACGCGATAGATGTCGGCTTGTCCGTGCCCGGTTCGCTCGGAGGTGAAGACGATCCACTGGCCGTCCGTTGAAAAGGAGGCGTTGTAGTCGAAGTCTGAGTTCGTGAAGAGCTGCCGCTCGCCGCTGCCGTCGCCGTTGGCGACGAACAATTCAAGGGTCGACGGCCCGATGCGGTTCATCAACATGACCCCGCGAGGCGCCGTATCGACAGCGACAGCCAGCAGGATGATGGCGGGCATGCTCAGAAACATTTTGTTCATGACGAATCTCCGATCGCGGACGTCGCCGACAGCATCCGGACAATTGGGTGAGTCATGATGCTTCTTCAGCAATGCCACTGCAACTCTGTCCTCTCGAAGGTATGGAAACGGTTACGGACCTCATGCACTCGCGCCCGGTGGGTGGGGATGAGAATGCAAGTCTACGCGTGGGCACGGACTGACTGCCCGCGTTCGGCGAACCACTCTGAAGGCGCGTCGACGTACGAGCGATCGAGCTCGGCGATCGACGGACATCCCAGCAGCCGCATCGTGCGAAGAAGGTCGGTGCGCAGAATCTCAATCGCTCGATCGACCCCGGGTCCACCCGCCGCGCCGAGCCCCCACGCATAGGCACGACCAACGAGCACGGCCCGCGCGCCAAGACACAGCGCCTTGACGATGTCGCCGCCGCGTCTGATGCCGCCGTCCATGAGGACCTCGACCTGCCCGTTCACCGCCGCGACAACCTCCGGCAGCGCACGGAGACTCGCCGGTACGCCATCAAGCTGGCGGCCTCCGTGGTTCGAGACGACGACTGCGTCGGCGCCCGCGTCAATCGCGTGCCGCGCATCGTCGCCGGTGTGCACGCCCTTCACGACGATCGGACCCCTCCACGCATCGCGCATCCAGCGGAGATCCTGCCAGGTGACGATGGTCTGTTCGAGAATCACACCGACGTCACCGCACGGCATCGCGCCAATGCCGGGCAGCTCGACGTTCGGAAACACCTTCGGCGCACCATCGGCGAGATAGTCGATCACCCAGCGTGGTCGAGTCACGAACTGCCAGGCGTACGGGAGGCTCCCCCATATGTCGCCCTCGAGCAACGGCCGAACGCCGCACCGGAAATCGCGCTCGCGCATCCCCGAGACGGGAGTATCGATCGTGACGACAAGGGCGGAGTAGCCAGCCGCACGCACGCGCGCAATCGTTGCCTCGGCGACGTCGCGCCCGCCCGGAACGTAGAGCTGGTACCAGAGCGCACCGCTGGTGCCTGCCCGTACCTCCTCCAGGCGTGTGCCCGAAAAGGTCGACAGGATGTAACCGGTGCCCGCTGCATTCGCCGCGCGCGCCGCGTGCACTTCGCCCCGCGGATAGAACATCCGGCAGAAACCGACCGGCGCCAGCATGAGCGGAAGGTCGAGCGTGGTTCCCAGCACCGTCGTCCGCAGATCGCAGTTGGGCACCGCGACGCATTGGCGCGGGCGAAAAGTGACGTCGGCAAAGGCACGGCTGTTTTCGCGCAGCGTGATCTCGTCCTCGGCTCCGCCGTCGATATACGCGAAGACGACCGCCGGAAGCCGGCGCTTCGCGCGCCGCCGCAGGTCGCTGATGTTGACGACGCGCGGAAAGCTGACCGAGCGTGCGAGGCTCCGGTCGGACTTCATTGCCTAGTCGGCGAAGACAACGGTTCGTGTGCTGGTGTGTGAGCGCAGCACATCGGACGTGAGCTGCTTGCTCAGATAGACCTTCGATTCGCGGTTGTCGTACGGGTTGACCTCGTACTTGATCACGTTGAACTCGAGCTGATCGAGCGTTCCGCGCATGTCGTAGAAGCGGTTCTTCGTCTTCACGACCACTTCGTGGTACCCGGACGCGTGCGCCCACGCCTCGGACTCCTCGGTGAGCGCGCGGAAGTGTCCTTGCCCGCGCCAGTCGCGCCGCGTGCCGCCGATCCAGCTATAGAGCACCTTGCGACCCTCGAACCGCACCGCGTTCTTCAGTCGCGCGACGAGATCGGTGAGCTTTGGCTCGTCCTCGCGTTCGCGCAGCTCGTGGACGATCTTGTAGGACACGGGCACGACGAGTCCGGGGTCGGAGGGCAGCGGCGCTTCGGCCATCAAGATGAGGGAGTCGCGCTTGCGCAGGCGGTTCATGATCTCCTGCGCGGTCTTCTTGCGCGGGAATTCGCCGAAGTGCTCCTCGATGTACTGAATCTCCAGCGCGCCCGTGTCGAGCGGGTATTGCTTGATCAGATACTCCAAACTCGCTCCAATGGTGTCCTGCTGAATTCTATAATGCTCCGCCGGATCCCATTCTGACCCATACCTCCGACGAACTCACCCGCCGCACGCGTCTCTGGTGGGAACAGCATCCGATGGATTACCTCGGACATCGGGGACGTCCCAATCTGTCCGACGACGAGATCGCTCGCGCGTTCTTCAGGCGTATCGATGCCGAGTTTTATCGCGCCGCCTGGTTTGCGCAGTCCCCCGGCGCGCCGCTCTTTGCGGGGCTGATCGACTACGGTTTGCTGCGCGCGAAGCGGGTTCTGGAGGTAGGCTCCGGGCTTGGCGCCATCTCCGCGACGCCCGCCCGCCACGGAGCGCAGGTCACGGCACTTGATCTGACGTGGACCGGCGCCTCGTCGACCGCGCGCCGGTTTGCCCTCGACAGCACTCGCGGCTCCGTCGTCCAGGGTGAGGCCGAACGGCTTCCGCTGGCTGACGGATCGTTCGACTTCGTCTGGTCCTGGGGGGTCATCCTGCACGCGCCGAATCCGGCGAGGGCCATCGCCGAGATGCACCGTGTGCTGCGCCCCGGCGGTGAGGTGCGCGTGATGATCTACAACCGCCACTCGTTCTACAACTGGTTTGGGATCATCGCGCGTTACGGCGTTCTGCGTCTGCAGTTGCTGCATCACTCGGTGCAGGACCTGTGGAACCGGTACTCGGACGGCCGCGCGGTTGGGGGCTGTCCTCACGTCGGCTATTTCAGTGCTGGCGACCTTCGTTCCTTCATGACGGCCGCAGGCTTCGATCCAGTGGAGCTGCACGCATTCGAGCAGAAAACCGCCCTGACGCACTTTGTTCCTCGATCGATGCGGCCGGCGATGGAGAAGATGATCCCAGACAGCCTGATGCACGCGCTCTTCGGGCGGTTCGGGATGCTGCTGTACTGCCGCGCGAGGAAGAGCGGCGGTCCGCCTGGACCCGAGGCTCACGTGGGTTGACAATCCACAACGGGACTGGAGCTTCGATTCATGCGCTTGTGTGGCCGGGTGGGCCCGCCTCCGCCGAAGGCTTCGGCGAAGCCTCGTCGTAGCGCCCGGATAGCGCGGCGCGGAGACGGGCCCCGCTGCGCATTGTCAACCCACGTGAGCTCCGGGATGGATGGAAGGTGGACAGGTGGACGCTCCCGACACCCAGAAATAACGCGAACGCCAGGGCGAGCGTGCTGATTGCGAATCCCGCTCGCAGCGTCGTCGACGCGAATTCGAAGACGACTGAGTGGCGCCCGGCGGGGACCGCGACCCCCTGAAACATCACGTCGACACGTTGGACGGGCACGATGGCGCCGTCGATCCGGGCCCGCCACCCTGGATACTGCGCTTCACTGAGCACGAGGTAGCCACCGCGCTCGGTTGAGACGTCGGCCGTCATCCGCGTGTCCTCGACGGAGACGAGACGTGCGCTCCACGGACCAGGCGTGAACGACTGGGCTCCGGCGCCGGGTTCGACAAGCGCGCTCCGCATCGGATCGAACGGCCGGCCATCTGGAAATTGCGCATGGCGGATCGTGTCGATGGCCCGATCGTCTGGCAACTCCTCGGCAGCGAACGCCACCCACACGCGAGGCATTGCGCGGAGGTTCTCGTAGACGATGTAGCCTTCTTCCCCCGTCCGTTCTTCGTCCGAGCCGCGGTCGGTCTCGCGCGCGTGTGGTAATCCGCCACCTTCCGCCAGCGGTCGGTGTTCGCCAGGAGGAGCGACCCGAGCGTCTGCGGTATTGATCGACCCGCCGCATCGATCATCGTCAGGCGATCGATGGTGAGCCAGCCGCGCATCGGCGCCGTGCGAATCGTCATGCGCCCGCCGTGAACCGCCTGCGGCAGTTCGATCCTGGCGAGGTAGACGTACGCCGCGACGCCGGGGTCATCGAAGACGGTCGCAAGGCTGTGCTGCGCGTTGTCGCGCGTCTTGTCATCCTTCAGGCCCTGGTCCGCGACGTCGACGCCAACACGCATCGGGCGCCGGTACTCGACGCCATCCGCACCTTTGACGTCGATCCATGCCAGCTCAGTACCCTGCGGCACGTTGTCGGTGCATCGAAGGTGAACGACCATGGCAATTGACGTCACCTCGGTCTCGGCAGGCAGCGCAAAGGATGCAGTCCGTTCGTACTCGGGGCCGCAGTCAGATCGCCCGATCGAGAAGTCGAGCGGTGGCTTCGCCCACGTGATCCCGGACGCGTCGAATGTGTCGGGGGGCGGAAATTCGTCATCATGGACGATGATCTTCCGCACTGCGAGGAGATCGAGCGAGCGATCTTCGTACGCGAGCACATCGGGATACACGTCGCCAGGCGAGCCCATCATCGCCAGCGCCGCCAGGCGCGCCGACATGATCGGGCTATATCCGCCCGCGGTCGGGATTCTCCACAGCCGCGCAAAACCGGACGGAACGGTCGCATCGCGTGATGAGCCGCCGATTGCCAGCAGCCGCTGTTGCGTGGGCGCGACGGCATCTGCGAGCGCCCGTGCGTGAACGGAGGGCCCAGCGTCCTGGGGACGAATGACCGTCAACTGGAAACCGCCTGCGGTAACAGGGTATTGGGCGTGATACAGGAGATCCGCCGCGACGACGGCAGTGAGCAGCGCCGCGGCGAGGGCGAAGCGACGCGTGTGTGCGAGCCAGAGGATCGCCCCGGCGGACACAACGCCGAATCCAAGCTGCGCGATCGGATTGACCCTCATCACGAGTGCCGCGACGCCGGCGATCGCGACCAGCAATCCCAACGTCACCCCGGTCGCCCGCATGGAGCGTTCGCGTCGTTGGACCTCTGCGAGAGCAAACCCTGCGAGGACCGCGGTCGAGCACGAGAAGATGAAGAGGATGCGCGAAATGATGCGGAACTTGTTCCACAGGGGTACGTGGAAGACGAGCCAGGCAACAGGCGTCGCGTTTCCCGCCGCCAGCAGAACGGCGAGAACCGCCGCACACGCCCAGACACGCGCACGCCACGCAAGGCGGCGTGATGCCGCGCCGAGGATCGCGAGGCCCAGCACCGCCAGGCCGACGTAGAGCGACACCGGTTTCGACGGATCGTGCAGCGGCGGGACCAGTAACCCGGCGACAACTTGCGCAGCCGACGGATCAGGGTTGATGAACCACGCGTAGCTCACCTCGGTCCGTGCCATGTGCCCGGACACTTCGAGAAAGGGCAACGACTTCACTGCGGTCATCGCCATCGCGAGGATGAGCATGCCGAGCGCGCGGATATAAAATGTCCGCGGCGCTCGTTCGGCGAGCGCGCCGACGACCGCATAGACGACGCAGAACGACACGGCGTAGAGAATCGATTGCGGATGGCCCGAGAGAAAACAATTTGCGGTCGCGAACGCCCCTGTCGCCACCCATCGCCTCGACCCTCCCTGGATCAATCGATCGACGGCCAGCGCCATCAACGGAAACCACGCGGTGCAGTGGACGATGTTGATCTGTGCCTGCTTTTCCAGCATCGCGTGCGAGAGCCCGAACGCAAGGCCCGAAAGGGCCGCCGCCGTCTTCGAGCGCGTCACGGTGAAGACGTACGCGTAGGTGAACGCAGAGCCGAGCACGTAGGCGCAGATGATGTAGCCCGTCCAGGAGTGCAGCACGTGCGCAAACAGCAAATGGAACACGTACGCCTGTGAGTCGCTCGTGTCGGCGAAGAGCGGAAGTCCGCCGAACATGTCGTGCGACCAGATGCTGATCGGGGAGAGGAAGATCGGCAGGAACCAGTCGTACAAATCGCCTTCGGCCATGTAGGTGGCGTGGACGATCGGCCGTGAGAACAGCCAGGTGAACAGGGCTGAGTAGCCCGCGACAACAACGAGCGCGTGCCGCAGCGGCCCAGCCGCTGATGAGCGCATCAGGTGGGTATCCTACCCGACGAGGAAAGGGGCAAGTGGGATCACACGGGCGTGAGGGAGGGCTCGTAGGCCAGGTTCGACCCGAGCCAGCGCTCCGCTTCTGTTACGGGCATGCCCTTCCGCGCCGCGTAGTCCTCGAGCTGATCGCGGCCGATACGGCCGACATTGAAGTACTTCGCGTGAGGATTCGCAAAGTACAAGCCGCTGACCGACGCCGCGGGCGCCATCGCGCAGCTCTCTGTCAGCGAGATGCCGGTGCGCTCGGCCCCAAGCAGAGAGAACAGTTTCCACTTCTCGCTGTGGTCGGGGCACGCAGGGTAGCCGAAGGCGGGACGAATGCCTCGATATCTCTCGTGCACGAGGTCATCGGCCGTGAGCCGCTCCTCGGTGCCGTAACCCCAGTCTTTTCGTGCACGCGCGTGCAGATATTCGGCGAATGCTTCCGCCAGCCGGTCCGCAAGCGCCTTGACCATGATCGCGTGGTAGTCGTCATGGTCGGACTCGTAGAGCGCAACGAGCTCCTGTGCGCCGATGCCGGCGGTCACCGCAAACGCGCCGACGTAGTCGGCGACGCCGCTGTCGAGCGGCGCGATGAAATCCGCAAGAGAGCGATTCGGCTTACCGTCGCCGATGTCTTCCTGTTGGCGCAGCATGTTGAATCTGAGCAACTCGATGGGATCGGGGATCGGGGATCGGGGATCAAAAGCAGTTGATCCCCGATCCCTGATCCCTGATCCCTGATACACAACGATGTCCTCCCCGTCCGTATTCGCCTTCCAGAATCCGTAAACCCCACTGAGCGTCAGCAGGCGATCGCGCACGATCCGATCGAGCAGCTCTTGCGCATGCTCGTAGAGCTCGCGCGCAGCGGCGCCGTGCTGCGGATGATCCAGGACCGCCGGGAATCGTCCTTTCAACTCCCACGCGGAAAAGAAGAACGTCCAGTCGATGAACGGAACCACGTCTACGAGTCGCACATCAGCCAGGAGGCGTGACCCGGTGAATGACGGCGTCGCGATGGCGTCCTGGCGCCAGTCCAGCCGGAGCCGATTGTCCTTCGACGCAGGCCATGTCAGCAGTGGACGGCGGCGAACCGCGCCATGCTGCTCGCGGAGACGCTCCTGTCCGGCGCGATTGGCCTGATCGAAGTCGGGCCGTTGCGCGTCACTGAGCAGTCTGGAGACGACGTCAACCGCGCGCGACGCATCGAGCACGTGCACGACTGGCTGGCTGTATTCCGGTGCGATCTTCACGGCGGTATGCTGTCGGCTGGTCGTCGCGCCACCAATCAGCAGCGGGAGTGTCATGCCCCGACGCTCCATCTCGCGCGCGACAAAGACCATCTCGTCGAGTGACGGCGTGATGAGCCCGCTCAAGCCGATCATGTCGGCTTTCTCGTCGATCGCCGTCTGAAGAATCTTCGCAGCCGGCACCATCACGCCAAGGTCGACGATCTCGTAATTGTTACAGCCGAGCACGACCGCCACGATGTTCTTGCCGATATCGTGGACGTCGCCTTTCACGGTCGCCATGACAACTTTGCCCTGTGCCCGGTGCGTATCGCCGCTCAGCCGTTTCTCCTCTTCCATGTACGGCAGGAGGTAAGCGACCGCCTTCTTCATCGCACGCGCGCTTTTCACAACCTGCGGGAGGAACATCTTGCCGGCGCCGAACAGGTCGCCGACGATCTTCATCCCGTCCATCAAGGGTCCCTCGATCACGTCGAGCGGACGTGCGAGCTTCAGCCGTGCTTCCTCGACGTCCACCTCGATGAAGTCGACGACGCCATGGACCAGCGCGTGCGCCAGGCGCTTCTCGCCTGGCGCATCGCGCCACCCCACGCCGCGCCCCCGTTTCGGCCCGTCCCCTTTGACGGTGTCGGCGAACTGCCCCAGCCGCTCGGTGGCATCCGGGCGCCGGTTGAAGATCACGTCCTCGACGTGCTCGAGGAGATCCTTCGGGATGTCTTCGTAGACGACCAGCTGACCGGCGTTGACAATCCCCATGTCAAGACCCGCTTTGATCGCGTGAAACAGGAACGCCGAGTGAATGGCCTCGCGGACGATGTCGTTGCCGCGGAAGGAGAACGACAGGTTGCTCACGCCGCCGCTGATTTTCACGCCTGGACAGGCGGCCTTGATGATCGTCGTCGCTTCGATGAAGTTGATCGCGTATTCGTTGTGCTCGTCGAGACCGGTCGCAATCGCAAGGATGTTCGGATCGAAGATGATGTCGACCGGGTCGAACCCCGCCTGTTCAGTGAGCAGGGTGTACGCCCGCCGGCAGATGGCGACCTTGCGGGCGACCGTGTCCGCCTGTCCCTGCTCGTCGAACGCCATGACGACAACGGCGGCGCCGTAGCGGCGGACGGTCCGCGCCTTCCGCAGGAAATCCTCTTCGCCTTCCTTCAGGCTGATCGAATTGACGACGCCCTTGCCCTGGACGCATTTCAACCCGGCTTCGAGGACGGTCCACTTCGAGCTGTCGATCATGATCGGGACGCGCGCGATGTCGGGCTCCGTGGCGATGAGATTCAGGAACGTCGTCATCGCCGCTTCCGAATCGAGCATCCCTTCGTCCATGTTCACGTCGAGGATGTTCGCGCCGCCGCGCACCTGATCGAGCGCGACGTGCGCCGCCTCGACGAAATCACCGCTCGTCACGAGCCGCGCGAAGCGTTTCGAGCCGGTGACGTTCGTCCGCTCGCCGATCATGATGAAGTTGCTCTCGGGCCGGATCGTCAGCGTTTCGAGCCCTGCGAGTTGGGTGAAACCAGTAGGGATCGGGGTGATCCCTGACCCCTGCAACGGGCGCGGGCGAGGCGGCAGGTTCTCCACCGCCTCGCGTATGGCCCGGATGTGGTCTGGAGTGGTGCCGCAGCATCCTCCGACGATGTTCACAAAGCCTGATTCGGCGAAGTCACGCAGGAGCGCGGCCGTCTCGCCGGGCAGCTCGTCGTACTGGCCGAATGCGTTCGGCAGGCCGGCGTTCGGATAGCAGGTGACGTAGGTCTCCGCGATGCGCGCAAGCTCCGCGAGGTACTGCCGCATCTCGCGCGCGCCGAGCGCGCAGTTGAGTCCCACGCTGAACGGCCGCGCGTGGCGGATGGATGCGTAGAAGGCGTCGAGTGTCTGGCCCGACAGCGTCCGTCCGCTGCGATCGGTGATCGTCACCGAGATCATCAGCGGCAGGTGGACGCTCTTTTCCTCGAAGACGTCGAGGGTCGCGACAATGGCCGCCTTTGCGTTCAGCGTGTCGAAGATTGTTTCCAGAAGGACCAGATCCACGCCGCCGTCGACCAAACCGCGGACGTGCTCCCGGTAGGCATCGGCAACCTGGTCGAACGTCACTGCGCGAAACGCCGGGTTGCCCACGTCGGGCGAGATCGACAGCGTTCGGTTCGTGGGCCCGATCGCGCCGGCGACGAATCGCGGGCGCTCCGGGGTTTTCGCCGTCCATTCATCGGCCGCCGCCCGGGCCAGGCGCGCGCCCTCGCGGCTCAACTCGTACGCCAGCGATTCGAGCCCGTAGTCGGACTGCGCAATCGCGGTCGATGAAAACGTGTTGGTTTCGATGATGTCCGCGCCGGCCGTGAGGTAGCCGCGATGAATCTCGCCAACGACGTCGGGGCGCGTGAGGATGAGCAGGTCGTTGTTACCTTTCAGATCGCACGGATGCTGGCGAAACCGCTCACCGCGGAAGTCGGCCTCAGTCAGGTGGTACCGCTGGATCATCGTCCCCATCGCACCGTCGAGGAGGAGGATGCGTGTCGTGAGAAGCTCGTGGAGTCGCTCGATCGTCGTCATGCGCACTGTTTGGATTTGGGTTGGGATTTGGGTCTAGGGCTTTGGGCTTTGGGATTTGCCGCCTGCGTCTTCACGCCGCTTGCGATGAGCACGGCAAACGGATCGCCCGCCTTGCTTGCGCCAACGTGAACACGCACGTCGGTCAACCCGGCGCCGCGCAGCATCGAGTCGAGTTCCGTGCTCGAGAAGCCGAGGTGGCGATCGCCGAAGCGGTTTCGGACCCACGTCTGGTCGTGTTCTCGCAAATCGAGGATCAACAGGCGGCCACCCGGCCGCAGGACGCGCGCCGTTTCCGCGATCGCCCGCTCCGGGTTGCTCGCATGATGCAACGATTGCGAAAGCATCGCGACGTCCACCGAGTCGTCTCGGAGTGGCAGGCGTGAGAGGTCGCCCTTCTTCCACTCGACGTTCTCGACGTGCCGCCGCGCGGCGAGCGCCTTGGCGCGCTCGAGCACTTCATCGGAGCGATCGATGCCGACGACCGTGCGGGCCCACCGCGCGGTCTCCAGGGTCAGATATCCCTCGCCGCATCCGATGTCGGCGACGTCGAGCGGCGGCAGGAGGTGGCCGAGGGCGCGCGCCCAGGCCGCCCAGCTCCGGCCGGGCACGAGCTGCCGCGGATCGCCGTGCGTCTCGAAGTTCTCCTTGCGGAGGCGCAGCACCTCCTGCATGCGCGCCTCATCGGCCCGCACCGCGCGATCGGATGCGCCCGATTCGAAGTGTGTGTCGAGCAGCGTCCAGAGCGAACCGTTGCCATTGCCCCGCGCGTCCTCGGCGACGGTGTAATACACGAAACCCGCTTCGCGCTCCTCGGTGACGAGGCCGGCGTCCTTCAGCAGCCCCAGATGGCGGGATACGCTGGATTGGGCGACGCCGAGAATTCCGGTGAGCTCGGTGACGTTGAAACGGTCCTGGGCGAGGAGGCGCAATAGACGGAGGCGCGTGGAGTCCGACAGGAGCCTGAAGAGCGCTGAAGCCCGCTGCATCGTATCTATAAATCTACATACATCGATATCAAGTGGTCAATAGCGCAAAAAAAGGCCCGCCCTGACTGATTGTACGGCGGGCCACCCGTGCGGTCGGTCGGCGCGTCGTTCTAGTTGTCGTAGTACAGGTAGAACTCGTGCGGATGTGGCCTCAGCCGGATCGGATCGATCTCCTTTTCCCGCTTGTAGGCGATCCACGTCTGGACGAGATCGTCCGTGAATACGTCGCCGCGGGTCAGGAATGCGTGATCCTGCTCGAGCGCGGCGAGCGCCTCCTCGAGTGATCCGGGCGTGGTGCGGACACCCATCTCCCTCATCTCGTCGTGAGTCATCTCGTAGATGTCACGATCGAGCGGCTTGCCTGGATCGATCTTGTTCTGGATCCCGTCGAGCATCGCCATCAGCATGGCGGACCACGCCAGGTACCCGTTGCAACTGGGGTCCGGGCACCGGAACTCCAGCCGCTTGGCTTTCGGACTCTTCGAGTACATCGGAATGCGGATCGATGCGGACCGGTTGCGCGCCGACAGCGCGAGGTTCACCGGCGCTTCGAAGCCGGGGACGAGGCGGCGGTAGGAATTGGTGGTCGGTGCGGCGAACGCCAGAATCGCGGGAGCATGTTTGAGCAGGCCGCCCGCCGCCCAGAGGCCGATCTCGCTGAGCCCTGCATAGCCGCTGCCGGCGAACAGCGGCTTGCCACTTTTCCACAACGACGTATGCGAGTGCATGCCGCTCCCGTTGTCCTCGAAAATCGGCTTCGGCATGAACGTGACGGTCTTGCCGCGACGCCGCGCGACGTTCTTACAGATGTACTTGTACCACATGAATTGATCAGCCATCTTCAGGAGCGGCTGGAACTGCATGTCGATTTCGCTCTGGCCGGCGGTCGCCACCTCGTGATGATGCGCCTCGACGACGATGCCGACTTTCTGCATCTCGTACACCATCTCGCCGCGCAGGTCGTGATAGGTGTCGGTCGGGCTCACCGGGAAATACCCGCCTTTGAAGCTTGGCTTGTACCCGAGATTCGGCTCCTCGATTCTGGCGGTGTTCCACGCACCTTCCGCCGAATCGATCTCGTAGTACCCACGGTGCTGATTCTGCTCGTACCGGACCTCGTCGAAGATGAAGAACTCCGGTTCCGGCCCGATGAAACAGGTGTCGGCGACGTTTGAGGCATTCAGGTACGCTTCGGCCTTTTTCGCGACGTGCCGCGGGTCGCGGGTGAACTCGTTGCCGCTCACCGGATCGACGATGTTGGCGATGACGCTGATGGTCGGTTTCTCGAAGAACGGGTCGAGACGCGTGGTGTCGGCGTCCGGCACGGCCAGCATGTCCGATTCGTGGATGCCCATCCAGCCGCGGATCGATGATCCGTCGAATCCGAGACCGTCCTTGAACGTGTCTTTGTCCAGGTGATCGATCGGGAAAGAACAGTGTTGCCATGAACCGAGCATGTCGACGAACTTGAGGTCGACCATCCCGGCGTCGTGTTTCTTGGCGAAGCTGAAGAAATCGTCCGGCGTCATCGATACACCTCTCAATCCTTCGGACGCGATTCACCGTGAGCACGGGCACGCGCACATGTGACGAAGAGAATTTCTTGCGAAACGTCGCCGGAGCATAACGCGGAAGGGGCAAGATGAAGCCGTTACGACGATCACGTAGGAGATTTTTGTATCAACGACATATTTGTCCTGTGCAGGCCATTGCGGGCCATTCATGCGTCGTGCATAATCCCGTATCCGGTCGGTCCACGTGCACGTCTCGCCAGAGGCCGTCGCGTCGGTCGCCTCCATCATTCAACTGAAGCGCTCGGAAAGGACACGCCATAGTCATGGGATCTGCAGCACTGGCCGAAGCCGCACGTAGCATCCGGGAGTGGTCGCTCAACGAAAGTCGCGCGTCGACGTCGCCGTCGAAGACCGCCGAAGCGTTCGGGAGTCTGGTGTTCAATGACAAAGCGCAGAAGGCGCGCCTGCCGAAACCTGCGTATCACGCGCTGCGATCCACGATCACGCGTGGCGAGGCGCTCGATCTGTCGACCGGTGATGCCATCGCGACGGCGTTGAAAGACTGGGCGGTCGAACACGGTGCGACCCATTACACGCACTGGTTCCAGCCTCTCACGGGCATCACCGCCGAGAAGCACGATTCGTTTCTCACGCCTGCTGCTGACGGCACGGCGATCGCGGAGTTCCGCGGCAAGGAGTTGATCAAAGGCGAGCCAGACGCCTCGAGCTTCCCGTCGGGCGGCATGCGCTCCACGTTCGAGGCGCGCGGCTACACCGCGTGGGACCCGACGAGCCCACCGTGGCTGCACGTCAACGGCAACAGCGTCACGCTGGTGATCCCGACCGCGTTCGTGAGCTGGACGGGCGAGGCGCTCGACAAGAAGACGCCGTTGCTACGCTCGATGCAGGCCGTCTCGAAGCAGGCGGTTCGCGTCCTGAAGTTGTTCGGATCCACTGCCGAGCGCGTGTTCGCGACCTGCGGTCCCGAGCAGGAATACTTCCTCATCGATCGCAACTTCTATTTCGCCCGCCCCGACCTGATCAACGCCGGCCGCACGCTATTTGGCGCCACGCCACCGAAGGGCCAGGAGATGGAAGACCAGTACTTCGGCGCGATTCCCGAGCGTGTGCTTGCCTGCATGGTCGAAGCGGAGCTGGAGCTGTACAAGATCGGCGTGCCGGTGAAGACGCGTCACAACGAGGTCGCGCCGAGCCAGTACGAGATCGCGCCGGTCTTCGAGAACGCGAACGTCGCCGCCGACCATCAGATGATGACGATGGAGACGTTGAAGAGGATCGCGCCGAAGTACGGCCTGGCGTGCCTGCTGCACGAGAAGCCGTTTGCGGGTATCAACGGCTCCGGGAAGCATGTCAACTGGTCCCTCTCCGACGAGTTCGGCAACAACCTGCTCGGCCCCGGCGACACGCCGCACGACAACATGCAGTTTCTCGTGTTCTGCGCGGCGGTGCTCAAGGCGGTCGACAAGTGGCAGGGTCTGCTGCGCGCCAGCATCGCGAGCGCGGGCAACGACCATCGCCTTGGCGCGAACGAGGCGCCGCCGGCCATCCTGTCGGTGTTCCTGGGCGACCAGCTCACCGACATCTTCGAGCAGCTCGAGAAGGGCAGCGCGAAGTCGACCAAGCAGGGCGGCACGCTCGACATCGGCGTCAGCGTCCTTCCCAAGCTTCCGCGCGACGCGGGCGACCGGAACCGCACGAGCCCGTTTGCCTTCACCGGCAACAAGTTCGAGTTCCGCGCCGTGTCGTCGGGGCAGAACATCGCCTTCCCGAACACCATGCTGAACACAGCGATGGCCGATGCGCTCGACTCGATCGCGACTGAGCTGGAGGGCGCGAAAGGCGAGGATCTGAACAAGGCGGTCGCCAAGCTGTTGACCAAGATCATCAAGCAGCACAAGCGGATCGTCTTCAACGGCAACAACTACTCGGCGGCGTGGGAGAAGGAAGCCGGCAAGCGCGGGCTCCTGAACCTGAAGAACACCGTTGATGCGCTGCCGCAGCTGATCACGTCCGAGGCGCTGAAGGTGCTCGACAAGTACAAGATCCTCAACGAACGTGAGATTCACGCGCGTTACGAGGTCTTCCTCGAGAACTACAACAAGACCATCAATGTCGAAGGCCAGTTGATGGTCCTCATGGCGAACCGCTACGTCCTTCCGGCAGCGCTCGAGTACCAGAAACGGATTGCTCAGAGTGTGACCGCGGTGAAGTCGGCCGGTGGCGCGAGCGTGCAGGCCAAGAAGCTGCTCGGGAAATACACGAAGCTGGTCGACCAGTTCAAGGCGCAGTCCGATGCGCTGTGCAATCTGCTCGAGCATCACAGCGCGCCCTCTGCTGAGAAGCACGCGAAGTACATGCGCGACAAGATCGTGCCCGCGATGGCCAAGCTTCGTGTCATCGGCGACGAGATCGAGGTGCTCACGCCTCACGAACTGTGGCCGCTCCCGACCTATCGCGAGATGCTCTTTGTGAAGTAGTCCAACAGGTTGTCAGGGTAGAGGCGGGTCTTCACACCCGCCTCTTTTTACGTACGTCGGCCACAAAGACGGATTGGCCACAAAGAACCCAAAGATCTCGAAGGACAACAACCCCATAGTGTTCTTGGCGGCGCCAGAAAAAAAGGCATGGTGGCAAAGCTGGTACCCATCCTGCACTGCTGGACTTCGACCTTGGCCGCCATTCGACTTGCGTAAATGAGGGGCACGGGATCGAGGGGCCAGACGATTACATCGGGCGCGGATTTCCCAGGGGGTTTTGCGTGAGCGGCCCCCTTACCCCCTGGGAGTAGATACCCAGTTCGTGTTCGACGCCTCGAAGGCCTCCTCGAGTGCGTCCGTCACCGCGGTGCCGCGCCGCTCGAGTGCCAGTCGAAGCAGAGAACGCAGCCAAGTGCTTGGAACCAGAACGGATCGGACAATCTGCGTGACAGCTCGTCGGCACCGTGATCCGCGACGATGTGCGTCGCGATTTCGCGCGCGAGCCGCGTCATGCGGGTGAAAAGCCACGCGGGCGTGCAACCCCGGATGCGCCGGAAGGTTCGCGACGCCAGTACGACGGGATATGTAAGCAGTTACGGAATGCGGCGACGAATGTAAACGACGTGGACTCCGGGGTTCTGGATCGAATCCAAAGTTCCGGATGGGGTAGCGGCTTCGGCATCCAGTCGGCCGCACTTCAAACAGTGTGGACCAAGCAATCCGGCGACAAACCGGGTCGTGATTACGCGGCGGTCAGAAGCGAATGGGCATTCTCGAAAGGCTCCGTCCAACTCCTCGCTGGAAGCACACGGATCCCTCCGTGCGCGCGGCAGCTGTCTATGAGCTCGGGCCGGACGAAGGCGACGCACTGCGCGCCCTCGCGCGCGAGGACGCCGATGCCCGCGTCCGTCGCGCCGCGGTCACGCGGGTCGACGACATCAGCGTGCTCGCCGATGTGGCGCGGACGGATCCCGACGAGGACGTTCGCAACGAAGCGATCCGCGGTCTCGCCGGACTCGCCGCCGAGGCGGACGACGTGTCGAGCGCCACCGACGCGGTGCGCCAGCTGCTTGCAATCGGACGGACGAAGGAAATCGTTGTCGTCGCCCGCGCCAGCACCAGCGCCGGCGTGCGCGCGGCCATCGTCGACCTGCTCGTGGATCAGAAGGCGCTTGGCTCGGTGAGCCGTCACGCGCAGGACAACGAGACTCGGCTGCGCGCCCTGGCCCGGATTGCCGATGCCGAGGAGCTGCTCAACGTCGCGCTGAAAGCCGAGCATACGGACATAGCGGTGGCCGCGCTCGAACGCATCAACGGTCCCGAACACCTTGCCGCGATCGCTCAGCGGGCGCGCAACAAGGTCGCCGCGCGGCGGGCGCGGACCAAGCTTCGCGCCATCGAGGAGCCGGCGGAACCGGCGCGCGAAGAATCGGCGCCGATGACCGTTGACGACCGTGAGCGGGCCGTGGAACTCCTGCAGCGGGCCGAATCGCTCGTCACCGTCGCCGATCCAGGAGAGGCCGCCGCAAGGTTTGCTGAAACACGCCTGGCGTGGGCCGAATTCCAGGCGGATGTCGTGGTCGATTCACGCGTCGCGCAGCAGTTCGAGGCGGCGTCTGACGCGGTGCGAGAGGCGATCGCCGAACGGCAACGGGAGCGGGCGGCGGAACGGGAGCGCGCCGAGGCGCTGATGCGCGAGCAGGCGGATCGCGTCGCGATCTGCCAGCAAATCGAAGACCTCTCGGGCGATGACGCCAACGATCGCATCGCCGAGCTCAAAGTGCAGTGGGACGGCCTTCCACCGATGCCGTCGGAGTACGCTGCGTCGCTCAACCGCCGGTTCCAGGATGGGTGCCGCGCGTACGAGGATCGCGAGCGCCGCCGGATGCTTGCCCGGGCGGCCGCCGGGCGCCTGGAAACGCTTGCCACAGAGCTCGAGCAGTTGATCGCCTCAGACCAGCCGTTGGAGGAAATTGTGGCGCGGTGGCGTGGTCTCCGGCGCGACGCGGACGTGCTGCGGGAGCATGCCTCCGCCAACCCTGACGCTGCGGAGCGCCTCGAGAAATCGATCGCGACCATCGAGGAAAAGGAGCACGAGCACCAGCAGCGTCGCGCGAAGGTGGAACAGGACAATCTGAAGCGGCTGCAGCAGGTCGTACGGCAAGTCGAGACACTCGCGGCCGGCGAACAGATGTCGCTCAAGGCGGGCGACCGCGCGCTGCGCGACATCCGATCCGCCATCGACGATCGCGCACCGCTGCCGTCGAAGAAGGATCGACAGGACATTCAAGGCCGGCTGGAGGCCTCGCGGCTGAAAATCGCACCGCGCGTCCAGGAACTGCGCGACGCCGACGAGTGGCAGCGCTGGGCGAATCTCACCGTGCAGGAAGCGCTCTGCAAGGAGATGGAAGCGCTCAAGTCCGAAGAGAACCTCGACGTGGCGAGCCGGCGGATGCGCGAGCTGCAGGGGCGCTGGAAGCAGGTCGCCCTGGCGCCGCGGGCGCAGGGTGAGGCGATGTGGCGCCGCTTCAAGACGGCGCAGGACGGCGTCTTCGCGCGCACCTCGGTGCAGATGGCCGCGCAGAACGAAGAACGTGCCGCGAACCTCGTGAGGAAACAGGGGCTCTGCGAACGCGCCGCTTCGATGGCGGATTCATCCGACTGGGTCCGGACCGCCGCCGAGATCCAGAAACTGCAAGCGGAGTGGAAAACGATCGGACCGGTCAGCCGCGGTCACGAGAAGGCCGTCTGGGAGCGGTTCCGCGCCGCATGCGACCGGTTCTTCACCCGGCGCCAGGAAGATCTGAAGCATCGCAAGGAAGAGTGGGCCGCAAACCTTGCGAAGAAGGAAGAGCTCTGCCAGAAAGCTGAGGCGCTCGCCGATTCGACCGCGTGGGACAGCGCGGCGACGCAGGTGAAGCACCTGCAGGCCGAGTGGAAGACGGTTGGGCCGGTGCGGAAATCGAAGTCGGAAGCCGTGTGGCAGCGGTTCCGCGGCGCGTGCGATCGCTTTTTCGATCGTTACAAGCATCGCGACCAGGTGGAGCTGCAGCTGAAGGCCGCTGCGCGCGACACGATTATTCGCGAACTGGAAGCGCTGCTGCCGCACAACGGCGACGCACCTGGCGAGGTACCCCCGAATCTCTATGGCACCGTGCAGGACGCCCGCACCAAGTGGCAGCAGGCGCCTGAGGCGCCGCGGCAGGTGCAGCAGGACCTTGCCGCGCGCTACTTCCAGGCGGTCGGCCGGCTGGTTGGCACCTGGCCCGCCGCGTTTGGCGGAACCGATCTCGACCCGGAAACGACGCGCAAACGGATGGAGAAGCTGCTCTCGAAGGTCGAAGAGCTCGTGCCGACGGCGCAGGAGCGCGCACAGGCGAGACAGCTTTCGCCAACCGAGCTGCTTGCCGAAAGATGGCGAGAGCGCCTCGCCGCAAACACAATTGCCGGTGGGCGTGCGGCTGAAGAGAACGAAGAAATCCGGTGGCGGAACGCCGAGCAGGAAGTCCGCAGCGCCCAGTCGCAGTGGATGCGGCTCGGACCAGTGCCGCCTGAGGTTGCCGGTCCGCTGAACGAGCAATTCCAGCGCGCGTGCCGGAAGTTCTACGACTCGCGGCGCAAGGCGTCCGCTTTAGCCAACTCCCAAGTTCCAACTCCCAACTCCCAAGCGCTTGGGAAGCGGGAGTAGGACGACGCGTCTATGCCGCTCGATCGTGCGACCTTCGTTCTTTGCGCCGCCCGAGCCAATCCAGAAGGACGATGACGCTCACGATGACAGTGATGCCGCCGTAGATAACCATTCCCGTCCACATCGTCATTCACCAGATGCCGTAAAGAGAGTCAAGCCGAAGAGCGCGAACCAGAACGCGATACCGAATACCGCCCATCCAATCGAGAACGTGTGACCGCTGAGAATTTGGCCGAAGACCATCGAACCAGCACCGAGGTTCGCCACGTCTGGCACCTTCTCGATCAGTAGGTTCCGCTGTCGCAGATTCAATCGTAGCATCGTCGCCTCCGCGTTTCCCTGAAGCGAGCGACGTGCCCGGGCATATTCCCAAGGGAATCGGCCGCTAACACTTTGGAGCGCGCAATTGCTGGAGCGCGTCAACGTTCGACGTGCGGCAATCTCTGAAACATCCTGGAATCCGCGTTACAATTCGCGCGGCGAAAGGCGTCTTGAGTCCGTAGTCGTTCACGCTTCTCAGTTCTAAGGTCTCCGCTCGCGTTCCTGTTCGATGGCGTCCGGTCCGCCCTTTCTTGCGTAGGGCGCGAAGCGCACAGGGTGAAATCGCGCTTCAGCACGGCGGGAGTTCGTACGCGCGGAGCGTCGGCCCGGGGTAATCCAACATCACACCATTCTGATGCGTGACGTCTTCAGCCGATAGCGCTCCATTCGGCGCGCCACGAATTCGAACGATCTCGGCTAAACGGCGGTCGCGCAGGATCAAATCCGTTTCTGACTGGCTAATTGCTCGCCGAAAGAGCAAACAGCGACCACTGATCCCGACCAGGGTTTCAGATCCGGAACCGCGGCGTGTGGCAATGACCCGGCCCTTTCCGTCGACAATCCATGTCTCTGGGGGCATGTCCTGGTTGGTAGATCCTACGAAAGCGGCAAAACCACCGTCCTGTGCAATTGCCGCCTGCGTTGCGTCATTGTTGGGATAGATTTCCCGCAGTTCGACGTCTCGCCGCCAGACCCATTCACCAGAGATATTTGCGACGCCGATGTGCCAACGTCCGGTAATTACGACGCGTCGGCTATCAGAAGTGAACGCAACCTTGACACCATCGTCATCGTCGCTCACGCTGATGCGCTTTATCACGACACCATCGGATGCGACCAACAGCAGCTGATTGAGATTTGCACCAATCGCGAGCAGCTTGCCGTCGGGGCTGGTACGCAACGTCGGCTGTGTCCAGAGGTCGTAGGTCGAAATACGATCGAGCGCAATAACCCTTCCGGTGTTGCGATGAAGGACTTGAACGCCGCCGGATGCTGTGTGTAACCAGGCCGCAACCCAGTCACAGGTTGGCGAGACCGCCGTGACCGCACGCGATGCGTTGCGATCCATTTCGAGCAGCTCTCTCTGCCAACGGACGACGCCATCTCGATCGACGACGACGACGTCGGTGCCGGTCACAGCTACCCCACACGCCCCTCCGGGAGCTAAGCTGGCGCTCAAAATCTCGCCCGATACCGCTACCTCCCAGAGTAGATGCGGAGTCGCGGCTTTGCGCGTGGCTTGCTCGGCGGCCATCGAAACACCGAGGAGGGCGAACGCAAGGATGACAACGCCGATGATTCTCAAAACCGCTCGACAGAGCATGTTCTACGGATCGCGATCTTACAGAATGGGATCCGCCGCGTCTCTGTGTCCCCGCCTGCCCGCCGAAGCCTCGGCGGAGGCGGGTCGCCCGTGGCGGTGAAAGGCCTACCCTTCCAAGTAGGTATAGCCGTGGAGGCCGTCTTCGTAGAACCGCAGTAGCCGTCCGGCGCCCTCGTAGTCCACACGACCCGCCCGCACGGCGGTTTCGACGTCCGTGCGCAGCTTCGACAGCAGCGACTCCGCATCGAACTCGACGTAGTCCAGCACCTCGCGCACGG
>ORMF012262465.1_pt1 | contig 26050 bp, 26 predicted proteins | sample 1779871 | NCBI WGS metagenome assembly ORMF01 (sample SAMEA104232316, study PRJEB22302) | groundwater metagenome | biome: forest; feature: aquifer; material: groundwater | place: USA | collected 2011-08-07 | depth 5.4 m | reverse complement strand
TGTGGGACTTAATCAGAGGTTCCTTAACCACCTTACGGATACCCCAATCAAGATGCGCGCAGTTAGCCGGTTTGCAGCGAGGATGCTTATTTTAGTTTGCCTGTTGGTTGTGGGGCAGACAGCGTACGCGAGCGAGAAGATCACCATTGCCGCTGCCGCTGATCTTAAGTTCGCGCTGGACGAAATCATTGCACTGTTCAAGAAGGCGCATCCTGCGGATCAGATAGAGGCGATCTATGGTTCATCCGGAAATTTCCAGACACAAACCCGGCAGGGCGCGCCCTATGATATTTATTTTTCTGCCGACATCGCTTACCCGCATGCACTCAAGGCGGAAGGCTTGAGCTCTACTGAAGTACAAACTTACGGAGTAGGGCGCATCGTGTTGTGGAGCCCGTCACGCGATGCCGGCAAAATGACCCTGAATGATCTTGCAGACCCAACCATCCGGAAAATCGCCATCGCCAACCCGAAGCACGCGCCTTACGGCAAGCGCGCGGAAGAGGCGCTCAAAGCGGCAGGGGTGTGGGAAAAAATACAATCCAAACTCGTGTACGGCGAAAATGTCGCGCAGGCCGCGCAGTTCGTACAGACCGGCAACGCGCAGGTCGGCATCATCGCGCTGTCGCTGGCGCTCAGCCCGGAGCTGGCGGAGCAGGGCGGCTATGCGCTGATCCCCGACAAGCTGCATCAGCCGCTGGAGCAGGGGTTCATCGTTACCAGGCGCGCCGCCGACAATCCGCTGGCGCAGGCCTTCGCGCGCTTCATGGCGGACAAGGAGGCGCGCGCGGTCATGACTCGTTACGGGTTCGGGTTGCCGGGCGAAGCAAAATGAGATTCTTGTAGGTTGGGTTAGTGCGCATGTTGGGTTACGCGATGAAGCCGCTAACCCAACCTACAAAAACTGGATTCCCTCCTTCATGGGAAGGACGGATTTTTGAAATGACGAATTTATAGAACTCACCATTATGGATTCCGCCTTCTCCGCCGCCGACCTGTCCGCCGTCTGGCTTGCTTTCAAACTGGCCACTGTGGTCACTGTTATTCTGTTGCTCATCGGCACTCCCATCGCCTGGTGTCTGGCGCGCACCCGTTCCTGGTGGAAGGGGCCGGCCGGCGCGGTGGTCGCTTTGCCCATCGTGCTGCCGCCGACCGTGATCGGTTTTTACCTGCTGGGGGCGATGGGGCCGTCCGGGCCGATCGGCCAGCTTACGCAATCTCTGGGGATCGGCCTGTTGCCGTTTACTTTCGCCGGGCTGGTGGTCGCATCAGTGCTTTATTCCCTGCCGTTCGTGGTGCAGCCGCTGCAAAACGCCTTCGAGTCTATTCCTGAGCGTGCACTGGAAACCGCCGCGACGTTGCGCGCGTCCGCGCTGGATACTTTCTTCAGCGTGGCGTTGCCTCTGGCTAGGCCCGGCTTGCTCACCGCATCGGTGCTCGGCTTCGCGCATACCGTCGGCGAATTCGGCGTGGTGCTGATGATCGGCGGCAACATCCCGAACCAGACCCGTGTGGGGTCGGTGCAGATTTACGATCACGTCGAGGCGATGGAATACACGCAGGCTCACTGGTTGTCGGCGGGCATGCTGTTGTTCGCCTTTCTGACATTGCTGCTGCTTTACACTTTCAACCCGACGGGTCGGCGCAAATGATCGCCGCCCGCTTCAAGCTCGCCTATGCCGGCTTTGCGCTGGATGTGTATTTGCAGTTTCCGGCATGCGGCATCATCGGGCTGTTCGGCCCGTCCGGTTCGGGCAAGACGACCTTGCTGCGCTGCATCGCCGGGCTGGAACGGACAACCAACGGAATGCTGCAGGTGAAGGATGAGGTGTGGCAGGACGGCGCAACGTTCCTGCCGACTTGTCAGCGCCCGCTAGGTTATGTGTTTCAGGAAGCCAGCCTGTTTCCGCATCTGTCGGTGCGGCAGAATCTGGAATACGGCCTGAAGCGCATTCCGCTCGTGCAGCGCAAGGTGCAACCGGAGCAGGTGGTGGAGTGGCTCGGCCTGAACAGGCTGATCGAACGCGATAGCCCGGTTGGCCTGTCCGGCGGCGAGCGGCAGCGTGTTGCCATTGGCCGTGCGCTGCTCACCAGCCCGCGCTTGCTGCTGATGGACGAACCGCTGTCGGCGCTGGATGTCGCCGGCAGGCAGGAAATTCTGCCCTATCTGGAGCGGCTGCATGGCGAACTGGAGATTCCCGTGATCTATGTCAGCCACGCGCTGGATGAAGTGGCGCGTCTGGCTGACCACGTGGTGATGCTGGAACAGGGTCGTGTTATTGCCAGCGGCGCACCCAACGAACTTCTGACGCGGCTGGATCTGCCCACTGCGCATCTGGACGACGCGGGCGCGGTGATCGAGGCCGCCGTGGCCATCCATGACGAGAAATATCATCTCACACGGTTGGATTTTTCCGGCGGATGCCTGTGGGTAAGCAAGGTGGAGCACGATGCCGGAAGCGTGGTGCGCGCCCGCGTGTTGGCGCGTGATGTGAGTATCGCCACCGCGGTACCGCAAGGCTCCAGTATCACCAACATCCTGGCGGCGCGCATCACCGAGATTCAGGATGAAGGGCGGGCGCGCGTGAACCTGCGGCTGGCCGTCGGGGGCGAGCATAAGCTGCTGTCGCGCATCCCCCGCCGCTCGCGCGATCAACTCGGTCTGGCTGTGGGGATGGAGATTTTTGCCCAGGTGAAAAGCGTGGCATTGGTTGCTTGATAACAAGATTGGGATAATATAACGTTACTTGCATAGAACTAGTGCAATGCGGTGTTGTCTATCCCGCCATGTTTAAATTGTTCGTTGAGGAGGTAATTGTGATGAAAAAGAGACAAGGTATTATCGGTTTGTTTTCCAGAGTGGGCATGACGCTGTTTTTCGTGGCATGGAGCACTGTCTGTATCGCCCAAGCTACAGATATTTCGCAGGTTGAACTGATGCAACGCATCAAGACTAACCACGCAGGACTCATCTTGGACGTGCGCAGCCCGGAAGAGTATGCGGAAGGTCATGTACCGGGCGCAATCAATATCCCTCATGATCAGCTGGGTTCCCGCCTCGCCGAGATCGGTTCGTACAAGGACAAGGAGATAGTGCTGTATTGCGCAGTTGGCGGGCGTGCAGGCAAGGCCGCGAATACCTTGCGGGCTGCGGGCTTCAGCAAATTGTTGCATCTGGATGGTGACATGAACGGTTGGCGCAGCAACGGTAGCCTGCCGATAAAGAAATGACAGACCAAGCCTGCTGATCACTCAGGGGGCATTTTTGCGGAGTGCCGCCTGGCTTGGCAGTTTACCGTGCAATGTTGCCGCAACAATAAAACAGCGCGATGAAAAAGGGATAGAGGATCCGTAGACGAGAGTATTGCTGCGCCTAATTCATGCCGAATTTGAACTCGCAAAATAAAATCCCCAACAAAACTCGTTTTAAGTTTGTTAGTATGTAAGCTGCTGTCGTATTGGTTCCTGGTTGGCCCGCCGTAACGCCGTCTTGTCTTCCTTCTGGAAGGTAAGCCGGGTCTGACGGCCAGTGTGTGGCTGACATGGTTCATGTGCGATGGAATGTACCGTATCGAAGCGCTGCCAGCGTGCAGGTCAGCAGATCATTATGAGGTGCGAGGCTCCAACCGTTCGCGAAGAATCCGTCGCGCAATCGAGTTGTCGGAGCTTGCCATACGCGTGAACTCCATAACGGGGTTTGGCGTAGCCATCATCATATCTGTCTTTCTTCACGAGCTCTGGCCGTGCCCTTATTTGTGTTTAACAGGGGTAACCATGTCTCATCCTGAAATGTTCGACGCCGCCATCCACGACGGGATCGGACTTGCAGCTATCGGTCGCGGCACCCGGTTTCCCCGCATTGCCCTTCATGGGCGCTTCTAAATTTTTAATGGAGCTGGTTATGGAAAAGCTTGCATATGTTGCAATGTTGATTTCCTCAATTATGTGTGTGCAGGGTGTAATGGCTGCAGAGGCTATTACTATTATGGGCGATCCCTGTACGGTGCCTTTAGCCCAAAAATTGGGAGCAGCGTTTACCAGGAAAACCGGGAAAAATGTGGAGATTGACGGAGCATCTTGCGGCTCCGGCATTTACAAGGCCAGCCAGGGAGATGTGGATATCGGTGTGAGCACCCATGAAGTGGTGCTTTCATATCTTCCGGCTGGAACCGTCAATACGGTTATCGCCAAGGCGCCCACGGTTGTATTGGTCAACAGGAACAATCCGGTAAACGACCTGAAAATGAAGCAGCTCAAGGGCATCCTCTCCGGCAACATAAAGAACTGGAAGGAGGTCGGCGGCAACGATGTGGAAATAAAGAATGTGCTCCTGCAGCCCTGCACAACCACCATCTTTGCCAAGAGATCGGCCCCATTCGGTAAAGATATAAAGAGGCTGACACCCGAAAAACCGGGGAACCCCGTGGAAGGAACCAACAAACTGGTTGAGGAAAATGAAGGGGCTATGGGGCTTCAGATTTACGGCTACGAAAGCCTTAATGTCAAGGTTCTGACGGTAGATGGATTACTGCCAGATGCGAAAACTTTCCCGTCCAAATATGACTTCTACCAGGACTACAACGTCGTCACCAGAGAGGGGGCAAACAGCGATACAAAGGCCTTTGTTGATTTTGCCTTAAGCCCGGAAGGGCAGGAGATCGTGGCATCGCTGAAGCACATAGGGGTGAAGAAGTAGAGTAGGGCGCCCTTGCATATTGCATCACCGGCCGCTTGCGGGTGGATGAATTGCTGCATCGCAAGCGGCGAAGAATTGAATCCGGAGAGATTCAAATGGAATTGAAATAATGCGCGTTATTTATCCGCCATGGTTTAAATTGTTGAGAAGGTGATTCTGATGAAAGAGCGACACGGTATTATCGGTTTTTTTTCCAGATTGAGCATGGCGCTGTCTTTCGTAGCCGGGAGAACTATCTGTATGGCCCAAGTGAAAAATATCTCTTCAGTTGAACTGATGCAACGCATCAGGGATAACCATGCAGGTCTCATACTGGATGTGCGTAACCCGCAGGAATATGCGCAAGGCCATGTGCCAGGCGCAATTAATATTCCTCATAATCAGTTAGGCTCCCGCCTTGCTGAGATTGGTTCGTATAAGGGCAAGGAGATAGTGCTGTATTGCAGGAGTGGCGGGTGTGCAGGTATTGCCGCGAATACTTTGCAAGCCGCAGGTTTTAGCAAATTGCTGCATCTGGACGGGGATATGAACGGTTGGCGCAGTAATGTTGATCTGCCGATAAAAAAATGCCAAGTCTGCTGATCGCTCAGGGGGCATTCCTGCGGGGTGCCTCCCCGTTTGGCAGTTTACCGTGCAACGATGCTACAAAAAAACAGCATGATGAAAAAGGAGTAGTGGAACCGCAGGTGAAATATTGCTGCGCCCAATTCATGCCAGACTTGGACTTGCAATTTAAAATTCCAACAAAACTCGTTTCAAATCTGTTAGTCTTTACCCTGCTGTCGTACTGGTTCCTGGTTAGCCCGCCGTAACGCCGTCTTATCTTTCTTCTGGAAGGTGAGCCGGGTCTGACGGCCTGTGTGTGGCTGGCCTGGTTCGGATGCGACGGAATGTACCGTATCAAAGCGCTGCCAGCGTGCAGGTCAGCAGATCATAATGAGGTGCAAGGCTCCAACCGTTCGCGAAGAATCCGTCGCGCAATCGAGTTGCCGGAGCTTGCCATACGCGTGAATTCCGTAACGGGGTTTGGCGTAGACATCATCTATTCTGTCTTCCTTCGCGAGTTCTGGCCGTGCCCTTATTTGTGTTTAACAGGGGTAGCCATGTCTCATCTTGAAAAATTCGACGCCATCGTTCACGTCCTGCTCGAGTTCGCAGCCATCGGTTGCAGTGACTTATCTCGACACACTGCCATTCATGCCCGATTTTGCCGCCACGCTTGATACCAAAACATGTTGATTAATAACTGGAGAGGAGGAGATTTAAGATGACCAGGGAACGAGGAGATATTCTAAAGGATCTGATGGACGGCGTTTTTCTTATGAACGAGGAACTCGTCATCAAAGCTGCCAACGAAATTGTGGCAGCCGGGTACGATGCGTATGACGCCATCAACAACGGCTTGATCGCCGGCATGAATCAAGCAGGGGAGCTTTTCGACAAGGAAGAGTATTTTGTGCCGGAGTTGCTCATCTGTTCCGACGCAATGTACACAGGCATTGAAATACTCCGCCCGCATCTCAAAGTGAGTGACGCGCGGGAAAAGCACAAGGTGGTTATCGGTGTTGTGGAAGGGGATACCCACGACATCGGGAAGAATCTGGTGAAGATCATGATGGATGCCGCCGGTTTTGAGGTGCATGACTTGGGAAGAAACGTGCCGCTGGCCAGTTTTGTCGAAAAAGCCAAAGAAGTTGGCGCGGAACTCATATGTCTTTCCACCCTCATGACCACCACCATGGATGGCATGTCGACGGTGATCGAGATGCTCAAGGAAGAGGGGATCAGGGATGCTTACAAAGTCATCATTGGCGGCGGGCCGATCTCGCAAGCCTTTGCCAACAAGATAGGGGCAGATGGCTATGCGGATAATGCGGCTGGCGCAATCAGATTGGCCAATAACCTGCTGGTGAAAGCCGCAGCTTAACGAGGAGACACCAATGAATACCACTGCTGCCATTCCCGCCGATACGCAAACTTCGCTTGAACGGGTGATGTGTTACCTGAAAGGCGAAAAGCCGCAACGCATCGCCTGTTTTCCGCTGATACTTAACCACGCATGCCGCGTGCTGGGGGTTCCCGTGGGTGTATACAACCGCGACGGCAAAGCGATGGGCAAATCTCATGTGGCAGCTTGGAAAAAATACGGGCACGACATCATTCTCATCTTCTCCACTACCTCCACCCTCGCCGAGGCAATGGGGACAAAGATGAAGTTTTTCGATGAAGACGCCCCGCAGATTGACGAGCCGTTTCTCAAGCAGCACTCCGACATCTCCAAGTTGAAAGTGCCGGACTTCTCCAAAGATGGACGGCTGCCGGTTTACATGGAGGCGACCGAGATATGCGTGGCGGAAGTGGGAAGGCAGGTGGTGGTAAGCACCGTTTTCGGCGGGCCGTTCACCACGGCGGCGGCGCTTTATCCGGTGGAGCTCCTGACGCGTGATTTGATCAAGAACAAGGCATGGGTGCATGAGCTGCTGGAGATATGTACGCAAGCCGGCATAAAATTTATCGATGAGGTCCTGAAAAGAGGGGCGCTGCCGTTTATCGTGGAACCCATCGGCTCCGGCAGTCTGGTTAGTCCGCGCCATTTCCACGAGTTCGTTGCGCCATACCTCAAGCGGCTTGCCGACCATATTCATAAAAACGGCGGCGGATTTCCGGCGGGCTTGCACATCTGCGGAAAAACCAAACCTAACTGGACGGCGATGCTGGAAGCCGATTTCGACATATGGAGCTTGGATGATGTTGATCTTGGTGAAGCCAAGAAGGCGGTTGGACACCGCGTGGTGCTTGTTGGCAATGTCGTTCCGGCAAATCTATTGAAGAACACGGCAGAAGAGATTGACGCCGAAGCGCGCGGCATCTGCGAAAAAATGGGAGACATGTCTGGCTTCATTCTCGCTTCGGGATGCGAAGTGCCGATCAATACCCCGCCGGAAAACATCGACGCTCTTATCAATGCCGCCCGCAAATATGGCCGGTTCGACCAATAAAAATCCCAGACAACAAACAAGCAACATAAGGAGATTATAATGAAATTATTTCAAGATCGTACGTGGATGATTGTGGCCGGCTTGATGTTGGCCATCGCAGCAACTCGTTTTCACCATTTCGGTTCGGCAGTTTCTTTGCCCGATGCTTCTTACGCAGTATTTTTCCTGTGTGGCTTGTATCTGGCCCGGTTTACGCGCGTATCCATGGTTGTTTTCATCGCGTTGCTTCTGGAAGCGGGTTTGGTGGATTACTACGCGACCTCTGTTCAAGGCATCAGCGACTGGTGCATGACGCCGGCGTATTGGTTCCTCATTCCGACTTATGGCAGCCTGTGGTTCGCCGGTCGCTGGTTTGCGCTTCGGCACTCTATGGAAGGCAAGGGGCTGATTGGGTTGGCCCTGACGGCAGGGGCGGCCAGCAGTTTTGCTTTCATGCTTTCCAATGCCGGTTTTTATTTGTTCTCCGAGCATTTCAACGACATGACTGCAGCCGAATACGCATCGCGTGTTACCCAATACTATGGTTCGTATGTCTCGGTGGCGCTGCTTTATGTCGCATGTGCAGTCGCCGTTCACATGACATTCAATATCATCGGCAAGGAAAGCGCGCATTCACCGTCAGATGTTGCCTGAGTGACAATTTTTTTGCGTGCCGTGAACAGGGTCAGCTAACATGAATCAGAAACAGAGGCTCCTGAGCGCATTGAAGGGAAAGCCCGCCGACCGGGCCCCTTTCATATGCCCCGGCGGGATGATGAACATGGCGGTGACCGAACTCATGGATGACGCCGCAAGCTGTTGGCCGGACGCACACTCGGATCCCGAAAAGATGGCACGCCTCACGCTGGCCGCAAACCGCGTTGGCGGCATCGAGAATACGGGAGTTCCCTTCTGCATGACCGTGGAAGCGGAGGCGATGGGTGCGCAGGTTGACCTCGGCTCGCGGGGAAATGAGCCGCGGGTCACCGAATATGCCATCACTTCTCTTGACGAAATTGACCGCCTGCGGTCGATCGACCCGTGCAAGGGGCGCGCAAGAGTCTGCGTTGACGCGATACGGATATTGAAAAAAGAGGCGCCCCAGACGCCGGTCATCGCCAACCTCACCGGCCCGGTGAGCCTGGCCTCGTCACTTATCGATCCGCTGGTTTATTACAAGGGACTGATTACCGACCGGCAGAAAGCCCATAAGCTGATGGCAACCGTCACCGAAAACCTTATCCGGTTTGGCGCCGCGCTGGCCGAAGCGGGCGCCGACGTGATCTGCATCGCCGATCCATCGGCATCGGGTGAGATATTGGGAAAAAAGGCTTTCGCCGAGTTCGCCATTCCTTACATAAACATCCTGGTGAATTACTTCCGGGAAGAACACGGCATCCCGTCCATCGTGCATATCTGCGGCGATGTGCGGTGCCTCGGCGGCCTGTTATCCGAGATCGCCGCCGAATCGATAAGCGTGGATGCAATGGTCAGCATCAGGACGCTCAAGGAACTCGCCCCCGCCAAAGTATCGATGGGGAATGTAAGCACCTTTCTGCTGGAAAAGGGCACGCCGGACGATATTGCGAAACACGGCAAACGGTGCCTGAGGGGCGGAGTGGGTATTCTCGCGCCGGCCTGCGGCATCAGCCCCAAAACCCCGGTGGCAAATATCATGGGTCTTTCGAAAACGGCCTTAGAAGGCAGTTCAGCCGTAAAGCTGTAATCAGGTTGCAAGGACAGATGATGGGCAAAGTGGAAATCAGGTTTCTGCCACAAAACAAGGTTGTGGATGCCGAGTTAGGTTCCTGCCTCATGCAAGTGGCGCGAGAGGCCTTTATTGATATTGAGTCATCGTGCAGCGGCAAAGGGACTTGCGGAAAATGCCTGGTCCAACTTGTCGATGGCGGGGTGGATGAGCCCCACCCCGAAGAAATCAAGCATATCAGCGGTGAAAACCTCGCTCAGGGGGTAAGGCTGGCCTGCCGCTTGAAGGTTACCGGCGTGGCTGACTATCAGGTCCTGGGAGTGGGAGGAAAAAAACACCGCATCCTGTCCGAAGGGATCATGCCGGAGTTCAGCCTGAATCCGAATATTTCCAAGAAGTACATCGAGCTTGAAAAACCGAAGCTGGAAGACAACCTTGACGACGTTTCGAGGCTGGAAAGGGCACTCGGACTCAGCTTTAGCGAAAACCTTCCGCTTGCCTTGCTGCAACAGATCCCGGGCGTGTTGCGAAGTGCTGGGTTCAAGACAACTCTGGTGTTGGCGGGCGATGATCTTGTCGGCATCGAGCCCGGCGACACAACTTCCTGTTGTTACGGCGCGGCAGTGGATATCGGCACCACCACCGTGGTGGTGTCCCTGGTGAACCTTGTAACCGGCGAAGAATTGGCCGCGTGCACGATGATCAACCCGCAGAAGAATCATGGCCTCGACGTGTTGAGCCGCATACAGCATGTACGGGAACATCCCGGCGGGCTTGATGAATTATGCCGCATGGTGCGGGGATGCATTGACTCGCTCATTGGCGAGGCTTGCAAGGATGCGGAAGTGGAGCGGCGCAACATTTACGAAATAACGGTGGCGGCGAACTCCACGATGATGCATTTTTTTCTCGGCGTCGATCCGTCGGGCATCGGGAAATCCCCGTACGTTCCCGCCTTCTCGCAAGGCGTTGATGTCCCGGCGCGGGAACTGGGGCTTGCCATCTCGCCCTTCGGCACGGTCTACTGTCTACCGTCCGTTTCCGCGTACATCGGGGCTGACATCGTGGCGGGAATCCTCTGCGCTGAACTGGCCGACAAGGACGAGCGGGCGCTTTTCATCGACATTGGCACGAATGGCGAAATCGCCTTCAGCTCGAGGGGCAAGATATGTTCCTGCTCCACTGCGGCAGGCCCGGCGCTGGAGGGAATGAACATAAGCTGCGGCATGCGCGCGGCCAACGGTGCAATTGAAAAAGTTTTCATCAACGATGACGTGGAAGTCCACACGATCGGCGACAGACCTGCAGTAGGACTGTGCGGCAGCGGCATCATCGACGCCGTGGGAGAACTGATTAAAGCCGGAGTGGTTACACCATCCGGGCGCTTCGTGAAACTGCAAGCGGGGGATGCACCACCGTGGGCGCACAGACTGCAAAGCGGCGACGGCCCAGCAAGCTTTATGCTCAGCGCCGGCAAAAAGGGGTATGGCCCCATTGCGATAACGCAGAAGGACATCCGCCAGGTGCAGCTTGCCAAGGGCGCAATACTTTCAGGCATATTGGCGCTGTTAAGCGAGCTCGGCATCGGCCTGCAGGACATCGACCGCGTTTACATTGCGGGCGCGTTCGGTTTCCATGTGCGCATGGAAAGCTTCGCCCGCATGGGTGTGATCCCGACGGAACTGCTCGACCGCATCAGCCTGATCGGCAACTCGTCCAAATCCGGCGCCATCCTGTGCCTGCTGTCGAAGGAAAAACGGGAGGCGGCGGCGCGCCTCGCTAAAAAAATAGAATACACCGAGCTGTCGTGCTTTCCGGATTACGACAAGCTGTTCACCAAATGTCTTTCATTCCCAAGCATCGAGCCGGCATGAAATACGGAATCGGCATTGACACCGGCGGCACGTTCACCGACAGCGTAATTGTCGATTTCAACGAACGGCGTCTTGTTTCCAAGGCGAAGGCGCTGACCACCAAGCAGGACTTGCGGATAGGAATACAGAATTCCCTCGCCGCGCTGGATAACAGCCTGTTCTCCGATGTGAAGCTGGTGTCGCTGTCCACCACCCTTGCCACCAACAGCGTGGTGGAAGGGAAAGGCTCCAGGGTCGGCCTGATAATCGCAGTGCCGGATGAAAACAGTTTCCGGCTTCCGGCGAACATTCCAGCGGAGGATGTTGCCGTCATCCGCGGTGCGCACAATCTCGGTGGGGACGAGGTCGCGCCTCTCGATATCGGCGCTGCCAACAAGGCGATCAGGCGCATGAAGGACAGGGTGGATGCGTTCGCGGTATCGGGATATTTCAGCATCTACAATGCAGCGCACGAGCTGCAATTGAAGGAACTGATTGCGTCGGAATGCGGCCATCCGGCGGTCTGCGGCCATGAGCTTTCCAGCGGCGTGGGGATGGTGGAACGGGCCGTCACCGCGGCGCTTAACGCCAGCCTGCTCCCCGTCATCGGCGAACTGTTGGATGCGGTGATGCAGATCATGGCGGAAAAGAACATCCATGCCCCGCTGATGGTGGTGCGCGGTGACGGCTCGCTGATCAGCGAAAGAGCGGCGCGGAGCAGGCCGGTCGAAACCGTCCTTTCCGGCCCCGCAGCAAGCGTGATCGGCGCATGCTGGCTCACCGGCCTGAACGATGCGGTGGTGGTGGACATGGGCGGAACCACCACCGACATCGGCGTTATCTCCGGCGCCATCCCGGCCGCCAGCGAGAGCGGCGCGGTTGTTGGCGGGTGGCGGACGCGCGTGCGGTCGATCGACATGTGGACCGCCGGCCTCGGCGGCGACAGCAGGATACTGGTGAAATCGGCGGATGAAATCCATATCGGCCCGCGCCGGGTGGTGCCGCTGTCGCTGGCGTCAAGACAGTGCCCGGCGTTGAATGATGCCATGAGGGTGCTGGCCGCCACCCAGGGTCCCGCGCTGAAGGAGCTCGACCTGGATTTTTTCACGCTGCTGAAAATGCCCCCGTTTGCGGTGGGTAAATACGAGCGGCTGATGCTGGAAGCGCTCGATGGCAAAGTGCTTCACCGCGCCGACATTGAAAGGGTATCCGGGCCGTCGGTAAACATAGACCAGTTCGTGAAGCTCGGTTTCGTGGCCGAGGTCTCCTTTACGCCGACTGACCTGCTTCATGTAAAAGGGGCGCTGCGGCTGTGGGATAGCGCCGCCTGCGAAGAGGCGATGAAATTTTATGGCAACAAGACCGGGCTGGACAGGGAAAAACTGATCGCGCTGTTCTTCGATGAAATAATCGCAAAGTTAAAATTCAATATTGCCGCGAAATCGCTGGCGGAGGAAGGGATCGCGCTTCCCACGCGCGAGAGCCGCGAATTCCTCAACAGCCTTCTCGGGCTGAACGGCAACGGGGGCATCGCCGCACGTTTCAAGCTTAACAGACCGCTGGTGGCGGTCGGTGCGCCGGTAAAAGCCTATTTTCCCCGGGTGGCAAGCGATCTTGGCGCGCAACTGGTGGTGCCCGAACATGCGGAAGTGGCCAACGCGGCGGGAGCCGTCACCGGCCGGGTTACCGCCATGGCGCAAGTCTTCGTCAGGCCGCTTCGCCCCGTCGGCTTCGCCGTGGTGGCCCCCGGTGAACACAAAGTCTACGACGAAGTCGAACCTGCGATAATTTACGCCCAGCAGAGCGCGCGTGCAGCAGCAGAGCGCAGTGCAACGGAGACAGGTGGCAAGAGCCTGGAAATAACCGTGCACACCGAAGAAAAATCCGCCCCCCTCGCCAGCGGCTGGGGAAAGACGATCTTCCTGGAACTCAAGATAACCGCAATGGCCATCGGCCAGCCATACGTATGACGCGACCATTTCTTCACGGGTGGCAGTCATTTGCATGGTTCCGCATGGCCTGTGCGGAGCATCATTTGAAACTGATATTGTGTGGCAAGTTACGGGAGCCGCTTAACCATGGGCGGCATAGCCTGCAATCCCGGAGGGACCAACCATGAGAATCGGCGTTGTTGCCTGCGACATCATGAAGCTTGAGCTGGACAAGCTGCTAAGCAAAACCCCCGGCATTACCGAGATCATCTATCTTGAGGCGGCGCTGCACTGCTATCCGAAGAAGATGAAGGAAACCATCCTGGAAAACGTGAGGTCCATCAAGGATAAGGTGGATGTGATCTTCCTCGGCTACGGATTCTGCAATGCACTTGAAGGAATAGAGGACGAGATCGACATACCGGTGGTGATGCCGCAGCTGGATGACTGCATCCAGATATTCATGACGCCGCAGAAATATGGCGAGGCGATCCGCAAGGAGGTCGGAACCTGGTTCATGAGTCCCGGCTGGGCGGAGATCGGCGCCGAAATGGTGATCAAGGAAAACCATCTGGACAGGGTTGTGAAGTACGGCAAAGACCCGATGGAAATGGCCAAAAGACTTTTCACGCACTACCGGCGCGGGCTCTTCATCGATACCGGCGTCGGGAATGATGACTACTATCTCGGCAAGTCGAACGAGTTTTGCGATGTCTTCTCGCTGACGCTGGAGAAGACCACGGGGACTTCGGTCATTCTGGAAGAACATTTAGAGATCACGCAAAAGGTCGCCGCAAAAGCGGCAGCAGCGCGCGAAAAAGCGTAAATATCTTTAAGGGAGAAAACCTCATGAAACCCGATGAAGTCCGGCAAGTCGTCCAGGAACGCTACGGCAAATTTGCGGAAACGGCCGCTCACGCCGCAGCGGATTCCTGCTGCAGCAAACCGGCTATCAAGGCTTGCTGCGCGCATGACCAAGCCATCTACAGCGGGCCAGAACTCTCGTCGGTACCGGAGATTGCGCGAAATCTCTCGCGAGGTTGCGGCAACCCGACCGGCTTCGCGAATCTGCAACCGGGTGAAGCCGTCGTTGACCTCGGCTGCGGGGGTGGCATCGATGTGATCCTGGCGGCGCGCAAGGTGGGTGCGGGAGGCAAAGTGTACGGTGTCGATTTCACGCTGCCAATGATTGAACAGGCGAAAGAGGCTGTGGCGCAGGCCGGCCTGCCGGATCGCGCCATCGAGTTTCGCCATGCCTCCCTGGAGGGCACGACGCTGCCGGACGCCAGTGCCGATGTGGTGATTTCCAATTGCGTCATCAATCTGTGCCCAGACAAAAACGCAGTTTATCGAGAGGCGTTTCGCATTCTCAAGCCGGGCGGGCGGCTCGCCATCTCCGATATCATGTTGACCGGGCCGATTGACGCAGAATTGCGCGAGCGGCTGCAATCGGGATGGGCGGGTTGTACCGGCGGCGCCATACCTGAGAGTGATTACTGGGACACGATGAAGAATGCGGGATTTTCCGAAATCAATGTCGTCACACGTCATCTGCTCTCCGATCCGGAACTCGACGGGATGGCGTGCTGCCCCGGCGTGGAATACACACCGGCTCCGGCAGCAGACGACTTGAACCAAGTACAAGGCAAAGTGGTGAGCGTCAAGTTCACAGCAATCAAATGACCGCTCGATCGGCAGCTCAAGATTGAGCCAGTCGTAGGTGCACTACCTATCAGGAGAAAGATAATGGAATGGCTGATAGTTATTGCTGCACTGTTTCTCGCCTTCAGCAATGGAGCAAATGACAACTTCAAGGGATTTGCGACCATCTGGGGGTCGGATACGCTGAATTATCGTCAGGCACTCGCGTTGGCTACTTTGGCTACGGTGGCTGGTTGTTTCGCTGCCCTGTTCCTTGCCGAAACGCTGGTGCAAAACTTTTCCGGTAAAGGATTGGTTGCAGACGCATTAGTCAATACGCCCCTGTTTATCCTGAGCGTATCATCCGGCGCGGCGGCTACCATTTTTCTCGCAACGCGCCTGGGTTATCCGGTTTCCACTACTCACGCACTGATCGGCGGGCTGGTCGGCGCAGGCCTGGCGCAAGCCGGGAGCGGCGTGCAACTCGGCAGGCTGATGCAAACCTTCCTGCTGCCGTTGCTGGTAAGCCCATTGCTGGCAGCTATTCTGGGCGCACTGGCTTATTCGGTGTTTCGTTTGCGTTCGACAGCAAAGGATTGTGTGTGCGTGATCCAGCCCGGAATATCTGCCGCCACCACATCATGCAGTGCTGCACTGCAAAGCGCATTGGCACCGGTGTTTGTATTGGGACGTGACAAGGATTGCGACTCGTTGCCGGTTATTTCACGTTTCTCGATTACCAGCTGGTTGGACAAGCTGCACATTCAGGCCGCCATGGCGATCTGTTTTGCGCGCGGCGTGAACGACACGCCGAAAATAGCAGCCCTGCTTATCGCATCCAGGCTGATCGGTGCACAAAACTCCATCTTGTTGCTGTCCATCGCAATGGCGCTGGGCGGAATCGGATTTGCAAAGAAAGTTGCGGAACGTATGAGCCATCGCGTGACGCGCATGGATCATAGTCAAGGGCTGGCCGCCAATTTCATTACTGCAATGCTGGTACTGTTCGCCAGCAAGCTGGGGGTGCCCGTTTCCACAACACATGTCTCGGTCGGCTCCATTGCTGGGGTCGGTATGCGTGCACAAACCTTGGATTGGGCGACATTGCGCCAGATTCTGTTGTCCTGGTTGGCGACACTCCCGTTGGCGGCGCTACTGGCCTGGACGGTGAGCGGGTTGGTCTGAATCACACCCGAGGGCTAAACCGCTTCGCGGTATGGGCGCCCTGTAGGCACGCGGAGGTTGATTGAAGAGTGTAAGTGGTTGACAGAAGTGCGCTGCTCCTTACGCGGTAAATTAAAAATGTCGCAGAAAAATGGGCGGCATCCCCTGTAACTCTGGAGGTACCGGCTTTGAAAATCGGCGTTATTGCATGTGACATAATGAAACTTGAGCTGGACAAGCTATTAAGTAAAACCCCCGGTATCACCGAGATCATTTATCTTGAGGCGGCGCTCCACTGCCATCCGAAAAAGATGAAAGAGACCATCCTGGAAAATGTGAATGCCATCAAGGATAAGGTTGATGTGATATTCCTCGGCTATGGTTATTGCCAATCGCTGAAAGGGATAGAGAACGAGATCGACATCCCGGTGGTGATGCCGCAGATGGAAGACTGCATCCAGATATTCATGACGCCGGAAAAACATCGCGACGCAGCACGCAAAGAGATCGGAACCTGGTTCATGAGTCCCGGCTGGGCGGAGATTGGGGCCGAAATGGTCATCAAGGGAAACCATCTGGACAGGGTTGTGAAGTACGGCAAAGACCCGATGGAAATGGCCAAAAGACTCATGTCTGCCTTTCGGACCGGGCTTTACATCGATACCGGCGTGGGGAACGATGACTACTATATCGGCAAGGCAAACGAGGTTTGCGACGTCTTCTCGCTGACGCTGGAGAAGACGAAGGGAACTTCCGCAGTGCTGGAGGAGCATCTTGAAACAGCCCGGAAGATCGCCGCACAGGTAGCAGCAGCGCGGACAACGGAATAAAGCCATATGTACCGTCGGCCGATCGCGGGACTTTGATGCTGGCTGGCACGGCTTGGGATTATTATGAAAACGACGGTTGTGTGCGGGTTACTGGGTTCAGGAAAGACGACGTTCATCAGGAACTTCGTCACCGGCAGTTCTGAGAAGATTGGCAAGTCTGGGAAGACCGTGGTGCTCGTCAATGATTTCGCGAAGGCGGGTATCGACGGCGAAATCTTCTCCGCGGGCGGCATCGAATCGATGGAACTGCCGAGCGGTTGCGTCTGCTGCACCCTCAAGTTCGACCTGATTACGACTATCCAGCGCATCGTGAAGCAGTTCTCGCCTGAGCATTTGCTGATCGAGCCGAGCGGTGTGGCCTCACCGTCCGGTGTATTGGAGGCAATCGAAAGTGCCGGCACCGGTTCCGCATCGGTCATCGGCATCGTCGACGCCACGGAGTTCGCGGAGCTCTACGAATCCGAGATGTACGGAAGCTTCTTCGAGGACCAGATCGTGAACTCCGATGTCATCCTCGTGAACAAGACCGACCTCGCTGACGTATCTGCGATTGACGCCGCTGAACGCCTGATCGGCACCGTCAATCCGCGCGCCATCCTGTTCCGCACTGTCAATGCTGAAATCGAGGCGCCTCTGCCGGACGCGCCAGCGCAGCGCACGATTGTTTCTGGCAACTGCCATCTCAAGTTTGATACCTTTTCCTTCAAACTCGCGGACCGGATGGAATTTGCTTTGGTGCAACAGATATTCGGTGACCTTTCACGCGGGAAGTTCGGGCGTGTGGCGCGGGCGAAGGCCCTGGTCAGCACAACGAAGGGTCCCTATCGCTTTGATAGCACCTTCGGGAAGGTTGATGCGTCCCGCTTTGATAAGGACGTTATAGACGGCAGGATGGTAGTTATCGGGGAGAGTCTGGATGACACAGGAATCGGACAGGCGGTGGGAGATGTAGACCAAAGCATTGCTGCGCCCAATTTATGCCAAACCCGAGCTTGCAATTAAAATTCCCAACAAAACTCGTTCCAAATCTGTTAGTCTTTATATTGTTGTCGTATTGGTTCCTGATTGGCTCGCCGTAACGCCGTCTTTATCTTCCTAGTGAAGGTGAGCCGGGTCTGACGGCCCGCGTGTGGCTGACCCGGTTCGGATGCGACGGAATGTACCGTATCAAAGCGCTGCCAGCGTGCAGGTCAGCAGATCATAATGAGGTGCGAGGCTCCAACCGTTCGCGATGAATCAATCGTACAAATGAACTATCGGAGCTTTTCATACGCGTGAATTCCATAACGGAGTTTGGCGTAACCATCATCATCTGTCTTCCTTCGCGAGTTCTGGCCGTGCCCTTATTTGTGTTTAGCAGGGGTAGCCATGACTCATCTTGAACAACCCGATAACGAACTGGAATTATTGCGCACAGCTCTTTTGCTGGATAAGACTTTGTTCACCGTTCAGCGGCATACATCACGACCCAAAGGCAGTATCCGGGTGGACTGTTTCGTATCAAAGGGGCCGAGCAGCCCAGGGCTAATGAGGATAACCAGCCTCGTAGCCGGTGTACTCAAATACCACCGGAATGGGCGCGGGTTGACTATAAGCAATGGAGAGGGTGTCGACCACAACCTCATTGCTGCGCTATCCAAAAGACTCGAGCTTGATCTTAAACACGAGAGACTGAACTAACAGGAAAGTTTGCCCGTCAAAAAAACTATAGTTGTTTCATGTTGTATTTTTGAAAGAAAGGAGTTTGAAATGTTCAAACGAATATTAGGGGTAATTCTAGGCGCGCTGTTTATTCTTCCTTGTTCCGCAATAGCCAAGGAAAGGAGCGGGGAAGTTGAACTTGTTGTTACCATCGCCGCCCCGGATGACAGCAAGGATGTCAGGGTCTGGATTCCTTATCCGGTTTCGAACAGTACGCAAGATATATCGAATGTCAGAGTAAGCGGTAATTTCTCACAAAGCGGTATTTACGGCGAGAGAGAAACAGGCAACCTGGCCCTTTATGCCGAGTGGACAACGCCGACAAAAGATCGGGCTATTACCCTGACCTTCGATGCTACGGCCAGAGAATTGATAATGAAAGATTTCCCCGCAGTAGAGCCCGCTATTCCTGTTGAGATCAAGGAGTACCTCAAGAGCACCGTGTTCATTCCGACGGATGGCAAGGTCAGGGAAGTTGCCCTCAGCGTAACTAATGACAAGCAGAAGATCAGCGAAAAGGCCCGGGCTGTTTATCAGTGGGTGGTCGAAAATACGGTAAGGGACCCGGATACCAAGGGGTGCGGCACCGGAGAAGTTGATATACAGATTGTAAAGAGGAGCGGGAAGTGTGCTGATATAAGTTCGGTCTTTGTTTCAGTTGCCAGGGCAGCCGGGGTGCCGGCACGGGAAGTATTTGGCCTCAGGCTGGGAAAGAAGGATGATGAGGATATAACTGGCGGGCATCACTGCTGGTCCGAGTTCTACGTGCCCGGGTACGGCTGGGTTCCGGCGGATGCTGCTGATGTCAGAAAGATCATGTTGGTAGACAAACTGGATCTTAAGGGCGCCCAGGACAAAATAGATTATTATTTTGGTGGAGTTGACCAATACAGAATTGCCCTGGCCAGAGGCGGAAGGGGATATTACCTGAACCCGCGCCAGAATGACGGCCCTCTGAACTACTTCATGTATCCCTATGCCGAAGTAAATGGGAAGGCCCTTGAATGGTTGGCAGCTCAGACCGACCTGAAATATAAGATCAAGTTTAAGGCGCATTAGCCTGAATTTGGCAGTTGCCACTCCGCTATTGATTCGGCACGGTGAAGCATCAATTCCGTTCGGGCTTAAGTAGTGACTTGGCACAGAGTTATTGTGCTTAGTTCAATACTTAGCAGTTCCATCATAGCCTGTTGAAGCCCATTCACCTTTCGGCAGGCTCAAGGCGAACGGACTTCAAACATTATCAGCCGGATCAATAGGCAACAAAGAACCGTTGCCAAGTGGTTGGTTTTCAGCACGAATGAAGTAGCCACCAATTTGGTGAGCGTCAGTTTGTCCTTCCGACCAGCGCTGATCAATTTTCTTCTTGCGTTGTTAAGCGCCAGGGCGGCATCATAGCTGCTCGTTCATGCTGCCTGCGCATCCGGTTGTTCAAAGACATTTCCATCTGGCATTGACACACCAGTAAGGTGAAAGTAAATTCCACGAGATTCCGGCACGTTCAAAATTGTATCCAGCGCAACAAACGGCCAACTGCCATTTCCAGATTGATTCACATTGTCACTACCATGCCCGAAAAACGTATTCTGATGGTGCACCACAAGCTTAATGCGGCTCCGGCGATCCCCGCTGCACTCGGAGCACCAACGGGGTATGTAGCCGACACGCATGCGCGCCCATTGCAGGAACTGCGCATCTCGCTCACGGATCGCTGCAACTTCCGCTGTGTGTATTGCATGCCTGAAGAATCCTTCGGCAATGATCGTGTTTTTCTGCCGCAAACCTCGCTGCTGAATTTTGAAGAGATCACCCGTATCGCACGGATTTTTGCCGCCCATGGCGTTCAGAAGATCCGTCTGACCGGTGGCGAGCCACTGTTGCGCAAGCACATCGAAAATTTGATCGGGATGCTTGCGCAACTGAAAACACCCGATGGCCGCGACCTTGAACTGACGCTCACCACCAACGGATCGCTGCTCGCCAGAAAAGCGCAATCCCTGAAAGACGCCGGGTTGGACCGCATTACGGTCTCGCTCGATTCGCTGGATGACGCTGTTTTCAAGCGCATGAACGGGGTTGATTTTCCCGTGGCGGATGTGCTGCACGGCATGGAGGCCGCCCATGCAGCCGGCCTCGGGCCGGTCAAGGTGAACATGGTGGTCAAAGGCGGCATGAACGATCATGAGATCGTGCCCATGGCGCGGCACTTCAAGGGTTCGCCTTTCATCCTGCGGTTTATCGAATACATGGACGCGGGAGTTTCCAACAACTGGAAAATGGACGAGGTTGTCCCATCTTCCGAAGTGGTGCGGCGCATTGCCGCGCATATGCCGCTGGAGAGCATCGAAGCCAGCCATGCAGGCGAGACCGCTGAGCGCTGGCGCTATCTGGATGGCAGCGGGGAAATCGGGGTCATTTCAAGCGTCACCCAGGCCTTTTGCCGTGACTGCGTCCGTGCCAGGCTGTCCACCGTGGGTGTGCTCTACACCTGCCTTTTTGCGGCGAGCGGCCATGACCTGCGTGCGTTGATGCGTTCCGGCAAAACGGATCAGGAGATATCCGCTGCCGTTGCACACCTGTGGCGATCGCGCGCAGACCGGTATTCAGAGCTGCGGAGCGCAAAGACAAAAGACGAAAACCGAACAGCCGGAAAGATTGAAATGTCTTATATCGGGGGGTAAGCCAAATGGAAGCTGACCACTCCTTCTTGTCCTCCCTTGAAAAACTGGGCGACTACGACCCCGATTCGATGCCGGTGGAACAGGCACGCCGGCTCATTCACCAATCCCTGACTGCCATCACGGAACAGGAGCCGATCAACCTGCACAACGCATTGCAGCGCACGCTGGCATCGGATGTTTTGTCCCCCATGAACGTGCCGCCGCACGACTACTCGGCGATGGATGGCTATGCCGTGCGCTTTGGCGACCTGGCGAACGCCCCATGCAAACTCAAACTCATAGGCAACGCCTATGCCGGGCATGCCTTTGATGGGCGCATATCGGCAGGTGAGTGCGTGCGCATCATGACCGGAGCGCTCATCCCCGATGGCTGCGACAGCGTGGTGATGCAGGAGCACGTCAAAGTTGATGGAAGCTGGATTGAAATTGGTGAAGGCCACCGCCGGGACCAGAATATTCGTCTGGCCGGGGAAGATATTGCACAGGGCGCAACGGTGCTGACTCGCGGACAGATGATTCGCCCCGCCGAAATGGGATTGCTCGCCTCCCTGGGACTCAACGAGGTGATGGTTTACCGGAAGTTGAAAGTTGCGCTGTTTTCAACCGGCGATGAATTGCAGCAACCGGGGTCGCCATTGGCTGCGGGCCAGATATACGACAGCAACCGCTACTCACTGTATGGCATGCTGGGCGAACTGGGCGTGGAAATTATCGACATGGGCAACATCCGTGACGACAAGGCCAGCCTCAAAGCGGCCTTGCTGCAGACAGCCAATCAGGCTGATGCCATCATCACCAGCGGCGGGGTTTCAGTGGGCGAGGCCGATTACGTCAAGCAACTGCTAGAGGAAATCGGCGAGGTCGTGTTCTGGAAAATCGCCATGAAACCGGGCAGGCCGCTTGCCTATGGCAAGATCGGAACCTGTCACTTTTTCGGGTTGCCGGGCAACCCGGTCGCGGTCATGGTGACATTCCAGCAGTTCGTGCGTGACGCGGTGCGGTTGCTGATGGGGCAACAACCCAAACCAACCCTCACATTCCAGGCGGTCAGCGCCGGTCCGATCCGGAAAATCCCTGGGCGCATGGAGTTTCAGCGCGGCATTCTCAGCCAGGATGAAAATGGCAGATGGATAGTGCGCACCACAGGCGAGCAAGGCTCCGGCATTCTCAGTTCAATGAGCAAAGCCAACTGTTTTATTGTGCTGCCTGAAGCTCAGGGAGACATTGAAGCGGGTTATACTGTTCAAGTACAGCCAATTTAGCCATTTCAAGCGTCAGCCGTCGTAGTGCTGGTAGAACTGAACTTTAGCAGTTGCGATTTAACCTGAAGACTCTGCGTCGATAAGAGGATAACGAAAATGAATAAGTTGTTAAAACAGGCGTTGTTGGTTTGTGTGTGCTTGTTTGCGTTGACCGGCCAGGCAATGGCGAATTTACCAGCCGTCCCGCTCGAGCCAGTAGCCGGTTCTCCACTGGATGCGGAGCGAGCCTACGCCGAGGGCAATTTTGCAAAAGCAGCAAGCGTATACATGTCTTTGGCTGAACAGGGTAATGCCGAAGCACAACTGATACTTGGGTCCATGTATGACATCGGACTGGGTGTTCCCCAGAATTACACGGAAGCAGTAAAGTGGTATCGAAAGGCAGCGGAACAGGGTAATGCCAGGGCCCAGTCAAAACTTGGGTCCATGTATGACATCGGAGTGGGTATTTCTCAGGATTACATGGAAGCAATAAAGTGGTGGCGCTTGGCAGCGGAACAGGGTGATGCTCTTGCGCAACTCAGCCTTGGGAGGATATATGACCACGGAAGAGTGGTTCCCAAGGATTTCACCGAGGCGGTGAAGTGGTATCGCCTGGCAGCGGAACAAGGTAACGTTTTTGCACAAGAAAAGCTTGCGTGGAAATACATCATGGGAGAGGGTGTTCCTCAAGATGATGTACTGGCACATATGTGGCTCAACATTGCGATTATCGTTGATTCTACACCCGGACGAAAAGTTGCCATGCATCAGCGCACTCAACAGCGTGATGCCATTGCAAGGCGCATGGCCCCCGAGCAAATTATCAAAGCGCGGGAACTCGCCAGAAAATGCATTGCTAATAAATTCAAGGGATGCTAAGACTGCGGCGGAACCAGCTACCTGCATTATGCGGTGCCGGGAAACCGGCGCCAGCACAGCTCGCAATAACCACCGTAATCCTGGCCGGCGGCCTAGGCACGCGCATCGGCGGCGCCAAGGGGCTACAACCCTTGCATGGCCGAACGTTGATTGACTGGGCACTGGATGCTGTCAGCGGACAGAGTGGTGAATTGTTGATCAATGTGAATGGCGAGCACGATGCTTATGTGCGCTTTGGCCGGCGCATTATTGCCGATCAGATACCCGATTGGGCAGGGCCGCTGGCCGGGTTGCAGTCCGCCATGCATCATGCGCATCATGATTGGATAGCGAGTGTTCCATGCGACACCCCGTTTCTGCCTGGTGATTTGATTGCACGGCTTTTTGCCGCCATCAGCACGGATGCCGCCGAAGCCGCGGTTGCCGTCGTTGAAGGAAGGCGACAGCCCGCCATTGCCCTGTACCACAGGAGCGTGCTGCCCAAGCTGGATGCCTGCCTGGCTTCGGGCGGGTGCAAGGTGAGAGACTGGCAGGACACGTTGCATCTGAGCGAAGTGGTATTCGACAATGCCATTGCGTTCACCAACATCAATTCGCCGGACGATTTAACGCGGGCCAACCGGATTGCTGCGAATGGTCTCGCCAAAATAGCTTGCACGACTGGCGAGCCAACAACTGCCAAGGGAAAATAATGCCCCCCGGTCTATTTTATGCCTGACAGAAAAATACTCGGCTTCGCGGGTTATTCCGGCAGCGGCAAGACAACACTGCTGGAAAAACTGATTCCGTTGCTGACTGCACAAGGCTTGCGCGTTGCGGTCATCAAGCATGCGCATCATGATTTCGACATCGACAGGCCGGGCAAGGATACCTACCGCCATCGCCAGGCCGGCGCGGGCGAAGTGATGATTATCTCGGCGCAACGATGGGCGCTGATGCACGAACTGCGCGATGAGCCGGAGCCCGGCTTGGAAGAAATCTGCGCACGGCTCTCGCCCTGCGACCTGATATTGGCAGAAGGATACAAGCACGCCGCGATACCGAAACTGGAAGTGCATCGCAGCGAAACCGGGCACGAGCGCCTGTATCCATCCGACCCCCGCATCATTGCGGTGGTCACGGATAACAAGGACCCGCTCCCGCTGCCCAAGCTCAATATTGACGCGCCACAGGAAGTGGCGGCATTCATCCTGGATTATTTTTCATTCACCCCAAAAATAATGGAACAGCAACCCCATGAAAATTGAGCTGCTGTATTTTGGCCGGCCCGGGGAGCGCCTGAATATTTCGCGGGAAACAGCGGATGTTCCGGCAGGGTTATCCACGCTTGCCGCACTGCTGGCATGGCTTCGCTTGCGCGGGGAAAAATGGGAGCACGAACTGACGGATGACCGTGTGCGTTGCGCGATCAATCAGGAATTTTCCGGGCTGGCTGCAAACATCAAAGAGCATGACGAGATAGCCATCTTCTCGCCCATTTCGGGGGGGTGACAGTGAGCATTTCGATACAGGAAAGCGATTTCGACCTTGCCTCCGAGCTGGTCGCGCTGCGCTCCTGCAGCTCAAAGGCCGGCGCTCTGGTCAGCTTCGTCGGGCTGGTGCGCGATTTCAGTAACGATGGAAAAATAGAAAACATCTATCTCGAACACTATCCCGGCATGACCGAAAAGGCGCTGGACAAGATCATCCATGAAGCGACGGCTCGCTGGAACCTGCTTGGTGCGCGTGTAATTCACCGCATCGGGACGCTACGCCCGAACGACCAGATCGTGCTGGTGGCAACTGCGGCACAGCACCGCGGCGAAGCATTCGCGGCCTGCGAATTCATCATTGACTACCTGAAAACTGCCGCCCCGTTCTGGAAAAAAGAACAAACCGGACAAGGCGCGCAGTGGCTGGAAACACGCGACTCAGACGTGCAACGCATGGAACATTGGCGCAGCCAAGCAGAGGGAAAAGCAACATGACAGATGGCATGACCCACTTCGACCGGGAAGGACAGGCGCACATGGTGGATGTCGCCGGCAAGAATGAGACCCGGCGCATCGCAAAGGCTTCCGGCAGCATCAGGATGAGCGCCGCCACGCTTGAACTGATCGCCTCCGGCACGGCCAGCAAGGGCGATGTGCTGGGTGTGGCGCGCATAGCCGCGATACAGGCTAGCAAGCGCACCGCCGAATTGATTCCCTTATGCCACCCGCTGTCTCTCACCCATGTTGCGGTGGAATTCCATCTGGATCGGCAGGGCTGCGCGGTAGATTGCATCGTCACCACGGAAACGCTGGGCCGCACCGGAGTCGAAATGGAGGCAATGACCGCAGTGAGTGTCGCCCTGCTGACCATCTACGACATGTGCAAGGCGGTTGACCGCGGCATGGAAATCACCCGGCTGCACCTGCTGGAAAAACAGGGTGGGCGTTCGGGACACTGGCGAGCTGAATAAGAGTTAGGGAAACGCTGAACAAGCATGTCATTGCGAGGAGCGGCCTTTAGCCGCGAGCACAGCGTGGCGGGACGTGGCGATCCACAGCTATGTGATCTTTGAGGCTTTCTGGATTGTTTCGCTGCGCTCGCAATGACGTGCGCAATATACATCTCACGGGAATAGCCCGTAAGCATTGTCATTGCGAGGCCCGCAGGGCCGTGGCAATCCAGTCAGGCAAAATACGTAGTGACGTAGTCTGGCGGGCGTGGCCGAAGTTCCCCCGGATTCCATTGCATTTCATCCGGGTTACGCCAGCTTA
>ORMF010163509.1_pt1 | contig 26058 bp, 24 predicted proteins | sample 1779871 | NCBI WGS metagenome assembly ORMF01 (sample SAMEA104232316, study PRJEB22302) | groundwater metagenome | biome: forest; feature: aquifer; material: groundwater | place: USA | collected 2011-08-07 | depth 5.4 m | reverse complement strand
CGCCGCTCCGCGACCGCATGGAGATCATCGAGATCGCCGGCTACACGGAAGAGGAAAAAACGGCGATTGCTCAACAGCATCTGATCCCGAAGCAGATCCGTGAGCACGGCATCGAAGAGCGGATCAGCTTCGACGCCTCCGCGATTGGGAAGATCATCCAGGGATACACGCGAGAAGCCGGAGTTCGAAATCTCGAGCGCGAGATCGCAAACGTCTGTCGAAAGGCGACGCGTGCGTTCGCGGAAGGCAAACTAGAATCGCTCGCGGTGACGCCAGCGGTCGTGGAAGAGTACCTTGGCGCCCCGCGGTTTGAGAAGGAAGAGGTCGAAGAGCGCACCCACAACCCCGGCGTCGTTACTGGCCTGGTTTGGACGCCGGTTGGCGGAGATATCATATACATCGAGGCTACGGCCATGCCCAGCCCGTCGAACCGGCCGTCCAACCTCATCATTACCGGCCAATTGGGAGACGTCATGAGAGAATCGGCTCAAGCAGCACTCTCATACGTGCGGGCGCATGCCGTGGAAGTCGGCGCTCCAATTGACTTCTACGAAAAGAATGACGTGCATATCCACGTTCCCGCGGGCGCGGTTCCCAAGGACGGTCCTTCGGCCGGCGTTACGATGACCACGGCCCTTGCGTCCCTCTTCAGCGGACGCCCGGTCAAACCCCTAATTGCGATGACGGGTGAGGTGACACTCAGCGGCAAGGTCCTGCCAATCGGCGGTGTAAAGGAGAAAGTCCTTGCCGCGCGGCGAGCGGGGATCAAGACCGTGATCCTGCCGGAGCGGAACCGTAAGGACCTCATGGAAGACATTCCGGAAGAGTTGCGCAAGGACCTCAGATTCGAATACGTGGACGACGTCAGCAAGGTCCTCGATCTGGCCCTCAGTCCGAGACGTGCGACGGCAAAGGGAGTTCATGGCACGAATGGCCGCGGGCGCGCCGGAGCGACTCGTCGGATACCGGCATCGAAAGCGGTCAAGACGAATGCCTGAAAATGAGACATCGCTAGTTCGTGAAGCCGCGAAGAAGTACGAGGTTTCGCAGGAACCGGATCGTGAGTGGTTGGATGAACTGGAGGAATTAGTCCTTCAGGCAGAAGAAGAGCTTGGCATTCGGCTGGAAGTCGTCGATGGGATGCCGATTTGGGAAGCTCATCCGCGATATCGTCATCAGAGCGAAATTGATCGCATACGGGAGAGCATTCACGTCAACCCGGCCAAAGCCGGGTCGTGCGAATGCATTCACGTATCTGATCTTACGATCCGATTTCCCGACGGCTCGATCAAGACCCCCGATATTTCAGTTTTCTGCAGGAAACCGGCCGAGCAAGACAAGGCTGTTCGAGTTCTGCCCGAAGCAGTGATAGAAGTTCTCAGCAAGCGATCGAAGAGGAAAGATTTGGAATTTGGAGTACCGTTCTATTTGCGAGAGGGTGTGAAAGATGTAATCGTACTCAATCCGGATACTGGAAATGTTGCCCATCATCGCCATGACCGCGTTCGAGAATCTTCGTCCCCAGTGGCTGTTGAGTTTGAGTGCGGCTGTGTCTGTACGGTTTGATCCGTCGGGGTCACACTGGCGGCTTCGACTCGCGCAATAACAACTGCGGACTAGTTTCATCGTTACGAGCCGGCCGCAACAAACCCTCATTCGAGATCTCGACCGGCAGCGGGAGTCGGTGGGGAATGTGGCCGCGTCCGAGGAGATCGCTTAACGTGTCCAGGCACTCTTTGGCCGCAGCAGCGACCCTCTGCTCGGCGGGACCACGGGATGTCGTATTTGCAAGTCGAGCGACATGAGGAATCGCGGTCTCATCGCCGATCTGCTCCAATGCGCGCAAAACAGAGATTAGAAACCTGTCGTGACGTGCCGCGTTGCGCATGGTCATCTTTTCGTAGATTGCCTTCCGCTGGCTTTCGGCAAGGATGTGGGAATCGCTTGCCTTTAGACGAGGCAGAAGGCGTTCCAATCCCTTCGCAGCGATCTCCCAATATCGCGGATCGGGCCACGAAAGCATGTCGGCAAGGGGACCGACGACACGAATATCGTCCGACTCCGACAGCCTGGATCCGGCCGTTTTCACGTCGTCCGTCAATACGGATTTCCAACAGCCAATTCCCATCGCGGCGATTGCCGACATAACAAGCACCATTACCCACTGGCCCGTTCCGATCCCGGACAGTATGCCAAAGGTGCATACGGGCAGCAGGATAAAGCCCAGCGCCTGGTAGATTCCCTTGCGCATGCTCGGCCGGTTTTGCCCGGCGCGGCGCTCGAGGATGGAGTACGCCTCCTCGTCCAATAGATGTTGGGGTGACTTGCAGTTCCGATCGTCAGGGACCAGGTACGTATCGGACGCGAAGGCAGAATCAGCCGCCGGAATCGCACGACTGGATGCAAGTCCGGATTCGATGGTCTGCTGCAGAAGACGTACCTCAGGCACGATCACCTGACCCCGATGACTGCGTGTTCTTTTGCGGCGGCCAATTGACCCGCCGATCCCAAAAGCGCGTTTCGTCCGGCAATGAACTTTGCGTATTCGGCCATGAAGATTTTGCCGGGTCCTCGAAGGTCGAATTCGGCGGGTTTGTCGCGGAAATACTCGCGATGGACCCTCGTCCAGACCAGCCGGCCGTCGGTATCGATGTTCACTTTGCAGACACCCAGCTTGGCGGCCGGCAGGTATTGAGCGGGATCGACTCCCTTGGCCCCCTCTTTCAACTGTCCGCCGGCGGCATTAATCCGCTGGACTTCATCCTGGGGAACCGAGGATGATCCGTGCATAACCAGGGGGAAGCCGGGAAGCCGCGCCTGTATCGCGCGGATGCGATCGAAGTGCAACCCCTGGCTGCCGCTGAACTTGTATGCGCCGTGACTGGTTCCAATCGCACATGCCAGAGAATCGCAATCGGTCCGACGTACAAATGTCACGGCTTCGTCAGGATCGGTAAGGCAGGCGTCCTTCTCTTCGACCTGTACGTGCTCCTCAACTCCGCCCAGCATCCCGAGTTCTGCCTCGACGCTTATTCCACGTGCGTGCGCTCGATCGACGACGCGTCTTGTAATCGCCACGTTCTCGTCGAACAGTTCGTGCGAGGCATCGATCATTACGGATGAATAGAATCCGCTGTCGATGCACTCGTAGCACGTTTCTTCATCGCCATGGTCCAGGTGAACCGCGAACAGAGCGTCCGGCCATATCTCGTCGGCAGTGCGGATGATAGCTTCAAGCATCCGCTTGTCTGTGTAGCCCCGCGCACCTTTGCTGATCTGTATGATAAAGGGCGCCTGAGAATCTATACATCCCTGGAACAGGCCCATTGCCTGTTCGAGGTTGTTGATGTTGTACGCTCCCAGCGCATACTTGCTATACGCGTGGTCGAAGAGTATACGAGTCGGCACGATCATCCTTTGTCTCCTTCTTCTTTCCGCCCTCGGACCGAATTCTTGGATTAATTGAGAAGGCGGACAGCCTCATCGCTGTATCTTCGCGAGCCTTTGCGGTACTCTATTGTTCTCCAGGAGACGATGACGTTCCTTCGAGGGTTCCGTTGTGATGACCCAGTGGGCAGGAATCGGCGCCGGATTGACAAAACTACGTGGCCGGAACGGGCCGAAACCGCAACACGCGTCATGCAGTAAGGGGGAGAACCGATGTCGGCATTAAAGACTGCGCGGGCCGGGGCTAGGATGATCTTCAATCACCCCGAGCTCGTGAAATGGTACTTCCGCAACAAAATAAGAGTAGCCGGACTGACGCGCGAGCAAAACACGAAGAAAGGTTACAGCAAGTTTCCCCTCGGAATCACACTGAAACCAACCTTTAGCTGCAACCTTCGGTGCAAGATGTGCAGCTTCGTGGCGAACGGCTCCGTCTTTACGAACCCCAAAGAGAGCCTCCCTCTGGAAGTCTGGACAAAACTCGTCGACGACGTGCGTCCCTGGAAACCGTATATGTGGTTCACGGGCGGGGAACCCACGCTCTACCCGTATTTTACCGAGCTCGTCCATTACATTAAGCGCCAGGACATGATGGCGGGCGTCACGACCAACGGGACGACCCTAAAGCGGAAGTCTGAAGAGCTCCTCGAATACCCCATGGACCTGCTGGTCGTCTCCATCGATGGCAAGGGCGGTATACATAATAACGTCCGAGGTCATGAGAAAGCCTATGAGCGCACGGTCGAGGGTGTTTTACATCTGCAAGAGCTGAAGAAGCAAAAGGGTCTGAAGAAGCCCGCGGTGATCGTCAACTGTGCTTTGACGCCGGATAATTACGAATATGCAACCGACATGATCGGCGTCGCGGAGATGTGCGGCGCGGAGGCCCTGAATTTCCAGCACCTCTGGCAAATGACGGAAGCAATGGTAAGCGCCCACAACCAGCGCTGGGGTCAATGGCACACCGTATCGTATGAAGACTCCGGCGGCATGGTGCCCAAGCCGATGGACGTTGAGCGGGTGATCGAGATCGTCCATACGATCAAGAAAATGCCGGCGTCGATGCCCGTCCTCTTCCATCCCGAGATTTCGGACGACGAGATCCGCCTCTACTACAACGAGCCTGAAACCTTCGTCTATCGACGCCCGGCCGCCTGCGCGTGGTTAAATACGGATGTCCTGCCGAACGGCGACATCTCCCCGTGTTTCGATGTGATCTGCGGCAATATCACCACGGAGAAGTTCACGGACGTCTGGAATAACTTCGCTTTCCGGGAACATCGAAACCGTCTGCATGAGGAAGGCGACTTCCCCATCTGTGCCCGGTGCTGCGCTTATTGGCGAAGAGACTGACGTGTTCTGGTTCCAGAATGGAAGCTGATTCGCCCGATGCTCCGCCGTTTGATGCTGTTATCCTTGCGGGCGGGACGGCGTCCCCGGACATGGAACGGCGGGCAGGGACTCCCCACCGAGCGCTCTTTCCGTACAAAGATAAGCCGTACATTCAGTGGGTCTATGAAGCGGTTCGAGGGAGTGAATTCGTAGACCGTATCGCTGTTGTCGGCCCCGAGGCGCTCTCGGAAGTCCCTTCCGTCTCCGGCGCCGATCTCCTGGTCCCCGAGCTGGATTCGATCGAGGCCAATCTGTTTGGTGTGCTGGCGAGGCTTCTTCCAGAAAAGCGCGTCCTAATTACGGCCTCCGACAATCCGCTTTTGACCACGGAGGCGTTCGATAACTTCCTTGCCAGATGCCCCGAACATTCGGCGGTCGCCTATCCAATTCTTCGCCACGAAACTTTCATCAGACAGTTTCCCCGCGCGACCAACGTGAGTATCAAGCTTCGCGACGGCACCTGGATCGGCGGCGGACAGGCGGTCATCCACAGCAAGTCTATTCCCAAACTCCAGCACTGGATTCAAACGGTCCTTGCCGCCCGCAAAGACCTCAAGCAGATGGTTTCTCTCCTCGGGTTAAAGTTCGCAATGCAATTCTCTCTTAAGCGGGTCACATCTCAGCAAGTAGAAGACCGCATCTGCGAAATCACCGGCCTCCCCATCCGCTTCATCCGGGACTGCAGCTCCGTTTTCCCGATCGACATCGACGATCCCGCCGACTGGGATTATCTCAACCGGTGGACTCCGGCGAAGTGGTAGACTCAGCGAACGGAATGATGGAGTGATGTTGTGTTGGGACGCCCGGCGCGACGGGTTTTTGTTCTTCCGATACTCCAATACTCCCATACTCCATTAATCCTTCCGTAGGAGATTTTATTGAAGGTTGGCCTGATCGGTCTGCCTGAAGTGGGAAAGACCACGCTGTATAACGCGTTAACGCGCCAGTCCGCGGCCGTTCATGCCTTCGGCGCGCACTCTAGCGAGATCAACCTCGGAACGATACCGGTGCCGGATGAACGGTTTGATTTCGCGGTTCGAGTCTGCAGACCCAAAAAGCAAGTCCCGGCGACAATCGAAATCACCGATGGCGCGGCACGTATTGCGCTCGAAGAGAAGCGGGAGCAGTTCGGCGCGGATTTCTTCGCCGGTGTCCGCGCCATGGACACGCACGTCCTTGTGGTGCGCGCTTTTCATAGCTCATCGCTTCCCGATCCGCCCGGCGGCGTCGATCCGTTGCGTGACGCGGTCAAGATCGGAGAGGAGCTGCTCTTGGCTGATCTCACGGTGATCGAAGGGCGATTGGAGCGATTGGAAAAGAATAGGGTGATGAAGCGGCAGACACCGGGCGAAGCGGTGGAACAGCAGACGCTTCAGAAAGTGAAGTCCCACCTCGAAAACCTCCAGCCGGCCCGAACTTTGGACCTCACGGCAGACGAAGAGCGGGCCGTTCGCAGCTTCGCTTTCGTCAGCGGTAAGCCCCTAATCCTGGTCGCAAATCTGGCGGAGGAGGATTTGGGGAATGACACGCCGATTACCGCCGAATTGCGTGGTTTCGCGGCAGAGAATGGCCTGCCCCTGGTGGAGCTCTGCGCGAAGATTGAAATGGAAGTCGCCCAGATGGATCCGGCCGAGGAGCGTGAATTCCTGCAGGCCATGGGGATAGAGGAGCCCGCCCGCGACCGCTTGATCCGGGCTGCCTATGCCGCCCTCGGTTACATCAGTTTCTTCACGGTCGGCGAGGACGAGGTGAGGGCCTGGACTATCCGAAAGGGTTCGACGGCTGTGGAAGCGGCCGGAAAGATCCATACGGACATCGCCCGCACATTCATCCGCGCCGAGGTGATGCCTTTCGACGACTTCCGCTCGGCCGAAGGCTGGGACGCAGCCAGATCCGCCGGGAAAATGAGACTCGAAGGAAAAGAGTACGTCGTCAAAGACGGAGAGATTGTTCACATTCGGAATTCGAAAGGTTGACGGATAGGCGATGGAGCGTGAATGGTTCGGCGGAATGCGCGAACGTTGGGAATCGACCGACGCTCATTAGTGCGTTGCCGAGGTCGCCGCGTTGGTCAAATGCATAGTCTGGTATTATTTCTCCATGTGATGGGGGATCGTCCAGCGGCAGGACAGCGGCCTTTGGAGCCGTTAACCCAGGTTCGAATCCTGGTCCCCCAGCAAACTGCTTGACACGGCTGTTACTTATTGAGCCACAGCGAATTGTACGTCTGCCAGTCGGCCGCGGTGGTCGTATAGTCCGCAAAGATCGCAACTCCGGCGAAGGATTTGGCGGCGGCGGCGGGATCAGACATACCCTCCCGAACACCGCGAAGAGCGAACGCCAGGTTCTCCGCGCGAGGATTGTGTGATAACCCGGCTGAGCCGTAACTGGGAACGCCTAGGAGCACGCGGCAGTTCGGGTTAGTTCGCGTCGCCGCTCGCGTCACGTGAATTGCCTGCTGGCGCACCAGCCACACATAGCTTCGCGGCAGCCAGAAGCCGGAGTCGTAACACATTACGGCGATCTGGTCGCATTCGGCGGCCACCCGCCGGAAATACTCATCACTCCAGCCCCACCTTGAGACCGGCCACGGCAGCCACATTGGGGTTGCGACCGAGATCAACTTTCCCGCCGGGACTGCGTCTCGCGTCTCTCGCAGCAGGGCCAGCAGACTCTCGTTACCGTCGGAGCAAATCTCATAGTCCCACTGTACGCCGTCGAATCCGCAATCTGCGACCAGCCATACCGCCTCGGAGACCATTTTCTTTCTGACGTGGGAATCGGCTAGATTAACTTCTCCCCGTCCGTCCTCGTTGCCGGCGTAGACCCACGCAATCGCCCGGACTCCGGCAGCGTGTTTGTGCACGGTATTGATCAACTTCTTCGCCCGATCTTTGTAACGGAAATGAAGGGATCCGTCCTTGTGCATCGAACGAACGTGGAAATAGCCATATCGGATTCTGTGTTCAACCAGCCTGACGCACATCCGGTCGACTTCCGCCGGGGACTTCTCGTCGAAATACCAGGTATATCGCAGCCATAGGCCGTTCTCACCCCGATCGAAACTGCGCCCTCCTGGCGTTCGACCGTATGGGAATGCGGAATAGTCGATTACTATCACACCGGCGGCGGCAACGGCGAATCCTGCGACGAGCCAAAGCCGCTTCTTTAGTCGTCGTTTTCCCGGACTTTTCGCACCTGACATTCGGTTCAACCACTTACATCACGCGTAATCACGCTTGACAACCCTATTGCGCATAGATATACTTTGCACGTATGGCCGGGCCGCTCATACCCGGAGGAGGCTCAAAATGGCTCAGACCACCCGCTCCCAGCTTATCGAAGAAGAGTACACCGGCTCTCTTTGGAGGCTCATCGGTGTCGTGGCCCTTCTAGTGGCGCTGCTTTTCACCGTTTACTTGCTGGGCTTCCTGCCCAATCATCGTCTCGGCCTGAGCCTTCGAATCATATTCGCCGCCTTGTCCCTTGCGACCTTTGCCTGGGCCGTGTGGCTCGGTTTGCGAATGCAGCAGGCGAAGACTGTGAAGACGGTCAGCGTGAACTGTCCGTATTGCGATTCTGCAATGGAGTTTCTTTCCGAACCCACGTCGGACTACGATTGCGAGAGCTGTCATCGACATGTCGCGTACGAGAATGGCATGCCCGTGCCGATCAAGACTGTGACATGCCAGTTTTGTAAGACCATTCACAGGGTTTCCGTAAGAGCAAAACAGTACACGTGCGACCAGTGCAACCGGGCAGTGAAGCTATCCGATGACAAGAAGGAAGTCGTCGCGGAGACGTCGGATCTCCTGACAAACTACGACGTCCTGCTTACCGACATCGGCCGAAAACCGACCGATGTCGCCATGGCGCTTGAGTCTATCCTGATTTGCAACCTCGTGGAGGCGCGGCGGCAGATGGAGAACCTGCCTCTTACAGTCATGCGAAATGTACCGGAGCGAAAAGCGGACGCCGTTCGCCGCCGTCTTCGCGATTTAGGTGCGACAGCGATCGTCAGGCCCACGTCGGACCAAGCCACGGCCGGCCGCCGCTAGACCGCGACCGCCAAAGAATCGATTCGATCGCAAACATCCACTCAATTTCTTATCGGGAGTTTCTCTGCAGTGCCCAACCAAGTCGTCGTCTACACCACGAGCTGGTGTGCCGACTGTTCGCGGCCCCGCCGCCTGCTGCGCAAGATGGGAATCCCGTTCAAAGAGATAGATGTCGAGGAGGTCGATGGGGCCGATGCGGAGGTGCGCGCATTAACCGGTGGTTCCTGTAAGGTACCGACAATCCGTATAGATGACGTCGTGCTGGTCGAACCTACGGAAGCTGAATTGCGCACTGCCCTCGAAGCGAAGAACTAAGACTCGTCAGGCTTGTGAAAGATGTATGCGGCGTACCACCCAGCCAGTGTCAAGAATATCATCGCCTGGGCGGCAATCGTAACTCCATCGAAGGAGCTGAATGGCATAATCGCGAGCCGGCTTGTGCCCGCGACAAATAGATGCCCGCTTCCAATATCGAGCGCGAACCGTAGCACCAAATAGGAAATATACAAGCCGACGATACCGGGATTCCAATCGCCCCCTCTCGCCATTCCTACGAACGCGTACGTGATACCGCCCACAAACGGTCCCAGGATAAGCGTGAGACCGAGGAACCAACCCAGATCCCCGCTGTCATCCTCAGCAAAGGGAACCGTCCTCAAGAGCGGCATCATCATCCCAGCCCCGAGATTCGAGACCCCAAGAAGAACGAGGTAAAGCGATGGGCTGGCATGGGCGATTACGGCTGCGATACCCGCAAGTACGACCAGGAAGGTAATGTTGATTACGAGCTGCCGCGGCAGGTCGATCTCTTCTATCTCTGTGGGCTCGACTTCTTGTTCTACCGTTTTCCCGGTGTCGGCATCGTAGTGAGCGCCCGAAACGGGGTCCATCACTTTGTCGCTATAGTATTTCGACTTCTGCGCGGTAAATGTACCCATCTGGGGAACGGCGGGAGACGCGGTCCTTGCAGCCGGTGCGCCCGGCGCCCCGTTATTGGCGGGCGCAGTTTTTGCGGGTGCAGGAGCTGGGCGAGTCGGTTGTCGAATGGGTCCGCGTTTTGACGCTGGACCGTGCTTGCTCGTGACGATTCCCGGACCGCGAACGCCGGCCGACGGCATGTTGCGCAAGTCCCTTCGGCACCAGCTGCATGAATCCGGTGTATCGCTCTCCATCCCGCACCATCGACAGTAGTAGGTCCGTCCACCGACACCACCGACGGGTGGCAAGGTCGCGGTCCGTCCTGGCGGCGGCACGGACGGACGTATCTGTGCGGGCGCTGCGCCCACTTCGAACGGGCGGCGAACAACAGCCGGCGGCGGGGCAAAGTCGTCCGGCTCGGGTTCTGCGAGAGGCGCAAGTCCGAGCTCCACAGGAGCTTGCCCACCGGCAGCCGGCGGTTCAGGTTCGAGCTGGGCCGCATCTCCCAACGGAACAGGTTCCGGGCGCAGGGGCACGTCTGCGGTCCTGTTCACCGGAGGGGGAGCGGTCGACGGATACTGCGTCGGCGGCTGTATGGGTGCGATCGGCGTTGGACCTACACTTAGCTCCCGGCCTCCGGCGGGCGGCGCCGTCGCTCCCGCCGCGGGCGGAGCTGGGGGCACGACTGGCGGTCGGACGATCGGTATCACAGGGACCGACTGCCCGGCGGGCGGTCCGGTCCTTTTAATCGGAATCGCTTCGAGCTGCGGGCGGTCATCGCCCGGGTGGCGCGGTGGAGCGGGCGTATAGCCTGGTCCTCCGCGGCCTGGAGATATGGGAAGCGGCGCGGGCGCGGGAGGCTGAGTCGTTGGCGGAGGCGTTGGAGTCGCCGGCGCGGACATCAGCGGAGCGGCAGGAACATCCGGCTGCGAGGCCCGCGGAAGAGCAGGATCAGAGCGGCGGACAGGTGGAGCCGGCTGTGCAGGAATTGAATAGCCTTGGGACGGCGGCGCAGCGGGAGCCGCCGGACGTACGGATCCGGCGCCAAACGGTACCGGGCTGAAATCGTCGTCTAGATCATCATAGTCGACCAGTGGACTTGAAATCGGACTTGTGACGGCGGGCGGCGGAGAACTAAGTATTTGAGGGGGTGGGCGGTCTGTCGGTGGCGTATCTGCGGCTGCTGCGAGCTCCGAAGCCGGTGGCGCGGGAATAGTTGCGGAAAACGGTCGGCGGCACCAGCTGCATACGTCGCTGGTTTCGCTTTCCAGTCCGCACCATTTACAGAACATCCACCAGCTCCTGACTCCTCCGGCCCGACGAGGCGAGCCGCCTCGAATAGCTCCGTTTCATCACGAACCCTTAACCTTTCCCCGCATTAAGTCCGCATTCCGGCCGCTTGACCGGTCTAATGTGGGCTCGCATATGGGAGTAAGAAGAGGGCGAACCTGCGTATGCAGAATCTTGCCGGCGACCGGCCTGACTTAGCGAAGTGCAGCTATTATACCGTTGCCCCGTTCAGGTGTCAACGAACGGAGATCACAGCCATGCTGTGAAACTCGTCACGTCAGCCGGCCTCTTACGAAAAACGGCCCATTCCAAAACGGCCGGTAATCCAGACTACAGTACCGCTCCGACGACAGCCTTGTTCCGTCTGTCGTGAACTGCAATCCCATCCGACGCTTTTGACATCGCACACGCACCAACCAGTTTAATTCCTCAGTTAGTCCCATAGTTACCAATCTTATTGCCTATGGTGTCCGTTTTTGCTATACTGCGTGCGACCGATCGTTTATGCCCGGCGGTCGGCATTAGTTCCGGGACTGCCACCATGGCGAGAGGAAACTGAGGGTGCCCACAAGGACTGAAGCTTGGAGAATCATTGCGGGCACGTTGAGACCATGGTTGGTCTTCGCGATTGTGCTTGGCGGTCTATCCCTCAATCCACGGTTCATTCACACGTTTTGGACGGCGGACAATCTCCCCAACATTCTCCAACAGGCGGCTACCAATATCATAATTGCCACGGGAATGACGTTCGTCATTCTCACCGGTGGAATCGACCTCTCCTCTGGTTCGGTCCTCGCACTTTGCGGTGTCACGCTGGGACTCACGGTGACCAAGGGTCCGCCGACTTTCTTGATTGGAGCGATGACTATCCCAATCGCTGCGACTGCAGCGGCTCTCTCATTGCGATGGTCTGGAAGCAAGTCCTTGAGCGCGATGGTCGCCGCTGCGTCGTCGTCGGCCGCCTTCCTGGCCATCCGGGCCCTGACCGATGGAGGGATACGCCTCGAAGGAGCTCTGGTCGCCGCGCTGGCTGTCGGTTGTGCCTGCGGTCTGATGAACGGTTTGATCGTTTCTTTTGGGCGCGTGCCCTCATTTATCGTTACTCTCGGCATGTTAACAGCCGCACGCGGCCTTACCGTCTATTCGACCGGGGGAAACAGCGTGTCCGGACTTCCGCAGCGTCTTAGCACGCTGGGTGAAGGTTGGCCGCTCGTCATCGTCGCCCTCTTTGTTGTGATCGCCGGCTCCATTATTCTGAGCCGCACTCGGGCAGGCCGCTACATGCGCGCTATCGGCGGTAGTGAAGAGGCATCCAGGTTGACCGGAGTCGACGTTGCGACATACAAGACATTCGCCTACGTAACATCCGGTCTAACGGCTTCCATTGCCGCGATCGTGCTGACGGCGAAGTTTGGGGTCGCGCAAACCAATGCGGCCATGGGAGCGGAGCTGAATGGTATCGCCGCGGTCGTGATCGGCGGCACGAGTCTGAGCGGAGGACAGGCAAGTGTGGTCGGTAGTCTTGCCGGCGCGCTTACCATCGCGGTGCTGAACGCAGGTCTCGTAATCGTTGGCGTCGAAGGTACGCTTCAAGATGTCGTCATAGGGGCCGTTATCGTGGTGACCGTGATGATCGATCAATATCGCAAACGTTGCGGGTGATCAGGTCGCTAGGCCGTTGGGTAAGTTGGACGGGCCGATGGAGGGGAGGCGCGATTGAAGCCAGCTCTATTCAAACTGTGTCTGATAGTGGTAGTCGCAGCGCTTGCCGGCTGCGGTAAGGAGGAGCCGCCGCCGCAGTCTCCCAACGGTCTACCAGCCAAGACTGTTACTTCGGGACCATCTCCCGGTTCCGCGACCGCGATCACAACAGACGAGCTCGATAAAGTCGCCAAGTCGTCGAAGCCGTACAAGCTCGCTCTCGTCGTAAAGACTCGAAATAACCCCTTCTTCGACCCAATGATCAAGGCGTTCGAGGCGGAAGGTAAGGCCCTTGGGGCAACGGTGGTTGTCCAGGCTCCTCCACAGGAAGGAGACACTGAGAAGCAGTTTTCCATGGTTGCCAACGTCGTCGCAACTGGCGTCGACGCGATTCTCGTCGCTCCCGCCGATTCGAAAGGCATTGTTCCCGCCCTAAAGAAGGCCCAGGAGAAGGGAATCCTGGTCGTGAACCTCGATAATCGAGTGGACACGGAAACGGCGGGATCGGCCGGACTCTCACTTGGCGGATATGTCGGTGCAGACAACGAGGCGGGCGGCAAGCTGGCGGCCGAGGAGATGCTCAAGGCACTCAATGGCACGGGTAAAGTAGCGATTTTGGAAGGTATTCGCGGCGTGGACAATGCAGAGGCTCGCAAGCGAGGCTTCGAATCGGCCGTTCAGGGCAAGCTAGATGTTGTTGCTCGTGAGACCGGCGAATGGGAGACTCAAAAGGCCTATGGCAAGTTCCAATCGATTCTTGCCGCTAACAAGGATCTTACAGGCGTCTTCTGCGCGAACGACAACATGGCCCTCGGCGCGCTGAAGGCCATTCGGGAAGCCAATCGAAAGGGACAAATCGTGGTAATCGGCTACGACAACATCAAGGACGTACAGCCGTATTTGCAGAGCGGCGAAATGCTGGCTACCATCGAGCAGCATCCGGACCTAATGGGAAGGTATGGCGCCCGGATGGCAGTCGGTATGCTCAGCGGCACAATCCCCAAGGGACGCGAGTACCTGGTTTCTCTCGAGGTTATCAAGAAGAAATAGAATCTGAGCCCCGGCAATTCTATCTTTTATATGCCACGATCAGTCCGTCCCGGATCGGTACGAGGGTCGTGATCCAGTCCGGACTGGTCGTGATGAGTCTCGTAAACTCACGTACCCCGCGAGTGTCCGCGGACATGTCTGACTCATCGAAGATCGCTCCGTGCCAGAGCATATTGTCGATGATAAGGACGCCGCCGGGGCGCAGCTTCTCGTAAATGACGGGCAGTGAATCCGGGTAGGCATGTTTGTCGATGTCGTTGAAGATGATGTCGAACGGTCCGTCTGTCTCTCGAAGCGCCTGGACTGCCTCGCCCACGCGGTACTGTATGATCTCCCCAATGCCCAGATTTCCCAGGTGGGCTCGCGCTTTCTGTGAAAGGTCCTCATGCCAGACGACATGGTGAACGACCCCGCCGCCGTTCTCTTGGACTCCTTTTGCAAACCACGCCGTGGAGTACCCGTATCCGGAGCCCAGCTCGAAAACCCGCCGCGCACCGGTCATACGTGTGATCATATAACACATATTTCCGGACGCCGGGCCGATGATGGGGAACTGGTGCTGCTTCGCGTATTCCTCCATCCTTTGCATCTCTTCCTGCCTAGAAGGAACCAGGGAGTCGAGATACTCACGTACCTGCGCGGGAACGGGATCGACCGGCATTGAAGTCTCCTTTGTTAAGTGATCGATTGGGTGGGCATTACCCCATGTACGACGTCTAACAAGCTCCGCATTGTCTCGGGCATCTCCGCCGTAAGCACCAGCCGCTTCCCCGTTCGTGGATGCTCGAACGAAAGGCTGTACGCATGCAGCGCCTGACCATGCAGCTTGTCGATCGCCTCTTCGATTAGCTTGCGATCGGACGGTTTCAACCCCTGGGAGGGGACTTTGCGGATCCCTCCGTAGACGCGATCGCCCACGACCGGATGCCCGATGTATGCACAATGGACTCGAATCTGGTGTGTTCGGCCGGTTTGCAGACGAGCCTCGACAAGAGAGAAGGCTCCGAGAGACTCAAGAACGACGAGCTCCGTTACGGCGTTTCGGGAATTCTTTCTGGAGTCTGTGATCACGGTCATCTTCATTCGGTTGTTGGGATGCCGTCCGATCGGCGCATCGATTTCGGCGTGTCGAAATGACGGAACACCCCAAAGTATGGCCTGATATAAGCGTTTCGCGGTCTTTGCCTGAATCTGTTTCTGCAGGGACCGGTGGGCTTCGTCGTTCTTTGCCACTACCATCAGGCCGGAGGTATCCTTGTCGAGGCGATGGACAATTCCTGGCCGAAGCTCGCCGCCTACACCGGATAGGTCGCCGGAATGTGCGAGGACGGCATTGACCACGGTACCGCTTGGAGTGCCGGGGGCGGGATGAACGACCAATCCCTGGGGTTTGTCGATCACCAGGATGTCTTGATCCTCGAAAACGATATTCAGTGGGATCTGTTCAGCCTCTGCGCTGGTTTGAATGGGGTGAGGACGTTCCGCCGTGACCCGGTCACCTACCCGAACTCGGTAATTGGCTTTTGAGGCGTGTGAGTTAATCCGTGCCGCACCGGAGTCCAGCATCCTCTGGGCTTCTCCGCGAGAGATACCCATCTCCGCGGAGAGTAGCTGATCCACGCGCAGGCCGGCGCGCTCCGCAATAACCTCAAAATCACATCCATGCTCAGTCATAGGTGACTAGATTCCGCTCCCCGGAGGTTCGCACCTGCAGTTAAGGGCCGATTATCACTTCTGAACCTGTAAATCCGAGAACGGAGATAGTAAACTTAAACCAGATCGTTCGCATGGGAGGCGCGCACAGGTGGCAGGCAAACAGGTCTTGGTAACCGGCGGGGCCGGATTCATCGGTTCACATCTTGTTCGGGCGCTTGCCGAGCGAACAGGAAGCGTTAGAGTGCTCGACAACCTATCGACCGGTAAACGCGAGAACCTGAGTACAGCCACGGGAGACCTCGATATTATTATCGGCGATATCAGAAATCCAGCGGATTGTGAACGCGCCTGCTGTGGCGTGGAGGCCGTGTTCCACCTCGCAGCGTATGTCTCCGTGCCAGGCTCCGTAGCCGATCCGGCTGCGGCGGACGCGATCAATATCGGTGGTACGCTCAACCTTCTACTGGCCGCGAAGAACGCCGGTGTGAAGCGGTTCGTATTCTCTTCCTCCAGTGCGGTCTACGGGGACACAGACATCCTCCCAACTCCGGAAACTATCCTGCCCATGCCGGCGTCGCCTTACGGTGTCGAAAAGCTCTATGGCGAGCACCTCTGCCGTCTGTTCCACTCCCTGCACGGCATGCAAACCGTTGCACTGAGGTATTTCAACGTCTATGGACCCGGCCAGAACCCGGAGAGTGATTATGCAGCCGTCATCCCGAAGTTCATCACGACGCTTCTGCAGGGTTGCACGCCGACGATTTTCGGCGACGGCGCCCAGACCCGCGACTTCTTGTACGTAGGCGATGTCGTTCACGCGAATCTATTGGCGGCCAAGGTAGAAGGGGCGACTGGAGAGACCTTTAATATCGCCCGGGGAACGGGGACATCGCTGAACGATCTGACTTCCGCGATCTGTGCGGCAACCGGAGTTCGAGTGGAACCGATCCACGGCCCGGAGCGGCCGGGAGATATCAAGCACTCGAGTGCTGATATTTGTAAGGCGAAGGAGAAACTCAGGTTCGAGCCTGAGTATGATCTTGAACGGGGACTGCGGCAAACGGTGGCGTTCTACCGAGCAACGAGCTAGAGGGTTGGCGTTGAGACTTTGGGATTCCGAGGTGGAAACGCCCGATATTAGCGAGTCGGAACGAGCATTACGATCGTGAGCCAGCAGGCCGCAACCAGGAAGACGTGAATTAGAACGCGCATTGTATCTTTCTTTTTCGAACGGGCATCGAATGCCGAAGCATCTAACCGTATCGTTCCACATCTTCTTTCGAACATAATACAGTCATTCTTCCTGTGTTTTTTGGTGCACATTCATCTCCCGGAGAGAATCACCGTGTTCCGACCATATGATCCCGCGCGCGATAATCTGGCCTGCCGCCGCATCTGGAGAGAGTGTGGGTGGGTGGAACCGGAGAAGGAAGAACTGGTAGACCTCTATGCAAACTGTTGTCGCGCGCGCGTGGCGGAACTGCAAGGTGAGGCCGAGTGCCTGGTGCTGACCGCCGATGGGACCATGCGATACCTGGACGAGGAACTGCCGATCTCATGTGTAACCGGTGTCACGACCAGCCGCATTGCGCGGAAACAGGGAATAGCCGGACGCCTTCTGGCTCGTGCGGTAGCTGAAGATGCGGCCGCCGGAGCGCTCGTTTCGGGACTTTTCATGTTCGAGCAGGGTTTCTACAACCGGCTGGGATATGGAAGCGGCCCGTACGAATTCCGGATGTCGTTCGACCCCGCCCACCTGATTCTCGACCGCAAGCCGCGCGTGCCCCGTCGATTGTCCGCGGATGATTGGAAAGACATCCACGCATCTTTGCTCGCGCGGGCTCGCGGTCACGGGGCTTTGAACTTACTCGAGTCGGCAATCACCCGCGCCGAGCTTCAGGCGGACAAGGACGGTTTCGGACTCGGCTATCGCGACGAGGACAATCGCGAGCTTACCCACCATTTTTGGTGTTCGTGCGACAATGTCGAAGGCGGACCATACAGGATCAAATGGATGTCATTTCGAACGGGAGACCAGTTTCTCGAATTAATGGCGGTGATAAAAACCCTGGCTGACCAGGTGCGACTTGTGACGACGAATGAACCGGCCGGCATCCAGCTCCAGGACCTCATACGCGAGCCGATGAGGCACCGCGGAATAACGGAGGGCTCGGAATTCGCATCTAAGATGGAAGCGCTCGCGGATTACCAGGCCCGCATCTGCGACCTGCCGGGCTGTCTGTCGCGAACGCATCTCGATGCCGCGCCGATACGATTCAATTTGGTCCTTCGCGATCCCATCGTTGACCTGCTGGCGCCGGAAACTCCATGGCGCGGCGTCGGCGGACACTATGTCGTCCAGCTTGGACAGGATTCCTTCGCGGAATTGGGAAACGACGCTTCATTCCCCGAATTGAATAGTTCCGCCGGTGCATTTACTAGACTGTGGCTGGGTGTGCGGCCGGCCACCGGGTTGGCGATCACCGACGACCTCTCCGGGCCCGACGAGCTTCTGCGGCAGCTGGATAGAACGCTTCGCGTTCCACCTCCTAGAGCAGACTGGGACTTCTGATCGGCACTTGGCCAGCTGGTATGAACCTTTTTGATGGTTATCGAACCGATGGGTTTTTCGACGAGATGTTCGACGAGCACGGCTCGCCGAGGCCTCATTACACGTCTCTCTACCGTACGCTCAATGAGATGACGCCGGAGGATTTTAGGGCCCGGCGTGAACTGGCCGACGTGACATTGATCACTCAGGGGATAACGTTTACGGTTTACGGCGACGATCAGGGCGTGGAGAAGCCGTTCCCCGTCGATCTGGTCCCCCGGATCGTTCCGGCCCACGAGTGGGAATATCTCGAACGTGGCCTGAAACAGCGAATTTACGCACTCAACCTGTTCCTTCAGGATGTCTACCACGATCAGCGAATACTGTCTGACGCGGTCGTTCCTCGCGAGCTCGTTGTGAACGCGGCGCATTTTCGGCGCGAAATGCTGGGAGCGAATGTCCCAAAAGACCGGTACATCCATATATGCGGGACGGACCTGATTCGGGACGGAGACGGCGCCTATCGCGTTCTGGAGGATAACTGCCGGACTCCGTCCGGTGTCTCATACCTGCTGGAGAACCGGCTCATCCTGATGCGCGTATTCCCCCGGCTGTTCCGCGAAAACGCCGTACGTCCGGTCGACCACTATACGTCGCTCCTGCTGGCCAATCTACGGGAGCTCGCCCCGGACGGGCGCGAGGAACCTTCGATCGTCTTATTGTCACCCGGCGTCTACAACAGCGCCTACTTCGAGCACTGCTTCCTGGCGCAGCAGATGGGCATCGAGCTCGTAGAGGGGCGCGACCTTTTTGTGGACGATAATGTCGTGTACACGAAAACGACTCGCGGGCCGAAGCGGGTAGATGTGATATATCGCCGCGTGGACGACGATTTTCTCGACCCACTGGTATTCCGATCAGATTCCGTTCTTGGAGCTGCGGGCCTGGTCAATGCCTACCGCGCAGGCAATGTGGGGCTTGCCAATGGGATCGGTACCGGCGTCGCGGACGACAAAGTGATCTACGCCTACTTGCCAAAGATCATCAAGTACTATCTGGATGAGGATCCAATACTGCCGAATGTCGACACATATCTTGCTTGGGACCGGTCCGATCTGGAGTACATATCGGCCAACATGGACAAACTGGTGATCAAAGCGGCAAATGAGTCGGGCGGGTATGGAATGCTGATCGGCCCACAGGCGAGCAGCGGCGAGCGCGCTGATTTCCTCGAACGGCTTCGGGCGACTCCCCGAAACTACATTGCCCAGCCGTTGGTCGAGCTATCTCGGTGCCCGTGCTTCATGGAGGGGCGGTTCGAGGGGCGGCATGTGGATCTCCGCCCCTATATCTTGTGCGGAGATGATATTTGTATTATTCCCGGAGCGCTGACGCGTGTAGCCCTGCAGAAAGGCTCCTACGTGGTCAATTCGTCTCAGGGCGGGGGCAGCAAAGACACGTGGGTCTTGGCGCATTAGGAATGGAGTGATGGAGTAATGGAGTATTAGAGTCTGGAATCCGGTCGTTACTCCAACACTCCGATTGAAGTCTTCGAGATTCCGACGATGCTTAGCAGAGATGCGGACGCCTGCTTTTGGATAGGCCGCCACGTCGAACGGGCGGAAGCCACCGCCCGCATGATCGACGTGCACTATCATTACGGCCTCGAGTTGCCGTCCGTGGGCTCGACCATGCAGTGGGCGTCCATCCTCACTATCTCTGGCTCCGTGGAAGACTTCTCCGCGCGTTACGGTGAGACTTCGGGGGAGGACGAAAGCTCCATTCTTCAGTTCTTCGTCTTCGACGAGGACAATCCCGATTCGATCTTTTCATCTCTCCGCACAGCCCGCGATAATGCTCGCGGGATTCGCGAACAGATCTCGTCCGAGATGTGGCAGAGCCTTAATTCAGCCTTTCTCGACCTTCGGAATTGGAATGTCGACCGCGTTCTTGAGAGCTCACCCCATGCCTTTTTTCAGCGGGTCAAGAACGCATCTCACCTCTTCCAAGGCATTACCAACCGCACCCTCATGATGGGCGAGAGCCGCGACTTCCTCGATGCCGGCCGTTTTTTGGAACGGGCGGGACAGACCGCAAGGATACTGGACGTGAAGTACCACGACCTGTTGCCACAGATTCCGGAAACAGAGACGATCGGAGGGCCGGTGGACGTGCATGGCTGGATCGCCGTCCTGAAGTCGGTGGGGGCTTATGAGGCCTTCCGGAAGACGTTCCAGCGTGGCGTTACCCCGGCGCACGTCGCCGCGTTTCTGATCCTGAATCCGCAGTTCCCTGCTTCGGTTCGCCACAGCATCGGTCGTGTCGAGGGATGCCTGCGGAGGATCAGCGGAAACGCGGACGCCGCGCCCGCGAACGGAGCCGAGCGATTGTCCGGCCGGCTGCATAACGATCTGAATTATCTGACGGCCGAGGAGATCATATTCCGGGGACTGCACGAGTTCCTCGCCGATGTTCAGACTCGCTGCAACGCCATCGGCCTCGCGATCGCCGAGACCTATCTTAGATATTAGGTTGCTAAAGGCTCAATAGGACTTATTCAACCTATACAAACTAAACAATATGCACCTGCGAATACGTCATTCGACGCGCTATATCTATCCGTTCCCCGCCGTCGAGAGCCACAATGAGTTGCGCTTGAAGCCGCTGACGGATGCCCATCAGACATGTGTCGACTTCCGGCTGGTCGTGCGTCCCTCCGCCGCGATATTCTCGCACGAGACTCCGTTTGGAACCGTCCACCATTTCAACGTGCGAGAGCCGCACTCGGAAATGGAGATTATCGGCGAGTCGGCCGTGGAGACTCGGAATTCGGATCCGTTTGCCGGGCTGAATCTGACCGAAGACGATTGGGTTTATTATCGCGACGGCGCTGCAAGGCGTCTATTTCCGGAGTATCTCGCACCCACGCGGCTGGTCCCTGACGAGCCCGCGGCGGCAAGCATTGCTGCTTCCGCTCGGGCAAGGGACGGCAGAAGCGTAGCGGAATTTCTCGTTACGCTAAATCGAGTCTTGCACCGCCTTCTGGAGTACGACTTTGAGGCTACGACGGTCAGCTCGACCATTCGGGATGTATTGGGGGACAGAAAGGGAGTCTGCCAGGATTTCACGCATCTAATGCTGGCCGTGTCCCGGAGCCAAGGTATCCCCGCCCGATATGTTAGCGGATACATCCTCACCGCAACGGAGGGAGCGCCCATGATCGGCGGGGAAGCGATGCACGCCTGGGTCGAGTGCTATCTGCCGGACCGCGCATGGCACGGGTTCGATCCGACGAACGACCTCCTCGCCAATGATCGCTATGTCAAAGTGCATATAGGCCGCGACTATCATGACGTTGCTCCCACGCGCGGCGTTTATCGCGGACCCGCCGAGCAGAGACTCGAGGTCGATGTGTCGGTATCCGCCGAGTAACGACTTTGAGTGCAGGAAGTGCGAGCCGGGTCGGGTCAATAATTGGATAATGTGTGAGAAATCAAAGGCAATGCTAAATGAAAACAAATGTATTGCGGCGTGCTAAGTGGACGCGAATATGGGTTGGACCGGTTCTCGTCCTAATGGCTTTAACGGCGCTCGTTGGCTGCGGAAGCAGCGGACCCGGGAATGGGACCGGGCGGATTGTCTTTGCGACCGGCCGGGACGGCAACATGGAAATCTATGTGATGAATGGCGACGGCTCCGGACAGAAGCGGCTGTCCAACAATCCCGCGGCCGACACGGAGCCGGCGCTGAAACCTTCCGGGGATGTGATCGCCTTCCAGTCGGACAGAGACGGGAATCCATCGATCTACCTTGTGAGATCGGATGGCGTCGGCCCTCGCCGCGTGACGAATACGGCGGCCGATTCTGAACCGTCATATAGCCCGAATGGCGACAAAATCGTTTTCTCGTCCGGACGGGACGGAAGCTCGCAAATATATGTGATGGATTCGGACGGCTCGCACCAAACCCGATTATCCAACAATTCATCCAACGACGGGCATCCCCATTTCAATATGGACGGCACGAAGATCGCGTTCGAATCGGACCGTGACGGGTACCTGGAAGTCTATGTGATGAACGCGGACGGTTCCGGTCAAACTCGGCTGACGAGCGGCGCCGGTAGAAACTACGAGCCGGCATTCAGTCCGCGCGCGGACCGGATCGCGTTCATCTCTACTCGCGATGGGAATGCGGAGCTGTACGTGATGTCCGGTCAAGGGACCAACGCGCTCAGGCTGACGGACACCGCGGCAGACGAAAGCGGCCCTGCCTTTAACCCTGACGGGACGCTCATCGCATTCAGCACGAACCGCGACGGGAATTACGAAATCTATTCCATGAGCGCGTCCGGAGGGTCGCAAACCCGACTTACTACAACCAGGACGTTCAATTCATTCCCGAGCTGGCAGTAGAGAACACACTGCCGGACTAGATTGTTTGCGGGCAGGCTGGTTTAATAAGCACTAGCCCCCTTTATGCAAGCCTTGCAATGTCGTGACCATGGGAGGACGAATCTCAATGTATGCGGAAACCGTATATCGGTTCACCCATCCACTTCGCGGGGACTAAACGAACTCATCGAGAGGAATTCTAATTATGAACCGGATGTCGACTCTGATCTGCAGCTCGCTCGCGGCCATGATAATCCTTTTGGCAGTCGCGAATCCTGCCGTCTCACAGGACACCAAGAAAGCCGGGATGACTCCGGCGGTGAAAACGCTCGTCGATCAATGCACGGCCGCATATACGAAAATGAAAAGCTACCACCACATTGCTGTTTTCAAGGTAGACGGCGAAGGCCCCAACGGTCCGGTCAAACGGGAACGCCGTTATGTTCTCGCGCTCGAGCGTCCCGCGAAGTTCTGCTTCAAATCCGAGGGGTCAAGCGAGGTCGCTTGCGTAAGCGACGGCAAGACGTTCATCAACTTCAACGGGAAACAGTACACCAAGAAGCCGGCGCCGCCCGCGTATAAAGGCATCAACATTGTCGACGACGTACTCTTCCAGCCGCTGGCTACCTACGTTATCGCGCTCATGCTCCAAGGGAATGCGCTCGCGGATAAAGATGTGAAGGCGGCGCTGGAGCAGGCATCCATCGGCGCTCCCATGACGGAAGGCGGGAAAAAGTGGACGGTCCTCAACCTTCCGTTCGGACAGGGTGGGGCCGCCGCCAAAGTGTACGTCGACAGCGAGACCCATCTGATCGGCAGGCTGACCCAGACCGCGGGTGGCGGGGCTTTCAAGATATTGGAGACCTACGAAAAGGTGCTCATCGACAAGCCGGGGGATGCGGCGCTGTTCCAGTTCACGCCGCCCGCCGATGCGAAGCTGGTGGAGAAGCTCCCACCGCCGTTGGGCGGTCCGCAGGAGGATTGAACGGGAACTCGGGGATACGGGCGGCTATGCCGCCTCCGCCAAGTCCGCTTCCGCCAATTCAGCTTCTTCCTCAGACCGGAACGTGACCGGACCGACCGACCGCTCGCCGGACGTGCGGTAGTAGGCGCCTCCGTACATGTGCCACTCCCATCGGGCCATGACACCCAGGGCCTTTTCGATGGTTAGGCCGTCGACGTCGATATCCTCGTCGGCAATCAGCCCGCGGTACCACTTGCCCCAGCCCGGCCTGTTTTCGTCTTCGGAGGTGTAGCGAAGCCACATAGTGGCGCACTCACGGCAGCACCACAGGTCCAACGTAACGTAGATGCCTTCGGAACTGCGGGAACCGACGTTGATGAATTCGAAGATGTCCCGGCCGCACTCCTGATCCTGGCAATCACAATACTCAAGGATACTCATGTCTTCATTGCCCCATGTCGATGAATTCGGGTGGAGAACACTCACAATTCTCTCCGATCGCGGGTATCCTCAACTCCCGACCATGATCTCGCAACTAGGCCGCGACGGGCAGCTTGCCCGACTCTTGAGAGGTTTTTCGCAGCATCTGTTTAATCTCGGCCAGGTTTCCGCAGTTCCTTAGGGCCTCTTCCTCCGTGATGATTCCATCGGAGTGGTATTGATTGAGACACTGGTTCATGGTCTGCATGCCCCAGTATCGTTCCTCTCCGTCCTGCCGCATCGCGTTGTAAAGGTCGTCGGAGCGGCCATCCTCGAGCTGCTTGCTAATTGTCGGCGTGGTCACCATTATCTCCATAGCAGCCTTGCGGCCGCTGCCATCCTTTTTGACGACGAGCTTTTGGGAGATTACTCCGCGGAGGCCGACCGCAAGCCGCAGCCAGAGCATTGCGCGTTCGTGCGGCGCATACATGTTCGAAATCCGGTCCAAAGTTTCGGAAGCGCTCGAAGTGTGGAGTGTTGCGAAGACGAGGTGGCCGGTCTCCGCCGCCTGCAATGCCACATCCAGTGTGGCCAAATCTCGCAGCTCGCCGACGAGGATGACATCGGGGGCCTGACGAAGCATTTGCTTGAGGGCCTCATGGAAGCTCGTGGTATCGATTCCTACCTCTCGCTGGCTGACATATCCACTCTTATCCTTGTGCACATACTCGATGGGGTCTTCGACCGTGATGATGTTTACGGGGCGCGTCGAGTTAATCAGGTTGATGATCGCCGCAAGCGTGGTGGACTTGCCCGATCCCGTCGGTCCAGTTACGAGGACAAGACCCTGATGCGATTTAGCGAGTGTGAGGACGGCCTTGCTATCAATATTGAGTTCTTCAAGAGTGGGGACTTCCAACGGGATTAACCGGCACGCTGTTGCGATCGATCCACGCTGATTGTAAATGTTCTGCCGGATGCGGGTAACACTCGAAGAAGTGTACGACAGGTTGAGCTCGCGGTCACTCTCGAAGCGCGTCCGCTGCTCCGGCGTTAGTCGAGCATAGATTAGATGCTGCACCTTCTCCTCCGAAAGGGGAGCAAGGCCGCTGGATTCCATCTTGCCCAATCGTTTGAATACGGGAGATGACCCGGATTTCAAGAACAGATCCGACGCTTCCTTTTCGTATGCAAGGGAAAGAAGTCCATCCAGGCTGTCGGGACAAGTTATGGATGATGCTTCCGGTTGACCAAATGACATGGGTCGGTATGCCTCCGTGCGGTAATATTTCAGCGGCCGAAGCGAGCTTTCGAAACAATAGAGGGCACGCTCACCTTGGCAATTATCGGTGGGAAAACCCGGTGAAAATCAGAGTAGAGTCTGCAATTCCAGTAGACGTACCAGGTTCAGCGTTATGCGGTCATACAGGAGGACAGTTGAGTTAAGGGATTTTGGCGCCTCGAAATGCTCACAACAGTGTTCGCACTAGCACTGGATTGGCGTAAGCGAAGCTTACGTCGTCCAGGCGATTCAGCTACAAGTGACTTAATATGCGGCGAATGGTGGGGCTCGATTCGTTGAGCTTTATTCCGTAAACGTAGACCGGCCGGGCCGTATCCGGCATCGCCGACCGATGCTTCACCGTACCTTCCACCGGCATACTTCGACCTTCGACCGGCAGATTGAGCCGAATCTGCGCGCCGATGCGTATGGGTGTAGACGAGCGAATTCGCATTCCAAACAGCGATACGTCCAATACGGTGGCACGGTGGCGGAATGCGACCTCGCCTTCGATGAGGACTTCCGGAATCCTCGTCTCCTCTCGGTCGTAGCGCCGCATATTCGGACCGCGGCACGGCCCGAAATGTCCTCGGGCGAGCGCTCGAGGTGGAGAAGTCTTCTGCGGATCGCATGCTATCAACGTCGACCGGCAGCGATAGCAAGTCGGCCTGTGCGACATATTCATGGCCGAGCACTTGGGGCACGGGCCATATCTTGGTTTTGAGGCGACTTCCATTTACTCCTCCGGTATCATTTTATCGGCAGGACGAACCATCGGCAAGAGAGTTCGTGATACCGGTTTACCGTTGACGATATCCCATAAGTTAACTCGGATCACCATATGAAATTACGAAACCAGTTGATCACGGAGCGAATATCGATCGATCCCGTCGATCCGGAAGGGGACATCTTAATACGGGCCGCGGCGATCGTCCGTT